>RCUO01000065.1_pt1 | contig 83370 bp, 86 predicted proteins | sample 2166161 | NCBI WGS metagenome assembly RCUO01 (sample SAMN09932617, study PRJNA488358) | compost metagenome | feature: garden; material: soil; isolation source: compost soil in cyclohexanecarbonitrile-enriched culture | place: Germany: Experimental Botanical Garden Goettingen | collected 2016-01-27
CCGATGGAGGCGCTGCTCGCCGGTACGAAGAACGGAGCTGATCTGTGCGGGATGGCCGACAGGCTCGGAACTTTGGAAGCCGGTAAATATGCCGACCTGATTGCGGTTGAAGGCAATCCGCTGGAGGATTTTTCGATTCTGAAAGAAGTGTCCTTTGTTATGAAAGCGGGAGTAATCGAATTTGATACTCGTCACCATATGGCTAAATCCAGATAAACGGAGGGAATCGACCTTGAGTACGCTGACTATCGACGGATGCATATATAGTGAAGGTGATTTTGAAGGATGCTCTGAGGACGTGCTGCAATCGAGATTGAATGCCTTTTTTCTCACTCTTTCTTCATTCAACGGTTTTGCGGAGACCGTCCGCTCCATCGGTAAAATTTATGATCTGGCTGACAAAGAGGAACATCGATTAAGCGTGGCGCGCACTTATGAAGATCTCGTCCAAGCTTCGAAAGCAGGCAAGAAATCCGTGATTCTGACCTTTCAGGAACCGTACCCGATCGGAGACTCCTTGAACAATCTGCGTGTGTTCTATGAGCTCGGTGTGAGGGTTGTGCAGCTGACCTATAACAAAGCGAACTATATCGGTACAGGCTGTACGGAATCCAGGGATCGCGGGCTTACGGATTTCGGCAGACGGGTAATTGCGGAGATGAACCGGCTTGGCATGCTGGTCGATGTCTCGCACTGCAGCAAGGAAACAGTGATCGACGCCATCAAGGCAAGCTCTCAGCCAATTGTATTCTCACATGCGAATGTGAAGCAGATCAGCAACAATCCACGCAACAAGAGTGACGAGGAAATCAAACTGCTCGCCGAGAATGGAGGAGTCATGGGGCTGACGCCGTGGGCGCCCATCTGCTGGACGAGAAAGGCGGATGAACAGCCGGCGCTCGAAGACTATCTCGACCATGTCGAGTATGTGATCAAGCTGGTCGGGATCGACCATGTTGGCTTTGGCGGTGACTGTACACCGGACGGTAAATCGGATGAGTCGGGGACGATAGTTCAAGCTACGATGTATCCCGAAGTAGCCGGCGATTACTATGCCCGGGTGGGAACCGATTATGTGCTAGCTCATGCTAAGGGATTCGACGGTGTCAAGGATATCGATAATGTGGTGCGGGGTCTGGAGAAAAGAGGGTACGGCGAGTCAGACATCGAGAAGTTCCTGGGAGGCAATTTCGCAAGAGTGATCAAGCAGGTGTGGAAATAGGACAGCCGCTGAGAATCGCCATTTTGTTCATCATCTTTTCTAAATGATAGAAATCAGGAGGGGTTAATGTGAGGAAAGTTGTATTTATCCTGTCCATGTGTCTCATTCTGGCGATTGTCGGTTGCTCTAATTCATCAGGAAATGGAAATGGAAATGACGCCTCCGCAGACAATGCTTCTACTTCGAGCGGCCATAAGGACAAGCTGATCTTCGCGCCCAACACCGATGCGCAAATTCTGGACCCGCAGCATATGAACGACAACACCTCCGAGCAGGTGATCCGGATGATCTACAGCGGATTGCTGAAATTCGACAAGTCCGAGGTGGTAGGGGATTTGGCCGAGTCCTGGGAAACTTCCGAGGATGGGAAGACATGGACCTTCAAATTGAAGCAAGGGGTCAAATTCCATGACGGTGAAGAATTGAATGCAGCTGCCGTGAAGAAGAGCTTTGACCGGCTCACCAACAAGGACAACGCCCTTGCCCAATACGCATCTTTCTCAATGATCACCGAAACCAAAGTGATTGATGACGACACCGTCAGCTTGACGACCCAGGAACCTTTCGGAGCTTTCGCGAACGTTCTGGCCAGCACATCGGCAAGTATTCTGAATCCGAAGGCCATCGATACGTATGGCAAGGAGCTTGGGAAATCGGCGGAAGCCACGATTGGATCAGGCCCTTACAAGATTTTGGAATGGAAGAAGGATCAGCAGATCGTTCTCGAACGTAATGAAGATTATTACGGTGAAAAAGGCGTGACGAAGACCATCGTCTACAAGCCGATTCCTGAAGCAGCCTCCCGTGTAATGGCGCTGGAAACTGGTGAAGTGGATGTGATCCAGCAGATTCCGGCAAATGAACTGAAACGGCTGGAGTCAACCGATGGCATTGAGATTGTCAAAGCGCCAAGCAACAATCAGCGGCAGTTCCGTTTCAATCTCGCCAAGAAGCCATTTGATGATGCGCGGGTCAGACAAGCTGTCTCTTACGCGATCAACCGGCAAGAGATATTGGATAATGTAGTGCCGGGTCTTGGAGAGCTGTCGACCAGCTCTTTGGCGAAAGTGACCTGGGGCTATACCGACCTTGGCGTCATCCCTTACGATCCGGACAAAGCCAAGAAATTGCTGGCCGAAGCGGGATATCCGAACGGGTTCAAGACGACCATCACGACGACGGAACGCTACATCCAAGGCGTAGAGCTGGCCGAAGCGCTGTCTGCCCAATTGAAAAAAGTGGGAATCGAAGCTTCGATCGTCGTGAAGGAATGGAGTGAAATTGTCCAGGAATGGAGCGGTCTTACTCCGGACGAATTCAACCAGGAAATCTTCATTATGGGTGCTGCGCCGTCGACACTTGAAGCGGACAAAGGCATGCGGACGATCTACTCGACAGCTCCTACCAATGAACAGAACTACGGGTTCTATTCGAACAAGGAATTTGATGAAGTGATGCTGCAAGCGATGAAAGAGATCGACCCGGAGAAGCGAAAAGCGCTCTACAAGCGAGCTCAGGAAATTGTGTACATCGAAGATCCGGTAGCCTTCTGGCTGTATGACGGATATGTGATGATTGGGCAAAAAACGGGCGTAAAGGATGTCACAGTCAGTCCCCTCAGCTTGATTACGTTTGAAAAGGCGTATGTGGAAAAATAAACGTTCGGCAAATAGAGCGCACTTGCTGGCCTGAACCGGTCGGCAGGTGCTCCCTATTTATTGTCCGGCCTATTGGTCCGGCATCGACAAGGGGGAACGGAGGTAGCAGGTATGTTGGGTTTTATGCTAAAAAGGATTTCCCAGGTTATCCCGGTCGTTATCGGCGTCTCTATACTGGTATTCAGCATGCTTCATCTAATTCCGGGAGACCCTGCAAGAATGATGGTCGGGATTGACGCCCCGAAAGAAGTTATTGAGCAGGCGAGGGAGGAGCTGGGGCTGAACGAGCCGCTGCTGAAGCAGTTCGGCATCTTCTTAGGGCATGCCATTACCGGCGACTTGGGCACATCCATCCGGACCGGGCTGCCGGTCTCGGAAGAAATCGCGAACAGGCTTCCGATTACCCTGACTATAGCGGTTGGCGCAACCTTATTTGCTACGGTATTCGGCATGCTGTGCGGAATTATCGCGGCTGTTAAGCAGAACAAGCTGGGTGATAATCTGATCATGATCGTATCGCTGGCATCGGTCTCAACCCCTTCCTATTTTTTAGGGCTGCTGCTCATGATGGTCTTTTCCGTCTATTTGGGATGGCTGCCGACCATCGGGATCACCACGCCCATTCATTATGTGCTGCCCATTATTACACTGGGAGCCCAGTCCATGGGCTTGATCGCACGAATGACCAGATCCGGCATGCTGGATGTGCTGAGACAGGATTATATCCGGACGGCAAGAGCCAAAGGTCTGCCTAACCGGATTATCATATACATGCATGCCTTGAAGAATGGCTTGATTCCTGTCGTGACTGTTGTCGGCTTGCGTTTTGGCGGATTGCTTGCCGGTACGGTACTGGTCGAAAGCGTATTTGCCGTTCCCGGTGTCGGCCGGTTTATGGTGGATTCCGTACTGAACCGTGATTACCCTGCCGTACAAGGCACTGTACTGGTCTTGGCTATTATCTTCGTTCTGATCAATATGCTGGTAGATATCGTCTATCGCATTATTGACCCGAGAATCGCGATTACAGAGGGGTGAGTGCATGGACCGGCAGGTGCTGAGAAGGTTTATGAAAAGAAAGGTTTCCATCGTCGGGGGAGTCATCATTATTCTCTTTTTTCTTACAGCCATCATCGGTCCGTTCCTGGCGCCGTATGATCCGCTGGAGCAGGATTTGGCCAACAACTATCAGGGTCCAAGTAAGGACCATTTGCTCGGTACGGATAACCTGGGAAGGGATACCTTGTCGCGGCTGATCTATGGAGCCAGGATTTCCCTGATGATCAGCGTAATCAGCGTGAGCCTGTCGCTTGCCGTGGGGCTGATTCTGGGGGTGACCGCAGGCTACTACGGCGGAAGAACCGAGTCAGTCATCATGCGTTTTGTCGATATTCTGCTTGCTTTTCCCGGTATTTTGCTGGCGATTGTCATTGTTGCCGTGCTGGGGAACGGACTCGTTAACACAATGATCGCGGTTGCGATCTTCTCGGTCCCGGACTTTTCCCGGATAATCAGATCCTCAGTGATTTCGTTGAAAAAGATGGATTATATCGAAGCCTGCAGAGCGTCGGGTGCTTCCGACTTGAGAATTATTCTGAGTCACATCATTCCCAATTCATTGTCGCCCATCATTGTACAGTCCACGCTCATGCTGGGCACCGCAATCTTGACCGCCTCGGGGCTGTCCTTCATCGGTCTGGGTGTTCAGCCTCCCGATCCGGAATGGGGAGCCATGCTGAGCAAGGCCAGAGAATTAATGCGAAGCGCGCCGATGGCTGCAATTGCGCCCGGAGTTGCCATTACATTGGTCGTGCTCAGCTTCAGTCTGGTCGGGGATGGACTGCGCGACGCCCTGGACCCCAAACTCAAAAATTGACAGGAACAGCGGGTGAGAGACATGAACGAGAACATATTGAACATCAAAAACCTAAAGACCCATTTCTTCACGGACGAAGCAACAGTCCGGGCCGTCGACGGGGTGGATCTTCAATTGCTTAAGGGTGAGACGCTGGGGATCGTCGGTGAATCCGGTTCGGGAAAAAGCATGATGTCGCTGTCAATTATGGGGCTGGTGCCCTCTCCGCCGGGTAAAATTGTGGACGGTGAGATTCATTTTAACGGAACAAATCTTGTCGGTCTCAACGATTCCAAATACCGCAAGGTCAGAGGGAATGAAATCTCCATGATCTTTCAGGAGCCGATGACTTCCCTGAATCCGGTGTTTACCATCGGCAGACAATTGATGGAGGTGTACCGGTATCACCAGGCCCTGCCCAGGAAAGAAGCCAGGGAGAAGAGCACTGAAATGCTGCGGATGGTAGGCATCTCCATGCCTGAGAAACGGATGAACGAGTATCCTCATCAACTGAGCGGCGGCATGAGGCAGCGGGTGATGATCGCCATGGCGCTGGCCTGTAATCCCAAACTGCTGATCGCCGACGAACCGACCACCGCGCTGGATGTTACAATCCAGGCCCAAATTCTGAGCCTGATGCGGGAGCTGCAAGCGAGATACCATACCTCGATTATTCTGATTACGCATAATCTTGGCGTAGTCGCCGGGATGGCCGACAAAATCATGGTTATGTACGCCGGCAAGGTGATGGAATATACAGATACCGTAACGATATTCAGCGATCCCAAGCATCCGTATACAGAAGGACTGCTCGAATCCATCCCGAGGATCAACAAGCCTGTGGAGAGACTATCGGCGATACCGGGAACTGTACCGAGTCCACAGCATTTTCCCGCCGGATGCCGGTTCCACCCGAGATGTAAATACGCAATGCCCATCTGCCTGGAGAAGGAGCCTGAACTTATCCCGATGGCCGATGGAACACAAGTCAGATGCTGGAAGTACGGGGAGGAGGCTGGCTATGAGACCGGAACTGCTGAAGGTCGAGAATCTGAAGAAACATTTTCCAATTAAGCATGGTGTCTTATCCAAAACGGTTGGAGCAGTCAAAGCGGTTGACGGAATTGGCTTCACGATCCATGAAGGGGAGACATTTGGCCTGGTGGGAGAGAGCGGCTGCGGCAAATCCACAACCGGAAGAATGGTGCTGCGGCTGATGGAGCCTACGGAGGGGCAGGTGATCTATAGAGGAGAGAACATTCTGGACTATCCGAAGAAAAAAATGCAGTCGCTGCGGCGCGAAATGCAGATCATCTTTCAAGATCCTTACTCCTCGCTGGACCCGCGCTTTACTATTGCCAAGACGATTGGCGAGGTTATGGATATCCACAAGATTGCGTCCGGACAAGAGAAAGAGGATAGAATAATTCAAATTCTGGAGGCTGTTGGCTTGGGCAAGCAGCATATGAACCGGTATCCGCATGAATTCAGCGGCGGGCAAAGACAGCGGATCGGCATCGCGCGTGCGCTCGCCCTCCAGCCATCACTTGTGGTCTGCGACGAACCGGTTTCAGCGCTGGATGTATCCGTACAGGCTCAAATCGTCAATCTGATGCAGGAACTTCAGGAGGAGTTTAAGTTAACCTACCTGTTCATCTCTCACGACTTAAGCGTCGTCCATCACATATGCGATCGAATTGCGGTCATGTATATTGGCAGAATTGTCGAGATTGCCGATAAAAAAGCGCTGTTCGGCCAGCCCTCCCACCCCTATACGCAAGCTCTGCTAAGCGTAATTCCCGAACCGGACCCGGGAGCAGCTACACTGCAAAATGTATTGGAAGGAGATATTCCAAGTCCCGCCAACCCGCCGGAGGGCTGCCGCTTCCATACCCGCTGCAAATATGCGACCGAGCGGTGCAGACAGGAAGAACCGCAGTTGCAGGATATCGGAGGCGGGCACTTCGTTGCATGCCATCTGTACTAAAGAAAGCGAGGCGTCAGAAATGAGAGAATCCAACATGCTGGAGTTTCCGCTTGAAGAATATGAGAACCGTCTGAAGAAACTGTTGGCAGCGATACGGGAGAATGAATGGGACGCCGTTATTTTGACCAATAAAGAGAATACACGGTATTTCACTGGTTATCAGCTTATCGTATGGGGCAGCGGCATTTCCAAACCGGCTTGTGTCATTATTACCAAAGATGGCGATGTAACCATGATCACGGGATACACCAACCGCGACGCGCTGAGAGCTACATCGTGGGTAGAGGATGTCGTGGTATGGGACAAGCTGGGACGAAACGGCGCTCTTGCCGATTTGCCGGAGGCCATCCATGACGTTTTGGTCCGCAAAGGCGTGGACAAAGGCAGAATCGGGATGGAGATGGGTGTGGGCTTCCGGCTTCATCTGCATATGTCGGATTACAACAAGCTGATGGGACGTTTGAGTGATGCAACTATCGTCGATGCGGGGCCGGCAATCTGGGAGGTCCGTGTAATTAAGTCCGCGCTTGAAATTGAGCGTGTGCGAATGGCGTGCAAGATCAATATCCAGGCCTATGAAGCGGCTTTTCAGGCGATCCGGTCCGGTATGACGGAGTTGGAGCTGTACCGGGTGATTTCACAGACGATGATCGCTTATGGTGCGGACGAGGTGTTCCCGATGGGAATCCGGGCCGGTGTGGAGCGTTATGCGCAGAGCAACTGTCCGCCTGGCGACCGGCCGATCCGGGAGGGCGAGATCATTCTGATCGACGGAGGGCCTGGCTACCGGGGATACTTCTCCGATATTATCCGCGAGGCTGTCATCGGTGGGCCGACTCCGAGGCAGCAGGAGCTGTACAATATTGCTCTGGCCGCCTGTGAGAAGGGGCTAGAGCATATGAAGCCGGGCATGAAATGCGGTGAAGTGTGCAGCCTGGTCGACAGCTTCGTCGATGAACAGGGCTATGGCGACTATTATGACATTTACCGTGGCTGGATCGGGCATTCGGTCGGAATGAGCATTCATGAGATGCCGGCGGTGGAACTGGGCTCCGAGGTGGTGCTGAAGCCGGGCATGGTCTTCGCAATTGAGCCTACGATCTACGAAGAGGGTGTGGGCATGTTCACCGTTGAAGAGAATATCCTGATTACGGAAACCGGCTGCGAAGTGCTGACCCCGATCAGCCGGGAGCTTCGTATACTGTGAGTGGCGAAGGCACGAAGAGCGGATAAGCGCCACATACTGCATCTATGAATAGTAGTAGTCGGTATATCATGGGGAATGGGGGTCAATAAAAAAGCTGATTTTTTTCGCAGTCTGCGTTAAAGTAACAGAAGACTGTGTTTGTGCAACGCGCAACCGAAGAAAGGAAGCTCATCCATGCATGTCAAAAAACCGCCGGTCCCCGTACCTGTGCTGCTGCTGACCGGTATTGTCGCCATCTCGTTCTCCGCCATTTTCGTCAAATGGTCATCGGCCCCGGCTTCCATTCAGGGAATGTACCGGCTCTTGCTCACTTCGCTTCTAATGCTTCCTTTCGCGCCCAAGTATGGCGAGGAGATCAAAGCTATCAGCCGGAAGGAATGGCTGCTGCTCGGAGCATCCGGGTTCATGCTGGCCCTGCATTTTCTGCTATGGATGGGCTCGCTCAAATATACCTCCGTCGCAAGCTCCACTATGATCATGTCGCTGGAGCCTGTATTTATCATGGCCGGTTCTTTCCTGTTGTACAAGGAGCGCAGTGCCGTTTCCGCCATCCTGGGACTTGCCGTTGCGATCTGCGGTGTCTGTCTGATCGGCTGGGGGGATGTGGGATTGTCGCCGGACAATGTGAAGGGAGATTTGCTCTCCATAGGAGGGACGGCAGCTGTTGCCGTTCATTTGTTAATTGGCAAGAAGCTCGTTGCCCGGATTCCTTCCTATCTGTACAGCCTGATTGTGTTTATCCTGGCAGGAGCCGTGTTCGCGGTGTATAATGGCGTCTCGGGGATATCCTTCTTCGATTATCCACCGAGAGAATGGGGGATCTTTGTCCTGTTAGCCGTCGTTCCCACCGTATTCGGACATATCCTGTTTAACTGGCTGCTTCAATATACGTCCGCAACGACCGTATCGATGAGTATACTCGGCGAACCGGTAGGGGCCAGTATTCTGGCCTTCATACTGCTTGGCGAACATCTGACGGGTCTTCAATGGTCGGGAGGCGTGCTTGTCCTGGGCGGACTTGCCTTCTATTTGTACATGGGGAGCCGGGCGGCATCCAGGGAGCAGGAGGAACTCATCCGGCAGGCCAACGAGCGGCTGCAAATGCCCGAAAGCGTCATCTAATACATGTTCGACAAAATGAGAATGAGAAAGAACGGCAAGGAGATAGAACGAAATGAATGAGAATAACGGGAAGCAGCTTCATTCCGGCGAGGCGGTAACATCCGCTGCCAGCGAGGAGCTGTGGAATGAAGATACATATAGCGCCTGGGTCGCGCGCTTCGGAACGCCGGAGGAAGCGGCCGCCAAATTGAAGAAAGATCCGTCAGCCAGAATACAGCCGCTGATCGCTCATTTCGGGGATATACAGGGCAAGCGGATGATGAACATCATGGGCTCTAACGGATACAAGGCGGTAGCGCTTGGATTGCTCGGAGCCGATGTGACCGTTGCGGATTTCTCCGAAGGCAATGCGCGTTATGCAGCCGAACTGGCCGAAGCGGCGGGGGTAAATCTTCAATATATTGTCTCTGACGTGCTAAAGCTGCCGCTTGATGAGCTTTCCGGTGCCTTTGATCTGGTATTTGCGGAACAGGGCATCGTCCATTATTTTACGGACCTGAAACCCTTTATGGATACGGCGGCAGCGCTGCTGTCTCCTGGCGGAAGATTCGTTCTGCGTGATTTTCATCCGGTATCGACGAAGCTGATCTCCTCCAAGGGCTCAACGGCCAAAATCCGGAAGCATAAAGTAACAGGAGATTATTTTGACGAATCCCTTGAGGAGAAGAAGGTTTCCTACTCGAAATATTCGCCCGGAGAAGAGGGGGGCGAGGAACAGGCGGGTGTCGTCTACTGGCGCAAATGGACGCTTGGAGAAATCGTAACTGCCGCTGCGGCAAGCGGCCTGATCATCGAGAAGCTGGTCGAGGAGCCAAATCTGTCATCCGACGTGTTTGATAAAGGCATTCCGAAGACCTTTGTACTTAGCGCAGTCAAGCCCCTGGGTTAATCATCGATCTGCAATCAATCTTCGGGTGAGGTATTCCAGAGGAAGCAGATTTAATAAAATTGTTCAATCAAAATAAGCGGCAGACTGGGCTGGATAATAAAGTCCTGGTCTGCCGCTTATTTATTCAACAACCGTTACTTCTTTTCCATTACAGCAAAGTAGTTGTCTTCATGATCTGCGAAGTTAAAGACTCTTCCGCCGGGAAGTTCCACGATTTCGCCAACGGTGACCTTTTTGCTCGTCAAATCACGATACAATTGATCGAGATCTTCCGTAAAATACATTAAAGACGGTGTTCCCAGATTCATATCAGGATTCATTTGGGCAACGAACTCTTTATTATGGAGAACAATGCTGGTTGCTGCACCCTTGGGAGCAACTTCGATCCACTTCATCGGACCATTAGTTTCTTCCGAAACGACCTCGAACCCCAATTTTTCTGTCCAAAAATCTTTGGATTCGTCTTGATTGCTCACATACAACATAACTTGGCCAATTTGATTAATCATTCTTTTCACTCCTCTTTTTCAGCTAAAGCACTCAGCGTCGTATTGTTAGATCATCTCCTTGATTTAGGGCAGCTTACATTCTGCTAATTTTAATATACCCAATCTTAAACACCAATGCTTGAACATATCTTTTACGAAACCGGATTCCCTTGCGAGGGTCCGGTTTTTTCATGCAAATTCCCTCATCCTGACGCTCGTATCAATTTCCAGGCTTGTTGACGGTCAATCGGTTTACAACGATCTGCTCCGCTTCTGTCAGGACATGGTCCCGGCGCTGAACGAGATACAGTCCGGGGCTGTCCGGAACCTGGCCAGGCAGAGGCAGGACAACCAGCCGCCCGGCTTCCATATCACGGTTAGTTCCCAATCGGGACAGAATAGCGATTCCCAATCCGGCTTCTGCCATCCTTCCGGCTGCTTGGGAGCTGTCCGCCACGACTCGGCTTTGCAGACGAATGCCGTTCAATTCGGCCCAGCGCTCAGCGAACATGCGGAGCGCAAGACCTTCGCTCAGCTGAATGAGCGGCTCAGCAGCAATCTGCCCTGGAGCAAGCTCACTCTGCTCGGCAAAAGGATGACCGGGGGAACAAACGAGCACGGCTTCATCCTCTTTTAATTGTGTGACCAGAAATAGATCGTCCCCCGGACGTAATCCGTAAATGACAGCAAGCGGCAATTTGCGGTCGCGGATCTCGCTCAGCAGCGTTTCTCCGTTGTCTGAAGTCTGCAGCGTAACTTCCAGATCCGGGTGCTGGGCGTTCAACTGGGCAAGCAGGGGAGGGAGGAATTCGGTTGAAGGAATGGCCGAGGCTCCAATCCTCAGGCTGAATCTCGAACGGCCCGCCGTTTTATGGACGGCCCGTTCCGCGTCCGCTGCAAGAGCGACAATCCGGAGCGCATATGGATGCAGGGCTTGTCCGGCTTCGGTTAACAGGACGCGCCCGCTGCGGTTCTGAAAGAGCGGTACACCGAGTTCGGATTCCAGCGACTTCATATGAAAGGAGACGGTGGGCTGCTTCAGACCGAGCTCCGACGCCACATCTGTAACTTTTTTATGTTTCTCGATTAATACTACAATTTGCAATTTTAATAGATTCAACATAATTCCTCCGGTATTTCGTCATAATAAGAAGGAAATCGAGCCTTTCTCTCTCTCATTATAGAATAATTCTATGTTCCTATACATCTTTTCATTAGTTTTTTATCTGTGATTTTACACAAGTCGGACATTTATCTAACGCAGAGATTTTACAATTGAACATGTCAGGAGATTTAGACAAGTTATGATTACAAAATGTAGGAGGAGACAAACACTAATGCGTTCTAAAAAATCCTGGGTACTGGCACTTGCATTAACCAGCGTGATGGCACTTTCGGCATGCGGAAATAATAATGGGGGAAATAACGCGGCAGGCAGCAGCAATGCTCCGGCCAGCAGCGCGCCTACAGAGACAAGCGGCGGCGCAGAGGTTAGCGGTTCGATTCTGGCTTCCGGCTCGACGGCTCTTCAGCCGCTCGTGGAACAGGTTGCTGAGAAATTCATGGAGAAGAACACCGGCGTTGACATTCAGGTTCAAGGTGGAGGCAGCGGCACTGGCTTGACGCAGGTAGCCGAGAAGCAAGTAGATATCGGTAACTCCGATGTGTTTGCAGAAGAGAAGCTTAAAGATGCTGATGCGGACAAAGCTAAGGCACTTGTAGATCATCAGGTGGCAGTTGTTGCAATCGCCGCCGTTACCCATCCGGGTGTTGGCGTTGACAACCTGACAAAGCAGCAGCTGGTTGATATTTTCACAGGCAAGATCACGAACTGGAAAGATGTAGGCGGAACAGATCAGAAGATCCAGATCATCAACCGTCCGGCAAGCTCCGGTACGCGCGCAACATTCGAGAAATTCGCACTGGGAACGAAGACGGAAGACCTTCAGGGCTCCATCCAGGAAGATTCCTCGGGTACGGTTAAGAAAATGATCGGCGAAACGCCGGGAGCGATCGGTTACCTGGCTCTGTCCTACCTGGACAACACGGTTCAAACGCTGAAATACGACAGTGTAGATCCTTCCGTTGATAATGTTGTGAGCGGTAAGTATCCGGTATGGGCTTACGAGCACATGTACACGAACGGCGAGCCGAATGCTACGGTCAAAGCCTTCCTGGATTACTTCCTGACTGATGAAGTCCAGAACGGCGACGTGACGGAGCTTGGATACATCCCGGCGAACAAGATGCAGGTATCCCGCGACGTTAGCGGAACGGTAACGAACAAGTAATCATCAGGCCGCGAAGGCGGCCTCTTCACAGAGAACGGAGGCGGAATTCCTTCTGCCTCTCTTTTCACTTTAATGAGAAGGGATCTGCACGATGGTTCAAAAAACAAAAGTTTTGTCCGGCAAAAACTCCAAATCCCGTTTGGAAAAACATCATATTGAAGATCTGATCGGACGTTCTTACATGTCCTTTTGCGTGCTTCTACTAATTGTCGCCATTGTTTCCATGGTGTATTTTGTTATGTCAAAAGGTTTGTCTACATTCGCGGTGAACAAGGTGAGCGTATCGGAGTTTCTGTTTGGAACCACCTGGTCGCCGGAGGGTGACAACCCTTCTTATGGAGCCTTCCCGTTTATTGCCGGCTCATTTGTGACAACGCTGCTGGCCGCTCTAATTGCCAGCCCGCTGAGCATTTGCGCTGCGCTCTTTATGACCGAAATCGTTCCGGGCTGGGGCAAAAAGCTTCTTCAGCCGGTTATTGAGCTGCTGTCCGGTATTCCGTCCGTTGTGTACGGATTCGTCGGACTCAGCGTTATTGTGCCGTTCCTTCGTAATGTATTCCCCGGCCAGGGAATTGGTGTCGCGGCCGGCGCCCTTGTACTGTCCGTTATGATTCTGCCAACGATTACGAGTGTGGCGGCGGACGCGCTTTCCGCGCTGCCTAACAACCTGAAGGAATCCTCTTACGCGCTTGGAGCAACAAGATGGCAGACGATCGCGCGCGTAGTGCTGCCGACAACGATGCCAGCCATCATGACAGGCGTTGTGCTCGGTATGGCCCGCGCATTCGGTGAGGCTCTTGCTGTACAGATGGTAATCGGCAACGCACCGTTCATTCCGAAGTCTCTGTTCGAGTCAGCTTCCACGCTGACCAGTGTAATTACCCTGAGTATGGGCAACACGACGATGGGCTCGCCGCAGAATAACGCGCTGTGGAGCATGGCGCTTGTGCTGATGCTGATGACATTCTTGTTCGTATTTGTAGTTCGTCTGCTGGAGAAGAGGAGGGCAATCCGATGAAAGCCAAGACAGCGGATAAAATCGCTACCGTTGTTATCGTCACATTCGCACTGCTGATCGTGGCCGTATTGGCCGGATTGCTGGGTTATATCCTGTTCCGCGGCGTCAGCCATATCAGCTGGGATTTCCTGACCTCTGTTCCGCAGAAGATCCGGGCAGGCGGCGGGATCGGACCGCAGCTGTTCAATTCGCTGTTCTTGCTGGTGCTTACCCTTATCATTACTGTTCCGCTTGGACTTGGCGCCGGGATCTATATGGCCGAATACGCGCGTCCCGGTAGAATAACAGACTTCATTCGCCTCATCGTGGAGGTACTGTCTTCGTTTCCGTCGATCGTTGTCGGCCTGTTCGGCCTGCTGCTGATCGTCAATATTTTCGGCCTTGGCTTCTCGCTCGTCTCAGGAGCTCTCGCGCTCACCGTGTTCAATCTGCCGCTGATGGTGCGTATTACGGAGCAGGCGTTCCGAAGTGTGCCTACCCAGCAGAAGGAAGCCGGCTTTGCGCTCGGCTTGTCCAAGTGGAAGATCGTTACAACCGTACTTTTTCCTGTAGCGCTGCCCGCTATCATCACAGGCACAATTCTGTCGGCAGGACGCGTGTTTGGTGAAGCGGCTGCCTTGATGTTCACGGCTGGGATGAGCAGCCCGAGACTGGATTTCACCAACTGGAATCCGCTTAGTTCCAACTCGCCGCTCAATCCGTTTCGACCTGCTGAGACGCTGGCCGTTCATATCTGGAAGATCAACAGTGAAGGGCTTGCGCCTGACGCCACACAGATTGCGGCGGGTGCTTCAGCCGTCCTGGTGATCATGGTGCTGTTGTTCAACCTCGCTGCCCGCTTCTTCGGCCGGTTCATCTACCGGAAGCTGACGGCATCCCGAAGAATGAACTAATAAGGAGGAAATACTAATGGAAGCGACAATTGCAGCACCAGGCATCATTCAGGCTGCCAAGTCGGAACGGAATTTCCGGACCGAGAACTTGAGTATTTTTTATGGAACGTATGAGGCGGTGAAGGGCATCAGCCTGCCTTTTCCCGAGAAGACGGTAACGGCTCTCATCGGTCCTTCCGGCTGCGGTAAGTCCACTTTCCTGCGGTCTCTGAACCGCATGAATGACGAAATCTCCGGCTCGACTACGAAAGGCAGCATCTGGATCGACGGTGTCGATATCAATGCACCGGGTACAGACGTGATCAAGCTGCGTCAGAAGATCGGGATGGTATGGCAGAAGCCGAATCCTTTTTACAAATCGATCTATGACAATATTGCCTTTGGTCCCCGTTATCATGGTGTGAAGGGCAAGAAGGCGCTGGATGACATTGTGGAGAGCAGCTTGCGCCGTGCAGCGCTGTGGGATGAAGTCAAGGACCGCCTGAAGGATTCGGCACTCGCGCTTTCCGGCGGACAACAGCAGCGTCTATGCATCGCCCGCGCACTGTCGGTTAATCCGCGCATTCTGCTGCTGGACGAACCTGCATCGGCCCTTGACCCGGTATCTACTGGGAAGATCGAAGAGCTTATCAAGGAACTGAAGGAAGAATTGCGGATTGTTATCGTCACGCATAATATGCAGCAAGCGGCCAGAATTTCCGATTTCACCGCCTATTTCTATCTTGGTCAGCTTATTGAATACGGACAGACGGACAAGGTGTTCACGAACCCGGAGAATACGATGACGCAAGAATATATTATGGGACGGTTCGGCTGAAATGCCGGATGTCTTATCAAGCGAAACGCCGGAATCTTTTTTCATTACTGTGAAGAAGATTTCGGCGTTTATGCTGTTATTTAATAAAATGAGATTCCGACTTGAAAAACTAATGGTATTAGTTTATATTAAAACTAATCACATTAGTTTGGGGGATTCGATATGCGTGTTAAGCGGGAAGGTAAGCTGATACAGCTGACATGGATGCCGCGGTTCTTTCCGGTCAACTGTTACATGGTGGAAGAGGAGCGGGAACTGACTTTAATCGACGCAGGTATGCCGTTCAGTCTGAAAGGGATCGTTGCGTTCGCAGAAGAGCTCGGCAAGCCGCTTACGCGAATCGTTCTGACCCATGCGCATGACGATCATGTCGGAGCGGTCGATGCGCTGAAACGTCTGCTGCCCGAAGCGCAGCTCTGCATCTCGGAACGAGATGCCAGCCTGCTGAAAGGCGACCGCTCGCTTCGCGTCGGCGAGCCTGACACGCCGATTCGCGGAGGGGTGCCGAAGAAGATTGCCAGTCTTCCCGATATGCTGATCCAGGATGGTGCAGAAATCGGCTCGCTTACTGCCTTGTCGACTCCGGGCCATACTCCCGGCTCCATGACGTTCCTTGACCGCCGAAGCGGCGCGGTTATCGCGGGAGATGCGTTTCAGACCTTCCGTGCTACGGCGGTATCCGGCATCACCGTTCCGCTCTTTCCATTTCCTTCGCTGGCGACCTGGAGCAAGGAAAAGGCGCTGGAGAGCGCCAAACGGATTCGAGAGCTGAACCCTGCGCTGCTGGCAGTGGGTCATGGAGATATGCTGAAGAATCCGGCACTGCTTATGGATGCGGCGATAGCTAAAGCGGAACGCCAGCTCAAGCATAACTGACAAGGAGGCGGCAGAATGTCACCGAGAGCCGGATTGGACAAATCCAAAATTGTAGCGGCGGCTGTTGAAATAGCCGATGAGCAGGGAGTGGAGGGCGTTACGCTTGCCGCATTGGCAGCCAGACTAGGCGTACGCTCGCCTTCTCTGTACAACCATATCGATGGACAGAACGGGCTGCGCACACTGCTTGCAGTCCATGGTTTAAACAAGTTAGGTGATGAAATTGGCGGGGCCTCACAGGGATTGAGCGGATCTGAAGCCATTCAGGCAATGGGCAAGGGATATGCGGAATTTGCCAAGCGGCATCCCGGCTTGTATGAAATGACACTGCAGGCGCCCGATGGGGATCATCCGGAATTGATCGAAGCAGGAGAGCGGGTGCTGAAGCTGATCATCGATCTGCTTAAGCCTTACAATCTGGATGAACAGGCTGAACTGCATGCGGTGCGCGGCTTGCGCAGCATTCTGCATGGCTTCGCCTCTCTGGAACAGAAGGGGGGCTTCGGCATGCCCTTGGATACCGGACTCAGTCTGCAGACGACGCTGGAGGCTTATCTCAGCGGGATCGACAAATTCAGGGGTCTTTAGCTCTGCCTCCGCAACCCTTCGGGTTAAACATCCGTCATAAGGGTAAGTAACAAGTAGTCCACAAAGCCAAGAAAGAAGGGGTATGCATGACATCGAATCCGGGTTTCTTTCATACTTGCAGAAGAACTGCCCTGCTTGGTCTGGCGGTCGCGATTGGAGCGGGGGGCGCGGCTGGAATTGCTGCCCATTCCGTTTCGGCGGAAGCGGCAGCATCTTCGGCAACGGCAACGGCATCCGCAGTTCAAGGGACAGCTGTATACAATCAATTTGAGAGCTATTTGAAAAATGCGGCGAAGACGCCGACCAGTCTGATTCAGGCCCGCAATTACTTGCTGAACCATATTAAGCAGGCTGATTCCTGGCGGGCTACGGTGATGGTGCTGCATCTGGAAAATGCACAAAAAACACGGCTGGCAGCGTTCAGCGAAAAAATCTATCCGGAACGGGTGCAGAAGATTATGGATGCCGCATACCGGAAGGGCGGAACGGATAAGGGTCTGACCTATACTTCCCTTATGAACCAGGTGACGGATACTTCCGTTAAGGCTCTGCTAACCGAACTCTTCGGCTACGGTTATAAGCTGGAGACGAGCGAGGGGATGTATTATCCCGTCATGAATTATGAAGGCTTCAAACCGTTCAAGGCATACACCAGCAAGGATATCGCGGCTTATATCGATCTGATGGCGACCGAGAGCAACAGACCCGCCCTCTCCGATGCGGCCATTGTGATCACCTGGGACGAGCTTATCGGACGCGCCTTGATCATGGAGAAGTTCGTGAGCCAGTATCCTTCGTCCAATCGGAACGCCGCAGTCAAAGACCTGCTCAAGCTTCGGACCCTGTTTGTGTTCTACGGGGCAAGCAACACTCCGGCCTATTCCTATGGCGACAATGGCGAGCCTACGCTGATTGATCCTGAACTTAAGCGTGCCTATGAAGATGTGATAACTAACGGAACAGGAAACAGCCAGATCCTGAAGGATATTCAGACATTACAGGGCATACTGGACAAGAACGGAGGACAATGGGACACAGATGTCGCAGCTTTCCTGAAGAAATATCAGCTGATGACGGATTGAGTTCCGGAAAGGGGATTTCCTTGTGCGGAGAGGAAAGTACGGAAAGCGTGTCTGGTACGGAACAAGCGTAAGTATCGGTAGCAGCGGATTGCACAGCTTGCGCGCAATGTTCGCAGTGATTCTTCTGCTGATAGCTGCCGGGGCGCTGTCTGGAGGCACTCATGACCCATCGGTAGCACATGCCGCATCAGCATCATCCATCGTCAAACCAGCCAAGCAATACCCGTTCCCCAATGGATTTGTCTATGTGGACGAAGTGATCCCGGCGGCAAGGTTCGATATCCGCTATTATGGCGAAGATAATTTCGTTGGCAGGCGTATTGCCGGATACAAGGCGCCATACGCGATTCTGACCAGGCAGGCGGCGGATGCGCTGAAGAAGGTAAGCGACGAAGTTGCATCCAAGGGCTACGGAATCAAGATCTATGACGCTTATCGTCCGCAGAAGGCGGTCAATGATTTTATCGCCTGGTCCAAAGAGTCTTCGGACATCAAAATGAAGCAGCGGTACTACCCGAGGCTCGACAAGAAGAATTTGTTCAGGCTGGGCTTCATCGCAACAAAGTCAGGGCACAGCAGGGGAAGCACCGTCGATATCACCCTCGTTAATCTTCGCACGGGAAAGCTTGTCGATATGGGCGGCCCGCATGACTTTTTCGGCGAGCTTTCCTACTACAATTACCCGCTGTTAACAAATACGCAGAAGCAGAACCGCAAACTGCTCAAAGACGCCATGGAACAGGCCGGATTCAAGGGTTACAGCAAGGAATGGTGGCATTTTACCCTTGTGGATGAGCCATATCCCCATACGTATTTTAATTTCGATGTAAAATGAAAATGATCAAAAGGCTCCATTCCCGCTATTAGCGAGAGTGGAGCCTTTTGTCTGGACGGCGAATTTAGAACCCTCTGTATTGAGGCTCTTCCTGCTCCAGTTGCTGAATGCGGCTCTCAACCTGCTGCACGATCTGCTGAGTCTGCTGTGCAGCATTGGTGAACAGAGTCTTGGCATCCTGATTTTGAGTGGACAGCGCGAACGACTCCAGGCTGGCCTGGGCGCTCTTGAGCGAGGACATGCAGGTTTTGACTTGGGAAGCTACGGTCACGTCGAATACCCTCCTGTTGAATATGAATTTGGAACTGCCCTGCTAATATGAGCCGCCTCGTTCTCAATTATTCGGATTATTGATTGGATTCCATATTATAACATTTTAAATAATGGATTCAGGCGCCGGATATTTCGCTGACGGTTCAGAGATACTAAAACCTGCTGATCAGATTTTGACAACAAGGAGGAGACTTAGATGCCGACCTGGCTGGAAGTGATTGTACGAACCTTAATTGCCATCGTGATCCTGTTTCTGCTGACGAAGCTGCTGGGGAAACGTCAGTTCTCACAGCTTTCTTTTTTTGAATACATTACAGGGATTACAATCGGTAGCATCGCCGCCACCATTTCACTTGAAACGGACCGGAATTGGCATCTGGGGATAATCGCACTGCTCGTCTGGTGCACGGTATCCTTTATCATCGAGTTCGTTCAGCTAAAGAGCAAGAAGGCAAGAGATTTTCTGGATTTCAAGGCAACCGTGCTCGTCAAGGACGGTCAGATCCAGGAGGCGAATTTGAAGAAGGAGCGCCTTACCTCGGATGAGCTTCTGGTGCAGCTTCGGTCCAAGAATGTCTTCAAAATCGCAGATGTGGAGTTCGCCATCCTGGAGCCCAACGGAGAGATCAACGTGCTGGTGAAGCGCGAGAGTCAGCCGCTTACGCCGAAATCGCTCGGAGTCAAGGTCGCGCCCGAAATGGTAGCACAGGCGGTTATTATGGACGGCAAGCTCATTCCCGAAGGACTCGATTCGATCAAGAAGACCCCCGAATGGCTGATGAACGAGCTGGAGAAGCAGGAACTGAATGTCCACGATGTATTCCTGGGGCAGGTTGATGCCTATGGGGAGCTGACCGTTGACTTGTATGCCGACAAGGCGCAGGTTCAGCAGCCCCAACAGAAGCCTGAACTGTACGCCCTGCTCAAGAAATGTGAAGCCGATCTGGAAATGTTCGGTCTCTCCACGACGGACAAGGACGCCAAGAAGCTGTATGAACAATGCTCTGCCGAGCTTCAGAAAGTCATCCAGGAGATCAAGCCGCTGCTGGTCACGTGAGTGAGTCGAGGCGCTGCTGTAGGGACAAGGTTCGGAGCGGATTAACCCGCCGTAACGTCTACAACAGCATCCGCAGAACCATTGCGCAGACGATGCCGGTGATTACCGCAGCAAGCAGGCTTCGGGTTTTGGCGGCCACCCAAAATGCGGGCAGCGCCGCCCAGAGCCCGGTGTTCCGGGACAAGGGAATCAGGCTTCCATCCTTGACGAGCAGTTCCTGGGCGACGAGCGCCGCCATAATTGAAACCGGCACATAATGAAGCCAGCGCATGCCCCAGTCGGGAATTCTGAAGCGGCTCAATACCATAAGCGGCAGAACACGGGGAATGAATGTGACCGCCGCAGCCCCCACAATGACCATCAATACATAGCTTCTTACTTCCATCGTTCCACCACCATTCCGAAGGTTGAAGCGGCGATTGTAGCCGCAATGACGCCGACGCTCGGCGAAGCGATCAAGGACACGCCGACAGCGATGACAGCTGCAGCCAATCCTACTGCAATATCGCGGCGAATGCTCTTTCTGCTCAATATGGTCAGCACCAGCAGACCGACAAACATAGCGGGCAGCGCGAAATCCAGACCGAACCGCTCAGGATCGGAAATCCATTGACCGAGAAAAGCGCCAGCCAAATTGGCCGCGATCCAGTTCAGATAAGCGGTAAGATTCAGACCGTGCATCCATTTCTCGCTGATCCGCTTGCGGGAAGCAGCTTCGTTAATCGCCACTCCAAAGGTTTCGTCCGTTAGCAGGCTCCCGATCAGCATATTACGCAAGGGCGAAAGATGGCGGAAGTATGGAGACAGCGCCGCGCTGAGCAGCAGATGCCGCAAATTCACGAAAAAAATGGTAACGATGATGCTCAGTGCGGAGCTGTTCAGAGCCATCATGCCCGCAGCAATGAACTGTGCCGATCCGGCATATAACACGGCGGATAACAGCGCGATCTCCGCAATGCTGAGTCCTGCTGTCTTCTCGACGACGCCTGCCGCAAACCCGATGCTCAAGTACCCAAGCAGCGTAGGTAGGCAGTCCTTGACTCCCCTAAGGAAGCTCTCCTGACCGGCCTGCTCCCCGGGCGTGTCCATCCCGGCTGTCTGCATATTCATTATGTATTCCAATGCCTCCTATCCGATCATTCACGGGGATGCCCCTTGTATACTTCTGATTATCTTATCATGCCTAATTAAAAGGGGGCTACCGATTCGGACCTGAAAACGCGAAATATTCAAAAAAATACTTGACTGACCATTCTTAAACGAGTACAGTGAGTTCAGAGAGGAGGAGAGGCAGTGGCCAGACCCAGAGAGTTCGACGAGGCGGCAGCATTGGATAAGGCGATGGAGCTGTTCTGGACCAAGGGCTATGAGAAGACATCGGTACAGGATTTATGCCAGCACACCGGCGTTCATCGCGGCAGTCTGTATGATACGTTCGGAGACAAGAATGAGTTGTTCCTGGCTGCGCTTGACCGGTTCAGACACAACGTATCCGGAAGGCTGTTCGGCGTGCTGGAGGAGCCAGGAGAGCCGCGTGAGAAGCTGATTCTTTTCTTCGAGAAAGTGATCGACAGCTCAATGGATCAAAGCCTGGGGCGGAGAGGCTGCTTCATTGCCAACACGGCGGTTGAATCGGCGGTCACCGATGCCAGAATAGCCGGACGCGTCGAAGCTGCTCTCAACGATATGGAGGAGAGATTCTACACGTTTCTGCTGCGGGCACGGGAAGCGGGACAGCTTAAGGGGAGACGGAATTTAAGGGAGCTGGCGCGCTTTCTGGTGGGTGTGAAGCAGGGGCTTCACATTATGGCCAAGACGGCACTCGACCGGAAGACGCTGGCAGATGTCTATTTGGTGGCCTTGACGGCTGTTTTTTGAAGCTGGAGGCCATATTTTTAAACCAATTTAAGAATGAACGTTCTTAATTAAAAGGAGGAGATTTAGAATGAATAGCAAAATCGCATTGGTAACGGGAGCTAATCGGGGAATCGGATTTGAAATTTCAAGACAGCTGGGCAGAGCCGGAGTTACTGTCCTCATGGCGGCGCGGACCATTGAAGCTGCGGAGAACGCGGCAAAGCGTGCGGCTGAAGAAGTGGAGATCGATGCAATCGGCGTGAAGCTGGAGGTAACGAATCCGGAAGATGTTGCAGCCTTGGCAGAATGGATTGATACCCGCTATGGCCGGCTGGATATTTTGGTGAACAACGCGGGCATTTTGAAGCATTCGGCTGGAGGAGATGCGGAGGCATTTCGCCAAACGCTTGAAGTGAATACAGTTGCGCCCTACCAATTGACAGAAGCTCTGCTTCCGCTGATTCTTCGGAGCGATTCTGGCCGAATTGTGAATCAGAGCAGCGCAATCGGCTCTCTGGAGCTGATGCATAGCGACGCGACCGTCCGCAGACTCGGTGATCCGGGCTATGCAGCATCCAAGGCGGCGCTTAACATGCTGACATCTTACTGGGCCCAGAAGCTGGAGGGCACTACAGTCAAGGTCAACTCGGCGCATCCCGGTCTGGTCAAGACCGACATGACAGGTGATAGCGGACAGATTTCGGCGGAAGAAGGCGCCGGGACGGCGGTGAAGCTTGCACTGCTGGGACCTGACGGTCCAAGCGGACGCTTTTATTACAAAGATCAGGAGTTGCCATGGTAAAGATTAGCGTTCTCCTATAAGATAGGAGAAACCGATTTTGGGATAGGAGTGAAGGGATGCGTACGACAGACAGAACGCCCCGCTGGTATTATGGCTGGACAGTAGTCGCAATTGTTTTTCTGGTACTTCTCGTATCTGCGGGGATCAGCTCCATACCGAGCGTGCTGATGCTCCAGTTTGAACGTGAGTTCGGATGGAGCCGCTCTGCGGTATCCGGCGCATTATCCATCCGCATTTTTCTATATGGACTCATGGGGCCTTTCTCTGCGGCGCTAATGGCCCGCTTCGGTGTCAGGCGGATCATGCTGCTTACGCTAAGTTTGCTGGCTGGAAGCCTTGCCCTGACTCCATGGATGAGCGAGCTATGGCAATTCTTCGCACTTTGGGGTATTATTATTGGCCTTGCAACCGGGGCGCTAGCCAACGTGCTCGGCGTTACGGTTGCGGGACGCTGGTTCGTGAAACACCGGGGTCTGGTCATTGGAATATTGACAGCGAGCGCAGCGACTGGCCAGCTGCTCTTTCTGCCGCTGCTTGCCGAGATATCGGTCTCATGGGGCTGGCGCTACTCCATCTACACGACGATTGCCGTACTGCTGGTTTTGATCCCCTTCGTTGCTGTTTTTATGAAGGATCACCCATACAATGTCAATCTTCCTGCGCTTGGAGAGAGTGTCCCGACACCGCCGCCGGTGTTCACGGGCCGTATTGTTACCGCGCCGCTGCTGGCGCTTAAGGATGCAATGAAGAGCGGCACCTTCTGGCTTCTGGCCGGCACCTTCTTCTTCTGCGGTTTCTCGACGAACGGACTGATCGGGACGCATCTGATACCTGCCTGTAGCGACTATAATATTGCGGTTGTCACCGCCTCCGGATTACTGGCCCTGATGGGGATGTTCGATTTGATTGGCACCACGCTATCCGGCTGGTTATCCGACCGGTTCGACAGCCGCTGGCTGCTGTGCTGGTATTATGGTCTTCGCGGTTTGTCCCTGATCTTTCTACCGCAGGCCTTAAGCGGCGGATATACAATGATGCTGGTCTTCGCCGTCTTCTACGGCCTGGATTGGATTGCAACCGTGCCTCCGACCGTGAAGCTGGCAGCGGATCATTTTGGCCGGGAGAAGTCGGGGATGGTGTTCGGCTGGATTCTCGTCGCCCATCAGCTTGGCGCCTCATCGGCCGCCTATGGAGCCGGCGTAATGAGACAGTGGCTCGGCAGCTATTCAGTTCCGTTCGTTATAGCGGGTCTGCTGTGCCTGTTTGCATCCCTTCTTGCCATCAGAGTGTCCAACTTACGCAAAACCGCAGCTGCAGCTAACAGTTGATTTCTCTAATGTTTATCTTCCTGGCGAAACTTGTCGTGTGATGTTGTTAACTGTTATCTCCATAATGTTCAGCCATAATAAAGAACATATGCAGTTAATATATGGAAAAGGGAAGCGATGCCGGATGATAGCGTGGAGAGAATCCTATGAAATCGGTGTAGAAGAAATAGATTGCCAGCACCGCCAGCTTCTGGTGAAGCTGAACGAATTTTTCGATGCCTGCTCGAACCAGCAAGGACGAGAGAAAATTGAAGAGACGCTCAAGTTTCTTAAAGATTATACAATTGAGCATTTCGGCAGCGAAGAAGGCTTGATGAACGGCATTCATTTTCCTGAGCTTGCGGATCACCAGAAGGAGCATGCGGATTTTGTGAAGACCGTTCTGGAACTGGAAGAGCAGGTCAAGGCCAAAGGCGTATCAGTACTGACCACGATCAAGCTGAACCGTACGCTGACTGACTGGCTTTTGAACCATATCAACAAATGCGACAGACTGATCGGGGAATACATGGCTCAGCGCAAGCTGCAAGCCTAACCGGGACGAGAATAACCTTACTTGAGAAGCGGCGGCCAAGGGCTGCCGCTTTTTGCTGTGCATGCAAATTTATGAGATGTAGGGCGTAATCTCCAGGGAAGAATGACAGAGATTTGACCGGAGGAAGTTGTCTCGTGTTTAATGAAAGAAACATGAAGCTACAGGAGAGGACAGATCGAGCATGGAATACGCAATGTTCGCGGGCGGATGTTTCTGGTGCATGGTGACCCCGTTTGAGGAACTGCCCGGGATTCAGGGGATTGTCTCCGGCTATGCGGGCGGCTGGAAGGAGAATCCGGCTTACGAAGAGGTCAAGAGCGGTACAACGGGGCATTATGAAGCGGTCCAAATAACTTTTGACCCGGAAGTGTTCCCTTATGAGAAGCTGCTGGAGCTCTACTGGCCCCAGATTGATCCGACAGACGACGAAGGGCAGTTCCAGGACCGCGGTTCCCAGTACCGGACCGCCATCTTTTATTGTAACGAGAAGCAGCGCGAAGCTGCCGAAGCCTCCAGAGAGGCGGTTGCTGCCAGCGGAAGATTTGAAGGTCCGGTTGTGACGAAGATTATGCCTGCGCCTGTTTTTTATCCGGCCGAGGAATACCATCAGGATTACCACAAGAAGAACCCAAGGCATTACAAGGAGGACCGCGCCCAATCGGGACGGGATGAATTTATCGCGAAATATTGGTAAGAGCAGGTTGGATGCTCAATCCGAACAAAAGGAGATATTCGCATGAAAGTAGCAAGAGTGATTCTGTCCGCGCTCGCCGGGGTTCTGGTGCTGGGACTGGTGAACTTCTATATCGGCTATCACCTGTGGCTGCTGCTGAAGGCCTGGTTCCCGGGGACTCGGGGCGCAATATATTGGCCGCTGTTCTGGGTCGCGGCTTTGTCCTATTTGATCTGCCGGCTGCCTTGGCCTCACGTGCTGAAGCCTGCGGCCCGCCTGCTGAAGGTCATCGGCTCCTACTATTTGGCCTTAATGGAATTCGCCGTGATTCTTCTTCCGCTTGCGGATCTGCTGTACGGAATTCTGACCTGGTCCGGTATCCGCCCGCACTTCTATGTGCTCGAAGCGGGGACTGTCGTCGCGGTTTTGCTGCTTGTTCTGATGATTTGGGGCTCGCGCAACGCCTGGAGTACGGTGCTCCGGCTGCATGAGCTGTCCGTGGCCAAACCGCTTGGCGGGCAGGAAAAGCTGACCATCGCTGTTGCCTCCGATTTGCATCTTGGCAATATTGTCGGCAACCACCATCTGAAGAAAATGGTGGACCGGATGAACGCCATGAAGCCAGACATCATTCTGCTTGCGGGCGATGTGCTTGACGATAGCATCGAACCGTTCGTGCGCAACCGGATGAGCGAGCAGCTTGCACAGCTATCGGCGAAACACGGCGTGTTCGCGGTGCTGGGCAATCATGAATATTACGGCGGCGATATCGGGCAGTACACGGAAATTATGCGGAGCATCGGCATCCGTGTTCTGCAGGATGAAGTTGCGGAAGCTGCTGGAGTGTACATTGTGGGACGAAAGGACAAGACGGCCGAGAGCATGGAGCACGGCGGACGCAAGAGCGTGGCAGACCTGCTGGAAGATCTGGATTTGACCCGGCCGGTAATCATGATGGATCATCAGCCTACGGGCTTCGCCGCAGCCGCTGAAGCGGGGGTCGATGTGCTTCTGTCGGGACATACCCACCGGGGACAGATTGCGCCAAATCATTGGATAACGAAGCGGCTGTTCGAGCTGGATTGGGGTTATTTGAACAAAAATAATCTGCATGTGATCGTATCCTCCGGATATGGCACATGGGGACCGCCGATCCGGCTTGCCAGCCGGTCGGAAATCATCAGCCTATCGCTGACTCCTTCCGGTTGAGTGGACAAGGCTCATGTATATTCTGTCTCTTCTGCCGCACACTATACGGGACAACCTGGTGAAGGAGAGTGCTTGAATCACATGAGCCCAGACAAGAATCTGATCAACACGGTAAAAGATCTGGAGCAGGAAGCGCCGACCGCGCATGAAGCCAATCAGATGATGCAGGAGAAAAGCGACCGGCGGAAAGAAATGCTGCGCCGGGACAAAGGCTACAAAGCAAATGAACAAAGCTCTTACGAATAACCTGATGGTTATTCGCTAGGGAGCGAACCCGATGAGACACCGGAATTCCGGTGTCTTTTTGATGTGTCCGGCCAGGCACTCCTAGCACATCTTGGTCATAGCACCGCTGCACCGTCAAACTGGCAGCCTGCTTTTCCCATTGACTAAAATGAACATAAAGTATATATATAATATATACAATATAAACAGGAAGGCCCGGAAGAGGTGAAGGATGAACATTCTATTGTCCAATTCATCGGGAGAACCGATATATGCGCAAATTGTCAGCCAGGTCAGACAGCTGATTCTCCAGGGCGAGCTGGCGCCGGGTACGGCGCTTCCTTCAATCCGGCAATTGGCCAAGGATTTGCAGATCAGCGTAATTACGACCAAACGGGCTTATGAGGAGCTAGAACGCGAAGGTCTGGTTGATTCGCTGGTAGGCAAAGGGTCTTTTGTCTCGGGGATGAATCAGCAGTACATCAGGGAGCAGCGCTACCGGCAGCTTGAGGAGAAGATGAGAGAGGTCCTGCGGGACAGCAGGCTCCTGGGAATGGGCTTGCCGGAGACCATCGAAATCTTGAAGACGCTTGATGAGGAGGCAGAGTAATGAGTCATGTTGTGGAGGTCCAGGACGTATGCAAATCCTTCGGCAGGTTTAGCTTGAAGGATGTAAATTTCGGTGTGAACAGGGGGTTCATTACAGGGCTGATCGGTCCCAACGGGGCAGGAAAGAGCACGATAATCAAAATGATGATGGACATGGTTCGCCCCGACAAGGGCAGCATCCAGCTGCTTGGGGGCCATCCGTCAGAGGAACCCTCGATCAAGGATAGAGTGGGATATGTGTCGGACGAGAATATTTATTACGAGCATCTGACAATCGGTCGGATGAAGACGATTCTGGCCCCTTTTTATAAACATTGGGATGAGGAAGCCTTCCGGAAGTATCTGGAGCTGTTCGAGCTGTCGCCCAAAGCCAAGATCAAGAACCTCTCCAAGGGAATGAAAATGAAGTTTTCACTTGCGGTCGCCTTATCGCATCATGCTGATCTGCTGATTATGGACGAGCCAACCGCCGGTCTTGATCCGGTCTTTCGAAGAGAGCTGCTGGACCTCTTGAGCGAGCAGATTCTCGATGACAGCAAGTCGATTCTGTTCTCGACCCACATTACGACCGATCTTGATAAAATTGCGGATTACATCGTTTTTCTGAACGCCGGCCAGGTTGTCTTCAGCGACAGCAAGGAGGAAGTGCTGGACCGGTACGTGATGATCAAAGGCGGGCGGGAGCTGCTGGACCGCGATGTGCGCAAGCTTTTTGTCGGCGTGAGAGAGAGCTCTTTCGGGTTCGAAGCCCTGTGCAAGGACCGCAGCGCCGCGAAGCAGGTGTTTCAGGAGGATGCACTGCTGGAGACACCGACTCTTGAAGACATTATGTATTTCACTTCCAAGGGAGGAAAAAGCGCGTGAGCAACATCGTATCCCTGATCCGCAAGGACATACTTCTGTCGGTCAACTATCTGCTCTTCGTTGCGGCGTACCTGGTGTTCCTGTCGTACACGACGATGAGCAATGATTTGTTCAGTGTGAGTCTGTTCGTGACTATGCCTTCCATTATGCTTCTGATAAATTCCTGCATGATTGATGTGCGGAACATGAACCAGCAGTTCGCGCTCAGCCTTCCGGTGCGGCGCAGCCAGATCGTAACCGCGAAGTATGTGTCGATCATTCCCTATCTGCTGTTCGGACTGGGCTGTATGTTTCTTTCCTACTTCATCCTGGAAATAGCTGGCCGCTCTCAGAGTATCAACTGGCATGATATCGGCTTTACGATTTTACTCGTTCCGGCATCAGGCGCAATCTACCTTCCGATCTACTACTGGCTTGGGCCGAAGGGACAGCAGATTATCAATACCGTCTTCTTCATGATCATCTTCTTCGGTTCGATGAATCTTCGCCATTTAATGGAGAGCATGCCGTGGCTGGATGATTTTATCTCCCGGGTAGCTGGCTTCAGTCTCATTGAAAGCATGGCGGCTGGGTTTCTCTATTTGGTGTTTATCCTCGCTTCCTACTTTGTATCTCTGCGCATCTATACTGCGAGGGATCTGTAGGAGGTCAGCAATGACAGCCGCCGGTGTGATGGAGGCGGTACAGAAATCGCGGCGCTTCGGGTGACAACCGGGGGGCCGCTTTGTAGTTTGGTTAAACCAATCCCCTTTTTCACCGATAAAAAGAGAGAGGATGCGACATAAGAAGGAGGAGAGCCGATATTGAAATACATAAGTGTGAAATCCATCTGTGGATGTTTAATCTCGGGCATATTGATCATTATGCTTATGCTGCCCGGTTCGGCGGGAGCGTCAAGCCAGATTCCGGATCCGGAGGGGAATTTCTATGTGAATGACTTTGCTGGAGTCATCGATGACAAGACGGAGAACGAGCTTGTGCACTACGGGATTCTGCTGCATAAGAAGAACGGAGCTCAAGTAGTGCTGGTTACCGTTAAGTCTACGGTCGGAGAACCGATCAAGGATTACGCTTCCCGTCTCTTCAACAGTTGGGGGATCGGGTCGGCGGAGAAGAATAACGGACTGCTGCTTCTGCTCTCTGTAGATGACGACGACTATTGGGCCGTTCAAGGCAGTGGAATTGTGGAATCGATGAGCGACAGCCGGATATCGAACATTCTGTCACAGTCACTGGAGCCGGATTTCGCCGCCAAAAATTATAATCGGGGCGCGGCCAAGACCTACGCCGCTTTCGTGCAGGGGCTGGGAGGGGCATGGGGCGCATCCGCTTCAGCCGGCCAGAACGTTCGCACCTATGTATCGGACAATGCCGGCGTACTCAGCGCCCAGACGAAAGCCTATATTAATGAGCTTAGCAACAAATACCGGCTCTCCACCGGCAGCGGAGTATATGTTGTAACCGTCAAGAACAGCGGAGGCCAGCTTCAGGACTACACATACAATAAATTCAACTCCATCGGGGCGGGGCCGAAGGACGTCATGCTGGTTATGGATATCCAGGGCGATGACTATCATGTGCTTCAGGGCAGCGCAATCGACGGAGTTCTGACCAACGAGGCGATCGGCGATATGCTGGATAGCAGTCTTGAGACCTATTTTGCCGCCAAGAACTATAACAAGGGGGCAACTCAGACTCTGCAGGCCTTTTACACGTATTTGCTGGAGAGAGCGGAGGGCGGTTCCGGCAGTATGACGAATGGCGGCGCAGCAATTAACATGGCATCTGCAGGGGTACTCACGGGGACATCTTCGGCGGGAGTACCGAGCTCGGGCTCGGCGGGAGCAGCGGCCTCGGGCGCTGCCTCATCGGCATCCGGCCATTTCGGTGGCGGCGGCATAATGATTATCGCCATAATCGCGTTTCTGGTCTTACTGGGCGTACGGTCTTCGCGCCGGAGAAGCTATATGGGCCAATATGGCGTGCCGTACAATCCGTACAGCAGGCGATCCATCCGCCGAGATGGGCATCACCATCACCACGGCGGCTTTGGGTTTGGCGCTCCTCCACCGCCGCCAAGGCAGGGAGGCGGATGGTTCCAGCCGCCATCTAGCGGCGGCACGAATCATGGAGACGGCGGACAGTCGAGCGGCGGAGGAGCCGGGCGACACTCGTCAGGCGGCGGCGGACAATCGAGCGGCGGCGGAGCGGGGCGGCGCTCGTCAGGCGGAAGCTCATGGTCTTCCGGCGGCAGCCAGAACAGCGGAGCCGGAGGACGCTCCTCCGGAGGGAGTTCCTGGTCTTCGAGCGGCAGCCAGGGCAGTGGAGCCGGAGGACGCTCCTCCGGAGGGAGTTCCTGGTCCTCCGGCGGCAACCATGGCGGCGGAGGTTCAAGCGGCGGTGGAGCCGGGCGCTCATCAGGCTCCTCCGGTGGAGGCAATGCCAGCGGCGGTGGCGGTGTTGGCCGGCATCGTTAATTAACCCAGGGAAGCCAAGCGTATATGGGGGTTGCTGTTCCGGCCGTTTCGTTGCACAATAGAAACCGTAAACTATGATTACGGCAAGTCGGAAAGGATAATCGGAAGTGGACAGAATAGTGAAGACCTTGACGATCGCTGGCAGCGACTCCAGCGGCGGTGCAGGCATCCAGGCAGATTTGAAGACTTTTCAAGAATACGGAACCTATGGATTCAGCGCGCTGACGACCATTGTCACGATGGACCCGGACAACGGCTGGCATCATCATGTATATCCCGTCAGCCCGGAGCTGGTCGCCGAGCAATTGAAGACGGTATTCGCCGGAGGTCCGGTGGACGCATTGAAGACCGGTATGCTCGGCAGCGCCGAGATCGTCCGCGTCGCGGAACAGGCGATCAAGAAGAACGGGCAGGGAAATGTAGTCATTGATCCGGTTATGGTGTGCAAGGGTGAGGACGAAGTGCTGAATCCTGAAAGCGCGGATGCGATCCGCGATCTGCTCGTCCCGCTGGCAACTGTTGTTACGCCGAACCTGTTCGAAGCCGGCGTGCTGTCCGGCAAGGGCAGACTGTCGAACCTGGATGAAATGAAAGAAGCGGCGGCTCTCATCAAGGAGCTCGGCGCCCAAGCTGTCGTAATCAAAGGCGGCAAGGCGCTGGGCGGTGACAAAGCAATCGATCTGTTCTATGACGGTACGGATTATGCCGTACTGGAGACGGACAAGCTTGAACCGGCGCATAATCACGGCGCGGGCTGCACATTCGCCGCTGCGATTACAGCGGGGCTGGCGAACGGCATGAGCGCAAAGGATGCAGTGGTCAAGGCAAAAGACTTCGTTACAGCAGCCATCTCATCCGGATTCTCGTTCAACGCCTATGTCGGACCCGTCTTTCATGGCGGCTACCGTCTAAACCGCTAATTTGTATACTCCTCAACAATAAGCAACGCGAAGAGCGGGTCTCCCGATAGGAGGCCCGCTTTTTGCGCTGCATATGTAAGAGGAAGAATGTTAGAGATCGAATGTATCCGTCCTAAACAGGCAGCGTCGGTTTCTTTCGGTTGATCCGGTACTGCTCCGGGGTCGTGCCGACGAACTTGACGAAAGAGCGGTAGAATTGGCTGGTTGAAGCGAAGCCGAGGCCGGCGCTGATCGCAGATATGGTCGCTTCTGTGGATTCAAGCTCGTACTTAGCCCGGTTCATGCGCAGCCGGAGGATGTACTGATAGGGTGTGACACCTGTAATGGCTTTGAAGGAACGGATAAAGTGATATCGGCTCTGGAGAGCGACGGAAGACAGCTCCTCAATACTGATGTGAGAAGTAAAAGTGTCATGGATATATTCAAATACACGGTTCATATAAGGTTCATCTGTATGCGGCAGCTCGGGCGCATAAGCCTTCGATTTGTCGGAGCAGGTCTCGCGTTTGAGAATGCGTCCCAAATATTGCAGCACTTCCGTCTCCGTTAAGCTTTGCCTTGAACCTTCTTCCCCGTCGGCGAGAACGAGTGGAGAGACCCATTTGTGGAACCGGTCGCTCAGTTCCTGCGGATCGATGATCTGTCTTGTTGAGATGCACTCCGGTTCCTGCAGCCGCAAGTTCTCCCACAGCGAGCTGCGTATTTTGATGACGATGACACGATTTCCTTTATCCACCCGGATATAATGCTCTTCCATCGGCTTGTGGATTTGGCCCTGCCCTTCGGGGAGGATACCGGTTACTCCCTGACTGACAACGGCGTTGCCGCCTCGTATGGAGCACGTCAGCTGGACCCAGTTCTCATGAACATGTGGAGCGTCGTCATAATGCTCTTCCAATCGGCATAGTTCCAAATTCCTCGTGACAATTTGCAGCTTCATGAACGCTCCCTCCTAAAATGATTATAGCAATAATTGCAACAGCTTTGCGCAATTTTCACATCGACATTTACATTCAAGAATGTATACAATACGATGAACAATCCTAACAGCGGAGCAGATCATCCTGATTTTTACGAAAGAGGTAATTGCGAATGAAGAACATCTTGAAGTTAAGCAATGTCTCCTGGAGAAGAGGCACCAAGCTATTATTGGACCAGGTTAACTGGAAAATAGAGCCTGGCCAGCACTGGGCGCTGCTCGGGCTGAACGGTTCGGGCAAAACAACGCTGCTCAACATGGTCAACGGCTATATATGGCCGACTGAAGGGGAAGTGGAGGTGCTGGGCGAGCGCTTCGGCGATATCGATCTGCGGGATCTCCGCAAGTCGATCGGCTGGGTCAGCTCTTCGTTACAGGAGAAGCTGAGAGGATCGGACAAGGCGCAGTCCGTGGTGATCAGCGGAAAGCATGCTTCCATCGGCCTCTATGTCAATGTGCCGGAAGAGGATTTTGAGCGGGCACGCGAATTGATGGTGAAGCTTGGCTGCGAGCATTTATGGGATCGGGAATTCCGCAACTGCTCCCAAGGCGAGAAGCAGAAGGTGCTCATCGCGCGGGCCTTAATGGCCGACCCGAGAATTCTGATACTGGACGAGCCGTGCAACGGACTCGATCTGTTCGCCCGGGAGAGACTGCTGCGGAGCATCGAGGAGCTGGCACTTGACAGCACCGGACCGACATTGATTTATGTCACCCACCACACAGAGGAAATCCTGCCCGCATTCAGCCATACGCTCCTGCTTCGCAAAGGCCGGGTGTTCGATTCCGGAGAGACGAATATGATGTTGAATGCGGAACGGTTAAGCCGATTCTTCGAGGGGCCTGTCCATGTGCAGACCAGCGGCGATCGCACTTACATTTTTGCCGGTATCGAATCGGTGGACAAGGAGAAATATTAATGAATATGCCGCTTACCACAGCCGAATCCGGGTCGGCAGCCCCCAAAAAATTCCCTTTGGCGCTGCTCTCACTGACGCTGGGCGCTTTTGCCATCGGGATGACCGAATTTGTCATTATGGGGATTCTGCCGAATGTGGCTGACGACCTGCAAGTGTCGATCTCTTCCGCAGGGCAGCTGATCACAAGCTACGCGCTTGGCGTGGCGATCGGGGCGCCGATTCTGGCCATGCTGACACACCGGCTGCCGCAGAAGCGGCTGCTCTGTCTCTTGATGATCTTCTTCATCTGCGGTAATGCCGCCGCTGCGCTGGCGCCGAATTACCCGGTGCTGATGGGGGCGCGGCTCTTCACCGCCCTGGCGCATGGCACGTTCTTCGGCGTCGGCTCCGTCATCGCCGCCAGTCTGGTCGCATCGGGCCGTCGGGCAGCAGCCGTGTCGATCATGATGGCCGGCCTGACCGTCGCCAACATTATTGGCGTCCCGGTCGGGACATTCATCGGCCAGCATCTCGGCTGGCGGGCATCTTTTGGCGCTGTCGTCATCATGGGCATCATCTCCCTGTCCGGCATCCTGCTGCTGATTCCGGACATCAAGGCGGAGCAATCCTCCAGCCTGACCCGGCAGGTGCGTGCACTGCTTCAGCCGAAGCTGCTGCTCGTGCTGCTGACAGGTGCGCTTGGCTGCAGCAGTCTTTTTGCCGTATTCACCTATATCACGCCGCTGCTTGAAGACATTACGGGCTTCTCTGAGAGCGCAGTAGCCTGGATTCTGGTTCTGTTCGGCGTTGGGGTAACAACCGGCAACATTGTCGGAGGCAAGCTGGCAGACTGGAAGCTTATGCCTTCGCTGCTGGTGAATTTCGCTTTCCTGGCTCTTATTTTGGCCGTGTTCGCTTATACGGTGCATGTTCCGGCGCTTGCGGTGATTACGATCTTCTTATGGGGAGCAGGAGCTTTCGGTGTGCTGCCAGGTTTGCAAATCCGGATTATGAATTTGGCCAAGGACGCTCCGGCGCTTGCGTCTACATCCAATCATTCTGCGCTAAATCTCGGCAACGCCTTCGGGGCATTCATTGGGGGAGCTATCATTACCAATGTCGGTTTATCCTATCTGCCGTGGTTCGGTGCTCTGTTTTCTTTCCTGGGACTGCTTCTGGCGGGCGCCGTATATATGTGGGACATTAAGGATGGAAAACGGGTGACAAACCGTTAGTAATACGCGTATCTATTGCTGAAATATTTGGCTCGAATAAGAGGCATTCCTGCTGCATTCAGGCGGCGTGGAATGCCTCTTGTTGGCATACCATGAAAGGAGAATGATAAATTTTCAATTTTTTCAGAAATAGGCGAATGCCCGGGTTTACAATTTGGGTAAAGGGGAATATAATAGGTTTATCAAAAGTTGCACGAGGCAAACATTTATGTGCTTGGCAAATAATTAGGCGGGGAGGAAATAAATATGTTGGAAGATACCTATGCACTGGGATCATCCGTGGAGCAAGATAAGCATCGACTCGCCGCCCAGACCGCTATACGCGGAAAAGCCACAGGGCTTGGACGTATTCTTCCTTTTCTCGGTCCTGCCTTTATCGCGGCGGTTGCTTACCTGGATCCCGGAAATTTTGCGACAAATATTACGGCTGGCTCTAAGTACGGATATATGCTGCTGTGGGTTATCGCAGCCTCCAATCTGATGGCTGTACTCATTCAATCCCTTTCGGCGAAGCTTGGCATTGCGACCGGCCGCAATCTGCCAGAGGTCGCGCGAGACCGGTTCCCGAAGGGCGCGTCGATCGCACTCTGGATTCAGAGCGAGCTAGTGATCATGGCGACGGATTTGGCCGAATTTCTAGGAGCGGCGCTCGGACTTTATCTATTATTTGATATACCTATGCTGGCCGCCGCCATTATTACAGCTGCCGGATCATTCGCTATCCTGGAGCTTCAGCGGCGGGGTTACCGAAGCTTGGAGGCCGGAATCGCGGCCATGATTTTAATAGTCGTTCTGGCATTCGCCTTTCAGGTAATTACAGCCCGGCCGGATGTCGGCAGCGTTGTACAGGGCATCGTAACACCCCGGTTCCAAGGCGTGGACAGCGTGCTCCTGGCCGCCGGTATTCTCGGAGCTACCGTGATGCCGCATGCGATCTACCTGCATTCGTCGCTGACACAGCATCGGATTGTTGGACGGAACGATGCGGAGAAGAAGAAGATCTTCAAGCTGGAATTCATTGATATTCTGATTGCCATGTTCATCGCGGGCGCTGTCAATATGGCGATGGTAGTCGTCTCCGCAGCCACCTTCTTCAAGAACGGACTGACCGTAGAGGACCTCGATGTGGCGTATCACCAATTCGGACAGCTGGTAGGGCCGGTTACGGCAGTGTCCTTCGGACTGGGCCTGCTCATCGCGGGACTCTCCAGCGCCTCCGTCGGAACGATGGCGGGAGACGTCGTCATGCAGGGCTTCATCAACAAACGGATCAATTTGTATCTTCGTCGGGCAATCACGACGCTGCCGCCGCTTGCAATTATTCTAACAGGTGTAGACCCGACCCGCGCGCTGGTCATGAGTCAGGTGGTGCTGTCCTTCGGGATTGCGTTCGCCCTGATACCGCTCATTATCTTCACCAGCGATCGCAAGCTTATGGGCGGACTGGTCAACCACCGAATCACTACTATTCTGGGCTGGATCATCGCCGGAATCGTGGTAACGCTGAATTTGTTCCTGATTGGCCAGACGATCATCGGCTGAGCACATATAATCTGTATCCGAAAAAAGCGTATGTACAAGAGGGCGTCTCACAGCCAGCAGGCTGGAGGCGTCTTTTGTATATTTCCAGGTGATGCTGCTTCAGCGGCTGTGGGAACTAGTGTGAGATCTTCCGGCATTTACTGTACAAACGCCGTTTCCCCGTGACATCGCCTCCCATACAATGCTGCTATAGAGAGGAGTGATTGCGGTGGAAGCTTATTACAACTGCTTGAGATGTAAAGGAAGAAAAGTGCGTGTCCTGACAAGGGATGGCCGGCAATATACCGGTGTCGTTAAAGATGTCGATTTCAATAATCTTTATCTTGAAACTGAAGGCGGCGACGTGAAGACCTCGGCTTTCTACCCGTACGGATATCCTTACGGCTATGCCAGCTCCATTCTTACGCTCAGCCTCTTCACTTTGCTGGCTATCGCCCTCATCTGATTCTTCCGCACAGCAAAAAGCTTGCTCTCGATTTACGGAGAGCAAGCTTTTTTCATAAGAGGCCGGGTCTAGAGCGCCTGCCGGATGACCTTCTTGCAGTACAGGACAGACAGCAGACCGAATATCGAGTACAGCACGGTATACATAATCATGACGATGAACATCGGCGTCCACAGCTCCGTTCCGAAGAGGAACCAGCCCGACCGGACAGCGAAGTAGCTGTGCAGCAGACCGACGGCGAGCGGAATGCCGAAGCTGAACAACTGCTTGGCCTGAAGTCCTCTCAGCAGATCGCCCTGCGTGAAACCGAGCTTGCGAAGGATGGTGTAGCTGCCTTTTTCCTCTTCGCTTTCACCCATTTGCTTGAAATACAGAATGCAGCCCGAGGTGATCAGGAAGGTGAGTCCAAGGAAGGCTACGATGAACATAATCATCCCCATGTTGCGCTTTTGGGTAGTGCTCATGTCAAGCTGGGAGTGGGATAATTCACCGAATGTCTTCGACAGAAACAGACTGTTCGCTTCTTCGATCTGACTTTTCTTGTTGATATTGACGCCAATATAGATTGAGGTTTTTTTCTGGATTTTGGGATCGGCGTTCTGTTTCAAGGATTGAAATACAGAGTCGTCTACAATCGCAACAGGCAATCCGCCGCTCGTGTAATAATAGTCGATATAATGTTTGGCATGCATACCTGTGTAATTCAGCGGAAATGAGTTCTTCAGATCTTTAAGGACTATGTTTCCGGAGCTCTTCAGCGCCATAAAGGATTGCATCAAGTCATCGTATCCGGAGAGGATGACCTCATCCTTCTGAACGTCAAGTCCGGCGCTTTGTTCACTGATTACGGGCATCACCATGGCTTTCGGATCAATCTGCAGTGTATCCAGACTCGTATCCAGAATTTGTGTGGCATCGAATGCCGCCTGAATAACCTCCAGCTTCTTCTCCGAATAAGCAATGTCTTTGGACTTCAGCATCTCGGTGAACCGGTCCGCATCCTGAACAGTGCTGAATCCGAAGTGGTCGGGGACCGATTGTTCGGCGCTCTTTTCGGCTGAATAATACGAAATATAGCTTAACGACAACAGGCCGATTGCCAGAGCGGATACCGTGGTGATGATGGTCAGCAGCAGCGCGTTGGACTTCATCCGGAACATGATCGATGAGAGGGAGAGCACCTGATTGACGTTCAGATAGCCGTTCTTGCTCTTGCGGATCAGATTGGTGATGAACCGGACAGATCCTTTATAGAACAAATACGTACCGATAATTACCGAGGCCAGAATTAAGATCATCGCCCCAAACAGTGAATTCATCGTAACGAAATCCCCGCCGAACAGCTTGGAGGATACATAATACCCGACTGAAATCAACAGAATTCCAAGCAATCCGATCACAATCTCCGCCGCTGAAATTTTCTTCACCCGCGTCTCCGTAACGGAGGTCGCCCGGAACAGATTCAGAATGCTCTGTCTCTTAATGAAGGAGTAATTCATCAGCATGATGAGGATGTAAATCGCCCCGAATACGATGACGGTCTGAAATAGCGCCTTCCCCGAGAAGTGCAGGGCAGCCAACTCATCCACTCCAATGACCTTGAACAGAATCATCAGAATGAGCTTGGAAACCGAAAAGCCCAGCGCAATGCCCGCCAGCAGCGAACCGATGTAGAGGAGCAAATTTTCGGCGCTTAACAGGCGGAAGATTTTGTCCCGGGTCATGCCGATTAGCTGGAACAACCCGATTTCACGGCTTCGTCTTTTGATAAAAATGTTATTGGCGTAGAGCAGAAATATGGCAACGATAGCTACCAGCAGGATGGACGCCGATTTCATCGCAGCCGCACCTTTGATCGAGCCTTTGGCTTCATCCATCGAAGGATCGAACTGCAGGGTGACAAATGCGAAATACAGCGCGACGCTGAAGATCAGCGCGAAGACATATAGCGAATAATGACTGAGATTCTTCTTCAGATTGCGGAAGATGAGCTGATTAATGTTCAACCTGCACACCTCCGAGCACACCCTGGGTCTTCATAATATCCTTGAAAAAGGTTTGGCGGTCCTGCGAGCCCTTGTTCAGCTGCGTGTAAATCTGTCCGTCCCGGATAAAAATAACCCGGCTGCAGTAGCTGGCAGCCACCGGATCATGCGTTACCATCAAAATGGTCGCCTCCCGGCGCTGGTTCAGCTCGCTCAGCTTGTTCAGCAGATCGGAGGCCGATTTGGAGTCCAGCGCTCCCGTCGGTTCGTCCGCAAAGATGATGCTCGGCTCATGGATGAACGCTCTGGCGGCGGAAGTACGCTGCTTCTGGCCCCCTGAAATTTCATTCGGATATTTATCTCTTACCTCGTAGATGCCGAGTTCGCTAGCCACCTCTTGAAATCTGCGCTCAGCCTCTGCTCTCGGTGTCTTCGAAATGGACAGGGGCAGCAGAATGTTCTCCTTCACCGTTAGCGTGTCGAGCAGATTATAGTCCTGAAAAATAAATCCGAGATGCTGCTTGCGGAACTCGGCCAGCTGCTTCTCCTTCATCGCTGTCATTTCGGTTCCGCTTATATGAATCGTTCCTCCGCTGACCTTATCGATGGAGGAGAGGACGTTGAGGAGCGTAGTTTTGCCGGAACCGGAGGCGCCCATAATGCTGACGAACTCGCCTTTGCCGATCACGATGTCAATTCCCTTCAGCACCTCCTGCCGGTTGAATTTATTGCCATAGCTCTTATAGATTTTGTCCGCTTCGAGGATGTTCATGATCAAATCTCCTTTATCATATAGGCTCATTGCCTTTCTTGACTCTATTGTAGGATGAACCGCCTGAAGTCATCGTTTGATCGGCCGAACAAAAAACAAAAGCATGTGACAATGTTGTCACACGCCTGACAGCTTCACAAATTCGTTGCGCTTGGAGAAGACAAGCGTAAAGGTCGAGCCTTCGCCGGGAGCTGATCGCACGCTGATTCGGATTCCAAGCGGGTCGGCGGCACGCCGAACCAGATACAGTCCCATGCCCGTTGAGGCATTGTCGTGATGCTCCATCGTGGAGGTGAAGCCTTTATCGAAGATCCGGGGAAGATCCCGGGAATCGATGCCTCTGCCGAAATCGGTAATCTCCAGCACCGTTTGATCCTCCCGCACATAGCTGCGGACGATGATTTCGCCGTCCTGACTGTACTTGACCGCATTGGTGAGAATCTGTCTGAGGATAAAAGCCAGCCATTTGGCATCGCTCAGCACCTCATCCATATCAAGCTGAAGCTCGAAGCCGATGCCTTTGGCGATGCACCAGGATTTGAGCGTCCGGATCTCGCCTACGACGAGCGCGTTCAGACTGACTTTTTCCATATACAGATCATTCTCGATGAAGGAAATGCGCTTCCGGTGCAGCTCCTGGTCAAGCAGAAGATGGATGCGCAGCCATTCGTACGTCAGCTGGGCTTTCAGAGATGAATCGTCCATGCGTTCGATGATGAGGTGCATGGTGGTCAGCGGCGTCTTCACTTCATGAATCCAGGAGAGAAGCTCATCCTGTTCAAGCTCGAACCGTGTCCGTTCCAGTGAGGCATACCGCTTCAGACGTTCCGTCTGTCCGATAAGCGAGTCTTCCACCAGACGCTCGAAGGGACTGTCGGCCTTGGTGATTTCTGTTAGATCCAGACTGCTCTCCCAATCTTTCAGGCTCCGGTAGAACCTGGTCTCCTTCCGGTAGCGAAGGACTAGAAAGGCGGCAAAAGCGATCATGGACAGAAACACGATATAGAGCACCGGCTGAAGCGGGATCATATTGTCCAAATAGGCGATGAACACAATGATGGCCTGCCCAAGGATGAACATAAGAATCCAGCTCAACCGTTCCTTCAAAAAATTAGCGATCATGGTTATCCGCCTCATCCACCGCTATGTAACCTTGGCCGACCTTCGTTTCGATGAACCGGTCCAGCCCGATGTCCTCCAGCTTCTTGCGCAGCCGGTTCAAATTGACGGTCAGCGTGTTGTCACTGACAAAACGTTCGTCATCCCATAAGCTCTTGATGAGCTCCTCGCGGCTGACGATCCGGTTTCGGCGGTCGATGAGCAGCTTCAAAATATAAATTTCATTGCGGGTCAGCTGCACGCTGCCCTCCGCATTGCTTACCGTATTCTTATCCAGATCAACGGCGGCGCCGCACCAGGTGCGGAGTGTGACCGGCTCGGTGGTGCTGTAATCGTGGACCCGCCGGAGAATGGCCTGTATTTTGGCGATCAGCACATCGAAATGAAAGGGCTTCTGCACAAAATCGTCCGCTCCCAGTTGGATCGACATGACCATATCGGTCGGATGATCCCGGGAAGAGAGAAATATAATGGGCACATTGGAATGCGACCGGATCATTCGGCACCAGTGAAATCCGTCGAACATCGGAAGTCCGATGTCAATCAGCACAAGATCGGGCTTGACCTCCGAGAACCGTTCCATCACTTTGGCAAAATCGGAAATGCCGTACACATCGTACGACCACTGGGTCAGCCGGTTTCGAATCTCGTTAAATAGTGTTGCGTCGTCTTCGATCAGCAGCAGCTTGAACAAGGAAATCCCCCATGTCTGTCATATTCTTAAACAAGTGTATAGCAAAAGTGCCGCATTCTCAACGACGCGGGACATTCAAAAGTTTAAAAACAATATTTGACTCTCTCATCATGTGAGGGATTAAGCTTAGCTTACAATCCGGATTGATGAAAGAAGAAAGGAGATTCCATGTTCAAGATCGGCGAGTTCTCGCAACTGACCCGGGTGTCGGTCCGTATGCTGCGCCATTACGACGAAATCGGTCTGCTTCAGCCTCAGGAGGTCAATGCTTCCACCGGTTACCGGATGTACTCCGCTGACCAGATTCAGGTGATGAACCGCATTCATCTCCTGAAAGAACTCGGATTTAGTCTGTCCGAAATCAAAGGGCTCATGAACAATATCGGGGATTCAGGCATGCTGCTGGCATTGTTGGAGAATCGAAAGAGAAGCGTTAAGGAATCGATCGAGCAGGAGAAGAACAAATTGCAGCGTATTGAGACGCTGATCAAACGAATGGAAAGGGAGGGCTATGCCTTGAGTCAGGAAATTTCAATTAAATCGATACCGGCGTACCGGATGCTGTCTTTGAGGGAAGTGATTGCACAATATAATGAGGAGGGGAAACTGTGGGATGAACTGAACCGTTTTGTAGCTGAGCAGCGCATTAAATGCGTTCCGCCCTCGTATGCCGTCTATCATGATCCCGGATACAAGGAAAGCGATGTGGACGTGGAATTGATGATGCATTTTCAGGGTGAGGCGACCGAAAGTGATCGGATCAAAATCCGGGAGCTTGAAGCGGTGCCGGAGATGGCGGTGGCCTTTCATAAAGGTCCTTTTGAAGAAATGAGCGAGGCTTACCGGGCACTTGGCATCTGGATGTCGGAGAGCGGATACCGGATCAGCGGAAATACCCGTGCGATCTATCATAAAGGCCCATGGTCCGAGAGCGACCCGGCTGAGTATTTGACCGAAATCCAGATTCCGGTGTCGAAAGGCTAACGGCTGCGCGGGATTAGGTGATCTGTTCATATCGATATGAAGAAAAGGAGACTCAGGAGACCCTGCGTCTCTTTTTTCTTTACCGATATTTAAGGTGGGAGGAGTACAATATGAAGTGAGAACAAGATTATCGCATAGAAGACAGCAAGCGAGGGTGAGCCTGTGAAGCAAATACTGCTGATTGAAGATGAGAAAAATTTGGCGCGCTTCATTGAACTGGAGCTTCAGCATGCCGGTTACGCGGTAACCGTTGCGTATGACGGGAAGAAAGGCCTGGAGCTGGCGCTGGGCTCGGACTGGGATATGGTCTTGCTGGATCTGATGCTGCCTGGCATGAACGGGCTTGCGGTATGCGCCCAAATCCGGGCGGCGGGCAGCACGCCGGTTATTATGATTACTGCCAGGGACGGCCTGGCGGAGAAGATCGCAGGACTCGACAGCGGCGCGGACGATTACATCCCGAAGCCCTTCGACATCGAAGAGCTGCTGGCCCGGATGCGTTCCCTGCTCCGAAGATCAGGGTCTGTGCAGAGTTCCCGTGTGCTGCGCTGCGCCGATCTGGAGCTTGATGTGGACGGCCGGACGGTAACACGGGGAGGAACGGTTATCGAGGTGACGAAGCGCGAGTTCGAAATTCTGCAGGCACTGATGGAGAACATGGGGCGAGCCATGACCCGTGAAATGCTGATGGAGACGATCTGGGGCTATGATTCCGAGGTGGAGACCAAGGCGGTCGATGTCTATATCAGCTACATCCGCAACAAAATCGACGAGCCGGGCAGACCCAGCCTGATTCATACGCTGCGCGGCCTCGGCTATGTGATGCGGAAATGAGCCGGCTGCGCAGCGCGCTGTCCCGGATGTCGATCCGCTGGAAGCTGACACTCTGGGCAGCCGCTCTCATGTGCATCCTGTTTTTGACCTATAACGGGATTCAATATGTAGTGATCAATCGCTGGATGTTCGGTCAGGCCCAATCCGCCGCACTGAAGAGTGCCGGTGAAATACGGAGTTATTTCGAGATTGGAAAGGTATCGGAGCAGACGGCTGAGAGCATGCGCCCCTACGTGGAGAGCGTGAATTCGTATGACCAGCTGATCCGGATTCTGGACAGCGATGGGACTCCGCTGCTAACCGTTGCCGATCATCTGCCGCTCGACTGGGTGGCACCCGAAACCGCGGTCCGTACTTCCGCCTCTACAGTCTGGTACGGTGACGATCATCTGCTGGTCGTCCGCAGCCCGATCCGGACCGCAACCTTCACCGGAACGGTGGAAATCGTCAACAACCTGGAGAATTCGGACAGGCTGAGCAGCATGATACTGGCAGTAATGCTTGCCGGGCTGGTGGGTGCATTTGTGCTGAGCGGCTTCGGGGGCGTTATTCTGTCCCGCAAGCTGCTGGGGCCGGTCCGGGAACTGACCGATACCATGAACAATATGAAGCGGAAAGGACTGCAGGAAAGGGTGAGCGTTCCGAACGGCGGAGATGAGCTTGGGCATCTGGCCGCCGTCTTTAACGAGCTAATGGATCAGCTCGAAGAGGCCTTTCAGGCGCAGCAGCAGTTCGTGGCGGATGCTTCGCATGAGCTTCGGACGCCCATTTCGATTATCGAAGGCCATATTTCCCTGCTTAACCGCTGGGGGAAGCATGATCCGGCTATTCTGGAGGAATCGCTGCAGGTTTCCGCACAAGAGCTGTCCAGACTGAAAGGCATTGTGAACGACCTGCTGGAGCTGACCAGGGCAGAGGCGGTAAGGGACCGCAAGGAGATACATGCAACACAGGTATCCGAAACGGTGCGCTATACGGTCAAAAATTTCACCCTGCTGCATCCGGATTTCGATTTTGCTCTCGATACCCGGAACGCAGAGTCTGCCACCGCTAGTATCAAGCCTCAGATGCTGGAGCAGGTTCTGCTGATCTTGCTAGACAATGCGGTGAAATACTCTGCGGAACACAAGGAGATTTCGGTCCAAATGGATATTATGGGGGAATACGTCGCCGTTTCGGTCATGGACCGGGGAATCGGCATTCCGGGCGAGGATTTGCCTCATGTGTTCCGGCGGTTCTACCGGGCCGAGAAATCGCGCAGCCGCGAGCAAGGCGGAACCGGACTCGGGCTTGCCATCGCTGAGCGGCTGATGAAGGGGCATGGCGGCTCCGTGGAAATCCAGAACCGTCCGGGAGGAGGGACGAGGGCGACGCTGCTGTTCCCTCTGAGCGGGAGCTGAACTTGACGTCGCTTTTCGGTACTCTAATAGGGGCTGTCCCTGCGTCTTTGATCCACCGCAGCTTGTTTTCCAAGGTTGTGGGCAAGTGCCGACGTCTCGCCGAGTTCTGACAGGTCACAGCCTTGGCACTCCCGTTCTTCCCTTAGGTGGTACCTCTATTTTTACAAAAACGGTCGATTTCTTTGTTTATTTATAATTGATTGAAGAGATCTTTTTACGCTAAAAGCAGCGGAGAGGACGGAACGATTGTGGAAAAGCGGCAGCGTTCGCCTTGGTCTCCGGATTTTCACCGTTTAAGGGGAATGAAAAAAATCTGGAGAGCACAGCGATTGGAACAACGGTCCGTTCGCGAAGCGTCCACACAAGTGCTCACGTTAATCCTACTTAAAAAACAGGAGGCTATCCCAAGCAGCCATTTCATGGCTTTTGAGACAGCCTCCTGTGACTTTGGCCAGGACGAGCCAACCAGCCGAGGGCCGGTTACGACCCGGTATGCGCCCCTGTGCTGCCAGTATATTTAAAGACGCTGCCATACTGTCCCCGGTATACCGGCTCACCGAAGGCTTTTCTCCATCCTTCGAATAGCCGGGTGGCCGCGCTGCTGCGGACGATAATGTAATCCGGCTTGTCGTAAGCGGCGATATCCGGCAGGATGTCGGAGAAGCCGTACATGGACCGTTCAAAGGCGGTCCAGCCGTAAGCGCCAAGGGAAGCCTTGGTGATGAAAGGGTCCTGTCTGCCGTCGCAGAGAACGTCGCCTCCCCGGTACATGACATAACCGGATGATCCGTAAGGCGCGAGCACTCTTGGCCGTTCGGTTCCTTTCTGCTCGGAAAGAATGTAATTCATCTCATCGACCGGATAGCCCCGGACATCAACCTTGGGCGGATTGATGAAGTTCACTACGCAGTTGGCCAGAAGACCGGCGGCAAGCGCAGCTTTGATCACCCCCGGAGAGAGGCGGAGATCCACCTTTCGCATCCAGGGAAAGGCTTCGAAGAATGCGCCGGCAAAGTAAGGGATAAAGAGCCACATGAACAAATTCTGCTTGAAGTTGGACACCCCGAGATACAGAATCCCCAGCATGAGGAAAAAGCGAAACGGCTTTCTGAACAGCGAGAAAGGCAGCGTCACGGCGAAGAACAGCAGCAGAAGCGTAATGGCCGATGTGTCCCATTTGCCGAAGGAGATCGGCTGCCATTCGTTGATCAGCATGTTGAAGTTGTTATGGCTGACCGTCAGAATATAGAACAGGCTCTTGTAGCCGCCAGGATTGGCTAGCCCGATCAGCGTAACTGCCGCGAACACGAGCACCCGGCGTCTGTTCAGCCTGCCGTCGATCCAGGCTTCGAGGAAGGCCATGCCCGTGAAGACGATGATGACGAGCCATACCCCTGTATGAAAGTTCGCGATACCAAGCGACAGCAAAATCATGGCGGCGGCGCTGCGCTTGGTTGGCATGAGCTGAAATCTGCGCAAATACACGAAGTACCAGACGATCATCCAAGAGGACACCATCTGCGGTCTGCCCTTGAAGTAATTGTAATAAATCCAGACCGTTATCAGCATGACGAATGGCAGAATCAGGGGATGATCTTCCCTGAAGCCGAGCTCGCGGCGCGAAACTTTGGCCAATTGCAGAAGGCCCAGGATCAGCAGAAAGAGGCAGGCTGCGGTCAGCAGATAAATACCCGGCCAGCCGAATGCGTTATACAAAGCGCCCGCAACGATTTGAAAGCCGAACTCATGCGGGATATACGGCAGCTTGTCGCCGTAGAAGGTATGTATGGCGTGGTGAAGCACGGTCTTGTGCTCCAGCATGTAACGACCGAGCTCGACATGCCAGAACGTATCCGGATCATTATAGGACGCCCATGGGAACAGAGCCACAAGGACAACCGCTACCAGAAGGGCGTAGACGGCTTTGATGCCTTTGGTTAGAGATAGACTGCGAATTGGAAATCCCCCCGATTCATTATGCAACGCTGACTTTTTTTATCATAACATCCTTTATAACTATAACTGATAAAAGCTATAAAATGATAATAATTGACCATCCTCACGGTGTATGATAGCTTCTAATGAGGATAACTAAAATGTAGACCAAGTTACTGGGAATTACTACGACGAAGATGAGGCGGGTGGATTGGGTTGGAATTTCATGTAACAAATAGTCCGTTTAGTCAGGAGCAGGCGGAGCTGCTGAACCGTCTTATTCCGACATTAACCGAAGGCCAGCGGGTATGGCTTAGCGGCTATCTGGCTGCGGCGGGCGCCGGCAGCGCCGTTTCTGCCACTCCGGCAGCCGCCCCTGCGGCCGCTGCTGTACAGGCGGCTTCCGTGCAGGCCGTTGCCGTTCCGGTGAAGGCGGCTCCCAAAGAGGTGACCGTTCTATTCGGTTCCCAGACGGATAATGCCAAGGGACTGGCGAAGAAATTTGCGAAACAGCTCGAAGAGGACGGATTTATCACAACGCTCTCTGCCATGAGCGATTATAAGACCAACAATCTGAAGAAGACCAGCAACCTGCTCATCCTGGTCAGCACGCATGGTGAAGGAGAACCGCCGGACAACGCGATCGCTTTCCATGAATTTCTGCACAGCAAGCGCGCGCCTGAACTGTCTTCATTGAATTACTCCGTGCTGGCGCTCGGCGATCTGTCTTATGAATTTTACTGCCAGACGGGCAAGGATTTCGACAAGCGCCTGGAAGAGCTCGGCGCGAACCGGATCGTTCCCCGTCAGGACTGCGACGTCGATTTCGGCGAGCCAGCGGCGGAATGGATGAAGGCTGTGCTGACAGCGCTGGGCGAATCCGCGCCGGCTGCAGAGGCTGCCGCGATTGCCGCCGTGTCCGAGCCTGCCTCGGGTCAGCCGGAATATTCGCGCAGCTACCCGTTCCAGGCCGAGGTTCTGGAGAATCTGAACCTCAACGGCCGCGGTTCGGACCGTGAGACGCGCCATATCGAGCTGTCGCTGGAAGGCTCGAACCTGAGCTATGAGCCGGGAGACAGCCTCGGCGTCTTCCCGGAGAATCATCCTCAGCTTGTGGATGAACTGATCCAGTATATGGGCTGGAAGCCTGGTGAAGAGGTGGAAGCCGGCAAGAACGGAGCGCTGCCGCTTCGCGAAGCGCTTCTGCGCTACTACGAGATCACGGTGCTGACGAAACCGCTTCTGGAGCAGATTGCCAAGCTTGCGCAGAGCAGCGGGTTGAATGAGCTGCTTGCTCCGGAGCGTAAGCAGGAGCTCCGGTCTTATGTGGAGGGACGCGATCTCCTGGATCTGGTGCAGGACTACAGCCTGAAGGGTGCCCCGGCGGGCGAATTCGTCAAGGCTCTCCGCAAGATTCCGGCTCGCCTATACTCGATCGCGAGCAGCTCGAAGGCTTATCCGGACGAAGTGCATCTCACTGTCCGGACAGTGAGATACGAGAATGGAGGCAGACAGCGCTACGGCGTCTGCTCTGTGCAGCTCGCGGAGCGGACCCAGCAGGGAGACAAGCTTCCGGTGTTCATCCAGAGCAACTCCAACTTCAAGCTTCCGGAGAATCCGGATACGCCGGTAATTATGATCGGACCCGGCACCGGCGTCGCTCCATTCCGCGCCTTCCTTGGCGAACGGGAAGAGACGGAAGCCGCTGGCAAGACGTGGCTGTTCTACGGCGATCAGCATTTCTTCACCGATTTCCTGTACCAGGTCGAGTGGCAGCGCTGGCTGGAGTCAGGCGTGCTGACCCGCATGGACGTCGCCTTCTCCCGCGACACCGACAAGAAGGTGTATGTCCAGCACCGCATGCTGGAGAAAGCGCGCGAGCTGTACCAGTGGATTCAGGAAGGCGCCGCCGTCTATGTATGCGGCGACGAGAAGAGAATGGCGCATGATGTGCACACCGCGCTGGCGGCCATTCTGGAGCAGGAAGGCGGACTGAGTCCGGAAGAAGCTTCCGAATATCTGCTTAACATGCAGCAGCAGAAACGTTATCAGCGGGACGTCTATTAAGCCGCAAGATTATCGCCGAGAGGAGTACAGCAGCAATGGGACTTTACGATAAATATCCGCCGACCAACGCTCCACACAGCGATGTGGAGGACATCAAGCGGCGAAGCAATTATTTGCGGGGCAGCCTGGAGGAGACGCTGAAGAATCCGATTACGGCTTCCATCCCCGAGGACGACAACCGACTGATGAAGCATCATGGCAGCTATATGCAGGATGACCGCGATCTTCGCGCCGAGCGCGCGAAGTCCAAGCTCGAGCCATCTTACCAGTTCATGCTCCGCGTACGCGCTGCAGGCGGCATCGTAACGCCGAACCAGTGGCTGATGATGGACCGGATATCGCATAAATACGGCAACGGCACAATCCGTCTGACGACCCGACAGTCTTTCCAGCTGCACGGCGTCATCAAATGGAATTTGAAGAATACGATCAAGGAAGTTAACGATGCGCTGCTTAGCACGCTCGCCGCCTGCGGCGACGTCAACCGCAACGTCATGTGCAACCCGAATCCGTACCAGTCGGAGATCCACTCCGAAGTGTATGAATGGGCGCGCAAGGTAAGCGACCATCTGGACCCGCGTACCCGCGCCTATCACGAGATTTGGCTGGACGAGGAGAAGATCGTGGACAGCCGTGACGCAGAGGAACAGGAGCCGATCTACGGAGCGGTCTATCTGCCCCGCAAGTTCAAGATCGGTATTGCGGTACCGCCGTCCAACGATGTGGATGTATTCTCCCAGGATCTCGGCCTAATCGCCATTGTCGAGAACGGCAAGCTTGCCGGTTTCAACGTCGCCGTCGGCGGCGGCATGGGGATGACCCACGGCGATCCGAAGACGTATCCGCAGCTATCCAAGGTAATCGGCTTCATTACGCCGGAACAGATGATTGAGGTCGCCGAGAAGACGGTCACGATTCAGCGCGACTACGGAGACCGCGCCGTGCGCAAGCATGCCCGTTTCAAGTATACGATCGACGACCGCGGCCTGGATTGGTTCAAGGGCGAACTGACCGAACGTCTGGGCTGGCAGCTTCAGGAAGCGCGCCCGTTCCAATTCGACAGTAACGGAGACCGTTACGGCTGGGTCAAAGGCAGCGATCGCAAATGGCATTTCACGCTGTTTATCCAGAACGGACGAATCAAGGACATCGAAGGCTATCCGCTCATGACGGGACTCCGTGAGATCGCGAAGATTCACACCGGCGACTTCCGCCTGACGGCCAATCAGAATTTGGTTATCGGCGGCGTCAGCAGCCAGAAGAAGAAGAAAATCGAGGCTCTGATCGAGCAGTACGGCCTCACTGACGGCCTGCATTATTCGGCGCTGCGCCGGAACTCCATGGCCTGTGTGGCGCTTCCGACCTGCGGACTGGCCATGGCCGAATCCGAGCGTTATCTGCCGAGCCTTATTGATAAGCTGGATGCCATCCTTGACTCCGCCGGTCTGCGCGAGGAAGAAATCGTCATCCGCATGACAGGCTGCCCGAACGGCTGCGCCCGGCCAGCACTGGCCGAGCTGTCGTTCATCGGCAAGGCGCCGGGCAAGTACAATATGTACCTGGGCGGCAGCTTCAGCGGCAGCCGGCTTAACAAGCTGTACAAGGAGAACATCGGTGAAGCCGAAATCCTCGGCACACTGGAGCCGATCTTTAACCGTTATGCGAAGGAACGGGATGCAGGCGAGCACTTCGGCGATTTCGTCGTTCGCACGGGGTATGTGCCGGAAGTGACCGACGGCCGCAGCTTCCACGCCTAATCCGCAAGGCGGCTCTTGTGCGGCGGGGATGCCCGCCGCGTCCAATATTTATGAAGGATTTCCCAAGGGAGATCCTTCTTTTGTATTGTTTGAGATCATCGGAGTTTGATCATTGGAATTTGATCATTGTTGGATGAAAGGAGAGGCTCTGATGGATGTTAAGATTATTACAGAGCTGAAGGAGAAGCATCTGACGCAGCTGATGGAACTGTACAGGCAGTGCTGGTGGGCACAGGACCGGAATCTGGCAGATGTTAAAGTGATGCTCCGCCATTCCCGCCCTTTTGGCCTGCTGGACCCTGAGGATAATCTGATCGGCTTCACGCGCGTTCTGACCGATGGCGTCTATAAGGCGCTGCTGCTGGATGTTGTCGTGGACCGGGAGCATCGAGGATCGGGTCTTGGAAATGTCCTGATGGAAGCGGTCATGTCTGATCCAGAGATGAAAGAAATCAAGCATCTGGAATTGTACTGCACAGAAGAAATGCTGCCTTTTTATGAGCAATGGGGTTTTTCAGCAGACCTGGGGAATCTTCATTTGATGAGGAGAACGCCGAGCCCTGGTGTATAATTAGGAGAGTAATATAATAGGACAGTATTATAATAGGGTAGTAGAAATATAATAGAGCAGCAAAAGGCAATGCAAGAGAGAGGAGATTGACATGATCGTTGGCGGACAGACTTGCAGCAGAAACGGAATAACCTATGTAATCCGCTCCGCAAGACTGGAAGATGCTTCTGAACTATCAGCGGTCCGGCTGCTTATTGATGGCGAGACGGAGAACATGGACAGAGAGCCGGGCGAGAGCTATATCGATGCGGATGGCTTCGCCCAATTGATTCGGACGGACGCAGGCAGCAGCCGGAATTTGTTCCTGGTCGCAGAGACGGAGCGGGGGATCGCCGGCTTCTCCAGAGTACAAGGCAATGAGCTGAAGCGTTTCGTCCACAAAGCGGAATTCGGCGTCGGCGTTCTGAAGGCCTATTGGGGATACGGCATCGGGCGCCAATTACTGGAGCGGTCTCTTCAGTGGGCCGATAACATCGGCATTATGAAGATGAACTTGAATGTGCTTGAGAGCAACATCAAGGCGATCAGCCTGTACATGAAATTCGGATTTGAGACGGAAGCCGTTCTGAAGAAGGACAAGCGGCTGTCGGACGGTCGGTATTATAATACGATCATCATGAGCCGGTTCCGCCAATAAGTTCAGAAGTTCGGCTCGCTAGGAGGCGGGGCGGCCAACGTCAATCCGTAGTCGATTCAGGTTTTGAAAGTACGGTTATAGGGTAATAAATAGCAGGTGGGAAGTGGAGCATATCAATTGTCGGCTGGAAAAACATTGAGGGCTATAGTGTAATTCCGAAAGGTAGTTGATTCACCCATGTACTATCTTAAAGGCAGAAGAAGATCTCGCAGGAGATCGATCCTTCGCCGCTGGATTTCAGGAAAATTACCCTAGCAAGAGGGTATTGGCATAAACATTCACTTCTCACCTTAACTGATAACGGGACTGCCGGCGAACGGCGGTTCCTTTTTTTATCCTACGGGCGAAAGGACCGTTTGTGAAAATTCTCGATATAACGGAACAGGCGGCGTCCGTCGTCCCCGATATTGAGAGAAGAGTCTAGCGGAAGCAGCATGGCCGAATACGGCTCTGGCACCCAAATATAGGAATGCACATAGGAGGTACGGATGAACCCGCATTTTTCCCAAAAATGATAACGGGCTTCATGTTCAGGCGTATCTCCGGCTTCAACCTCAATCAGAATGCCTGATGCCCGGTGCTCCCTGACGGCCCATTCCACGACCATGTTCAGGAACCGTCTGCCGATGCCTTGTCCCCGCAGGTCTGTTCGAACCGCCAAGTAGTCGATGATCAGCAGCTTATCCGGTCCGCCTGCGGCGAGACCCGTCACCGCCATTCCGAGCGTATTCTCGCCCTGTACGAGCAGATGCAGGCTTCCGATGCCCCGGTCCAGCATTCGTTTCACAATGCCTTCCGGTTTGGCGCCGTGCGGGAATGCCTCCCTGTATACAGGCTCCGCCCGTCTCCATGCATCCTCCTTCCATTCTCCTGTTGTTAGCATCTGCATGTCCATTTGTACGCCTCCGGCATCTAATTTGAAATCTTAACCCGACATTGACCTAATGTTCCTCATAAAATATGATCTTATTATACAAGCATTTTGCATAATCCATTGAGCGATTTCAAGCCAATGCGGATACCACTACTAATTCATAGAAAAGTAAGCGTGGATGGAGGAGACAATTTTTGTACAATACTGTAATATTCGATGTGGACGGAACGCTTATTGATACGGAGAAAGCGATTATGAAGGCCCTGCAGAAGATGCTGGTTACCGATTATGGACGTGAGATGACGCGGGACGAGCTGATTTTTGTCTTCGGTATTCCGGGGTCGGTCTCCCTTCCGATGCTCGGCATCGAGGACCCGCAGCGCGCGCAGATCAGCTGGAATAAATGGATTCAAAAATATTGGGATTTGGCGAAGATCTATGACGGAATCGTTCCGCTGCTGGAGGGTATTAAGGGCAAGGGCGCGAAGGCGGGAGTTGTCACCTCGAAGAACGCACAGGAGCTGAAGGATGACTTCATTCCGTTCGGGCTGGCGGGATATATGGATTGTCTCATCTGTGCAAGCGATACAGAGAAGCATAAGCCGAATCCGGAGCCGCTGCTGAAGTTCATCGAGCGTACGGGAGCCGATCCGCAGAAATCAATCTATATCGGGGATACGATCTACGATTATCGCTGTGCAAGGGATGCCGGTATCGATTTCGGATTGGCAGTGTGGGGATGCACCAACAAAGAAGGAATCGAAGCCACCTATGAATTCAACCGCCCGGAGGATATTCTGGAGCTGGTCAGCGCAGGAGGAGCATAACATGAGCAAATTTTGGAGCAATACCGCGAGAAGCATAACACCTTACGTTCCGGGAGAGCAGCCGGGCGCCAAGAAAGTCATCAAACTGAACACCAACGAGAACCCTTATCCCCCTTCGGAAAAGGTGCTGAACGCCATGAAGGCTGCCGTGTCGGACCGCCTGAAGCTGTATCCGGACCCGGAGTGCACGGGGATTAGAGCAGCGGCTTCCGAAGTGTTCGGCCTGCCGGCTGACTACATTTTTGCCGGGAACGGCTCGGACGAAATTTTGGCCTTCTGCTTCAAGGCATTCTTCAATCCGGAGGAGCCGATTCTTTTTGCGGATATTACATACAGCTTCTACGAAGTATATGCGGGCCTGTTCGATATTCCTTATCGCAAAATCCCGCTTACGGATAGCTTCGATCTGCAGACGGAAGCTTATTTCGAACCGAACGGCGGCATCCTGATCGCCAATCCCAATGCGCCTACGTCGAAATTCACACCGCTGGAAGTGATCCGTGAAATCCTTGAACACAATCCCGACAAGGTCGTTGTTATCGATGAAGCCTATGTCGATTTCGGTGGCGAGTCTTCCGTGAAGCTGATCCCGGATTATCCGAATCTGCTTGTTATTCAGACCTTCTCGAAGTCCAGATCCCTTGCCGGGCTCCGGCTTGGTCTTGCCATGGGCCAGCCTGATCTGATCGAAGGCCTGAACCGGATCAAGAACAGCTTCAACTCCTACACCCTGGATGCCATCGCCCAGGCCGGAGGCGAAGCGTCGCTGCGCGACGGAGAAGCCTTCGCTGAGAATGTCGGCCGTGTTATCCGGACACGCGAAACATCCGTCAAGCGATTGAAGGAGCTGGGCTTCGAAGTTCTGGATTCGCGCGCAAATTTCGTCTTCGCCAGCCATACCACGGTTCCGGCGTCTGCCATCTTCCATGCGCTCCGTGAGCGCGACATTATCGTCCGCTACTTCTCCAAGCCCCGCATCGACAATTATCTGCGGATCAGCATCGGCACGGATGAAGAAATGGCGGCGCTCTGCGGAGCGCTGGAAGAAATTTTGGCCTGACTGGTTCCATAACGTCAGTGATATATGCTTATGCCTCGCGGGACAGCCGGTCATGATGATGCGGCTGTCCCGCTTTCTTTTTACTCCGGGTGCTTATAGTATGTCTAGCCAGTCTAGAGTCCCGGGTACATTCCGCCCGCCTGTGTAGGAGCACCCGGTGCATATCCGCTCGTCGCATACCCGCCAGGCCACCCATAGGGTTGAACCGCTGCAGGCATGGTGGCGCCGGCGGGAGCGGCGTAAGGAGAAGGATAAGGGTAAGGATAAGGAACGGGCTGTACAGGCTTCGGTGCGTGATGAGGAGGCTGGCAGGCTTCGACGCAGCCTTTTGGCGGGCCGATGATAACGGTATCCTTGATTGGGGCCAGAGCGGCTCTAATCTGCTCTTCATTGAGACAGTAAGTATGGGACAGAATTTCGGCTGGTGTTAACCGAAGAATATCGGAGCCGGTAATTAATTCCGGAATCGGAGCGTCAAAGATGGCGATCAGATGTGTGTTATCGCAGATAGCAACCTCATAATGCCACCATCCCTGCGGAACGCACGCCACCTGGCAGGGCGTAATTGTGCAGTTGATCAGCTTCTTGGTGAACGGGTTGATGAGCGATACGACGGCGCTGCCGGAAACACAGTAGACGAGCTCGGTTGCATTCTGGTGGATGTGAGGCTCCACGACATTTTGCACGCTTAAGAAAATATCAAGCATTGACGCATTGCCGAGGGTGTTCAGCTCATTGACAGAAAGCGAATTGATAAAATTCCGTTCATCCTTGATGAAGAACGGGTTCTGACGCAGATCGTAGGAAAAACGCACGTCAGGGGATGTGTAATCCATATAAGAGTTCATGGGAACGCCTGCCTTTCGGTTGTAGACTTTGAATCGCTGGGAGCATCTTATGCAGCCTGCTGGGCAGATGTACCACTTCAAGCGGGCATATTGCAGCAGCCCCTGTCATAAGCTTGGGATATACAAGAGAATGATGCCGAGGTGAGGGCGGTTATTCGGGGGATTTGGCCCGGAGCCGCCTTTTTCTCTGACAGAAGACCGGAAGCCTAACGATATGGAGGGGAGGCCTTGGCTGGTGATACAGCTTGATGGCGAGAGCCTGACCCTGGAGCAGCTGGAGGCGGTTGTCCGGACCGGGGAACAGGCGGCGGCAGCTCCGAATGCGATTGAGAGGGTCGCCCGTTCGAGGGAGGTAATCGAGGATAAGGTCAAGAAGGGCACAAGAGTATACGGCGTCACGACGGGGTTCGGCAAATTCAGCGATACGCTGATCCCGCCTGAGGCTGCCCGCAAGCTGCAGCTTCATTTGCTCCGCAGCCATGCCTGCGCCGTGGGGAGACCGCTTCCGCCTTCCACGGTTAAGGCGATGCTGCTGCTTCGGGCCAACGCTTTGGCGAAGGGCTGCTCCGGTATCACGGCCGGGACGCTCAATCTGCTGCTCGATGTGCTGAACCGCGGCATCGTACCGGTTGTTCCTTCGCAGGGGTCGCTTGGAGCGAGCGGCGATCTTTCGCCGCTGGCCCATCTGGCGCTCGTCCTCGTCGGAGAGGGCGAGGCCTGGTATGGCGATCAGCGGCTGCCGGGCGGCGAAGCACTGCGGCGAGCGGGGCTCAAGCCGGTTGTGCTGGAGGCCAAGGAAGGGCTGGCGCTGATCAACGGCACACAGGCGATGACGGCCATAGGCTCGCTGGCCGCTCTTGAAGCCGAGTCGCTGGCGGGACTCGCGGACGGCATTGCGGCGCTGACCTTTGAGGCGCTGCGGGGAATCCCGGCGGCCTTCACGCCGGATTCCCATCTGGCGCGTCCCTATCCGGAGCAGCGCCTGGTGGCTGAAAGGCTGCTCGCGCTGCTGCGCGGCAGCTTCCTGACGACGGCGCCGGGGGAGCTTCGCACACAGGACGCCTATTCCCTGCGGTGCATCCCGCAGGTGCATGGCGCTGTGCGCCAGGTGCTCGGCTACGTGAGAGAGAAGCTGCGGATCGAGATCAATTCTGCCACCGATAACCCGCTCGTGTTCGCCGAGACGGGAGACATCGTGTCGGGCGGCAATTTTCACGGCCAGCCGATCGCTTTTGCCATGGATTTCCTTGGGATCGGCATGGCGGAGCTGGCCGGCATTTCGGAGCGGCGGACCGAGCGTCTCGTCAATCCGCTGCTGAACGATCTGCCGGCATTCCTGAGTCCGGACCCCGGGCTGCAGTCCGGCATGATGATTCTTCAATACACGGCGGCTTCGCTCGTGTCCGAGAACAAGACGCTTGCCCACCCGGCAAGCGTGGATTCCATTCCGTCCTCCGGCAACCAGGAGGACCATGTGAGCATGGGGACGACAGCCGCCCGCCATGCGGCGCAGATCATCGGGAACGCCTATAAGGTTCTGGCGATCGAAGCCATCTGTGCTGCGCAGGCTGCCGAAATCCGCGGCGCGGATAAGCTCGCTCCCGCAACCCGCCGCCTCCTGGCGGCGATCCGGGCCGTCGTCCCGCCGCTTACGGAGGACCGGGCGATGAGCGGCGATATCGAGCGGCTGGCCCGAGCCATGAAGTCACGCGGCTGGGTCGCCGAGAGCGGCATAGTCATAGGCATAGGCATAAGCCCAAGCCCGCCAACGAAAGGAGTGTAAGATGATGCCGGAACAGAAGCGGGTGATCCGCGCTCCGAGGGGAAGCACGCTATGTACGAAGGGATGGGTGCAGGAAGCCGCGCTGCGCATGCTGATGAATAATCTCGATCCGGAGGTCGCCGAGCGTCCGGAGGAGCTTGTCGTGTACGGAGGGACCGGTCGCGCCGCGCGGAACTGGGAAGCGTATGACCGGATCATTTCGGCGCTCAAGGAGCTGGAAGACGATGAAACGCTGTTGATCCAGTCGGGCAAGCCGGTTGCCGTATTCCGCACGACCACGGATGCGCCGAGGGTGCTGCTGGCTAATTCCAATCTCGTACCGGCCTGGGCGAACTGGGAGACCTTCCATGAGCTGGACCGCAAAGGTCTGATGATGTACGGCCAGATGACGGCCGGAAGCTGGATCTACATCGGAACGCAGGGAATCCTTCAAGGAACCTTCGAGACGTTCGCTGAGGCGGGGCGCCGGCATTTCGGCGGCTCTTTGAATGGGCGGCTGGTCGTTACCGCCGGAATGGGAGGCATGGGTGGCGCCCAGCCGCTTGCGGTAACAATGAACGGCGGCGTGGTGATCGCCGTCGATGTCGACCCGGAGCGAATCCGAAAGCGGATCGCCACCCGGTACTGCGAGGTGTTCGCAAGCGATCTGGAGGACGCCTTGAAGCTCGCCGCAGAGGCGAAGAAGGAGGGCCGGCCGCTTTCGATCGGCCTTGCGGGCAACGCTGCCGACGTACTGCCGGAGATGATCCGGCGCGGCTGCATTCCCGACCTGGTGACCGACCAGACCTCGGCCCATGACCCTCTGAACGGCTATGTTCCCGCAGGAATGACGCTGGTTGAGGCGGCATCGCTGAGAAGTCGTGATCCCGTTGAATATGTCAGGCTATCCAAATTGACGATGGCTGTGCATATGCAGGCGATTCTCGATATGAAAAAGCTTGGTGCAGTCGCTTTTGACTACGGCAACAACCTGCGGCAGATCGCGCTTGAGGCGGGAGTCAAGGAGGCTTTTTCTGTTCCCGGATTTGTTCCGGAATACATTCGTCCCCAGTTCTGCGAAGGCAAAGGGCCGTTCCGCTGGACCGCCCTCTCCGGTGATCCGGAGGATATCCTGCGGACGGATCAGGCGATACTCCACGAGTTCGGAGATAATGAACGGCTGTGCCGGTGGATTCGGCTTGCGGGCGAGAAAGTGGTGTTTCAGGGGCTGCCATCACGTATTTGCTGGCTCGGCTATGGCGAGCGGGCCCGGTTCGGCCAGATCATCAACAAGATGGTTGCTGCGGGTGAGCTTAAAGCTCCAATTGTGATCGGGCGCGATCATCTGGATGCCGGATCGGTGGCCTCTCCCAACCGGGAGACGGAGAATATGCGAGACGGCAGCGACGCTGTGGCGGATTGGCCGCTCCTGAACGCGCTGCTCAATACGGCGGCAGGAGCAAGCTGGGTATCGCTGCACCATGGGGGAGGCGTCGGCATGGGCTACTCCATCCATGCGGGAATGGTCGTTGTGGCGGACGGAACGGAGGAAGCGGCCAAGCGGCTCATGCGCGTGCTGACGACCGATCCGGGCATGGGCGTGGTCCGGCATGCCGACGCCGGATACGAGGAGGCCGTGCGGACAGCGGCCGAGAAAGGCTTGAAGATTCCGGGACTCACTTCATAAGGAGAGGAAGGAGGGAGCAAATTGGCGAAGCTGACCTATATTAAGCAAGCCTCACAACTGCTGTGTATGGACGGCGGGCGCGGGCCCAGAAAGGGCAGAGAGATGTCGCGGCTTGGCGTTATCGCGGACGGGAGCGTCATTATTGAGGACGGCGTAATTGTCTTCTGCGGCTCCGATACGCTGGCGGAGCTGTTCATGGGCTCGATTTCGAAAGAGGCTCTGGAGAAGGTAGAGGTCATCGACGCCCGAGGCATGGTCGCCGCGCCGGGGCTGATTGATCCCCACACTCATGCCGTCTATGCGGGAAGCCGGGAGAATGAGCTCGAAATGAGGCTGCACGGCGCCAAGTATCTCGATATTTTGAAACAGGGCGGCGGGATTCTGAGTACGGCGCGCCAGACGAGAGCGGCCGCCGAAGAGGCTCTGGTCACGGAGGCCAAATCGCGTCTCGACCGCTTCCTGCTGCACGGCGTAACCACGGTCGAGGTGAAGAGCGGTTACGGCCTGACCGTGGAAGACGAGCTTAAGCAGCTTCGGGCCATCCGGAGCCTGGACCGGAATCACCATGTCGATGTGATCTCCACCTTCATGGGCGCACATGCCTTTCCTCCGGAATATGCAGGACGTCCGGATGATTACGTCAGGCTGGTCATCGAGGAAATGCTGCCGGCGGTCGCTAGTTTGGGACTGGCCGAATTCTGCGACGTATTTTGCGAACAAGGAGTATTCGATATCTCTCAGACCGCCCGAATCCAGGAAGCCGCGGCAGCCCTTGGCCTGAAGCTGAAGCTCCACGCGGATGAGATTGCGGAGGGCTTCGGCGGGGCAGAGCTGGCTGCTGCGCTGCGGTCCGTGTCGGCTGATCACCTGCTCAAGGTATCGCACACCGGAATCGAAGCGTTGGCCCGCAGCGGAACGGTTGCCGTCCTGCTGCCCGGAACGGCCCTCTTCCTGATGGAGACGCCCGCTCCAGCACGGGCGCTGATCGAGGCAGGGGTTCCGGTCGCGCTGGCAACCGACTGCAACCCGGGAACTTCCCCGACCTGCTCGCTGCCGTTCGTCATGAACGCCGCCTGTCTCACCATGAGGATGACTCCTGCGGAGGTGTTAACCGCGTGCACGATCAATGCGGCATATGCCGTTGGAAGAGCCTCTTCCATCGGGAGTCTCGAAGCGGGGAAGAAGGGTGATGTCGTCTTGTTCAAGGCGGACAACTACAAGCAGCTCCAGTATTACTACGGAATGAATCTGGTGGACACCGTGATCAAGAACGGAGAGGTTGTCGTCAAAGGAGGAATGCTCGTTGGATAGCGACAAGCTGCATCTGAATGGTTCACGGCTTGAGTCCTCGATCCGCGAGCTTGGAGAGATCGGACGAGAAACAGGCGGGGGGCTGTACCGTACGGCGTTCTCCCAAGCCGATCTGAAGGGAAGAGAGTGGCTGAAGACCGTTCTTCATGCCGAAGGAATCAGCATTCGGACCGATGAGGCGGCGAATATTTGGGGCAGCATTCCGGGAAGCATTCCGAAACTCCCTCCGCTTGTCTGCGGCTCCCATCTGGATACAGTACCAAATGGCGGCAAGTTCGACGGCGCGCTCGGCGTGCTTCTGGCGCTGGAAGTGCTGCGAACGCTGAAGGATGCCGGGCATCAGACCCGGCATCCCCTTGTGCTGGTCTCCTTCAGCGCGGAGGAGCCCAATGCCTACGGCTTCTCGACGTTCGGCAGCAGGGCGGCATCCGGCAAGCTGTCATCCCGCCAAATCAGGGATGCCCGCAGCAATGAAGGCAGGCTGCTAAGCGAAGCGCTTGAAGAAGCGGGTGGCGATCCCGGGAATCTGGAGCGCGCGGCTATTCCGCCAGGCGCGCTGGCTGCCTATCTTGAGGTGCACATCGAGCAGGGCAAGCGGCTGCTCAGGCAGCGCGTACCGCTAGGTATTGTCAGCTCGATCACCGGCATCTACCGGGAGCAAATTCGCCTTAAAGGGGAGGCCAACCATGCCGGAACAACGCTGATGAGCGACCGGCGGGATGCGCTGGCAGCCGCCGCCGAAATTATACTGGCCGCCGAAGAGATTTGCCGTCTTGCCCCCGCTCCCGAAGTGGTCGGAACCGTAGGCATGATCGGCGTTACGCCCGGAGCAGCCAACATTATTCCGGGTGAAGCGCTGCTGACAGCCGAGTTCCGGGCCGCAACAGAAGCCCAGATGGAGCATCTGCTGGCGGCGTGGGACAAGGCGCTCCGCCGCGCAGCCGAAACGCGGGAGGTTAAGATTACAAGAACGCCGATCTTGAAGCAGTCTCCCGTACCTATGGACCGGGGGATCATGATGATCGCGGAACGGCAAGCGGAGCGGCTGCAAGTCCCGGCAATGACCTTGGGGAGCATGGCGGGGCATGATGCCGCGCATATGGCGTCGGTCACCCGCAGCGGCATGCTGTTCGTTCCGAGCATAGGCGGCAAAAGCCACTGCCCCGATGAGGAAAGCCGGATGGCGGATATTTTATGTGCCGGAAATGTGCTGCTGCATACGCTGCTTGTGCTGGACCAGTCATTGGACCAGTCGCTGGATGGGAGGGATGAAGCCCGTGAAGGCGCTGTATAAGGCGGATCTTGTCTATAGCGGAGGGCAATTCCAGCCGGACTTTGCTGTCTGCACGGAGGAAGGCTTGATTATTGAAGCCGGTGCGCGGCTTGCGCTTGAAGCCAAATATCCGAATGCGACGGTCTATAATTGGAACGGAAAAGCCCTGCTTCCGGGTACGGTCAATGCCCACAACCATTCCTTTCAGAGTCTGCTGCGCGGCATCGCCGTCGATCAGCCTTTTCTGGAGTGGAGAGACCGTGCGCTTTACAGATATACGCCTTTTCTCGACGAAGAAGCAATCTATACCGGCGCACTGTTCGCGTTCGCCGAAATGCTGAAATACGGCGTGACGACGGTCTGCGACTTCTTCTATGTCCATAATGGAGGAACAGCCTGCGATGAAGCCGTCATCCGCGCGGCGGGGGATCTCGGAATCCGGCTCGTTCTTGCACGAACTCTTTACGACTGGAGCGGCGCACCCTCCGCATACCGGGAGACAGTTGAGGAAGCGGTCTCCCGGACCCGTTTCCTCGCCGTCAAATATCAGGGGAATCAGATGGTATCCATTCAGCCGGCCCCCCACAGCCCCCATGCGGCGTCGCCGGAGATGATCAAGGCCGGTTCCCGGCTTGCGGAGGAGCTGGATACTCCGTTTCATATCCATGTGGCTGAGGAGCGCTTCGAAGTGGAAGAGACGCTGGCGAAGTACGGCCTGAGAACTGTCCCTTATCTGGATCGGCTTGGCGTCGCCTTCGACCGGATGATCGCGGTCCATCTGGTCTGGCTCGAACCTGATGAAATCGCGCTGCTCGGGGCCAAAGGGGCGGGACTCGCCTATTGTCCGTCAAGCAATATGTTTCTCGCAGACGGTGTTACGGATATCCCCGGCCTGCTGAAAGCAGGTGTCCGCGTCTCGCTGGGGACGGACGGAGCCTGCAGCAATAACCGGCTCAGCGTCTTCGAGGAAATGCGCATGTGCTCGCTGCTGCAAAAAGTGAACCGGCTTGACGGAACCTGCGTTCGGGTGGAACAGGTGTACCACATGGGGACAATAGCCGGCGGTGAACTGTTGAGACTGCCTGTAGGCGAAATTGCAGCGGGGATGGCGGCCGATTTCTTGTCGGTCGATCTCGGGGATCTGTCGCTTCTTCCGGGCGGAACTGTTCTGCCCCAGGTTGTCTATTCCATGCAGCCGACGGCAATCCGGGACGTTGTGGTCGGCGGCCGGACGATTGTCCAGGATGGCAAGCTTCAGACTGTGCGGGAAAGCGAAATCGCCCGCCGGGTGAACGAACTGTGCGGCAATCTGAGCCGGAGAGCATCTTCGGGCTAACTCCGAGATGTTCGAGGCCTTGCATTCAGGCTATTCTATCGGACTTTTGAGAGGGAAGGCAGAATCAGCCATAACCTTTTTCATATTTTTTTAAGATTAGCGGCGTATACTGAATCTTTAGTCCAAATTACCTGGGAGAGGATTCATATGCGTCGTTTTTTGCCCGGCAGACGGCTTGGAATTATGTTGCTGGTCTGTCTCGTCGGAGGGCTCCTGCTGAATTTCATCATGCAGACCGCTTCCTTCGATCTGGATGTTGCTTTGGTCCTGAACTGGATTACGAACTATCCGCTGCTCTACATTTCGGGGAGTCTATTCTTCTTCTTTATCCTTCTTGCCTTCGCTTCGGTATTGCCGAATATGTATGCGGGGCCGCTGATCGCCTTCATCCTCATATTAGTGCTGGGCGTCGCCGATTACAAAAAGCTGGCCACTACCGGAGAGCCGCTGTTTCCCTGGGATCTGATGCTGCTGAAGAACGCGGGTGAGATGGCCAAGATTACGAAAGGAATGATTTCTCCGCTGATGATCATCGCAGCAATTGCGGTGGTGGCCGCACTCGTCTATGTTCTGCGCAAGCTGCCAAGGGTTAAGGCAGGTTTAGTCGTCAGGGGGGCTATGACCGTATTGTCTGTCGCTGTGATCGCGGGATTTATGGCAATGGTCGGGGGCCATTCCACACTTGCGACTTCGATGAACTACCAGAATATTTACTGGAACCAGAAAGTTAATTATACACAGAACGGCTTTCTGTATGCTTTTACGGGCAATCTGAGACAGAATCTGATGGAGAAGCCTGAAGGGTACAGCCGTGAGGCAATCGAGGCTATTGCGAAAAAATACGGCAATGTCAGCTCAGCTGCAGGCGGGGCTGCAGTTTCAGAGACTCCCAACATCATGTTCATGATGGACGAAGCGTTCTTTGACCCGACCCGGCTTAAGGCGTTTACGTTCAGCGAGGACCCGCTTGCATTCATCCATGCGGAAGAGGCGAAGACGCCGACAGGCTTCCTGCTGTCTCCCGAATTCGGCGGCAATACCGCTAATGTGGAGTTCGAGGCGCTGACCGGGCTGTCCATGTATTTTCTGAATGACGGATCGATTCCCTATCAGCAGCGCATTGTCAAAATGTCCTCGATGCCATCCGTCGTCAGCATTCTGAAGGACCGGGGTTATCGGGCGCTTGCGCTTCATCCGTTCGATGATACTTTCTACAACCGCAATAAGGTTTATCCCGTACTTGGCTTTGACCAATTCACCAGTGAAAAAGATTTGTCCGATGCCGAGCGGATGACGCCGAACGGATACATTTCCGATATGGCCGCCGTCAAAGAGGCGGTGGAGGAGCTGAAGAACAGCGACCAGCCTACCTTCCTGCATCTGGTGACTATGCAGAACCATTTTCCGTTCACCAAAGGACTGAACGGTCCGACTACCGTCACCGTGGACGGAGTTGCGGCGGAGCGGAAGGATGAGCTGGAGACATATGTGCAGGATACGAAGCTGACGGATCAGGCGCTCGCCTATTTGGCGGAGCAGCTTCAGACCATCGAGCGTCCCACCATCGTCGTATTCTGGGGCGATCATCTGCCTGCCTTGTCATCCGATATATATACTCAGGCGGGCTGGGACAAGAGTCCGAGAGAGAAACATGAGACGAAGCTTGTCTACCTGGCCAACTTCGATATCGGCAAGGAGCCGGCCGGCACGATGAGCCCGGCCTTTATCGGTCCGGAGGTGTTCCGCATGTCCGGGCAGGAGATGCCTGTCTACTACAAGCTGCTGAATGAAGTCCGCCAGCAGCTGCCGGGACTCAGCAAGAATGTGCTGATCGGCGCCTCGGATGACGTCGTGACCGGCCTTAGTGCATCGCAGCAGGAACTGCTGAACGATTACCGGATGGTCGAATACGATATGCTGGAAGGCGATGATTACGCCAGGGATTTGTTGTTCTGAGCAGAAGGACAAAATCTGACTAGATCTTACTCGTTCAAGTATTGATAGTTGAAGTTCTCTCTTAAGGCTGTCCGCCAGAAGTTGGCGGGCGGCTTTTTTTTCGTCATGGTAAAGTCTCGATTAGCAGGGTTCTAGTCTAGAATACCTGACAATTGTCATCCCCATGTCATGACAAACATGAATTCAGGAAAAATCCCGTAAGCGATATGCTTAATGCAACAAATCAAACGGGGTGAGCGGATTGAAACCGGTAATTGAAATGGAACATGTAGATAAAGAATACAAGGGCAAGAAGGCTGTGGATGATCTGACACTTTGTATCGGGGAAGGCAGCCTGACGGCGCTGCTCGGACCGAACGGTGCAGGTAAAACAACGTCTGTCTCCATGATGCTGGGCCTTCAGCAGCCTTCGAGAGGTTCCATCCGTCTATGCGGAGGCCGGCCAGGCGACCGGGCGGTGAGAGAACGCATTGGGGCTATGCTGCAAGATATCAGCGTTGTCGATCGGCTGAAGGTGTCGGAAGTGATCGAACTGTTTCGCCGTTATTACTCGAAGCCGCTGCCTCTCCAAGAGCTTCTGCGTCTCTCCGGACTTGAACCGGAGAAACATCGGATGGCAAGCGCCTTGTCGGGCGGGCAGAAGCGTCGTCTGGAGTTCGCCCTTGCGCTGGCGGGTGACCCTTCGGTTCTGTTCCTCGATGAGCCAACGGTTGGCATGGACATCACCTCCAGACAAGCCTTTTGGGAGACGATCCGCAGCCTTCATCACGAGGGAAGGACGATCATCCTGACGACGCATTACCTGGAGGAAGCCGATCAACTGGCCGACAAGATCGCCGTTATCAATCACGGAAGGATGATCGCCTCCGGAACTACCGCCGAGATCAAAGCAGCACAGGGCAGCCGGAGTATCAGTTTCACCGCTGGTCCCGGAGTGACGGAAGAAGCACTGTCTGCGATGCCAGCCGTGCTCCAGCTTGAAAGAGACGGTGACAGGGTGAAGCTGGCCAGCAGGAATACCGACCGGCTTATCCGGGCACTCGTGCAGAGCGGATTGGATATCCGGGATATTGAAATCCGTAACGCCGGACTGGAAGAAGCGTTCCGAACTTTAATTCAGGAGGATGAACAATAATGAATGCTATCGCCTCGCAATGCCGCTATGAAATACTTCGCACGCTCCGCAATCGCCGTTTTATCGTCATGTCGGTGCTGACGCCGATTATGTTTTACTTTATTTTTACCGCTGTGGTTGGCAACGAAATGCTTGTTGACGGAATCGAGTGGAAGGCGTACTACCTGATCTCCGCAACCGCCTTCGGGATTATCGGCACCAATCTGATGACGCTCGGCGTCCGCTTTGCGCAGGAACGGACTCAAGGCTGGGTTCGGATGCTGCGGATCGCGCCTGCTTCCCAGACTGGCTATGTGCTGTCCAAAATGCTGTCCCAGTCGCTGATCAACTTAAGCACAATTCTGGTGATGTTTCTTATCGGCGGGCTGGCGAAAGGGATACATTTATCATTCTTTCAGTGGGCGGGCTGCGCCCTGTGGATCTGGATCGGTGCGATTCCGTTCATGGGTCTCGGCATTTTAGCGGGAACGCTGAAATCGGCTGAAATCGTACAGGTGGTTACTACCATTTTGTACATGGGATTATCCATTCTTGGGGGGCTGTGGATGCCTCTTGCCATCATGCCGGAGGCTGTCCGCAAGCTCGCCGTGTATTTACCGTCCTTCCATTTCGGTCATGGGGCATGGAATGTGCTGGGCAGCGGGGGGTTCGATTGGAGTGACGCTGTGAATTTGGTTGGGTATGCCTTCCTGTTTATGATACTATCAATCTATATCTTAACAAGACAGGAAGCACGCCAAGCATGAATGAGAGTTCCCTCAACGATTCCAGGCTGTTCAAGGCGGTTCCGGTATTATTCCTTCTGTATTTAGGTTCCCCGGTATCCGGTCTTCTGCAAAAGCCAGCGTCCATTTCGGTTATCGGCCTGTGTCTGATCGCCGTCTTCATCTTCTGTTATTTGCACGGTTTCTGGTCGGATCGATACCGATTCCAGTTTACGCTGGTGCTGCTGGCCATCGTGGGCTATATAAGTTGGGTTGCCGGACCGATGAGCCTTTTGCTCGGCTTCTATCCTTCCGCACTGATGGGACTGTTGAAGAGGCGCCGAGAGTTCCGGATGGCATTGGCAGCTATGTTGGTGCTGCTCGCTGGAGTGTCGGTCCTGCAAGGCGGCAGTCTCCGAAGCGGGGATTGGCTGACGCTGGTGCCACCCGTGCTGCTGATGCTGTTCATTCCGATGGTCATGCGGATCGTACGTGCATCCCGTGAGCTCAAGACCCAGCTTCACACCGCTCATGAGGAAATCGCCAGATTGAGCAAAATCGAAGAACGCCAGCGCATCTCCCGGGATTTGCATGATACGCTTGGACATACCTTATCCTTGATTACGCTAAAGAGCGAGCTCGCCGAGAAGCTGCTTTCGGCCAAACCTGAGAGAGCGGCAGCCGAAATCCAGGACATTCAGAAGACGTCCCGCGCAGCGCTCAAGCAGGTCAGAGACCTGGTGAGCGGCATGAATGCGATGAACCTGGAGGATGAGCTCGTTCAGGCCCGAAGCATCCTCCTGACTGCGGGAGTCCGCATGGTGCAGGAAGGAGCTTCCACCTTTCCTGAGGCATCTCCACTTGTGCAAAATATGCTCGGTCTCTGCCTCAGGGAAGGCGTGAACAATGTGGTCAAGCACAGCCTGGCCCGGGTATGCACGATAATGTTACATGATAGTCCGGGGGAGTATATGATGAGGATCGAGGACGACGGAAGAGGCGGGACAGCGCCAAGACCGGACGTCATGTCTTCGGGCCGCGGACTGCTGGGGATGAAGGACCGACTAGAGCTGATTCAGGGGCGAATGGAGTTTCGCCATGAGCCGGGAAGCGGCGCTGCGCTGACCATCCATATTCCGAAGATTCGAAAAGAGTAAGGAGTGCCGTCATGAAAGTCATTATTGCCGAGGATCAGATGATGCTGCGCAGCGCGCTCAGCGCCTTGCTGGATCTGGAAGATGATATCGAAGTGGTCGGGGAGGCAGGGACCGGCGCCGAGGCGATGAGGCTGATCGAAGACAGATCGCCCGATATTTGTCTGCTCGATATTGAAATGCCGGAGAAGACCGGACTGGATGTCGCGGAAGAGCTTCAGGCCCGCCGTTCTCCCTGCCGGGTAGTGATTCTGACGACCTTCTCCCGCGCGGGATATTTCCAGAAGGCGATGCGCGCGGGAGTATACGGCTTTCTGCTCAAGGATTCGCCGATTGAGGAATTGAGTGCGGCGCTGAGAAGGGTGCAGGCCGGCGGCCGGGCGATCAGTCCGGAGCTGTCCATGTCCTTCTGGCAGATTGAGAATCCCCTGACCGAGCGGGAGAGGGAAGTGCTGAAGCTGCTGTCGCAAGGGTTAAGCGTCAAGGAAATTGCGGCCAATCTCTTTCTCTCCTACGGAACCGTTCGCAATTATGTGTCTGAAATGCTTCAGAAGCTGGAAGCCAAGAACCGGATTGAAGCGATCGGCATCGCGGAGAAAATGGGCTGGCTGGAGTAAGTGCGGCTGGAGTAAGTGCGGCTGGAGTAAGTGGAGCATGGCGACTTCTTAGAGCGTCTGGCCGCTGTCCGCTGTAATGATCTGGCCCGTCATCGCTTCCTGCTCCAGTGCGGCGCAGATGAGCTGGGCGATATCCTCGGGAGCCGAGATCCGCTCCAGCAGCAGCTGCGGTGCCAGCCGGTTCATCTGCTCCTCCCGGCCGGACCACCATCTGGTCGCCACGGCGCCGGGCACGATGCAGTTGACGCGTACTTTCGGAGCCATCGCCCGGGCTAGCGATTTGGTCAGCCCGTGCACCGCGGCTTTTGAAACAGCATAAGGCAAGGATGAACCCAGGCCCGTCGTTCCCGCGATGCTGCCTACGTTGACGATTGCGCCGCCGTTTGCCTTCAGGTAAGATGCAGCAGCTCTTGCGCAGAAGAACATGCCTTTGACATTGACGTCCAGCAGCTCGTCCCAGATTTCCCCGGTCGCCGCCTCCAGATCATCCATCGGAATATGCCGGGTAATTCCCGCGTTGTTCACCAGTACATGCAAGGTTCCGAAGCTGCGGACAACCGCATCCGTCATGCCTCGCACCTCCTCATCCAGCGACACATCACCTTGGAACGTCTCAGCCGTTCCTCCGGCAGACCGAATCATCGCTGCCGTCTCCAGCGCTTCAGCTTCCGATCTGGAATAATTAATCGCAACCGACGCACCGCGCCGGGCAAGCTCAAGCGATACCGCTCTGCCGATGCCAGTTCCTCCGCCCGTAACCAGAACAGTCCGTCCCCGTAATTCCATTTCTCATCTCTCCTTTAGAATCCATGATTAGTTGCTGCTTCCTGCAAAAGTTATTGTAGCTCTTGAACATCATTATGTATAATTGAATTATATAAAGTGTTAGTTCAAAAAAAATGAACTACAGGCCATTTGCCTATCGAAGAAGGAGCCAATATGGATCTTCGCGCGTTGCATACATTTCATAGGATTGTGAAGCATGGCAGCTTCATTCGGGCTGCCGAAGAATTGAGTTATGCCCAATCGACGGTTACGATGCAGATGCAGAAGCTGGAGGCGGAGCTTGGCATGCAGCTGTTCGAACGAGGGAAGAACATCCGGCTGACCGAAGCGGGAAGGCTGCTGTCAGAACGAAGCAGGCCGCTTCTGCAAAATATGGAGCGGCTCGAAGAAGAAATGGCCGGACTTGCGCACGGCAGCTCCGGCCATATCCGGCTTGGCGTGACGGAACCGACAGCAAGCTATCGTCTGCCAGCCGTCATCCGCTCTTTCACAGGCCAATATCCGGACGTGAAATTCTCGCTGATGTTCGGCAATACGCCCCAGCTCAGCGAGCTGCTGCAGCGCGGCGAACTCGATCTGGCGCTCTGTTCGGCTCCTGATACGGGGACGACGTTCCATTTCGAACCGCTGCTCCGTGAGGAGTTCGTCTTACTGCTGCCGAAAGGGCATCCCCTGGAAGAACGCCAAACGGTGTCGCCCGAGGATTTCGAGGGACACCGTCTGCTGGTTACTTCCGATACATGTCCTTACCGCCGCAAGCTGGAGCTGATTTTGCGGGAAGCCGGAGGAATAGCTCCGGGTACAATGGAGATTGGGAGCATGACGGCGCTCAAAGCCTACGTCGCCGAAGGACTCGGGATGGCGCTCGTTCCGAGAATTACCGTAGAGTCCGCTCCGCCAGGAACCGTAATCAGAGAGGTCACCGGTGGTCTGGTGGAGATGACCTTCGGCATATTAAGCAGCATCTCCGTGGATCAGCTGAAGCCGGCCGGGTACCGTTTCGTTCATGCCCTTAGGGAGAAGCTTGGAGCCTGGTGACCGAAGACCGTTGATCGGCTTACTGAAAGCCCATGACCGGGTGCGGCACATAGGGCTCTTCCAGCCGGCGAATTTCGTCGTCCGTCAGCTGGACATCAAGCGCCGCTGCGGCATCCTCCAGATGATGAGGCTTGGTCGCGCCGACAATCGGAGCGGTAACGGGCTTCTTCTGGAGCACCCAGGCCAACGCGACCTGCGCGCGGGGCAGACCCCGGCTCTCCGCGATTTCCTTCACAACTCCGGCAACCTTGCGGTCCGCTTCTTCCGCTACCGAATAGAGCAGCTTTCCGAATTTATCGGTTTCCGACCGGAAGCTTGTCTCATCCCAATCGCGGGTCAGCTTGCCGCGGGCAAGCGGGCTCCAGGGAATGACGCCGATGTTCTCGGCTTCGCATAGCGGCAGCATCTCCCGCTCCTCTTCCCGGTAGAGGAGGTTCAGGTAGTTCTGCATACTGACGAACCGGGTCCAGCCGTGGCGTTCCGCAGTGAACAGCGCCTTCTGGAACTGCCAGGCGTACATGGAGGAGGCTCCTATGTAGCGGGCTTTGCCGGCTTTGACCACATCATGAAGAGCTTCCATCGTCTCCTCGATCGGCGTATTGTAGTCCCAGCGGTGAATCTGGTACAGATCCACATAATCCGTACCGAGACGCCGGAGGCTGTGATCGATTTCCGAGAGAATTGCCTTGCGGGACAAACCGCCGCCATTCGGCCCTTTGCGCATTTGCCCATGGACCTTGGTGGCGATGACAACCTCGTCCCGGCTGACCATATCCTTCAAAGCTCTGCCGACGATTTCCTCGCTGGAGCCATCCGAATACACATTCGCTGTATCGAAAAAATTAATGCCGAGGTCCAGCGCTTTTTTGATAAATGGCCGGCTCTGTTCCTCATTCAGTGACCATTCATGGTTGCCCCTTCCCGGTTCTCCGTAGCTCATGCACCCCAGAACGATCCGGGATACCTCCAGGCCGCTGCTGCCGAGTCTCGAATACTGCATATTCATCCTCCTCTACTAATATATGGTTTCGAGTCCCAGTTTAGCTCTGAAAGAAGAGAGGTGCAAGTTTTGGCCCCTTGATAGAAACCGCATACCCATTTAATTTACATTTCATGTATAATGTTCAGGATTGTTTATAATCCAACGAAGCGAGGACCTTCCATGATCAATGTAACGAAGCTGCTTACCGGTATGAAGGGTGAAGGAGACGATCTGCGATACTCGATTAAGCGGGACAGCAGACCGCACGGCGTTTCGGCGGGCAGAGGACCTGTTGTTGTATGGAACGCGACACAGGCCTGTAATCTGAGCTGCAAGCACTGCTATGCCGAGGCCTGTCCCGCATCTGGACCGAATGAGATGACGACTGAGGAAGCGAAAGCGTTTATTGAGGATTTGGCGGCTTTCCGCGCGCCTGTACTGCTGTTCTCGGGCGGTGAGCCGCTTATGCGAAAAGACGTGCTGGAGCTGATCGCCTATGCTTCCAGTAAGGGACTGCGGCCGGTAATATCTACGAACGGAACATTGATTACACCGGAGATGGCGAGCCGGCTGAAAGCCGCGGGCACCGGATATGTAGGCATCAGCCTGGACGGACTGTCGGAGCGGCATGATGAATTCAGAGGCCGGAGAGGAGCGTTCGAACGTTCGCTCGCCGGCATCCGGAACTGTCTGGACATCGGACAGAAGGTGGGCGTCCGGTTCACCATAAGCAGACATACCTATGACGATTTGGACGGTATCCTGGAGCTGATTGAACAAGAGAATATTCCGCGTGCCTGCTTCTATCACCTGGTCTACTCCGGCAGAGGCAGCGGCCTCCAGCGGGAGGATGTGACCCACGAACAGTCGCGCAGTGCGCTGGACCGCATCATGGCGAAGGCGAGACAGCTTCATGCGAAAGGGCGCAAGACCGAGCTGCTCACGGTGGACAACCATGCTGACGGTATTTATATTTATCAGAAAATGATGGAGCATGACCCGGACCGCGCAGCCGAGGCGCTGGACCTGCTCCGCCGCAATGGGGGCAACCGTTCCGGCATCGCAATCGGCTGCGTCGATTGGAACGGCAACGTGTATGCCGATCAGTTCACTAGAGACGAAGCGGTAGGAAACATCAGAGAGAGCGCATTCAGCGAAATCTGGCGAGAAGCCTCTCACCCTCTCCTGGCGGGTCTCCGGGACCGGAAGCCGCTACTACAGGGCAGATGCCGGGAATGCAATTGGCTGGACGTCTGCAACGGCAACTTCCGGGCGCGGGCAACTGCCACCGGCGATCTGTGGGGCGAGGACCCTTCCTGCTATTTAAGCGATCAGGAAATCGGAATCGGTTGACCAATCTCCGTCAGAAAGGTGATCTTAGATGCTAGTATCCTGGAATGTCACCAAACGCTGCAATTTGTACTGTGAACACTGCTATCGCGATTCTGGCCCGGATTCACCGATTGATTCACAGCTGAGCACGGAGGAAGGCAAGCTGCTGATTACGCAGATTCGCGATGCCGGATTCCGGCTGCTTATCTTAAGCGGCGGAGAGCCTCTGATCCGCGAGGATCTCACCGAGCTTGTTGCCTTCGCATCTTCAGTGGGACTTCGTCCGGCGCTTGGGAGCAACGGTACGCTGCTGACGGCGGACAAAGCCGCAGAGCTTAAGAGAGCGGGACTCGGCGGAATTGCCATCAGTCTCGACAGCGCCGATCCGGAGCATCATAACCGGTTCCGCAATGCTTCCGAGGGCTGGCAGCAAGCGGTGCAGGGCATTAAATATGCCCAAGAGGCCGGGCTTCGCGTGCAGATTAACATGACGCTGACCGAAGAGAACACGGAACATTTCGAGCAGGTAGCCAAGCTGGCAGAAGAGCTTAAGGTTGCATCGTTACATCCGTTCTTCCTTGTGCCCACGGGCAGAGGAATACAGATTGAAGAGGAGAGCCTGAAGCGGGACCGGTATTACTCGGTTCTCCGGAATGTCCTATCCTTGCAGAAATCGTCATCGCTTGAAATCAAACCAACCTGTGCTCCCCAGTTCATGCCGCTGGCGAAATCGATGGGGCTAGAGATGCGTTACACGCGGGGCTGCCTCGCCGGTGTTGCGTATTGCTCCATCTTGCCTGACGGGGATGTTCATGTCTGCCCATATTTGCCTGTCAAAGCGGGGAATGTCCGGGAGCAGTCTTTCGATACGATCTGGAGAGAAAGTCCTGTTTTTCACCAACTACGAAACTTCGAAAAATATGAGGGAGCCTGCGGCTCCTGCCCTGATGTCGGCATCTGCGGAGGCTGCCGGGCCCGTTCCTTCTACTACAGCGGAGGCAATCTGATGGCCGAAGAACCCTGGTGCTACAAAAGAGAACTGGCTCTATAGAAGGGAGGGCGGACATGCCTCTGGATTTGGCTGACAAGAAGCTGCTGAACCGTCTTCAGATCGGACTTCCACTTGTGAAACGGCCATGGGACTCCTTCGAGGACGAGCTTCAGCTTCAATATGAAGACATTCGGAAGCGATTGGAACGGCTGCAGCAGGAGGGCATTATCCGCCGGATCGGCGGCGTATTTAACCCTTCTGCCCTCGGATACCGGGGGTGTCTGTATGCAATGGAGGTTGACGAATCCCGCTTCGCTCATACGGCGGCTGTGGTGAACCGGTTTAAGGGCGTCACGCATAATTACCGCCGCCGGAACCGGCTGAATATGTGGTTCACGCTGTCCTCTCGATTTGAGGAAGAGCGGACGGCCATTCTGAGCGAGATCGGGGAAGCAGCCGGACATACCCGGATCTATGCTTTTCCTACCAAAAGAGTGTTCAAGCTGAGGGTGTTTCTGAACATGGAGGAGCAAGGCGCGGACGGAGAACGGAGCGGCAGTGCCAGCAAGCCCTTGCTTCACCCGGCAACGGACGTGAACTGGGAGCATAGAGATTGGGAGCTGATCCGTGAGCTTCAAGGCAGTCTTCCGCTCTCTGAACTACCCTTTGACGAAATCTCGGCCCGCATCGGCTGTGAACCGGAGGAGGTTCTCGAAAGGCTGCATCGGCTTCATTCCGCCGGAGCACTTAAGCGGATCGCCGCGATTCTGATGCACCGCCAGGCCGGTTACACTGCCAACGGGCTGTTCGTCGCCGAGGTTCCCGAAGAGGTGCTGGAGGAGGCGGGAACCCGTCTGGCGGGCCATACGGAAGTGAGCCACTGCTACGAGCGGCAGGCGTATCCCGAATGGCCGTACAATCTGTACGCCATGATTCACGGTACGGATGAGAGAATTGTGCGGTCTGTCGCCGAAGAGTTTGCCCTGAAGGAAGGCATCGGAAAGTACGAGCTTCTGTTCAGCACAGCGGAGTTGAAGAAGACAAGCTTTACGATTTAGTGCGGCATGTGAGCGAGTATCTGCTCATCCGTTATTTGGAAAGAGGCGGGAACATCATGAAACGCGGAGACTGGCTGATCATTATGATCGGGTTGCTGATTGCAGGCTCGATCTATGGAATTCGATGGGTAACTATGGATCATAGCGAGTATCGCCCCGGAGAGCTTGCGGCCAAAATATTGGTGGACGGCAAGCTGTACCGGGACGTTTCGCTTACTAAGGATACGCAGTATATACACATTCGAACGTCATTTGGACATAATACGCTTAAAGTGTATAATTACGGGATTCAGATGGTACAGTCGGACGCTCCGAAGACGATCGCTCTGGACATGGGCTTTAAATCTAAGCCTTATCAGCAAATCATTTGCATCCCGAATCGGGTATATGTGGAAGTGTATAACCCGCATCGGAGCTCCTCGGAGAATGAGATCGACGGCGTTATCCATCCCGGATAAGCCAACCAACAGGCCTTTTGCATCATACACAGCCATTAACGGACTGGCGTATGAAGCGGAAGGCCGTTTTTCTCGCAATTTGAGGACATATGTCCTTCACGTCAGGTTTAAGATCGCTTTAAATAAGAGCAGAGCATAAATAAAGGAGAGACTACCATGAGGGGATTATTACTGGCTCTGCTGGGGGGCGCCTGCATTACGCTGCAGGGGGTGGCGAACGCTCAAATCAGCCGGGATATCGGGACTTGGCAGGCGGCAACGATTACGCAGCTGACCGGCTTTCTTATTTCACTGCTGATTCTGCTGTTCACCCGCGACCGTAAGCAAGGTTGGGCCAAACGCGTAAATCCGCTGTACATCACGGGAGGCGGCTTTGCGGCGATCATTATTTTCAGCGAGGTAACTGCAATTAAGGGAGTCGGGGTAACGCTGACGGTCTCCGCGCTGCTGATTGCCCAGCTGCTGCTGACTTTTCTGATCGACACGAAAGGATGGTTCGGCGTCCTGAAGCGCACGATGAGGCTGCCTCAGTTCATCGGCCTCGGTATGATGGTCGCGGGTGTTATCATCCTGAAATTCTGATACGATGGGAAGAACGCCGTTCAGGCGGAAGACTACTCACAATTGGAGTTGAGGGCGACAGATGAAGGAAATCCAAGATTCCGCGCAGCTTCAGGCCTATATGAACCAATACGGATTTCAGAATATTTTTAACGAGCAATTGAAGTCTTCCATGACTTTGTACGATTTTGAACGGGGAGAGCTGGTCTGTTCCCAGGGCGATCTCGCGGAATCACTGTATATTCTGGTCAAGGGAAAAATCAAGGTATTCACCACCTCGCCGGAAGGCCGGTCGCTTATTCTGAATTTCACCACACCGGTCGAGGTGATCGGAGATATCGAGTACGTTCAGAACATCAAAATCATGAACACGGTTGAAGCGGTGACACCGGTTCAAATGATCGGCGTGCCTTGTCGGCTGATGCGTAAGTACGGACAGGATTCCCCGGCGCTGCTTAGCTTTCTGCTGGATGTCATCACCCGCAAGTTCCATCAGAAGAACAACACGCTGCGCTTTAATCTTTTGTACCCGGTGGAGGTCCGTCTGGCCAGCTATCTGCTGTCGGTTACGTACGATGACTCGGACCCGGGGTATCAAGGCAAGCTCAGTACGCTCGTATTGACGGATGTGGCCAATCTGATCGGCACGAGCTACCGCCATTTGAACCGGACGATCCGCAAGATGTGCCAAGACGGTCTGATCATCCGCAGCAAAGGGTTTCTTATCGTGAAGGATAGGGAAGGACTAAGCCGGATTGCTGACAAAAACATTTACGAATAGGAGAAATCAAGATGATTCAGGGATTGCTTCTCGCCATACTGGCGGGATCGCTGGTCAGTCTGCAGACGATTTTTAACAGTAAGGTCAATGAACATACAGGTTCCTGGTCCACGACAACACTTGTCCTCTTCATGGGGTTCGCAGCTTCGCTTCTGTTCGGCATTATCTTTGAGGGGGGCGGGCTGTTCACGCTAAGTCATATGAAGCCCTGGTATTGGATTAGCGGAGCAATCGGCGTGGGCGTTGTGATCTGCCTGACCTTGTCCATCCGTATGCTGGGACCAACCTACGCAGTCTCCGTCGTGCTGACCGCACAGCTCGGCTGTGCGCTGCTTTGGGACTCGCTTGGATTGATGGGCCTGGATAAGGTGCCGTTTACATCTCAGCAGCTGATCGGAGTGCTTGTCATTATCGGCGGGATTCTGGTATTCAAATTGGGAGGAAGGGAGAGACAGACGGCATGAGCTTGAACATTATTGATAAAATCGCTTGGATTCGCCTGGATCAAGGCCGGCTGCTGTGCGCACGCTCCAAGGGTAAGGATATGTATTATATCCCAGGGGGCAAAAGAGAGCCCGGCGAAAGCGACCAAGAGGCGCTGATCCGCGAGGTATGGGAGGAGCTGACGGTACGCATCGTGCCGGACAGCATCGCGCATTATGGAACGTTCACGGCGGCAGCTCACGGCAAGACGGAAGGCACCACAGTCTCCATGACCTGCTATACCGGTGATTATGAAGGAAATCTGGAGGCGGCTTCCGAGATTGAAGAACTGACATGGCTTACCTACAGTGACCGTGATCAAGTATCGGCTGCCAGCCAGTTGATTTTCGACCGGTTGCGTGAAGAAGGGCTCTTGTCATAAAATGGAATCGTAAGAGGGAGGAGGAACCTCGTGGCCGATTTCAAGGTTATCAGTCTGGATATGTTCCAGACACTTGTCAATGTTAACAGCCGGACCGAGCATATCTGGAGACCGATTCTGCTGGATCGATTCAAGGCGGAAACCGCGCGCCAATACGCCGATATGCTGCAGGAGCACTTGCACATCCACTGGAATGCACCGACAGCCCCGGGCGTCTTCAACCGGTTAAGCGAGGTGTACGGACGCAGCTTTGCCTCTTTGTTCGGGAAGCTGGGGATCGAGTATGATGTTTCGTCTGCGGTTGATATTTTGTTCAGAGAACATACGTTGTCCGAGATGTACCCGGAGACGGCTTCTTTCCTGGAGGATATGGGCCGCAAATACCGGTTGTGCGTCGTGAGCGATGCGGATGAAGCGATGATGCCGGATTTCTGCTCAAGCTATGAGATTCCTGTGTTTATGTCGGAGCTTCACCGCTCTTACAAGAATGATGCCGACAATGCCATGTTCAAAAAAGTGCTCGAAACCTTCCAGGTCGCCCCCGGCGAGGTCCTTCATATCGGAGATTCGCCTTCCGATGTGCTCGGAGCCAAGAGGGAAGGGATATCAGCCTGCTGGCTTAACCGGTTAGGGCGAACATGGGATCATGATGTTCAGCCCGACTACACCGTCAAATCGCTTGATGAACTAAACATATTGCTTACGCATACATATGGCTGATCAGCCGCCGCATTCTCACAACCGTTATCCTGAATACAATGGGATGGCGGTTTTTTATTTAGGGCGGTGGCCTGTCCGCCAAAGGAACACCCGCGAGCAGTGTCGAATTATTCTATATGGGAATTTATAACATAAGGAGTTGCTCTAAAAGAGTTACTCTATAGGTATGTCATCGCTCCCGTATCATTCGATTATTCATTCAAAGAGGGTTATTCCTTATGCGTGTGTTTAACTTGGCGATTGCACTTCTTTCCTTGCTGCTGCTTACCACATTCAAATCGGACTTACCTGCCTTCCGTGATGTGGAGTGGGGGATGAGCCAAGCAGAAGTAAAAGCGCGGGAATCGCTGAAGCTAAATGACGAGCATTCGGATGGTGCCCCGGGCGAGCTTATTTACAGGCTGGATTCCCGGTACTCTCCAAATGCCGAAGTGTATTATTTCTTTCCTCAGAACCGGCAAAATCGGCTAAGCTTAGCCAGCTATCTTTATGAATTGGAACAACCGGATGCCCGGGATCGGCTTACGGATTATTTTCACCGAAGATTCAGCCGTTTGTACGGGGAAGGCAAGCCGAGCACGAATTCCAATTTACCGGGTTATGTGTGGCTGAAGCAAGGCATATTTCTGATTAATGATCCGGGCGCACAGGCGGTTGTCATAGATTACTTTGATCCTGACTCAACAATCACCTTTTCTCAATAGGAGGAAACAAGCAAATGCTAAGGGGAAAGCAACTATTTATACATCTTGGATTATTATTGGCAGCATTCTTATTGCCCGTAGCTATCTTAAAGCTGTTGTTTATTATTTTTTCTGAATTTTACACAAAGGGTTTCATGACAGGACTGGGTCAAGCGTTGATATGCATCTTAATGATTGCCGTAAATGTTATTACAATGATCATGTCCTCTGAAAGGATACAGGATGGGAAAATTAAAGATGTGAAGAAATATATATTATTGGTTGTTTTTTTTAGCGTGTTCACCCAAATTACCTTGAGCCTTATTATTGAAAATCCATTCATAGATCCTCCGACGCCACATCTGTTTTAATAGCGAACCGGGTTCACTAGTCAGAAGGAATTGGTATATCCGTATTAGAAAAAGGGGGGATTTGATGCCATCGCAGATAAGCTGGTTGTCGGTTGCCATCACCGTGTTCCTTACCGTATGGACGTTCACCGCCATTTTTGCTACCATTAAGCCCCGCCTTTTTTGGGAGATAACCCAAGGCTGGAAAGCGACGCGGGAACCGTCCCGCGCCTATTTCATCCTGTCTGCCATAGGAACCGGCTTTCTTTCACTGATCGGACTTACGCTGCTGCTTCTGCCGTATTTTCATCATTGAAACTCAAGACCCCGTTCCCCGGTAATGCCGGACGCCGAAGCGCCAGGCTGCCAGACAAGGCAGCAGAAACAGCAGGGAAGCCAGCGGCAGCAAGGAATAGAGGAGAGAGTGCCCGTTTGCCCGGCCGAGCAGCGAGAGCATTGGCAGATAGCTGACACATCCAAACGGGATTATGAAGGTGAAGAAGATCTGTACCGGCTTACGGTAAATATTCAGTGGGTACTGTGCCATCTCCCTGCCGCCGTCCGTGAAGATGTTCGCGACTTCCAGAGCCTGAACCGTCCAGAAGCATAACGTTGCGTTCAGAATAAAAATACCCGCAAAAATCAATGCGCCTCCCGCGATCATCATCACGAGAGTCAGGATTTTAAGCGGTGTCCAGGCAATCGGCAGATTCAGTATGGCCCAGACCAGCACAACGGTGCTTTGGGCCATTCTGCCGATCCGGGTAAACTCGAATTTGCTGCCGAGCACCTGAATAACCGTACCTCTTGGCCTGACCAGCAGCCGATCGAAATCCCCGCTAACCACCAAGGTGGAGAAACCGTCAAATCCGCGAACCAGGCATTCGGCCAGCGAGAAGGACATATGAATGACGCCGAAGATCAGGGCGGTTTCATAAAAGCTCCAGCCCGGAATCCCGCCAAAGCGCGAGAACATGAAATAGAGGCCGGCGAATACCGAGAACGGAATAAAGAACTGCCCCAGCGACAGCATCCAGAAGGAAGCCCGGTACTCCAGCTGGGAGCGCAGCAGTATGGACATATATTTGAAGTACAACCTCATCGTTTACCCTCCTTGCACAACGACCTGCTGCAGAGCCCGCTTGAGAAGGAACAAGCCGAGACCGATCAGAGCCGCTAGCCAAATCAATTGAATGCCAATCCCGATCATAGCTTGGTCTGCCCGGATATTCTCCGTATAGACCCGAAACGGAAAGTCGACTGTCCACCTGAAAGGCAGGGCGCTTGCGACCGCCGACATCCAGTCCGGCATCAGCGGAATCGGAATGATCATGCCGGCGAAAAATTCACCTGCCGTAGCGATCATCAGAAGCGAACCGGTCGGTGACATCGTCCAGAAGATCGAGATGTAGATCAGCATGGAAATGGAGCATACGAGCAGCACACTGAGTATGAGCGACGCTCCGAACAGCAGCCACGCCGAGCCTGAAGGCGGAAGATGCAGAGCATAAGGCTCGGGCAGCAGGAGAACGATGACCAGGATCGGCAGAGTCCGGAGCAGGGCGGCAGATACACGGGTTCCAAGCAGCTTGGCGTACCAGAAGCCGTACAAATCGCAGGGCCTGCACAGCTCGTAAGCAATGTTACCCCCGGTAATCAGTTGAAAAATATCCGTATCGCGAAAATAAAGCGCAATCAGGTTCAGGAACATCTGCTGAAGCCATACGTATGTGATCACGTCCTGCAGGCTCATCGGCTGATTCCCGCCCCCGAAGCGGTAGAATGCCTCATATACCATAATAAAGACGAAACCGAAGAAGAGTTGGGTCAGAAGCCCGGCGATTGCGGCAGCCCGATACTGCATCCCCATGACAAATCGCAATTTACCAACCGATAAATAAGCTCTCATATCCGATGCTCCCGGTACAGTTGAAGGATCACTTCGTCCACGGAGGCCGACTCCACCGACACATCCCGGACTTCCGCCGTTTCCGATACCGACGCGATCAGCTCTGCAAGGCTGAACTGCCCGCTGTCATAGCTGAACACCGCCTGCTCCGGAGTCCAGGAATGGAGAGAGGCCAGCGGAATCCGCGGCTGTTGCTTGCATTCCAGAAAATCCACCGTAACCGTCCGGCGGCTGCCGTATTTCTGCCTTAGCTCCTGAAGGGAGCCGTCATACAGGAGAGAGCCTTTGCCGATCATGAGAATCCGGTCCGCAAGCGCCTCGATGTCGTTCATGTCATGGGTAGTGAGAATGACGGTCACGCCTTTCTCGCGGTTGATCGTCTTGATGAACTGCCGGACTGCAATTTTGCTGGCGGCATCCAGGCCGATCGTCGGCTCATCCAGAAACAAAATTTTCGGATCATGCAGCAGCGACGCGGCAATCTCGCAGCGCATCCGCTGCCCGAGACTGAGCTGGCGGACCGGCACCCGGAGCAGTTCTCCAAGTGACAGTGTCTCCGTCAGCATGGACAGATTGCTGCGGTAGCGGGCTTCCGGTATGCGGTAAATGTCCCGCAGCAGCTCGAAGGAATCCAGGACAGGCACATCCCACCACAATTGGGAGCGCTGTCCGAACACAACGCCGATCTGCCCGACATAAGCGGTTCGCTCACTCCATGGGGTGCGGTTCAGAATCTTGCAGCTCCCGCCGTCCGGTACAAGAATGCCGCACATAATCTTGATGGTTGTCGATTTGCCCGCGCCGTTCGGGCCGATGTAGCCGACGATTTCGCCTTCCCGTATCGAGAAGCTGATATCATTCAGCGCTTCTACGAGCCGATGCTTCCGGTGGAACAACGATTTGGCTGCCTGCAAAGCGCCGGCGGAGCGCTCGGCAACCTTAAAGGTTTTGCGGATGCCATTTAATTCAATAAGGGGTGTGCTCAAGTGGGATACCTCCGTTTCATGGTTTAGCATGAACGACTATATCGGAATTCCCAAAAAAAGACTAGACTTATGTTTTCCGGCCGTTTATACTAATATCATAAGGAACGGGGATACGACCCCTTGCTTAAAATCTATCTAAAACACCAAAACGACATGAAAATGTCGTTTTTTTTTGTGCTTTTATACCCTTTATCATCCGTATGTCAAAGGCAGACCTGGCATCACGCAGTACCATATATTGGAAGGATGCGGACAGGGGAGCGGAGAATATATTACTTATGTGAGCCAGGAGGAATAACGATGCATATCGCAACATCCAAGATCGAAACCGGCAGATTGCTGCTGAGGCCTTTTGAACCCGGAGATGCCATGAGCATGCTTCGCAATTGGATCGGCGATCCCAAGGTGCAGTACGAGTATGGCGAGCCGGTATATGATAGTGAGGAAGCAGTCATGGAGCTGCTGCGGAAGTGGACGGCATCCTATGCGGAACCTGAGTTTTACCGGTGGGCAATGATCCGGAGAGAAGACCGGGAATGTATCGGCCAGATTGCCTTTTGCAGCGTGGACACGCGGCATTATTTTGCCGATATCGAATACTGCGTCGGACGAAGCTATCAGGGAAACGGCTATGCCAGCGAAGCGCTCCGGGCGGTCATTGCCTATACATTTTCCTACACCAGTCTCAACAGGCTTCAGGCTTTCCACCGGGGCAGAAATCAGCATTCCGCCAGAGTTCTGCAGAAATCGGGCATGATTTATGAGGGCACGCTGCGGCAGAGCTTTTACTATGAGGATCTGGATGAGTATGATGACCGGGTCTATTACGGGATCTGTAAAGAAGAGGCGGATCGGAAAATTCCCGTTTCCCCAGGGTTCCCGCATAAATAATCCGGATAGCTTATTTTTCATATTCATTTAATTCCTATTGGAGTACAATGTTTACAAAAAATAGTCTATATGTTTCATACTGGGTCTCTAAATTAATCGTGGGCAAAGGAGTGATTAATGTGAACGTTGTGGAAAGAAAAAGAGTTGTCGCTCAACCGAGACTGACATTAACGGAAGCTCAGTTATCCAAGCTCTTGAAGCAGAATTATTCATTGATTCAGGGCAGCAGACAAGTTCTGAAGAAGGTGTTCGAACAATTGCTGGCCAAAGAGAAATTCATCTGTTTGACGGACAAGAACGGCTGCATGATCGATCTGATTGCCGATATCGAGACCGTTCAGTTCTTATTCGAGAATGGATTGAAGCTCGGGACCAATGTGGGGCATGGCGGCGTTACTGCCGTTGGTAAAGTGCTGAAGTCCAAACAAATGGAAGTGGTCAACGGTCCGGAGCATTCCTGGGAAGCCTTGCAGTCTTGGACCTGCATTGCAGCTCCCGTTTATTTTATGGAAGAGTTCAAAGGGGTCGTCAGTATCTCGCTAAAAATAGATGAAAAGATCAACCATTGCAAAATTGTTGTCCAGTTGGTGAGCGATTATGTTGCGGCGCTGCTCCGAATGGACCGAAAGCTTAAACCGGATAGGCTTACCTTCTTTGGAGCGTTAATTCTGGATAATCAAAAAGGGCTGACTCCCAGAGAGATTGAGGTCTTATACCATTTGAAATCCGGGGAATCCATTAACCAGCTTCCGGACCATCTGAGGGTATCTCCGAACACCGTGAAAAGCCATCTAAAGAGCATATACCGAAAGCTGGATGTGAATTCGCTGGAGCATTGCCTCTTCGTAATCGACAGCATGATTGAACAAGCTACACAACTAAATATCGAATGCATGGAGAAAGGGTGAGAAATTTCACCCTTT
>RCUO01000066.1_pt1 | contig 83151 bp, 81 predicted proteins | sample 2166161 | NCBI WGS metagenome assembly RCUO01 (sample SAMN09932617, study PRJNA488358) | compost metagenome | feature: garden; material: soil; isolation source: compost soil in cyclohexanecarbonitrile-enriched culture | place: Germany: Experimental Botanical Garden Goettingen | collected 2016-01-27
ACCCAACATGTAGATGAAATCCGAACCACCAGAATGCAAAAGCCCCGGCGGTTAGGCCAGGGCTTCATTTTCTATTAGAGGCAATACGGAATGCCCCTCGCTTAATATCCTGATAGCATCTTTCAAAATGAAAGACCTCCAGCACGCCGAACCAACCTTTTTTAATTGCAGCTTTCCGCAAAAGTTGATCATCAGCCCATTGTCGCCTAAGAGTTCGAAGATGCCATTGGCGCTTAATGGTGATGATCAACATTCAATATCCCGATATCTAATAGTGGAAATGCGGTAGGTGCCGGTATTTCCCGGTGATATGTATCAGAGAGGCCCCCCTACAAACAAACCGGCAGGTAAGTTGATGGATAAACCAAGGGGGCTTTTCTCATACTTCTGATGCGCTTTCCAGCCACTCCGGGTAATCCCATCTTCGCAGGCTGAAAAGCTTTTTTTCTGGAGCGGGCAGTGGGAATCGAACCCACATCATCAGCTTGGAAGGCTGAGGTAATAGCCATTATACGATGCCCGCATTGGTGGCCCTTGCTGGGCTTGAACCAGCGACCGAGCGATTATGGGTCACGCGCTCTAACCAACTGAACTAAAGGGCCAGGTTGCCGGTCTTTCCCAGCTGTCAATTCAATACCAGCCATTCCAATGTGACTGTCCGAATGGCAAGCCAAAATAATATAATTCAGAAAACCAAAGGAAAAGGATTGCTCTCGACTTGTTTTCATTTTGTTTAACAAAGTAGTCACAATTTTGCCCCCCCTAACACCCTAGCGAGTAATTAGCTGCCAGTCTGGAAAACGAGACTCTCGGTAATGTGCTTTGACATTTATCGGCTCCAGATACGCAAAAACCCGCGCAATGGCGGGTTGAGAAAGTGACAAAGGGCACCATTTCTGATGCCCTTTCACAGGAGCGGTGGCTTGTCATCGCCTTTTCCCCGCGCCTGGCTTCCCATCACCAGGAAGTCTCGCAAGTCCCCTAAGGGTACGTAACTAGTATTTATTACCGTAGTTATTAAGTCAACGAGTATCTGGCTTAATTTTACAGGGTAAGATGCTTCATCCCCATTCCACAAAGCACAGCTTTCTTAATAAAATCAAAATCTTCTTCTGAAATTACAGGAATGACGTAATCACGCCCTGCTACCGTTCGCGCTTTGTATCTGTCCAGGCGGTCGATGGAAACCGTGGTAACCATATCGCACTTTGCCCAACACAAAATCTGTGACTTATCAGGTAATGGGTTGACCGATATTTGATGATGACAATCCCGTGCTGGTACAGGCTGGGTCGTACTGAGAGGCACGACAGTAACCAACTTATTGTTGTATCGATTTCGAGCAATGACAACCACTGGCCTGATTTTTATCATCTCTGGCGCAACGAAACCAGAGAAGTCGCACATAACAACATTCCGGGTTTTAGGCTGGAACTTTAGAGCCATTTATAATCCGTCTCAGTTCAAAAGTATGACAGCAATATTACCCTATACGTTATGAACTGCGCGACCTCAACGCATCGCGTTAAAAAACAAAACCCCACCATTGCTGGCAGGGTTTCGATGATAAGCGGTGTGTCGAAGTAACCACTCTTAGCAGATTAACCAGCCTTTTGGAATTCCACAAGTTTTTTTATCGCTGGCGGATAAACGTTCTCCTTTTGGCAATACCGGTCCATCTCAAGCGGTACATTCAGCATCGCGAGACAGCCGTCGATAAAGCCCTCTGCCGCCTGTAGCCGCTTCAATACCAGCGTGTGAGAAATTCCCAGCTTGGTACCCATATTGCGTACCGGTATGCGGTGGACATAGTTCCACTCCAGCAACATGCTCAGGTAAGGGTCCTTTTTCTTCAGGCACGCTACCGCCGAATTGATGATTAACCCGTCGTCGTCGCAACACGACGGCCGTGATTTACCCGACGGCGGTAACAGCCCTTTGAACCCACCAGCGATCGGCGAATATCCCACTCCCGCCCCTTCGTTGGCAGCCCATGCGCCGTACCGCTCTAATATCATTTGAATATCACGCATTATCTGCCCTCTTTGATTCGTGCCACGCCTTGGCCGTGTGCGCTTTTGCTGCCAGTTCGCTATATGGCATGTGAAGTTCAACAAGCCTTTCCATCCAAATCACCACCGGCCCCGTATACCCGCCACGCGCAGCGCGGATGTACTGGGTAATCGTGTGTTCGTCTTCGCGGGTAAGTTTCACTACGCAGCCCTCCGCAACGGCCATTCGTAAACCTTGGCGCCATTCACCAGCATGTCGTTGAAGTCGCCTTTTTCGGGCCAGCGGATGCTGACGCGCTGAACATCGTTTTTGGACAGAATATTGCGGTGGCCACATTCGAACGCGGCAGCCTGACCGGCACCATTGTCGTCACTGTCCGCGAAAATGATCAGGTGCTTTACCCCAGCAGGTGCCCGGAATCGCTTCATCAGCGACGAGTTGAGAACGGCCCAGGTGTTGCAGTTATAAATCTGGTGACAGGACAGTGCCGTCTCTATCCCTTCTGCGATACCCAGCGTTGACGCAACTGGATGCATCCGGATCGCCACTGACCCGGCATAGTCGAGATAACTCTCGTCCTGCAGGGAAAGCATGCGCTTCTGCGTCGGAATATTCGCCTTGCTGGCACCGTCAAGAAACGTGCGGTGCAGGTAGCACGGCTTAGCCTTGTCATCAGTGGCCAACGCCCACATCGCCTGCTTGTTACCGTAGGGTGTTTTCTCGGTAGCATTGAATCGAACCCAGTCAGCAGGGAGCTGATTAATACCCCTGCCGTTCAGGTAAAACTCCGCCCCAGTACCACGCAGGGCCACCAGCGAGCCAAATTTAGCTATAACGCTTTCCCTGACCTTTTGGCTCTCTCTGGGTTTCGGGCGCTCCGTACTCTTGGTGTCTGGCTGATATTCGTTACCGATCACCGCGTCGATTTCACCGGCCAGCGTTGCGAAGTCTTTTTTCTGCGTCAGTTCGAGCAGCTCCCAGCCATCCCCGGAGCCGCACACGCATATCCAGGTTCCCGCGCCATCCTTGTCATCACAACGATAGCGGCCCTTGCGTTTGCACGCTGGACACTCACCCTTGTAGTGGTTTTTACCGGTGATCGGCGGCAACCCATAGAACTCGAATACATCAGCCCAGCGGCCTTTCACCGCCTCTGTTGTTTTCATTGGGTACTCCCGCTTGTTTTGCTGTAGGCAATAAATTTCGACTTGATGTAGTTCCACACCTCGGGACTGGTTTCCATCGGGAAATCACTCAGCCCGCGCGGCCACTCACCAAACTTGTCTTTGTAGGTATGGGCCGCCCAGCCATCAGAAAGCGGCTTGCCTTTCAGGATGCGCTGGCGCTGGTAGTATTTGATCTGGCTCCACCACGCCTGTTTCTCATTTTTGTTGTAAACCTTGGCTTTACGGCTTAGGCGCTTGAGACCACGGCTTGCGTCTGTTTCGACGTCCTCTCCAGTCAGTGGCTTGAAACCACACTTCGGGCAAATGTAGACACCGGCACGCTTCATGTAATGGCATTGTGGGCACTCCTTCGGCATCTTCTCGGCCTTTTCCTGCTTTGCTGCCTGTGGCGCTGCCTTCATGCCGTCGTTCTTACCGATCAGATCGTCATACTCAATATCGTCGGGATACCCCAGGCGGTGCACGCTGCCGGAGTGGTCGAAGATAAGACAGTGATCTTTACCGGGTGCAGTGCGCAACCCACGCCCGAGGCATTGCAGCCAGCGGATTTCCGATTTCGTTGGGCGGGCGTAGATGATGCAGCGCACGTCGCTGTCGAACCCGGCCACCAGAACACCGACGTTGACGATAATTTTTGTGGCGCCCTGTTCGAAGCGGTGAATGGTCATGTGCCGCTCTTCTGCCGGTGTCTCTGCCACCATGATTTCAGCGTTCACACCGGCCCGGATAAACTCCATCGTGATGTAATTGGCGTGGGACTTGTTGACGCAAAAACAGATGGTCGGGCGATCCTCACCGTGCTGCAGCCAGTTTTTGACGACATCACCGACCAGTTCGGAGCCGCACATGATTTCCGCTACCTGGTCTTCGTTGTAGTCATTTCCGAACGCCGACAGGTTGCCGGTTTTAACGCCAGCCATATCGGGTTTCGTTGGGGCAAAAAATTCGTACTTGCTCAAGTCGCCGATGCTGATCAGCTCTTTCATGGTCGTGGGTTTGACAAAGCGCTCGAAATACTTCCCCATCCACGGTGCAAACGGTGTACCGGATAAGCCGATCACCTTGATGCCCGAATCGCGAATGATATCCAGCAGCGCGCGGCGCTTCATGTGGGCCTCGTCGATAATCAGCAGATCGATGTTGTCGGGAAACTCCCGGCGGATCAGCGTATCGGCCGACGCAATCTGGATCAGACGCTGTGGGTCATGCGGTTGGTAGTCACGCCACACATAGCCGATCTCATCCTCAGGCAGGCCGTACTGCACAAAGCGGGCGGCGGTCTGGCGTACAAGGGTCAAAAAAGGTGCCACAAACATTGTGCGCTTGCCCTGCTGGATCATCTTGTCCACCAGATATGCCGACAGGAACGTTTTCCCGTAGCCGACTGGTGCAGATAACAGGAATGTGCGATAGTCATTCCAGTCCCGGCTCAGCATCTGCAGACCGGTGACTTGCTTGGCTTTTGGTTTCAGGTTAAGCATCAGTTTCACCCTCAAGGGCCGGACGGGAAGCGCTCGCCAAAGTCACTCCGTCCGGCTTCTTGTCTTCTGCATTTTCATCTTCTTCAACCGGCGACACCCCCACGTAAGTAGGAACAAGGTTTTCAGATGCCGGGTTGAATACGTAGCGAACTTTCTTCGCTGACCGGTTGTCCATCGTCATGTAGAGCGATGAGCGCATCGCATTGTCGTACCCACCCCAAATGATTGCCGGGTTGATAGCGAAAACGGCGGCGCCCGCACGACGAACAAATCCGCCATCCTCCAGCGCCTTGATCGCCCTGCGCACATGGCGGTCGGAGCAATCGAGCTCGTGAGCTAACACAGTCTGGTCCACCGCTACAGCACCGCTGTTCATGTCGGCGTTCTCTGCGAGGTACAGGAACAAATCTGCGGCAGCACGGTTATCACGGAGCAGCCCACGGATCTGTTTGCAGCCCTGACGGAACAAGCGGAGAAAATCGAGTTGTTTGTTGCTGCCTTCGTTGCTCATTTTTCAACCTCAATGCTGCATTTTGTCCGGGTTTCGGACACTGCATGTCCGGTACTTGCTTGTAACTCATTGTTTTTAAACAAGTGCTTCAAGATGTCCGGTGACCGGACATATAGTGTCCAAATTTTGAAAAAACATCGCTTTAAATCAGTCACTTAGAAGTCGCCCTTCTTATATCTTTTACGCGCGTACACGTAGTCTCGATCTGCAGTTGACCTTTCCCGAGGTTTTGACCTTGTGCAAACCTCACTTCCGTTTCACTTGCCAGTAACACATTCCCCAGCTCAGCGTTGTTGCTCATCAACCGTTCCTCCTGCGACTTCCTGCCCGCTGCTGCCATCAGAACCACCAGCACCTCCGATTTGGGCAAGCGCCTTGGACAGTGGCGGTGTTTCCGTCAACCCGGCTGCTGCTTGGGCATGCTGGGTAACAAAACGTCGCAGCCGAGTATTGGCCTCATGTCTCGCCCTGTTCTCCTGCCGGTACGACACTGCCTCGCTATCCCATGTCTGCTGGTAGACATCTGCGTACAGGGCAACGATCCGATGCCTTGCCAACGGTGAAAACCGCAGTAACTGTTCCTGAATCCACACCTCATCCGCCTGGCAATACACTGCCGGCATAATGGTTTTGGCGTGGTTAGGCTGCATGATGTGGTTCAGAGTTGCGATATAGCGACTCGTCGTACATCAACTTTCCATTGGTAATCTGATGCAATCGGAGTGCATTTTTTTCAGGAATTACAGCTCCCCACAAGCTCACTGCCTGCTCACTCACGCCTAACTCTTTGGCTATTTTTCGCTGGGAACCAAAGAACCTAACCGCCTCGATTTTTTTCATAGACTTCACTCCAAACTAAAGATATCTTAAATTATCCAACGTAAAGATTCTTTAGTCAAACCAAATTAAGATAACTTTCATGAACACAATCGGCGAACGAATTAGAGAGCGGCGCAAATCATTGCGGATGACTCAGGCACAGGTAGCGAAAGGCGTAGGCGTTTCGCATGTAGCCCTTTCTCAATGGGAGCGGGATGGAACATCACCTTCAGGCGAAAATCTGCACAATCTTGCTAAGGTGCTCGGCTGCTCTCCAACATGGATATTGTTTGGCACTGAAGAGCAAGCAAATATCGAGCCCGCTTCTATGGGTGGGTTTAAGGTTCCTCTGATCAGTTTTGTTCAGGCGGGCCTATGGCACATGGAAGGTGATGGCGGAATGAGAGGTGACAACGGGGACTTTGAGTATATTTTCACCGACCTCCCCCTATCCCCCTCGGCTTTTGCATTGAAAGTTAAAGGGGACTCAATGGAGCCAGAGTTCAAGGAAGGTGACAGGATCATCGTGGACCCTGAGGTGTGCCCTTCACCAGGTGATTATGTAGTCGCCATGAATGAGAACGACGAAGTTACATTCAAGAAATATCGTCTACGCGGCACTGTCAATGGGCAAGAGAGCTTTGAGCTTGTTCCGTTAAATACCGACTACCCAACACTCAACTCGCTCCATAACAAAATTACCATTCTTGGAACAATGCTAGAACATCGACGGTACAGGAAGAGACAACATTAAAGGCCGAAAGGCCTTTTTTTATACCCGCAATATCATGAAATTTAAGATTATCTTAAATTAATTTAATTTTTATTAAAAATACCCTTGCCTTTCAAACTAAAGATATCTTAAGCTTATCCCATCGCTAAACAACAAGGCCAGTGAGATGAGCATAGACAAAATTCACCAACTGAATGGGGTTCCAGATTTTCGATACGAAGAATCGCCATATATTGATTATGCCAGCATTTCAATTGATGCAGACTCAAAATTAATCAGCATCATGGAAGCCGTGGGGTGTATTGGATCAAGCCTCATGAACGATTCAGATCAAAAGCAAATCGATGCGGGAGAGGTAAATAGATTGAGTGGTGTAATCCTCAGCCTTTCAGAGGTCGCTATTTTTATAAACAAAATATCCACGAATGCTCATTATCTTAGCGGACTTAAAGACGGCTCTGGCGTAGACGCCAATCAGTAACCAGAACCTAACCCCAACAAACCGATAAATTTAAAGAGGCTGATATGAACCATACCATGCCAAATGTAAACGAATCAACTAAGCCCGTGTTGGTTGACCGTAATAAACTACGTAAAGCACAACGATTGATTAAAGCTAATCCTTCTTCGTGGCCTTGGAAGCAATGCATGCACATGGCGAAGCAGGCTTACGGAATCGAGTGTGAACCGCCAATGCCGGAAATCGGTGAGAGGTGGGGTGATTTTATTTTCACTCACGTGGATAAATATACCGGGGGATGCTGCCTTTTATCCGAGCGAGCTTTTCTCCGCCAAGTAATGGATAGATCCGAGCTGACCAACGCTGAGGTGTGCCATGACTGACATTTACCATGCCTTGCTGATCCATGACCTTAGCTGGGCCGAGGATGACGTGGTGGAAGACAGGCATAACGCTTACTTCGCAGCCGGTTCAGCCATTGATTCCGCTCTTCGTATTATCGGCAACCTGGTATTAGAAGCCGATGAAAGTGAAGGCTATACAGACGAAATGGCTAGGCGCGATTTGATTTTAACCGGAGACATTTTGCGAAGCCTGCCGCGAATGGCTCAGGTGCTAAAACAGAATGGCCGGATTGCCGCGCTTGAATTACAAAAACGTCAAGGGGGGGGGGGCTGAATTATGAGCAAACTCAGCAGCAGCCTCTACGCGAAAATCGTTCCCGAACTGACGATAAAGATGCCGGTTGTACCTGATTATACCGGGCAAATAATTGTTCACATCAAGGACGGTAAGTTGGAGGCTTTTTACCCTCGCCGTCCTGGTGAAATCATGGCTAGCCTCGATTCTTTCATCGAGTTGTTAAGACGCGCTGGCTGGGTAGTTAAAACACCAGAGGAGGAATAGCAATGGATGTATATCACCAATCAATAGTCTTCGACAGTGAACTGAAAAAGCTATCAGGTAAAGAATTGGCAAACCTGTCGCTGGATAGCGAATGTGCTCACCGGGCACTAATGAAGGGCATGCGAACCATCGGTAGCTTAATGGTCTCCGCATCTACCGAATTGAATGACGATGAAATGAAAGAAAGTTTTATCGCTATCGGCGACTTAATGATGCACCTGCCGAGATATAGCGAAGCTCTTTTCGAAAACGCAGCCAATGCTGACTACGAAATAAAACGAAGAGAGAAATATAAGGTAGCAAAGGCGACAGAGAATCTCGATAAAGCCATGCAAGGGTTAAAATCATGAATCCTGATAAAATTGATTATGAGCGTTTGGGTGACGATTATATTGTCGATAATGGCGGCATTGAAGATGCCTTCCGCAAAATCGATATGCCGGTATATGTAATTTATCGTCATGGTGTATATAAGCGTTATTTAAGTCGGAGTGCGGCCATTGAAAGACTAGCACGGGTAATGACCTCGCATGTGTTTCGCGTTCTTGACTTGCCAGTTCGTTACGATTCAATTTTCGACCCACAGAAAAATGCTTGGGTGCTCGGAGGGCGGACAGAAGAATACTTTAACTGCAAAGACCGCGCCAAACGTAGAATATTACGATTACTCGCTAAGAAGCGCGAAAATGAAAAGTGGGATAAAGAATATCGCCAATGGGTTGAAAAGCGCGACGAGCTATATAGCCGCAAACCCTATTAATTAATCAGCAACCAATAAACTTTTAATTATGGCCTCCCGGTCAGGGAATCCCCACGCCGGGAAACAGACATCAGGTAATTAACGATGACTCAGCGGATTAACAAAATTGCATTAAATCGCAGCCGTATCGCCCTCGCCTACCTGGATTATTGCCAGCGTCACTACGGCGGCAAATGGGCAGATGTGGTTATCACAAAGCGCAAAGGCGTCCGTGTTGACCTCACCCAGGAAAGCATTGAAGCGCTGATGAAGGAATTCATCGAAAACATGGTGCGTGCTGAGTTCGGTATTGCCGCTGGCCAGCAGCAGATCGCCAATCCCTACGATGCGATGCTGAGCAAAGACCGAAGCAGCCTGACCGCAATCGGCAAGGCTGCGATGGCGGAAGCCATGATCGACGCGGTGGCCTACAAGCTCAACAACCCGAGCAGCCAGTTGCTACAGGTGGTGGCGTGATGACTACTCCATACCGAGCTGCGGCCCAGCAGGCCATCCAGCACGAACACGCTGAGGAGTTCGACCTGGCTGCCACGTTCTGGTATCGCGCCGGAATGATTGCAGTGAAGCCGGTTAACCAGCAGTGGGCAGCCACACGCGCCGAACTGTGCGAGAAGCGCCACAGCCTGGCCAGTCGGCAAGAGGTCTGGAAGGAAGATGCCGTTAAGCGCTCGAAGGAAGCAGCTAAAACCAGAGCCAAGAAGAAACTGGTCGAGTCGCTCGAGGCCCACATGAACAAAACCACCAGCGGGGAGGCGTAGCAATGGCGAAGAAAGGCGGCAGTAAAACGTGCCAAGGCATGTGCGGCATGACGCTGGCCCAGGGGCACAGGCTGACCCGGCAGCAGGCTTGGGAATACGGCAACGTGCAGAAGTCAGTGGCGGACTACAGAACGGCCGACGGCAATATCCAGATGCCGCTCAACCGCAGCATGCGTCGGCACGCAAAACACATTGGGATCAACTTAAAGAAGGCGACGAAATAATGGAAAAGCAAATGAAGGTAGTAAACGGCCAGCCGATGATGAGCAGCCGTGAGATTGCAGCAGTAACAGGCAAGGAGCACAAGCACGTGGTGCGAGACATCAAGTCCATGCTTGAGCAGCTCGGAATCTATCGCCCAGAAATGGATAATGATGATTTTAAGGGGTTTTTAATCATTAACAAAGATTATTGCGGGCGCAATGTTATTGACGAAATCTGGTTAAACGAAGACTTGTCGATGACGTTGATTACTGGTTATGACCCTAAGCGCCGCTTGGCCCTTATTGAGCAATGGCAATGCATGAAAACCGAGCTGGCCCAACCGCGAATTGCCGCACCGGCTCCGCAGGCTATCACAGCATCCGATCACATTCTTTCGGTCGCCCGTGTAGTAGCCGAGGCAACCGCATCCGCAACGATGAAAGCGGTTATGGAGATCGCCGGTACCCAGATGTTTACCACCCAGGCACTGCCAACGCCACCAGCAGAGACGATTGTTGAGCCGATGCCCGAGGCACCGACACCAGAATATTCGCCGGTTATCGATCTGATGTGGACCTTCGGCATCTCTGACGCTGCATGCCGTCGCCTGACGTCGTATGCAAACCTGCCGACCAAGCTGACCAATGGCGAGCGCGGTTACCTTCTTGTTCACCGTGAATCGTTCGCTGAGGCTGTTTTCACCTTGATCGCCGAATCCACTCCACCGACGGGTAAACGCAAGCGCTGGCAACACCCTGAATTTGGCGGTTTCACGCTGAAAATCACCGAAGCCAACAAGGAAGCCGTGGAGGCCAAGCAATGACAGTTATCACCAAAGCAGCACCAGCAGTTATGAACTACGACCCGAACTATACGCTGTGTGGCCGCATGGCAAAGCAAACTGTCCGCCTGACGTTCGGCCAGTGGCAATACCGCACTTCTATGGAGGTCGTTGTCGGCGGAAATGGTAATGGCCTTAGCGTTATTGAGTGCGCTGTCGGTCTCGCTTATGAGCAATTAGACGGCGTTTCATTTTTCAATGATGAAACCGCCGAAGATGACTTAATGAAAGTGATTAACATCGACAGCCTGCAATGTTCTGACGAGTGGCTTGAAGGTGAGGACTGGCTGAAAGGCATGCTGATCAGCGCTGAAATTATCAACATTGAACCGGAGGCAGAGCAATGATGTTCCCAACAGATATTCTGCGCGCGGCCCTGCACTGCGTAGCCAGCGAGAACGAGCCTCGCGAGTACCTGCAAGGGGTACATATCACCCCTACCCACATCGAAGCCACTGACGGACGTGCGGCAGTGATGATGGAGCACGGTGCGGATACCGATATTAACGCGGTGTTCCTGGTCAGAGGTGAAATCCCAGACAGTGCAGAAGTCACGATCATTAAACATATGGACGAGGGCTGGATGGCTATCCATTCAGGTGAGAATAAGGAGTTTGTCGGGTTCTGCGAACTGAGTCTGCTGGATTGTCGCTATCCAGTCCTCACCAAGATACTGCCTGTCGAGCCGGAACCTTGCGATGAATTGCCAATGTTCTCTGCACACCTTCTGGCGCTTCCATATCTGATGTTCGGGCTCGAAATTGGCTTCACTGCTGTGAAGTTCAAGCCATCAGGGAAAAGCGGACCTTGCCAGTTGGTTTTAGATCCGGGTATCAACCGTCTGTACGGTAACCCGATCCTGGTGATTATGCCGCTACGCGACAGCGCTTTTGAACTGTGTGCCGAGGTGATGAATGAAGAAGGTATCTGAGCTGATTATGTTCACGCTGTTTTTCGCCAGTCTGGCGGGGATCGGACTGACAGCGGGATTCTATTGTTTTGTCGGCACAGCCGCGCTGATTGGGAGGGTTATCTGGTGAAAATCGACTATCAAGACCACGGAGCCACGGCAAGCATCACACTGACCAGCACAGCGTTTGAGTTCCGCCGGCACAACCGCGTTGTTGATACTGCGCTGTTCCTGACCGATGTCAGCGCCAGTCGCAGCGGTGTGTTCTTCATGAAAACGGTGCTATCCGGCCGCACGGCGGTAGTGCTCAAGGCTTACAAAGTTGTTCTGCGGGAGATGGCGCGATGAAAAAACTTTTATTTCTCGCTCTGATCAGTGCTCCGGCATTCGCAGAAACGCCCCACTGCGTAACCTCCACCAGCGAGCGGGTGATCGTCACCCAATGCGACAACGGAACAGTGACTGTGGCAAATGGACTGACAGGAATAGTGACCGTTTGTAGCACTGAAAAAGGCGCAGATCCAAGGTGCCAAAAGGTGAATACCAATAAATTGAACACCGGGGGTTCCGATGAGTGAATTAACCGAACGTCAGGCACAGGTGCTGACCTTTATCCGCCGGTTCATGCAAGAGAATGGCTCCGCGCCAACACATCAGGAGATTGCTGACGCAATGGAGTTTCACTCACCCAACGCATCAGCCTTCCATATTCAGGCGCTGGTAAAGAAGGGGGCAATAAGCGTTCGTTCAGGGCGTTCACGCGGGATCGTGCTCAATGACAGCGTCGGCGCACCAGACTTCAACACCTGGCTGCAGGGGCAGACAGTGCCGATCGAGGTGGACTGTGGGTGTGTGGCCACCGAGGTGTTGCTGTATTGGGTTAAGAAGGCATACAACGACGGCTTACAGGCCGGGGCCGGTAAAGTGGAGGTGGTAGAGTGAACAGAATGTTTTTGCTGATGGCTGAGTTTGAGACCTCAGATATTCCTCTGGAGAAAATCGCGGAGAAATACCTCGGCATCTCAATCGAGTTAGCCAACAAGCGTGCGAACGCTGGCAAGCTGCCCATCCCGAGTTTCCGGGCGGCAGACTCGAACAAAGCCCCGCGCCTGGTGCATGTGAAGGATTTAGCAGACTATCTTGATCAACGCACAGCAGCCGCGAGGGAGGAGTTCAAGCAGGTTAATTCGTAAATCGGCGCGGGGTACTGGGTCACCAATAGCACCCCATAAATTTTTATCTTATTGATTATAAAAATGTATCAATCCCATCGAGCATAGGCGCGATGGAAAAACGATTGGCGGCGTATTTTGGGGCGTTATTGTCTGTCGTCATGCTGGGCTACTGGCTACCTGATTCTGTCTGGGGTTCAACGAACGGCATGCTGCCGCAAACGGCTATTATAACGACAATCGGCGGCGTTGGGAAAACCGCTGTGTCGCCGATAAAAAAGCACCGGCAAAAGCGAATAAAAAGAGGCTGTCAGGTGTTCTCTCTGTAAGGCCGCAGTTCTGCGTCCTTCATGATGAGGAAATAACCATGAACAGTTTCGTTAAACGCCTGCTGCTGCCAGTCATTGCCGGTTCACTGCTGTTTTCCTGTACCGCTCTGGCGATGGGCGGCGATGGCAGCGGTCAAACCACGCCAACCTGCCCCAAAGGCCAGATATACGATACGAAAACCAAAACCTGCATGGTGGATAAAAGCAGCATGGTCAGCGACAACGATCGCACGAACTATGCCTATGCGCTGGCCAAAAGCGGCCGCTATCAGGAAGCGTTGGATGTGCTGAATACCCTCAAAGATCCCAACACTGCCGTGGCGCTGAATTACCGCGGCTATGCCACCCGCAAGCTCGGACGCACCGACGAAGGGATCGGCTACTATTTAAAATCAGTGGCGCTCGATCCGAAATACCCCAAAGTCCGCGAATACCTGGGTGAGGCTTATATGATCAAAGGTCGTCAGGACCTGGCGAAGGAGCAGCTTAAGGTTATTCAATCGCTGTGCGGTACCGGTTGTGAAGAGTACCGAGATCTGGCTGCGGCTATCGATCATCACCCTGAATCGTAAAACCCGGAGGCAAACATCAGCAGCGACGCGGTCCGCAACGAAATCGGCCAATATCTCTCCCGCCTGTGGCGCTATGGCTTGGTGCTGACCCACCGGCGGGACGTAGCCGACGACTTGGTTCAGGCCACCTGCGTGCGGGCGTTGGAACGCGCCGCACAGTTTGCCGTGGGAACGCGTATGGACCGCTGGTTATTTTCCATTCTTCACTCCATCTGGTTGAACGAGGTCCGCTCTCAGCACATTCGCCAGGGACAGGGCTTTGTCGACGTTGACGAACTGGCCGGTGCGGAAAACGGCGAGCAGCCGATTTGGGCCAATGAGGTGATGCAACGGGTTAATCAACTGCCGGAGGCGCAGCGCAATACGTTGTTTCTGGTGTACGTGGAGGAACTTTCTTACCGGGAAGCCGCTGAGGTGCTGGGTGTGCCCATTGGCACCATCATGAGCCGTCTGGCGGCGGCACGGCTGCGGTTGGCGAACGACAGCCTGCTGCAAACCCGTACCCCGCAGGTAAAAGGAGAACAATCATGAGTTCAGCCTACGCAACGGATGAACTGCTGGTCGCCTATCTGGATAATCAGTTGGACCCACAGCAACGCCACCGGCTGGAACAGCGTCTGGCCGGCGAACCGGCGTTGGCAGAACGCTTGTCGTTGCTGGAGCGCAGCAGCTTGCCCTTTAAGCAAGCCTTTGCGCCTTTGCTTGATGAAGCGCCGGTGCAAAGATTGCAGTCAAAATTGCCACTTATCGTCCCCTCGCCACCGCACGCTATCAGCCGCCGTGGCCTGATTGCCGCCGCCGTCGCTTTTCTGGCATTGGGCATCGCAGGCGATCGCGCCTATCTGCAGCTCAGCCAACCGGATGACAACTGGCGGAGCCTGGTCGCTCAATATATGGCGTTGTACACCCCGGAAACGCTGATGGGCTTTGAAGGCTCCGCAGCGCAGATTGCCAATCAACTACAGCACACCAGTGATCGGCTGGGCATCGCGCTTCCTCTGTCGCAACTGACGTTGCAAGGGGCCGAACTGAAAAACGCCCGTGTGCTGGCGTACGACGATCGCCGTATTGCTCAATTAACCTGGTTGGATGCGCGGTACGGTGTTTTGGCACTGTGTATTATCCAGCAACCGGGCAAGTCGCAGCCCGCCGAGAGCGAACAACGCCTGGGAATGAATGTGGTCTATTGGTCCGATAGCAGACACAGTTTCATGCTGATTGGCCATAATCCGGCAGTGGAAATGGTCAGATTGGCCAGTCAATTACAGCGTTCGCTGACTGCCTAAGAGCCTACGCAAAGCCATAGCCTGCGAGAACGGCACGGAACATCGTGAATACCATCACATTTCTGGCTAACAACGGGCGCTAAACCGGACGTTTAATGCGCCATACTGGCAGAAAAGTGGCCGACTCTCGGCGATTCGGCTGAAGCATGGTAAAATCGGCTTTTTTACGTACCGGGAAATTTGCCATGAACTCAAGCACCCAGGAAAAGCTGCTGGCGCAGGCTGAACAACTCTGCCAGCAACGCAATGTGCGGCTGACACCGCAGCGGCTGGAAGTGTTACGCCTGATGGCACAACAGCCCGGTGCCATCAGCGCTTACGACCTGCTGGATTTGCTGCGCGTAGCCGAACCCCAGGCCAAACCCCCCACGGTTTACCGTGCATTGGATTTCCTGTTGGAACAAGGCTTTATTCATCGCGTGGAATCGGCGAACAGCTATGTGTTGTGCCATCATTTCGAACAGCCGATGCATACTTCCGCACTGTTCATTTGCGATCGCTGCGGCCAGGTGACTGAGCGCACAACCGAAGGGATCGAAGAGACGCTGCAAAAGCTGGCTAAAGAGTCAGGATTTGCCCTGCGTCACAGCGTGGTAGAAGCCCATGGTCTGTGTGAGGGTTGCGTTGAGGTAGAAGCCTGCGACAGCAAACATGATTGCGGCGAACACGATCACAGCATCGCTATCAAGAAGAAATAAGAGGGTATCAGGTACCTCCCTGTACCTTCGGCCATAGCGTCAAGGGGATTGAAACGCCTGGCCATCAGCATAGTTTACGGCCGCAATCCGCTGCGGCCTATCGCACTACCAGCGATACTTGTTGTGGTCTTCCCAGGATTTCACTTCTTTCTCGGCCGCCTCTTTCTGGTAGCCGTAGCGTTCCTGAATTTTACCGACAAGCTGTTCGCGTTTCCCTTCAATGACCGTCAAATCATCATCGGTCAGCTTGCCCCATTTTTCCTTCACTTTCCCTTTAAACTGCTTCCAGTTACCGTCGGCTTGATCTTTGTTCATAACCTCTCCGTTACCTGTGATTAGTCAGTTTTAAAAACTTGTCGCTGGGCTTAACTGAGTAATAATCATGGTCAATTGACCTAAAATGAAGGGAATATCATTCCAATTCATTCCGCCAGCCACATGATTAACTATAGCAACAGATATCGATAAATAACAAAAAACCAGAATAAAAATTCAACAAAACAACAAAATTCAGTAAAACACCCGAAATAACAGTCAGTAAGCGGGACTAAATCGACGCGATAATATGTAACTCAATATGAATACAAAACATTAGTTAATTTTATGATAACGTCTCATTGTGAGCCGTTGGATCCGCGGCAAACCAGGTACCGCGCAGCCTGTGGCGGTGCCAAATCCAGCCGAGCGCGATGCCGCGCAGAGAAAGAAAGACCGCCAGCGCCAGCCATAAACCATGATTGCCCAAGGCGGGTACGGTCAGCAGCGTCAAACCATAGCCGGCCGCTGCCACTGCCATGCTGTTGCGCATTTCTGCTCCTCGGGTGGCGCCAATAAACATGCCGTCCAGCAAATAGCACCATACGCCCACCAATGGCAGCACCACCTGCCACGGCAGATAGTGGCCGGCCAGCGCACGCAGTTCCGGTAACGAGGTCAAGGCGGCGATAATATGCTGACCGGCAACGGCATAAACCAGGCCAAAGGCCAACGCGACCAGACAGGCTTGTCGGCAAGCCGCACGCCACACCTTGCGCAGTTGGCTATCGTCACGCGCGCCATAGGCATGGCCAGAATGCGCTTCAACCGCGTAGGCAAAACCGTCGAGCGCATAGGCGGTAAAGGTCAGTAAGTTCATCAGCACCGCATTCACCGCCACCACTTCGCCGCCAAGCCGGGCACCGAAGATGGTCAAAGAAGCGAAACACAGCTGCAGCAGCAGGGAACGCAGCATAATGTCGCGATTCAGCGCCAGTAAACGCCGCAGGTTGCCACGCCAGGCAGTGCGCAGCATCGGCATGGAAATGCCACGTAGGCGCATGACCCGCCAGGACAGCCATAAGCCCAGCAGCAGCGTGGCATACTCAGAAATAGCGGTTGCCGTCGCCGCACCTTGCACGTTCCAGCCCAGCCCCATCACCAGCCAGATATCCAGTACAATATTCAATAAGTTGCCGACAATCAGCAGGATCACCGGCGCACGTACGTATTGCACGCCAAGCAGCCAGCCCAGGATAACCATGTTCGCCAATGCCGCCGGTGCGCTCAGCCAGCGGATCTCGAGGAATAATCGGGCCTGCTCCAGCACCGCCTCGTCGCCACCGACGATTTTCAGCGCCAGTTCGATCAGCGGATGGCGCAGCAAGACAATGGCCACACCGGCCAACGCCGCCAGCAGCAGCGGTTGCATAAAGGCGCGCGCCAATCCCTGTGGGTTTTGTGCGCCCAGAGCCTGCGCAGTCAGACCGGTGGTGCTCATACGCAGGAACAACAACAGCATGAACAGGAAGCTGGTCGCCATCGCTCCCACCGCCACACCGCCCAGATAAACAGGGCTGTCGAGGTGACCGATCACTACGGTATCCACCAGCCCAAGCAACGGCACGGTGATATTGGAGAAAATCATTGGCAGCGCCAGGCGCCACAAGGCTTTATCGGTATCGCTGGTGAAGGCGGAGAGCAGGCGCATAGTGAAATGTTCCCGTGGCAATGCGGTTTTAATCGATCAGAAATGACATCGCCCCAGAGCTGGGGCGATTTAAATCAAAGGGCAGCGTGCAGGCTTATGGGTTAAACCCAGTCGCCGTTGCGGATCACGCCGACCGCCAAGCCTTCAATGGTGAAGTTCTGCTGACGCAGATCAACCACAATCGGCTGGAACTCACTGTTTTCCGGTAGCAGCTCAACCACGTTACCGTGCTTTTTCAGCCGCTTGACCGTAACTTCATCTTCGATGCGCGCCACAACCACCTGGCCATTACGCACGTCCTGAGTTTTATGCACCGCCAGCAGGTCACCGTCCAGAATACCGATATCACGCATCGACATACCGTTAACCCGCAGCAGGAAATCCGCGCTCGGTTTGAACAGGGAAGGATCCACCTTGTAGTGACCTTCGATATGCTGCTGTGCCAGCAGCGGCTCACCGGCAGCCACACGGCCAATCAGCGGTAAACCCTCTTCATCTTCCATCAGCAACCGAATGCCGCGCGAAGCGCCGGAGACAATTTCGATGACGCCTTTACGCGCCAGCGCTTTCAGATGTTCTTCTGCGGCATTTGGCGAACGGAACCCCAGACGCATGGCGATCTCGGCACGCGTCGGCGGCATGCCAGTGGACGAAATATGATCGCGAATCAGATCATAGACCTCTTGCTGTCTGGTAGTTAGTGCTTTCATTCCGCCCCCTGTTTGTTTATACAGTCTTGCTGTGAGTATATACAGGTAAGTGCGGCTTGGGAACCGAAGAATGAATAAAAATCAGGGATTAGCGACCCGGATCGCAACGAGCTTGCTCTGCTCAGACAAAGTGCTGCCACAGCACCGCGCCCCAAACAAACAGCGCCAAAATAACCGCCAGCAAAACTGCCGCCGACCCCATATCCTTGGCCCGGCCGGACAGCTCGTGATACTCGGTCCCCACCCGGTCAACAATCGCCTCAATCGCGCTGTTGAGCATCTCGACAATCATCACCAGCACCACCGACCCAATCAGTAAAATGCGCGCTATCGCACCCACGTCCAGCCAAATCGCCAGTATGATAGCCAGGACGGTCACCACCAACTCCTGGCGGAACGCCGCTTCGTGCTGCCAGGCAGCGGAAAAACCTTTATAAGAGTAGCCGGCGGCTTTAATAATACGGGTCAGGCCGGTTGCTTGGTTCGTCATGTTTTTAGTGCCTTTCGCAGAGGTAAGTCATAATTAAACAGTTTAGGCCAGGAAGCGCTCACGGCTCCCGGTTTTCCAACACCACAGATCTGCTACCCGGTTTCTGGTATGCTTGCGGCGCATTGCTAACAAGAGGCTTCACGTTGTTATGTCAGGTTGGCGTAAAATTTATTATAAACTATTGAATTTACCACTCAAATTGTTGGTAAGAAGTAAGGTTATCCCTTCAGATCCGGTCACGGAGTTAGGGTTGGATCCCTCACGGCCGATTTTGTATGTTTTACCTTATAATTCCAAGGCGGATTTACTGACGCTGCGCACCCAGTGCCTGGCGCAGGATTTGCCCGATCCTCTCGAACCGCTGGAAATAGACGGCACCGTGCTGCCCAGCCACGTGTTTATTCACGACGGCCCGCGCGTATTCCGCTACTACACGCCGAAAGAAGAGTCGGTAAAACTGTTCCACGACTATCTGGATCTGCACCGCAGTAACCCGGATCTCGATATTCAGATGCTGCCGGTTTCGGTGATGTTTGGCCGCTCTCCGGGGCGCGAAGGCCACGGCACACCGCATCTGCGCTTGCTAAATGGCGTGCAGAAATTCTTCGCCGTGCTGTGGCTCGGCCGCGATAGCTTTGTGCGCTTCTCCAATACCGTTTCGCTGCGCCGCATGGCGACCGAGCACGGTACGGACAAGATCATCGCGCAAAAGCTGGCCCGCGTAGCCCGGATGCACTTCTCACGTCAGCGTCTGGCCGCCGTAGGCCCAAGCCTGCCGGCCCGTCAGGACCTGTTCAACAAGCTGTTGGCGTCCAAAGCGATCGAAAAAGCGGTCGAAGACGAAGCGCGCAGTAAAAAAATCTCCCACGAAAAAGCCCAGCAAAATGCCATTGCATTGATGGAAGAGATTGCCGCCGACTTCTCTTATGAGACGGTGCGCCTTTCCGACCGTGTGCTGAGCTGGACCTGGAACCGCTTGTATCAGGGCATCAACGTCACCAACGCCGAACGCGTGCGTCAGCTGGCGCAGGACGGCCACGAGATCGTGTATGTGCCCTGTCACCGCAGCCACATGGACTATCTGCTGTTGTCCTATGTGTTGTACCACCAGGGCCTGGTGCCGCCGCACATTGCTGCCGGTATTAACCTCAACTTCTGGCCGGCCGGGCCGATCTTCCGCCGCCTGGGCGCGTTCTTTATCCGCCGGACCTTCAAAGGCAACAAGCTGTACTCGACGGTGTTCCGTGAATACCTCGGCGAGCTGTTTACCCGCGGTTACTCGGTCGAGTACTTTGTCGAAGGCGGGCGTTCCCGTACCGGGCGTTTGCTGGAGCCGAAGACCGGCACCCTGTCGATGACCATTCAGGCGATGCTGCGCGGCGGGGCCCGCCCTATCACGCTGGTGCCGATCTACATCGGTTACGAGCACGTGATGGAAGTGGGTACCTACGCCAAAGAGCTGCGTGGCGCCACCAAGGAAAAAGAGAGCCTGCTGCAGATGCTGCGCGGCCTGCGCAAACTGCGTAATCTCGGCCAGGGCTACGTGAACTTCGGCGACCCCCTGCCGTTGACCACCTACCTGAACCAGAATGTGCCGCAGTGGCGCGAATCGATTGACCCGATCGAATCCCAGCGCCCAAGCTGGCTGACGCCGACGGTCAACGATCTGGCGGCCAAGATTATGGTGCGCATCAACAATGCCGCAGCGGCCAACGCCATGAACCTGTGTTCCACGGCGTTACTGGCTTCTCGCCAGCGCTCGTTGACCCGCGAGCAGTTGCTTGAACAGTTGGAATGCTATCTGCAACTGATGCGCAACGTGCCTTATGCCGATGACGTTACCGTGCCGACTCAAACGCCGGATGAGTTGCTGGATCACGCGCTGAACATGAACAAGTTCGAGGTGGAGAAGGATAACATCGGCGATATCATCATTCTGCCGCGCGAGCAGGCGGTGCTGATGACCTATTACCGCAACAATATCCATCACCTGCTGGTTCTGCCGTCTCTGATTGCCACTATCGTGATGCACCATCGCCGGGTATCTCGCGCTGAACTGCTGCGCCAGATTGGTTTGATTTACCCGATGCTGAAAGCCGAGCTGTTCCTGCACAACGACAAGGAACAACTGCCGGAAGTGCTGCAACCGCTGATCGAGGAAATGATCCGTCAGCAATTGATCTGCGATAAAGGCGACGATCTGGTACTGAATCCAGCACGCATCCGTCCGTTGCAGCTGCTGGCCGCCGGTGTCCGTGAAACCTTGCAGCGCTACGCCATCACCATGTCTATCCTCAGCGCCAACCCGAGCATTAACCGCGGTGCGCTGGAGAAAGAGAGCCGTATCATGGCGCAGCGTTTATCCGTGTTGCACGGCATCAACGCACCGGAGTTCTTCGACAAGGCGGTATTCTCCACTCTGGTGGCTACGTTGCGTGAAGAGGGCTACATCAATGATATTGGCGATGCGGTGCGTGAGCACACCCTAGAGGTGTACAACATGCTGAGCGACCTGATTACCCCGGAAATCAAACTGACCATTGAAAGCGTCAGCATGCCGGCGGAAACCAACGCTCTGCCAGAAGCGGTTGAACTGGAAGAGAAAGACCAGTAATACGTTGATAAAGAAAACAAAAGGCACCCCAGGGTGCCTTTTTTACTGTCCGAACGCGGTCAACTTTGCCAGTAACTCAACGCAATACCGATAAACAGTACCAGCCCGACGTAGTTGTTATCCAGGAACGCTTTGAAGCAGGCATCCCGTTCACGACCGGCAATTTGTTTTTGCTGATGGATAAACAGGGCTCCCGCCAGCAACAGCGACCAATAAAACGCGCCGCTCAACTGCGCCAGATAGCCCACCCACAGCATCAGCAGCAAGGTGGCGAACTGCAGCAGGCCGACGATCAGTTTGTCGTAACGGCCGAACAAAATGGCGGTGGATTTCACGCCAATCTTCAGATCATCGTCGCGATCGACCATGGCATACAGCGTATCGTAAGCTACCGTCCAGCAGATGTTGGCCAGCAGCAGCAGCCAGCAGCTCAGCGGCAACGATTCGCTGACGGCGGCGTAGGCCATCGGAATGCCCCAACCAAACGCAGCGCCCAATACGAACTGCGGCAAATGAGTGACCCGCTTCATAAACGGATAGGCCCATGCCAGCGCCAACGCCGCCAGAGACAGCCAGATGGTCATCGCATTCAGCGTCAGCACCAGCGCGAACGAAATCAGCACCAGCACCACAAACAGGATCTTGGCCTCTTTTTCGCTCACCCGGCCGCTGGGCATTGGGCGTCCGGCGGTACGCTTCACATGGCCATCGACGGCGCGATCGGCATAATCATTCACCACACAGCCGGCGGCACGCATCAGGAAAACCCCGACCACAAACACCAGCAGGATAGACAACGACGGCATGCCCTTCCCCGCCAGCCACAGCGCCCACAGCGTCGGCCACAGCAACAGCAAGGTGCCAATAGGTTTATCGATGCGCATCAGATGGCTATAAGCCTGCCATTTACTTTGAATCACGCTTCCCTCCAAGGTATTTCCTCTCCTCATCATTCGGGGTCAGTACTGCCCGCGGCGTACAGCGGCGAAGCCGGTAGAAACAGTTCGGTCAGCAACAGCGGTTTACCCGCCAGCCGCAGGCGGGAACGGCGTGCCCACAGCGCATCTTGCCGACCGATATGGATGTAATCGCGAGTTAACTCGTCGCTGCTAAAAAGATAGCGCCCCAACGGCAATGTGCCCAAATCCACCAGCGCCAAATCCGGGCCGGTCAGAGTTTCCTGCGGGATCACCGTACGCCCCAGCAGCCAGGGCTGGTTGTCGCCCAACAGCACGATTTCACGCAGCCAGTATCGTGGGCTCTCAGGAAGATGGTCGGCTTCTTCGCCCAGTTGATCGCGGGTGATAAAACACTCGCGCTGCGGCTCAACGTGCACGCGCCCGCAGTGACGTTCAAAGCGGCGGGTCATGGATCCTAACTCCATCAGCCAATCACTGACGGCGGCGGGTGGCGGAGATTGTTGCGCGGATAACCACTCCAACGGCGGCAGGATGGAATCCTTATTGCCAGACATTGCTCTACTCCATGCCTGACGCCGCGCCCTGCGGCCGCGCCAGACCAGACAAACTGTTAACAGTTGACCATTGTAACGCAGAAATTCAAAAGCGGCAGGCTGATTCGTGGCGTGGCGCACAGCAAAATAACGCCCAAAAAAGCAACGCAATGTCATCTTTCTGCCATCTGTTTTCTTTACCTTCGTCCACCGGAGCGATGGGGATTCTGTGATCGCCTGCAAACTTTCGCCTCTGCCACATTGTTTTATCTACGCGCGTAGATACTCTTGTGCCGCAGCGTTGAATCGCCATCAGTCCAACACTTTGTCAGCAAACCTTCTTGCCGACACCAGGGAAACCATCTTTAACGGCGCCATTTATGGCGCATGACGAAAAGAGGATATCAATGCCATGAGCGAAACAACGCTTGCACACCAACAGGCCGCCGGCGATACGCTGGCGGCCGACGAACGACTGGCCACCAAAGAAGGGCGCGGCCAATTCTGGCGTGCCACTTTTTCCTGCTGGCTCGGCACCGCGATGGAATATGTCGATTTCGCACTGTATGGCCTGGCGGCCGGTATGGTGTTCGGCGATGTGTTCTTTCCCGAAGCCACACCGATAGTGGCGCTGTTGGCCAGCTTTGCCACTTACTCCGTCGGCTTTGTCGCCCGTCCAATCGGTGCGTTGGTCTTTGGCTGGATTGGCGATCGCAAAGGCCGCCGCGTGGTACTGCTCACCACGGTCGCGTTGATGGGCGTTTCTACCACGCTGATCGGGCTGATCCCCTCCTACGCACAAATTGGCGTTTGGGCGCCTGTCTGTCTGGTGATCCTGCGTTTTGCGCAAGGTTTCGGTGCCGGAGCGGAGCTCTCCGGCGGCGCGGTGATGCTGGCAGAATACGCGCCGGCAAAACGACGCGGTCTGGTCGCGTCGATCATCGCCATCGGTTCCAACAGCGGCACCCTGCTGGCGTCGCTGGTGTGGTTGTTAGTGTTGCAGTTGGACAAAGCGGATCTTATCGCCTGGGGATGGCGTATTCCGTTCCTTGCCAGCATCCTGATCGCCGCAGGAGCACTGTACCTGCGCCGCCACGTACGCGAAACGCCGGTGTTTGAACGCGAGCTGCAGCAAAACCACCAGCGGATGCTGGAAAATACCCCCACCGAGCCGGATAACCGCAGTTACTTGCAGCGCACCAAAGCTTTTTGGATCATGCTTGGCCTGCGCATTGGCGAGAATGGCCCCTCCTATCTGTGTCAGGGCTTTATCGTCGGTTACGTCGCCAAAGTGCTGATGGTGGACAAATCGGTGCCCGCGCTGGCGGTGATGATCGCCTCACTGTGCGGTTTCCTGGTGATCCCCCTGGCCGGTTGGCTTTCCGATCGCTTCGGCCGTCGTATCACTTACCGCTGGTTCTGTCTGTTGCTGGTGTTGTATGCCTTCCCGGCGTTCTGGCTGCTCGACAGCCGCGAACCGGCAACCGTCATTTCAGTGATTGTGGTCGGCATGTGCATTGCGTCACTCGGCATTTTTGGGGTGCAGGCGGCCTATGGCGTGGAACTGTTCGGCGTCAAAAATCGCTATTCAAAAATGGCGTTCGCCAAGGAGCTGGGATCGATCCTTTCCGGCGGTACCGCTCCGCTGATCGCCACCGCGTTGCTGTCCGGCTTCGGTCACTGGTGGCCTGTCGCCTGCTATTTTGTTGTAATGGCGGCCATTGGCTTAATCACCACCTTCTTTGCACCGGAAACACGCGGCCGCGATCTAAACCTGCCGCAGGACGCGGCGTAATCAGGGCGCACAGGAACCCAACTTGGATAATCAATCTGCGCGACGCATCACCCGTGCCGACGTCGCCCGCGTAGCGGGCACCTCGGTTGCGGTCGTCAGCTACGTGATCAACAACGGACCGCGCCCGGTGGCAGAAGCCACCCGTCTGCGGGTGCTGGAGGCGATCGAAAAAACCGGTTACCGACCAAACGATATCGCCCGGGCACTGGCTTCAGGCAACACCCTGACCTACGGGTTGGTGGTACCCGATATCTCCAACCCGTTTTTTGCCACCCTGGCCCAGGCGTTGCAGCGAGAGGCTTTCAGCCACGGTCGGGTACTGCTGTTGGGTGACGCCGGTGACGACCGCCAGCGCGAGCACGATCTGATTAATCATCTGCTGCGCCGTCAGGTTGACGGGCTGCTGTACACCAGCGTCGATCGCCATCCCTGGTTCGATCTGATCCGCGCATCCGGCACGCCATGCGTAATGATTGACACCATAGACAGCCATGCCGGCGTCTGCGCCATTCGCGTCGACGAGCGTGATGCAGCCTGTCAGGCAACCCGCCACCTGTTGCAGCACGGCTATCAGGACATCGGCATTTTTGTGGGCCCCTTGACCATGCTCAACGCGCAAGACCGCCTTAACGGCTGGCGTGATGCACTGAAGGAAGCGGGTATTGCGCCACGCGAAGAGTGGATATTCGAAGCGCCTTATACCCGTCAGGGGGGCTATCAGGCCAGCCAGAAAATGCTGCAAGCCCCGCGGCCGCGGGCCATATTCACCTCTAACGAACAACAGGCGCTCGGTTGCCTGTCGGCACTGGCAGAACACCGGCTTCGCGTGCCGGACGATCTGGCTATCATTTGTTTTAACGGCACCCAGCAGTCCGAGTTCAGCGTGCCACCGCTCAGTGCGGTCGAACAACCGATTGACGCCATGGCCAAGCGAGCCATCGCCATGCTGGCCGCCGGTGCTGCACAGCCAGAGCTGCACGAATTCGCTTTCCAACTGCATATCCGCCGATCGTGCGGCTGTTAGTTTATTGATTCAGGTAACCGCTATGCGTTTGATTATTGATTGCGATCCCGGCAACGGCATTCCCGGCGCCAACGTTGATGACGGGCTGGCGCTGGCATTGGCACTGGCGGCCCGCCCGCGACTCTCACTGGAGTTGATCAGCATTGTTGCGGGCAATACGCCACGTGACGTTGGCTTTGCCGTGGCACAACATTTGCTGCAACAAACCGGCTATCAGGTGCCGATTGCCGTCGGCGCGGCGCGCGCGCTGAGCGAACCGCCAGAACCCTGGCGCGCCCACCTCGACCGCGCGATTGCCGATCCTGATCTGGCGGCACTGTGGCGCAATACGCCTTACCCACAGGCCGCGACCACGCCAACGCCGAACGCCGCCGTGGCGATCGGCGAGTTGATCTGCAATAACCCCGGCGAGATCACCCTGGCGGCAATCGGCCCCCTGACCAACGTCGCCCATGCTCTGCAGCTGTACCCGCAGATGGCACAAGCGGTGAAGGAAATTGTGATCATGGGCGGAGTCTTCAACCTGGAAGGCTACATCAAGGACACCAATTTTGGTCTGGATCCGGAAGCCGCACGGCAGGTGCTGACCAGCGGTGCCAATATTACGCTCGCCCCACTGGACGTTACTACGCAAACCATGTTGACTCAGGAAAGCCTGGCGCAGATGACCCAACCGGACACGCCGCTGTGTCGCTATCTGCGAACCACCACTCAACCCTGGATCGACTATTCCCGCCATACCCGCCATCTGCCGGGTTGCTGGATCCACGATGCGCTGGTGATTGCCTGGTTGCTTGAGCCACAGTTGGTGACCACGGAGGAATATTATGTAGATGTCGCACTGGAAGGCGCTATGACGCGCGGCAGTTCTCGCCGCTGGCGTCCTGGAGGCCTGCGCCTGACGGTCGGCATGCCGGAGCCCGAAGGCAAGCCGTTGCGGGTGATGCAGCAAGTGGATAATGCCCGCCTGCTGGCGTTGATCGGCACCACCCTGGCCCGCGGATGAAAAAAGGTGCGCCGGGGCGCACCAATCATCGAGCCAGCATCGACAGCGTCGGGTACTACCCCTTGCCTTTCACGCTACCAATAAAGGTTTCACGTGCTGTGGTGGAACCCAGTTTTTCAGCCTCATTCATCAGTTTCAGCGCTTTATCGATATCGCCCGCCTTCACCGCCTGTTTGATGCCGTTGTTAAAGTAAGCTTCGGTGTCATTCAACATGGGTTCCGCCGGTTGAGTCGGCGCCGGGGCCGGTGCTGCTGCGACGGCGGCCGTTGATCCCACCACCACTGGCGTCGCCGCCGGTGCCGGCTGCAGCATGCCGATCATGATATTGCCGCTGCTCTGCTCTGCCGTGACCTTCAGTTTGATAGTACCGCTGGTGCTATGCCGGGCGATCGGATCCGGAATATCCGGCACCGCGTTTCCCACGCCCTGTGCATAAGCCTTGGCCGGGTTGGTCAGTTGCGTGGTTTTCGCCAGATCCTGACGGGTGGTGTACACCAGCAGATAAATTTGTTTCTGACCGAGTGCCGGGGTCAGTTTCAGCGTGCCCTCTAGCCGATCGGATGACATCGCACCCGGTGGTTGATACGGGAAGTAGCTGCTCGGGTAATAGGCCGCAGGGCGCAGGTGCTCATCCAGCACCAACACGCTCGGCGCGTAAAGTGAGTTGTTCTTGCTGATGCTGCTCAGCGTGACTTCCAGCGAACCGCGATCGGCCGGCAGCGTATAAGCGGCAATAGCGCCCTGAATGTCGCCCTGGTTGATTTGCGGGCTGACATTATCCAGTTTGATGTCCTGGCTGACCGGCGGCATCAGCGGTTGCCACGGCAGGCTTTGCAGCGTGCTGGCGCTAATGGCCGGCGCGATGGAAACATTGGCCGGCGTATCGGCATTGACCACCAGCGGTGTGCCAAGGGTCAGAGCCAGTGACAGGCAAAGTGACAGCAGATTCTTTTTCATTGTTATACCCCATGATATCCGGCGCAGCTCAGGCAAGAGAGACGACGCCGGCGAATACAGGCTGGGGAGAGCACCTGGCCCTCCCCGTTATCTCATTACCACCAGATTTCCATCTGGGCACCGAAGGTGACTTCGTCGTCATTGCCGCGGCTGAAGGTATGTAAGCTGGTGTCGTTGTACGCAGTGCCCGAGGTGTAACCGGCGCCGGAGTCGTTATTGGCGTAGCCCCACTTCTCATCCCACTTGGCGTAGGTCGCGAATACGCGGATAGCCGGACGTGACCAGATGCTGTTGCCCGCCTGCCACTGTTGCGCCAGGGTCACTTTGTACTGACCGTTGCGATCGCCGGTGCGCTGGGATTTCACGTTGTCGTAACCGGCTTCCAGCAGGGTGCTCATGATCGGCGTCCATTTGTACATTGGACGTACGCCCACGGTGTACCAGGTGGTGCCGTTATTGTTGTCACGATCGACATCCTGGAACATACCGACGTACATCAGCGCCCATTGATCGTTGAAGTCGATGGCACCGTGGTCCAGCACGCGGATCATCTTGCCGTTGTTGTCGATGGTTGAGCCCTGGTTGCGGCCGTTGTTCTGCGAAGTCATGGAGTCGGTGGCGTACTGCACCACAAACTTGTTGTAGCCGGTCAGGATGCTCTGGGTATGTTCCGCGGTGAACATCCAGCCGTCTTTGCTGGCGCCGTCAGCCAAATGGTATCCGTCCTGAGTATTGGCGCGACCGTAGTCCACACCCAACTCCAGGGTACCGCCCGGGTTTAGCTCCAGGCCGGCCAAACGCACGTCGAAGGTGTCGTTGACGGTAGGACGTTGATCCCACTCGTTATCCAGGTAACCGTAAGAGCCGCCGGATTCTGAGTTACGGGTTACGGCAGCAGACAGTTTGCCGAAGCCCAAATCAATATTTTCCAGACCGGCGCCCGGACCGGAGATATCCCAGTAGTAGAAGTCAATCATGTGAACATCATGACGCTGATAGAAACGCTTACCGGCCCACATGTTGGCACCCGGCAACCATTCAATCAGGTTTTTACCCTGCACATTCACTTCACGGAAGCCTGGCGTCACGTCTTCCCAGTCGGAACGTTGTGAAACGGAGTAAGCCAGGTTGGTATCGAAGTAGAAGCTTTTATCGCCTTCTTTCCACACTTCCTGTCCCAGTTTCAGCTCGGCGTAGGTCTCGCATTCGTTGCCGAGACGGTACTTGCTGCCGGCACCGGTAGCCTGGAAGCACTGTTGCTCGCCACCACTGCCGGTCCAGCCGATGCCGGAACGGGCGTAGCCTTTAAAATCAACGGCCATCGCCTGAGTGGTAAGCACACCAGCGGCGATTGCCAGTGCCAGAGGAAGTTTGCGCAGAGTAGTCATCATTATTCTCCTGTTATACAGACTGTGATGCTTTAAACGCCCGGCTCCTGGTGCAGCCGTTTACATGCCGTACCGTCCTCACGGAACAGATGGCAACGGTGAGGCGGCAAGCCTATGGCGAATGTTGCACCTTCTTCTACCAGCACCACGTCGTTCTGGCGGTAAACCAGGTTTTGACGAATTGCCGGGATTTGGATGTGGATTTGCGTCTCGTTACCGAGTTGCTCCACCACCTGTACGTCACCCGTAAGCAGTACTTCAGAGGCATCACTGGGCAGCAGATGCTCCGGGCGAATGCCCAGAGACATGTTGGTACCGGGCTGAACGTCGGAGCCTTCCACCGGCAACCACACCAACTGGCGGTTAGGCAGCTCGACCTGGACCTGTTGCGGCTCTGCGGCGGTCACTTTGACCGGCAGGAAGTTCATTTTCGGCGAGCCGATAAAGCCGGCGACAAAGCGGTTGGCCGGATAGTGATACAGCTCCAGCGGCTTGCCGACCTGGGCAACACGCCCGGCGTCCAACACCACGATCTTGTCGGCCAGCGTCATCGCTTCCACCTGATCGTGCGTCACGTAAATCATGGTGCGCTGCAGACGCTTGTGCAGACGCGAAATCTCAATGCGCATCTGCACCCGCAGCGCGGCGTCGAGGTTCGACAACGGCTCGTCGAGCAAGAACACGTCCGGTTCCGCCACCAGCGTACGGCCGATCGCCACCCTCTGACGCTGCCCGCCGGACAGCGCTTTTGGCCGCCTGTCGAGCAGGTGAGCCAGTTGCAGCACTTCCGACACCTGATTGACCCGCTGGCTGATTTCCGCTTTCTTGGCACCGGCCAGCTTCAGGCCGAACGACATGTTGTCGGCCACCGACAGGTGCGGATACAGCGCATAGGACTGAAACACCATGCCAATGCCGCGCTCGGAAGGCGGCACCTCATTCATGCGTTTATCGCCGATCATCAGGTCGCCAGAGGTGATGTCCTCCAGCCCGGCAATCATGCGCAGCAGTGTCGATTTGCCGCAGCCCGACGGCCCGACAAACACCACAAACTCACCGTCATCTATCGTCAGATTGACGTCTTTGGAAATCACAGCTTCGCCGAAGGCCTTATAAACGCTGCGCAATATGACGCTAGCCATGCGTTACTCCCCTGCTTTCGCAGTTAACATTTCGTGTAAAAATGGCGGACGCAAAACCCGCCAAAACCCATTGATGACCCTCTTGCTGCGCACCGTGCTGCCATGCCAATGGCAAGGTCGCCTCAGACGGCGCGGCCGCCTGAGTATAAGGCTGCAGGTTAATCAGCGCTTCAAGGCATTGATCCTGATGGGTAATAAGTAAACGAACCACGCCGTTATGCTGGCTGACCACGCTCAGTTCGCCCTGCTGGATCACCGGCAAGCGGCGCAGCGCCAACAGAGATTGGCAGTAACGCAAAGTGGATTGGTTGTCCTGCTGCTGGCGGCTGATGGCCAGCGCGCGATGTTCGATGGCCACCTGTTGGTACCAGTGGATCTCACCGTTGGTCACCTGTTCCGGCGCTTCATGCCAGGGCATCGGCGTTTGCGCACCCAGCGGATCCTGCAGGCCGGCGGCGTGTGGCAGACCCAATTCTTCGCCCTGATACAGGCAGATGGGCGCAGGCAACATCGCCAGCAGCGTCAAAAAGGCATCAGCCGAACGCAGATTACCCTGGCCCCAATGGCTAACGACTCGCGGCTGATCCGCATCACCGGTGCTCCACAGGCTGTCTGCCAGAGTGGTGCGGCGAGCATTCAACACCTCAATCAGTTTCTCTACGCTGAAGGGCACGACCTCCAGCGCCAATGGGCTACGAAGGTACTGCTGCGACGCGGCGGCGCGACGAATGTGATGCGGCCCGTCGCAATACCACAGCGCCAGACCCTGCGCGACGACCGCCGCCCCCTCTTGCTCCGCCAATGGCTGCGGCAGGACCAGGCCGTCTATCGACAGCTGGTTCAGGTAGGGCAGCGCCGCAATCATGCCGTGAGCATCACCCACGCCATCCCCGTTTCCATCACGGAAACTGACCGGGTGGATCCGGTACAGGGTTGGCTGAGTGACGGTAGGCATTGGCGACATAAATCCGGTTCCCTGCTGCACGTGGCGATAAAATCAATGTGGCCGATAGTGCGGTAAACCCCACAAAGGGTAATCATCCGTAACAGGATTTTTCATGGGGGAGGAGATGGGAGGATGAGAGAACGACCGCGGGGACGAGAAGTTCCACGCTTAAGACAAATCTGTGATCTGCCTGGCAAAAATCGTCCCCCTATTTTGTGTCTGACACCACAGAATAGGGAGCAATGTTAACTGGATCACACTACGCAGGCGTGGGGCGTAGAGGGGGGGAGGATGAGAATGTGTCGCTTTGTGACCCACTATTACCGCGAAACCTCTCTCCTTGACTTACGTGCCCACAAAAAAGAAGGATTGGATTATGACTCGCAGCTATACCACCGCCCGCACACTGGTGCTTTCGGCTCTGACCACCCTGGTGCTTTCCTCTTCCGCCTTCGCCAAGATCGAGGAAGGGAAACTGGTTATCTGGATCAACGGCGATAAAGGCTATAACGGCCTGGCCGAGGTCGGCAAAAAGTTTGAGAAAGACACCGGCATCAAAGTGACCATCGAACACCCGGACAAGCTGGAAGAGAAGTACCCGCAGGTTGCCGCCACCGGCGACGGCCCGGACATCATCTTCTGGGCCCATGACCGCTTTGGCGGCTACGCGCAGTCCGGCCTGCTGGCGGAAATCCATCCTTCCAAAGCCTTCCAGGACAAGCTGTTCCCGTTCACCTGGGACGCTGTGCGCTACGACGGCAAGCTGATCGGCTACCCGATCGCCGTGGAAGCGCTGTCGCTGATTTACAACAAAGACCTGATCAAACAGGCGCCAAAAACCTGGGAAGAGATCCCGGCGCTGGACAAAGAACTGCGCGCCAAAGGCAAAAGCGCCATCATGTGGAACCTGCAAGAACCCTACTTCACCTGGCCGATTATCGCCGCCGATGGCGGTTATGCCTTCAAGTATGAAAATGGCAAATACAACATCAAGGACGTTGGCGTCGCCAACGCCGGTTCGCAGGCCGGTCTGCAGTTCATCGTCGATCTGGTGAAAAACAAGCAGATCAACGCCGATACCGATTACTCCATTGCCGAAGCCGCCTTCAATAAGGGCCAAACCGCCATGACCATCAACGGTCCATGGGCCTGGTCAAACATCGAGCAAAGCAAAATCAACTACGGCGTAACCCTGCTGCCGACCTTTAAAGGCAAGCCGTCCAAACCTTTCGTTGGCGTACTGACCGCCGGGATCAACGCCGCCAGCCCGAACAAAGAGCTGGCTACAGAATTCCTGGAAAACTATCTGTTGACCAACGAAGGCCTGGCCGACGTCAACAAGGACAAACCGCTCGGTGCGGTGGCCCTGAAGTCCTACCAGGAGCAACTGGCGAAGGATCCGAAAATCGCCGCCACCATGGAAAACTCACAAAACGGCGAAATCATGCCTAATATCCCGCAGATGAGCGCCTTCTGGTACGCCGAACGCAGCGCGGTAATCAACGCCGTCAGCGGCCGCCAGACGGTGAAAGCCGCGTTGGATGATGTACAGACCCGTATCACCAAGTAACACACAACGTTGTGCGGGATTAGCATCCCCAAAATAATTGGAGTTACACCGCGACGGTAAGTACGCACATCCCTGGGAGCATAGACAGCTATGTGACCGGGGTGAGCGGACGCAGCCAACAAAGGTGTCGCTTCAAGTATGAAGGGGAGAAGCGCCCCGCTGTGGCTTCACAGAAAGGAACGCCCTATGCAATTAGTTCACGCCGGGTCGCCTGCGCGCAAAAAGTCGAAGTGGTGGCAGAGTGACGTACTGAAATGGCTGGTCATCGGCCTGTTCAGCCTGGTTACCTGCTATCTGATTGTGTTGATGTATGCACAGGGTGAATACCTGTTTGCCATTCTGACGCTGATACTGGTCAGCGCCGGGCTTTACGTCTTCGCCAATCGCCGGGCTTACGCCTGGCGCTACGTTTATCCGGGCATCGCCGGCATGGGGCTGTTTGTCCTGTTTCCGCTGATTTGCACCATTGCCATCGCCTTCACCAACTACAGCAGCACCAACCAGCTCACCTTTGAACGCGCTCAGTCGGTGCTGATGCAGCGCCAGTTCCAAACCGGCAAAACCTTCACCTTCGGGCTGTATCCGGCAGAAAATCAACGTTGGCGCCTGCAGTTAACCCCCCCTGACAGTGACCAAAAACTGATTTCCGAACCGTTCAGCTTTGACGCCAGTGCGCCGCAAACGCTGAAACTGACGGAGGAAAGCGCAGAACCGGCCGGCGAACGCGCCACGCTGCGAGTGATCACGCAAAATCGTCAGGCGCTGAGCCAACTGGTGGCATTACTTCCGGACGGCGGCGAGCTGCGCATGAGTTCCCTGCGCCAATTTTCCGGCACCACCCCGCTCTACGCGCTGGACAAGGACAGCAATACGCTGACCGACCAACAGACCCATACTCAATACCGCCCAAACCCTGACATTGGCTTCTATCAGGCGGTGAATGCCGAGGGCAACTGGGCCAAAGAGACCCTGAGCCCAGGCTATACCGTCACCATCGGATGGAAAAACTTCCTGCGCGTGCTGCAGGACGAAGGCATCAAGAAGCCGTTCGTGTCGATCTTTATCTGGACCATCGTGTTCTCGGTCATGACCGTGATCCTCACCGTGGCGGTGGGTATGGTGCTGGCCTGCGTGGTGCAGTGGGAAGCGCTGAAAGGCAAAGCGGTTTATCGCGTGATGCTGATACTGCCCTACGCGGTACCGTCGTTTATTTCGATACTGATTTTCAAAGGGTTGTTCAACCAAAGCTTCGGTGAAATCAACATGATGCTTAGCCATCTGTTTGGCATCAAACCGGCCTGGTTCAGCGACCCTATCACCGCCAAAAGCATGATTTTGATCGTCAACACCTGGTTGGGTTATCCCTACATGATGATCCTGTGCATGGGGCTGCTGAAGGCAATACCCGACGATCTGTACGAGGCCTCGGCAATGGACGGCGCCACCCCGATGCAGAACTTCTTCCGCATCACGCTGCCGCTGCTGATCAAACCGCTGACGCCGTTGATGATCGCCAGTTTCGCCTTCAACTTTAATAACTTTGTCCTGATTCAACTGCTGACCAACGGCGGGCCGGACATGATTGGCACCACCACGCCGGCCGGTTATACCGACCTGCTGGTCAGCTATACCTACCGCATCGCCTTCGAGGGCGGCGGCGGGCAGGACTTCGGACTGGCAGCCGCCATTGCCACGCTGATCTTCCTGCTGGTAGGCGCTCTGGCGATCCTGAATCTGAAAGCCAGCAAGATGAACTTCGACTAGGGAGAAAAATAATGGCCATGGTCCAACCCAAGTCCCAGCGCCTGCGCCTGTGGATGACCCATATTCTGATGCTGTGCTTTATCGCCCTGATCATGTTCCCGCTGCTGATGGTGGTGACCATCTCGCTGCGTTCCGGCAACTTCGCCACCGGCAGCCTGATACCGGAACAGATTTCCTGGGACCACTGGCAGTTGGCGCTCGGCATGAGCGTGACCCACGCCGACGGCAGCGTTACCCCGCCGCCGTTCCCGGTGCTGCTGTGGCTGTGGAACTCAATCAAGATCGCGGTGATCACGGCGATCGGCATCGTCACGCTGTCCACCACCTGCGCCTACGCCTTTGCCCGTATGCGTTTTCGCGGCAAGAGCACGCTGCTGAAAAGCATGCTGATTTTCCAGATGTTCCCGGCGGTGCTGTCGCTGGTGGCGTTGTACGCCTTGTTCGATCGTCTGGGCCAATACATTCCGTTTATCGGCCTGAACACCCACGGCGGCGTGATCTTCGCTTACATGGGCGGGATCGCACTGCACGTCTGGACGATCAAAGGCTATTTCGAAACCATCGATAACTCGCTGGAGGAGGCGGCTGCGTTGGACGGTGCCAGCCCTTGGCAGGCGTTCCGCCTGGTGCTGTTACCGCTGTCGGTACCGATCCTGGCGGTAGTGTTTATTCTGTCGTTTATCGCGGCCATCACCGAAGTGCCGGTCGCCTCGCTATTGCTGCGTGACGTTAACAGCTACACGTTGGCAGTGGGTATGCAGCAATATCTGAATCCGCAAAACTACTTATGGGGCGACTTTGCCGCTGCGGCTGTGCTGTCGGCGATCCCGATTACCGCCGTATTCTTGCTGGCGCAGCGCTGGCTGGTAGGAGGCCTGACGGCTGGAGGGGTGAAAGGTTAGGTTTTCTCGGGCTTCACTCACGGGTGGGGCCCTACTGCGCTTGATGTACTTCAGTTATTTCCGATCGATACCTGTGTCTTCGGCGGCCCTATCGGGCCGCCATTTTTATTTCTGCTATTCGCGTTTTAAACGGTCGGTATTGGCCAGGTAGAGCGTCACCACCAGTAACAATATCGCGGCGGAATAAATTAGCGTATCGATTGGGTTTTCATGATCCACAATGATCAAACGGATAATTGCGGTGATGCCGATATAAATAAAGTAGCGCAGCGGAAAGTGATAGCCAGATTCAAAATACTTAACAATCAACGCGATAAACTCAAAGTAGAGAAAGTAAATCACAATCCCTTCAATCAAGAGATAAGACGTGGATTCCTCGTTGTTGACAAATAAAACTTTCGCCAAATGAATGGTTTCTTTCACCAAAAAAACGATCAGGATCGCTGCCAACAGCAACAGCCCAACGTTCAGCACCCGTTGCAGCCCTTTGGCCACCATCACGGAGCGGGAGGTTTTTGCCATAGTTATTCCCCATAAAACTTATTGAAATTATCCGCGCATCCTAACATAGGCATTATCTTAAAAATTAACATCTCCACAAAACAGAGAAAAAATAAATATTATTCAATTAGTTATATTAAAATGTTTCATGTGGATATATTTGTAGCAAATTGAAATGTCAACTATGATGGGTCATAGATCTTTACATAAAACAAACAACTCGAATTAACAAGGGAATATTTATGCGCGCTAAGCTTAACGGACTGGTCGCCGCAGGCCTGTTTACCTGTGCATTAACCGGCCATGCCAGCGGATTGGTAACCCCTGATAATGACCTGCGCAACGACCTTGCCTGGTTGTCGGATCGCGGCGTCATCAACGTCAGCCTGTCCACCTGGCCACTGAGCCAGGAAGAGATCAGCTCGGTCATTTCTCAGGCCAAACCGGTAACCAATACCGAGAAAAATGTCATCGACCGCGTTCAACGCCGCGTCGGCGAACTGAAAGCCAATATCCGCGTCAGCGGTTACGCCGCCACCGACAAGCCGGGTACTCCTCAGGGATTCGGTCAAAGCCAATATGCTGACCAAAGCCTGACCGTTGGCGCCGGTGCCAACGGCGAATTCTGGGACGTGCGTCTCCAGGGTTCAGTCGAAGGCGATCAACGCGTCAGCGACGGTTCCAAATTCAACCTCAACGGCTCCTACGGTGCAGTGAAAATCTGGAACCAGTGGCTGTCCTTCGGTGAGGTATCCCAGTGGTGGGGCCCTGGTTACGACGGCAGCCTGATCCGTTCCGACGCCGCACGCCCGGTTGCCGGCTTTATGCTGCAGCGCGCCGACCAATCGCCGTTTGATACCCCTTGGCTGTCCTGGATTGGCCGTTGGCAGTACCAACTGACGGCAGGTCAGCTGTCGCAATACTCTTCCGTACCTGATACCAAGTTGATCGGCGGCCGTCTGACCATGATGCCGACCAACTTCCTCGAGTTGGGTGCTTCGCGCATCATGCAGTGGGGCGGCAGCGGCCGACCACAGTCCTTTAGCTCCTTCTGGGACGCCTTCACCGGCAAGGACAACGATGACTCAGGACAGGGCAACGATCCCGGCAACCAGCTCGCCGGTTTCGACTTCAAGCTGAAAATGCAGCCGTTGATTGGTCTGCCTGTCAGCCTGTACGGTCAGTTAGTGGGTGAAGATGAAGCGGGCTTCCTGCCATCGCAAAATACCTACCTGCTGGGGCTGGAAGGCCATCCTGAATGGGGCCCAACCACTATCAACTGGTCTATTGAAGGGGCAGATACCCGCTCCGATATGAGCCGTAAAAACTATGTTTACACCCACTACACCTATAAAGGTGGCTACTACCAGCAAGGCTACCCACTGGGCCACGCCATGGGTGGCGACGGGCAAATGCTGTCCGGCCGCGTAGAGATGGTGTTGGACGATGGCCAACGCTGGAGCACCCGCTTGGTATACGCCAAAGTGAACCCGAACAGCCAGTCGATAAACCATGCGTTCCCGAAATCCGATACGCTGAAAGGCATTCAACTGGGCTGGGGTTACAACTTCGACTCTCAGGTCAAGTTTGATACCAGCTTGTGGTACACCGATAACAACGCCAGCACCGCCGATGACGTAGGCGCAGGCATCAGTTTCGAAGTGCCTATCAATCTGTAATCCTTCCGATGTAAAAAAACCCGCCAAGGCGGGTTTTTTATTGGCATTCATTCAGACGTTAATTAACGCCATGCTTTGAAGCGATTGATCAGTGCATTGGTTGAGCTGTCGTGGCTGCTGACCGCTTCATCACCCGCCAGTTCCGGCAGGATACGGTTAGCCAGCTGTTTGCCCAGCTCCACGCCCCACTGGTCAAAGGTGAAGATGTTGAGGATCGCGCCCTGGGTGAAGATCTTGTGTTCATACAGAGCAATCAGGCTGCCCAGGCTGAACGGCGTAATCTCACGCAGCAGGATGGAGTTGGTTGGGCGGTTGCCTTCAAATACCTTGAACGGCGCTACGTGCTTAACCTCGTCCGGCGTTTTGCCCTGGGCGGCAAATTCTTGTTCTACCACTTCCAGCGATTTACCGAACGCCAGCGCCTCGGTCTGCGCGAAGAAGTTCGACAGCAGTTTGGCATGGTGGTCGCTCAGCGGATTATGGCTGATGGCCGGCGCGATAAAGTCACAAGGCACCAGTTTGGTCCCCTGGTGGATCAGTTGGTAAAACGCGTGCTGCCCGTTGGTGCCCGGCTCGCCCCAGATGATTGGGCCGGTCTGGTAGTCCACCGGATTGCCGTTGCGATCGACATATTTACCGTTGGATTCCATGTTGCCCTGCTGGAAGTAAGCGGCAAAACGGTGCATGTACTGGTCGTACGGCAGGATAGCTTCGGTTTCTGCACCGAAGAAGTTGTTGTACCAGATACCAATCAACGCCAGCAGCACCGGCAGGTTTTGCTCTGCCGGCGTTTGCGCGAAGTGTTTGTCCATCGCGTGCGCGCCGCTCAGCAACTGTTCAAAATTCTCGTAACCCACTGACAGGGCGATAGACAGGCCAATCGCCGACCACAGGGAATAACGGCCGCCAACCCAGTCCCAAAACTCGAACATGTTAGCGGTGTCGATGCCGAACTCGCCGACGGCCTTGCCGTTGGTGGACAGCGCCGCGAAGTGTTTCGCCACGTGTTTTTGGTCACCGGCAGTGCTCAGGAACCAGTCGCGCGCGCTGTGGGCGTTGGTCATGGTTTCCTGGGTGGTGAAGGTTTTGGACGCCACCAGGAACAGAGTGGTTTCCGGGTTCAGCGGTTTGAGCGTTTCGGCGATATGGGTGCCGTCAACGTTGGAGACGAAGTGCATGTTCAGGTGATTTTTGTACGGGCGCAGTGCCTCGGTAGCCATATAAGGGCCGAGATCTGAACCGCCAATACCGATATTTACCACGTCAGTAATTGCTTTGCCGGTATAGCCTTTCCAGTCACCGCCAATCACGCGGTCACAGAACTGTTTCATTTTGGCCAGCACCGCATTCACTTCCGGCATCACATCTTTGCCATCAACGATGATTGGGCTGTTGCTGCGGTTACGCAGGGCAATATGCAGCACCGCACGGTCTTCAGTACGGTTGATTTTCTCGCCGGCGAACATGGATTTGATCGCGCTTTGCAGATCGGTTTCTTTCGCCAGTGCCTGCAGCTTCTCCAGGGTTTCCGCGGTGATGCGGTTTTTAGAGTAGTCCACCAGCATCTGATCGTTGAAGGTGGCGGAAAACTTGGAGAAACGCTCTTTGTCCTGAGCAAACAGATCGCTGATCTGTACGTCTTTCATCTGTTCAAAATGTTGCTGCAGGGCTTGCCAAGCAGCGGTTTGACTAGGATTGATATTTTTCATAGCAACACTCTTAGGCTTGAGAATAAATGTGACGTGGTTGACCGATTGTAGCCTGTTCGACCGTGATTATGATCTCTTTTCTTGCGATAGGCGCTAACTGTCAATTGCCGCCGCATCGTTTCAGCACTTCCCCTATACTTTTGGATAACAGCCTGTTATCAGGGTTGCTTAACTGTCACTAAACTGTGTCAGGTTATCACCACGTCAATGACGTAATTAGGCTAAGGATGCGCGGCCAGCCAGGCTGCGGTGTGAACGACGAAGGACATGACTATGGAATTATCTGCCCCATTGATGTTGGTGGTTATTGGCTTGAGCTCATTGCTGGCGCAGTGGCTAGCCTGGGTGTTACGCCTGCCGGCCATTCTGCCGTTGCTGGTATTTGGCATCGTGCTGGGGCCTGTGGTGCATTGGGTTCAGCCGGACGCGTTGTTCGGCGATTTGCTGTTCCCGCTAGTGTCGCTGTCGGTCGCCATTATTCTGTTTGAAGGGGCGCTAACGCTACGGGTCGAGGAAATACGCGGCCTCGGCGGCGTGGTACGTAACCTGGTAACCATTGGCATGCTGATGACCTTCCTGGTGATCGGCGTGGCCTGCTGGTGGTTGCTGGACTTTCCACCGGAGTTGGCGGCACTGATCGGCGCGGTCACGGTGGTCACCGGCCCAACGGTGATCGCCCCGTTGATGCGCGTGGTGCGACCGAATGCCAATATCAACCAGGTACTGCGCTGGGAAGGCATCGTCATCGATCCGGTCGGCGCCATTTTTACCCTGCTGGTGTTCGAATTTATCGTACTGAAACAGCATTCAGAATCTTACACCCATCTGTTCTGGACGCTGGGCATTACCGCCGCCGTCGGCCTGGTGGCTGGCGCGCTGTTCGGCTATTTGCTGGGCCTGGCGCTGCGCCGCGTCTGGCTGCCGCGCTACCTGCAAAACCTGGCGGTACTGGCGATCATGCTCACCGCCTTTGGCGTGTCCAACGCCATTGCCGATGAATCCGGCCTGCTGACCGTTACCGTAATGGGCATTTGGCTGGCCAATATGCGCGATGTGGATACCAGCGACATTCTGGCGTTCAAGGAAGAGCTGTCGGCGATCCTGATTTCAGCGCTGTTTATCATTTTGGCGGCGCGGCTCGACATTCAGGCCTTGTGGAACATGGGCTGGCCATTATTGGGCCTGTTGCTGGTAGTGCAGTTCGTCGCCCGCCCGCTGTGTATTGCGGTATCAACCTGGCGCTCTTCCCTGCACTGGCGCGATCGCCTGCTGCTATGCTGGATCGCTCCGCGTGGCATCGTCGCCGCGGCGGTCAGTTCGCTGTTTGCCCTGACGCTGCAGCGCAGCGGTTATCCGGGAGCCGATCGGCTGGTGACCGTGGTGTTCGCCGTGATCATCGGCACCGTGGTACTGCAAAGCCTGACCAGCGGCATGATGGCGCGTTGGCTGCGGGTACAGCAGCAAAAACCGCGTGGGGTGCTGATTGTCGGCGCCAATAGCGTCGCACGTATGCTGGCACAGGCGCTGATGAAGTTGAATATTCCGGTGCTCGTCACCGACAGCAGTTGGGAATATTATCGCCAGGCGCGTATGGACGGCATCCCCGCCTATTATGGCCATGCTTACTCTGAGCATGCCGAAAACTATCTCGATCTCAGCGACACCGCACAAGTACTGGCGCTCTCTCCCAACCGCCACCAAAATGCGTTGGCGGTCTATCACTTCGGCCATATTTTTGGCGAAGGACAGGTGTTCGCCATCCGCTCCGGCGCCCCGCTGAAAGGCCGCGGCAACAGTGCGGAAAGTTCGCGCTTCCGCCGGCATGAGATCCTGTTCAATCAAGAGGCCACCTACGGTCGGCTAAGCAGCCTGATTGCCCAGGGCGCCACCATCAAAGCCACCAAGCTGAACGAGAACTTTGGCTGGTTGGAATATATAGAGAAAAATCATGGTGTTATTCCGCTTTTCAGCCAGCGGGAAGACGGAACGCTGCAGCCGATCGGCGCCGGTTTTGTCCCGGCAATGCCCTGTACGCTGATTGCACTGGTACAAGATGAAAATCCCTCAACTTCCGGACGTTGACAGCGGCACGATATCGGGCTATTCCTAACAGCCTACTTGCGCACCCGGTGTGCAAGCCAGAAGAGGCGCGTCGCCCAGGTAGAGTGTCAGAGGAGCCGTTTTCCAATGACGACGCTTGAGGGGGAGCGACGCCGAGGTAAGGTGATGCGCGGCATTCATCGTATCGACTACAGGGGCTGAATCCCCTGGGTTGTCACCAGAATTGTCCGTAAGGGCAATCAACAAGGTGGGGCGCTTCTGGGTGTATCGTAGCTTTCACTTCTACGTCTGCTCCCGTTTATCGCTCCCCCCTTGTGCCAAGGCTATGAAAAAAGTGCTCTCTGAAGAGGGCCACCCTGACACGAGGTTTTTACATGAACCAAGCAGCACCCCAGAATGCCACCGTTGTCGCCAAATTCGGCGGCACCAGCGTTGCCGACTATGAAGCCATGAACCGCAGCGCCGACGTCGTTCTCGCCAATCCGAACGTACGTCTGGTGGTATTGTCCGCTTCTGCGGGCGTCACCAACCTGCTGGTGGCTCTGGCCGAAGGCAGCGACGCCGACAAGCGTCACTATCAGCTCGACGAAATCCGCCGCATTCAATACGCCATTCTCGATCGCCTCGATAATCCGGCGGTAGTGCGCGACGAAATCGACCGCATGCTGGAAAATATTGCCATGCTGTCCGAAGCAGCCTCCTTGGCCACCTCCACGGCGCTGACCGACGAACTGGTCAGCCACGGCGAACTGATGTCTACCCTGCTGTTCGTTGAGATCCTGCGCGGTCGTGATGTGCAGGCGGAGTGGTTTGACGTACGTAAAGTGATGCACACCGACGATCATTTCGGTCGCGCAACGCCGGACAGCGTAGCGCTGAACCAGCTGGCCCAGTCGCTGCTCAAGCCACGCCTGCAGGAAGCCCTGGTGGTTACCCAGGGCTTTATCGGCAGCGAGCCGAAAGGCCGCACCACCACGCTCGGTCGCGGCGGCAGCGATTACACCGCCGCCCTGCTGGGTGAAGCGCTGAGCGTCAGCCGGGTCGATATCTGGACCGACGTGCCGGGCATCTACACCACCGACCCACGCGTGGTTCCGGCGGCAAAACGCATCGATAAAATCGCCTTCGAAGAAGCCGCTGAAATGGCCACCTTTGGCGCAAAAGTCTTGCACCCGGCCACCCTGTTACCGGCCGTTCGCAGCGATATCCCGGTGTTCGTCGGCTCCAGCAAAGATCCGTCCGCCGGTGGTACTCTGGTGTGCAACACCACCGAGAACCCACCGCTATTCCGTGCGCTGGCGCTGCGCCGCAAACAAACCCTGCTGACGCTGCACAGCCTCAACATGCTGCACGCACGCGGTTTCCTGGCCGAGGTGTTCAGCATTTTGGCGCGCCACAATATCTCGGTGGACTTGATCACGACCTCCGAAGTTAGCGTAGCGCTGACCATGGATACCACGGGTTCAACCTCCACCGGCGGCAGCCTGCTGACCACTTCATTGCTGACCGAACTGTCGTCACTGTGCCGGGTAGAAGTGGAAGAAAACCTGGCGTTGGTCGCCTTGATCGGCAACAAGCTTTCCCAGGCCTGCGGCGTGGGCAAAGAAGTGTTCGGCGTGCTCGACCCGTTCAATATCCGCATGATCTGTTACGGCGCCAGCAGCTACAACCTGTGCTTCCTGGTACCGGGCGATGACGCCGAACAAGTCGTTCGCACCCTGCACCACAACCTGTTCGAATAAGCTACCGTCACCTTTGCAGGCGCGGCACGCCGCGCCTCTACCTCTAAAAAAGCAGTCCATAACCGTAGGGGTTCAGTTCACCGAACCCGCAAAAAACACAACACCACCCCATCGTTGTTATTTGGCTAAGGAAAACCTCACTCATGCTGGCAAAATTTACCCGATTATTCCCTCTGTGGGCGGTACTGCTCGCCGTCGCCGCCTACAGCACGCCCACCACCTTTACCGGGATCGGCCCCTACGTCAGCCCGCTGCTGATGCTGATCATGTTCGCCATGGGCGTCACGCTGCGGCTCGATGACTTTAAACGCGTACTGTCCCGCCCGGGCCCGGTTGCCGCGGGGATCTTTTTGCATTACCTGATCATGCCGCTGGCGGCCTGGCTGCTGGCAATGCTGTTCCATATGCCCCCGGATCTTTCCGCCGGCATGGTGCTGGTTGGCAGCGTTGCCAGCGGTACCGCGTCCAACGTCATGATCTATCTGGCCAAAGGGGATGTGGCGCTGTCAGTGACCATTTCGGCAGTCTCCACGCTGGTGGGCGTCTTCGCGACGCCGCTGCTGACCCGCCTGTACGTCGATACCGAGATCAGCGTCGACGTCATGGGGATGTTGCTGAGCATTCTGCAGATCGTGGTGATCCCTATTGGTCTGGGTTTGATCGTCCATCACACCTTTACCAAAACCGTCAAACGCATTGAGCCGATCCTGCCGGCGTTGTCGATGATCTGCATTTTGGCGATCATCAGCGCCGTGGTTGCCGGCAGCCAGAGCCATATCGCCTCGGTCGGGCTAGTGGTGATCGTGGCGGTGATCCTGCACAACGGCATCGGGTTGCTGAGTGGTTACTGGGGCGGCAAGCTGTTCGGCTTCGACGAATCGACCTGCCGTACGCTGGCAATTGAAGTCGGCATGCAGAACTCCGGGCTGGCCGCGACGCTGGGTAAAATCTACTTCTCACCGCTGGCCGCGTTGCCGGGTGCCCTGTTCTCAGTGTGGCATAACCTGTCCGGATCCCTGTTGGCGGGTTACTGGTCCGGCCGACCAATCACTAAAAAATAATTTCACCTCGGGGTGCAGTTCACATTTGCGCCCCGGACTCTCCTACGAAATTTCGTATTTCCCACTGGTCGGATTGTCAGAATTATCCCCATCCTCTATTATCCCCGCACAAAATAAAAATTCAGATTTTTCCCAGAGCTGCCGATAACCGCCTATAACGACGAGAGCGGAAAAGTCCAATTAATTTACTTTTTTAATTACCTCATTATGAGTAATTGAAGGGTAATTATTAAAAATATAAACAAGCAGCCTAATTATTATTTAGAAAAATAAAACCCACCTTCTTATTTTCCACTGGCGAATAAGAACCCCGCAATGTGATTGTCGCTCGCGATTCCGGGCCGGCCGTTGGCCGTCCGTTTATTGACCTCATGGATTGAGCAGGCCGCCCCAGCGGCTTCTCATAATGGATTACAATGATCAGAAAAACCGCCGCCCTGGCGCTGCTGTTTAGCACCGCACTCCCCGCCGCCACCCTGCCGGAAATGGGGGGGTTCTCACCGATGAGCGAATCGCGTCGCGCTTTGCAAGACGGTACGCGTGAAGTGAATCAACAAATAGAGCAGCGGCGCTACCAGCAGCTTAAACAGCAACAGTTGCTGGAAGACCCCGAACCCGCTGCACCGGCACTGCCACTTTCGGCTCAATGCCTGCCGATCGGCGGCGTGTATCTGCAGGGGATAACGCTGCTGTCGGCGAAAGATTTGGCAACGCTGAGTGCACTGCCAGAGCACTGCATCAGCAGCAACGACATCAATCGCCTGACGCGTGAATTGACCCGCTTATACCTGGATAAAGGTTATATCACCGCACGCGTGCAATTTATTCGCCCCAATGCCGAGGGTGAATTAGGCCTGCGTGTCACAGAAGGATTTATCGAAAAAATAGAGGGGGGCGATCGTTGGGTTAACAGCCAATTATTATTCCCTGGATTGGAAGGTCAGCCATTAAAATTAACCCAGCTCGATCAGGGATTAGATCAGGCCAATCGTTTGCAATCGAATAAAACCCGATTGGATATATTGCCGGGCAGCAAAGTGGGCGCCTCCATTATTCGGCTGCATAATCAACATACTAAACCCTGGTTGCTGTCCGCCACTGTGGATAATTACGGCCAGAAGAATACCGGCCAGTGGCTGGCACGCAGCACAGCAACGCTGGACAGCCCTTTCGGCCTGTCGGACTTCGCCAGCCTGAACGTTGCCGGCACGCTGGACAACCCGGCGCAACGCTATAATCGCGCCTATACCCTGCTCTATTCCCTGCCCTACGGCGCTTTCACCTTCAGCGGCTTTGCCAGCTACTCGCAATACCTGAACCACCAGCAGTTGGTGTTCAACAGCTACAAACTGCACGGCCAGACCCAACAGTACGGTCTGCGCGGCGACTATGTGTTTTATCGCGATCGCGACCAGATCAATACCCTGAACGGGCAACTGACCCATAAGCGCATCACTAACTATTTCGAAACCGTACGTATTGGCCTCGGCAGCCCAACGCTCAGCTTGTTTGAGCTGGGCGTTAACCACCTGCAGATCCTGCCTACCGGGCTGATCAGCGCCAACCTCAGCGTAGAGCAAGGGTTGCCCTGGTTTGGCGCCGACCGTCAAGGGGGGGCCGGGCTGCCCGATCCCCAATTCACCAAGGGCAAGCTGTTCGCCAACCTCAACCAACGCCTCCAGCTTGCCGGTGCCACTTACCAGTTGAGCAACTTGCTGTACGGGCAATACAGCCGCGATCGCCTGCCTGGCGTGGAATGGCTCAGCTTGACGGACCGCAGCGCGATCCGGGGTTTCAGCCGCAGCACGCTGTCCGGTGATAACGGCTGGTATCTGCAAAACACCCTTTCCCGCAGCTTCACCCTGGGCCAAAGCAGCCTCACTCCACGTATCGGCGGCGACGTCGGCCGGGTGCTGCCTCGCGATAACCGACCTTCCGGTTGGCAAAGCAGCGCGGGGTTAAGCGCCGGTGTCACCCTGCGTTACCAACGCGCCATGTTCGACGTTGAAGCCAGCCGCGGCTGGCTACTGTCCAGCCACTCAATGCCCGACGATCCGATACAGGTACTGGCACGCTTTTCGTACACCTTTTAGTTTGCGTTTTTTTGCACTACCACAGCGATATATGGAGATACATGGATGAAAAATAATAACTTCAGGCTCTCGGGAGCGGGCAAGTTAGCCGCTTCACTGGCGATCATTCTCGCCTCCCTCGGCAGCGCGTACGCCGGCGAGATCGTAGCGGCCAACGGCGCTAACGGGCCCGGTGTTTCAACTGCCGGTAACGGCGCGCAGGTGGTCAATATCGTGACGCCTAACGACCACGGGCTGTCACATAACCAGTATCAGGATTTCAACGTCAACCAACCCGGCGCGGTGCTGAATAACTCGCTCGATGCCGGGCGGTCTCAGTTGGCCGGCCAACTGGCTGCCAACCCGAACCTGAACAACCAGGCGGCCAGCGTGATCCTCAATGAAGTGATCAGCCGCAACCCGTCGCTGTTGCACGGACAGCAAGAAATCTTCGGCATGGCGGCCGACTACGTGCTGGCTAACCCGAACGGCATCAGTTGCGACGGCTGCGGCTTTATCAATACCAGCCGCTCGTCGCTGGTGGTGGGTAACCCCCTGGTGGAAAACGGCATGCTGCAGGGCTACAGCACGTTGGGCAATCGCAACACCCTGAGCCTTGATGGCCGGCTGAACGCCAGCGGCGTGCTGGATTTGATCGCGCCGAGAATCAACAGCCGCGGCGAGGTTATCGTCGCACCGCTGTACGATAAAAAAAGCGATAAAATGATCTCGGCGATCAACGCCATCAGCGGCAACAATCGCGTATCGCGCGATGCACAGGTGCTCAGCAGCGAACAACCTGAGCTCACAGTCTGGGACCAGTTATTAGGCACCACGGACAGCTACTATCTTGGCAGCATGCAGGCAGGGCGCATCAATATCATCCATACCGTCACCGGCAGCGGCGTAAAGCTGGCGGGCAAGCTGGATGGCAGTGATGAAATCCGGGTGAAAGCTTACAACATCCGCACCGACAGCCAGGTCAACGACAGCAGCAGCAACCGCAATAGCGGCGAGAATTACCAAAACTACCGCGGCGGGATCTACATCAACGACCGCAGCACCGGTCAGCAACTGGCCCGCACCGAGCTGAAAGGCAAAAATATCAGCCTGGTGGCCGATAACAGCAACCACCTGACCGCCACCGACGTTCGTGGCGAAGAGATCACGCTGCAAGGCGCCAGCCTGACGCTCGACGGTCGGCAACTGAAGCAGACTCAGGGCCACACCGATGAGCAGTGGTTCTACAGTTGGAAATACAACGTCACCCGTGAGAATGAGCAGCTTCAACAGGCCACCAGCAACATTGAGGCCACGAAAAATGCCACGCTGATCGCCACCGAGCAGGATGTGACGCTGCGTGGCGCCAAGGTTTCGGCGGGCAATGCATTGAACATCGACGCCAAGCGCGACGTGCAGCTCAGCGGATTGATCGAGCGAGAAAAAACCAGCGAGCGCGGTAATCAGCGCAACCATACCTCCAGCCTGCGTACCGGCAACTGGAGCAACAGCAATGAAACCGAAAGCCTGAAGTCCAGCAGCGTCTTCTCCGGCGGTGATTTGGCGATAAAAGCCGGTAATCGCGTCGTAGGCCAGGGAACCAAAGTGTACGCGTCAGGCGACCTCAAGGTGGATGCCAACGACCAAATCAATATCGGCGTACAAAAAACCGCCAATGAGAAAACCGTTCGCGACAATAAAACCTCATGGGGCGGTATCGGCGGCGGCAACAACCAGGACAACAGCAACCGTCGCGAAATCAGCAACGCTTCTCAGGTGACGGCCGACGGCACCCTGTGGCTGAACGGCAAACAGGGCGTGACCATTACCGGCAGCACCGTGAAGGGCGCCAAAGGCGGTTTTGTCGCCGCCACCGACGGCGGTCTGCGGATCGATAACGCCCTCAGCACCACGGTTGACAAGGTGGATGCCCGTACCGGCACCGTCTTCAATATCACCAGCAGCTCGCAAAAGTCCAATAACAGCCACCAACAGTCCACCGCCAGCGAATTGGTTTCAGATACCAACCTGCAGTTGGTCAGCAAAAAGGATACCGACGTGGTGGGCAGCAAGGTGACCAGCACCGGTAAGCTGGAAGTCAATGCCGGCGGTAATATCAATGTCAGCAGCGGAGAACAGCAGCAGCACATTGATGAGCAAAAAACTGCCCTTGCCATCAACGGCTATGCCAACGAGAAAAGCGACAAGCAATACCGTGCCGGTTTACGTATTGAGCATACCAGCGACAGCGAGAAAACCACCCGCAGCGAACAACAGTCATCAACGCTGAGCGGCGGCAGCGTCGCGCTGAAAGCAGACAAGGACGTGACCTTCAGCGGATCCAAACTGGTGACCACCCAGGGTGACGCCAGCATCAGCGGCGACAACGTGGCCTTCCTGGCAGCCGACAACAAGACCACCAGCGATACCGAAAAAACTAAAATCGGCGGCGGAGTCTACTACACCGGCGGCATAGATAAAGTTGGCTCCGGCATCGAAGGCGGTTACGAGAACAGCAAGACGCACTCACAAAGCAGCAAGGCGGTGACTTCCGGCAGCAATATCGCGGGCAATCTGACGATTAATGCCAAAGACAAACTGACCCAGCAAGGTGCGCAGCACCAGGTTGGCGGCAAATATCAGGAGAATGCCAACAGCGTTGATCACCTGGCCGCCGTCAACAGCGAAAGCAGCAACACCACTAAAACCGACGTCGGCGTAGACATCGGTGCCAACGTCGATTACAGCGCCGTCACCCGCCCGGTAGAACGCGCGGTAGGGAAAGTCGCCAAGCTGGACGCCAACGGCGTGATTAACGAGATCGGCGGCATCGGCGCACCGAATATCGGGCTGGATATTGGCGCCAATGGCGGCAGCAGCGAAAAGAGCAATAGCAGCTCCCAAGCCGTAGTCAGCAAGATTACCGCCGGATCCATCGACGTAAAAGCCAGCGGGAAATTGCAGGATACTGGAACACAGTATCAGGCGACTCAAGGGAGCGTAGCGCTGACAGCCGATAGTCACCACAGTGAAGCGGCGAAAAACAGCCAGCAGGAAAGCAGCAGCGAAACCCGCGGCGGCGCCAGCGTGCGCGTTTATACCACCACCGGCAGCGATCTGACCGTCGATGCCAAAGGCGAAGGCGGCAATAAGCACAGCGAAAGCACCGGCAGCCAGGCCGTGACCGGTAGCATCACCGCCGCCAATGGTATCGACATCAAGGTCAAGCAAGACGCGGTATATCAGGGGACTTCGTTGGAGGCCGGCGACGGCAAGGCGAAGGTAAAAGCGGAAGACGGCAACATCCGTTTCGACCAGGCCACCGATACCAGCCATGAAAGCCACAACGGCTTCAATGTCAAAGTGTCGGCCAAAGGCGGCACCACACCGGAAACCAAAAGCTTCGGCCTTGGGCTGGGTGGCGGCTACAGCAACGGGAAGAGTGACGGCAGCAGCGCGCAAGTCAGCAACATCGGCGGCAAACAGGGCGTAGAACTGGATGCCGGCCGTGGGCTGACGCTGCAAGGCAGTAATGTCACCAGCCAGGGCGACGTTTCGCTGAAAGCGGGAGACAAGGTCGCGCTTCAGGCAGCCCAATCGCAGCAGACCCGCAAGGACGATACGCTCTCCGGCAATATCGATATCGGCGGCAACAGCACCGATAACGACAAAAAGAGCGCGGGCGGCCTTTCTCTCGGCGGCGCGTTTGACATTGCCAAGGTAGATGAGACCTCGACGACCCAGCAAGGTGGCAAAATCACCAGCGGCGGCGCAGTGACCATTACCGCCAAAGGCAACGACGCGCATGCCCTGCATCTGCAGGGAACCGAGGTCAAGGGCAGCAGCGTTGGCCTGAACGCCGAGAACGGCGGCGTGGTGCTGGAGTCGGTGCAAAACCAGGAGCAGAAAAACAACTGGAACCTGGGACTGAAGGCTAACGCCAAAGGCGGCCAATCCTTCAATAAGGACGCCAACGGCAAGGTGGATACCACCAGCGGCAGCGATACCCATACCCTGGGCGCCGGTGTGAAAGTCGGTGTCGATAACCTGCAAAAAACCACTCAGGGCAACAGCCTGATTAGCGCAGGAGAAGTCACGATCAACAGTGGTAAAGACACCCAGTTGGCCGGCGCCCGAATCGATGCCGACAGCGTGCAAGGCAACATCGGTGGCGATCTGCGCGTCGAAAGTCGCAAAGACAGCGAAAGCAGCGTGAAGGTCGATGTGGATGTCGGTCTGAGCCACACCAACGACCCGGCCAGCAGCATAACCAGCAAACTGTCGAAAGTGGGTACCCCGCACTACGCGGGTAAGGTGAAGGAGAAGCTGGAGGGCGGCATCAACAAGGTCGCTGACGCCACCACCGACAAGTACAACAGCGTAGCTCGTCGCCTCGATCCGAAGCAGGACACCACCGGCGCGGTCAGCTTCAGCAAGGCCGAGGGTAAGGTCACCCTGCCGGAAACGCTGGTCGGCGAAAAAGAAAAGGGGCCACTGTGGGATCGCGGCGCTCGCTTCCTGGGCAACAAATCCAAAGAGAGCCTGACCGGTCCTGCCGGGCTGCAAGGCCAGTTCAAGGTCAAGGCCGACGTAGTCAATAACGATGCGGTAGGCGTGCAGTCGGCCATCAATGGGAAAAATGACGTTGCGCTCAACGTTCAGGGCACCACTCGTCTCACTGGCGGCGAGATCCGCAGCCAGCAAGGTGAAGTGACGCTGGGTAACGGTAAACTGGAACAGCAGGACGTGGCGGGCAACCGCTATCAGGGTGGCGGTCATCTCGATGCCGCTGCCTCGGCAGGCGCACTGCTGGGCATCGCCGGTAAAAGCGTGGTGAACCTGGAGACACCGGTCGGCGGTTATATCAATAACCAGGCCGCCGATGCCAAAGCGGGGGTCTTTTCGGGTAAATAACTGAGGTACTGCCCCCGGCCACGCCGGGGGCATGGCTTACAGCGTGCTGGGCGTATCCTCCCACTCACGCTCATCATCCTTTTCATCTTGATCCAGCACGTTATATGCCACCGCACAGAACAGTGAGTTCAGGCGTTTCATATCCCCCAACAGCCCCAGGTGCAGCGAGCTGGTTTCAATACTTTGAACGTTCTGCTGATGCAAGCGATCAACGTGCGCATGGGCGTAACGACGATCCAAAATCCGGAACCGATGCTTGGAGCGCCGCAGCCGTTTGGCGCTGGTAAGGTCACCGGACAAGAATACCGACAGTCCCAGACGCAGATTGCCTATCAGCCGCTCATGCAACGCATCCAGTTCGGCCAGCCCTTCGGTGGAGAATGCTCGCCGCGCCGCGTGTGATTTCGCCCCCACGTCCCCGGCCATGCGCTCGATAATGTCACCCGCCTGTTCCAGATTCAGCGCCATCTCGATGATTTCCGCCCAGCGCCGAGAGTCTTCCTCGCCTAAATCCTCTTTCTGGATCTGCGCCAGATACAGCTTGATGGCGGTATAAAGCACGTCGACGTCATCATCCAGCCGGCGAACCTCTTTATCCTGCCCCTGCTTACCGTGCAGCACTTCGCGCTGCAGAATCATCATGTGCTCCACTACGTCGCCCATACGCAGGGTTTCACGTGCCGCGTTGGCCAATGCCAGCGTCGGGGTATCCAGTGCACTGGCATCAAGGTGCCGCGGTCGCAATCGGGGATCGTCCGCCGCCACGTCGGCAATCAGCGTTTCACACAGGCGCGCCATCGGCCCGGCCAACGGGATCAGCACCAGGCAACGGATCAGGTTGTAGAACACGTGGAAGTAGATAACCAACTCTTCGTTGCCGCCAGGCAACCGAGTCATCACGTCCGCCAGATAAGAGACAAACGGCAGCACCAGCACACAACCCATCAGCTTGAACAACAGGCTGCCGAGCGCCACCCGACGACCGGCGGCATTCTGGCCGCTGGTGTTGATCATCGCCAACAGACCGCTGCCAAGATTGGCACCGATCACCAGGCACAGCGCCACCTTCAGCGAGATCACCCCGGAGGCCGTCAGAGTGGCAGTCAACAGTACGGCCGCCAGGCTGGAATAGCTGACAATGGCGAACAGCGCACCGGTCAGGGCATCCAGCATCACATCACCGGTCAGTGACGAGAACAACACTTTCACACCCGCCGCCTGGGTGATTGGCGTCGCGGCGGCAACAATCAGCTCCAGCGCCAGTACGATCAGCCCGAGGCCGATACACACGCGCCCCATTTGCCCTACACGGGTTTGCTTGCGGCTGAGAAACAGAAAGACGCCGACCAGGATCAGCAGCGGTGACAGCCAGGAGAGGTCAAAGGTCAGTATCCGCGCCATCAGCGCGGTACCGACATCGGCGCCGAGCATAATCACCAGTGCGGGCGTCAGTCCCACCAGCCCTTGCGCGACGAAAGAGGTCACCAGCAACGCCGTGGCGTTACTGCTTTGCACCAGCGCGGTCACGCCGATACCGGAGACGAACGCCAGCGGTTTTTTCTCTACGCTGTCGCTCAATACCCGGCGCAAATTAGCGCCGTAAACCCGCATAATTCCGGTGCGCACGATGTGGGTACCCCACACCAAAAGGGCAACGGAAGAAAGCAGGTGAAGAAGGGTCAACACGGAAGGAACGCTCCCTTCACGCCCGGCAAGACACAGCAGGCTATCCTGCCTGCCAGGCGTGCATAAAGGCAGGACAGCGGCAACAGGCTGCAGACCGCTATTGGAGGGTTAACGCAACGGCAGGAATTACCCTGGAGTTATCATTGAATGCCGCAGCGATGTCATGCAACTTCCCGTAATGTAACAGTTTCTAAGTGTAGTCCAATTTCACTGCCGTCGGGCCGCAAATCTTCGACCGAACGGTTGAGCACGTCGACCAGCAGCTCCACACCGCGGGCCCGTACCCGATAGCGCACCACGTTGCCCAACAGGCTGTGGTTAAGGATCACCGCGGCAATCCCCTGCCCGGCAGGCACCAGGGTAATGGACTCTGGTCGAACAGCTACCTTACCGTGGTAAGGGCTGCCGGTCAAAGTCGTCGCCTGTTCCGCACTCAACAGGTTGTAGTTGCCGATGAACCCGGCGGCGAAGACGTCGGCCGGCTGGGTATACAGAGTTTCCGCGTCACCGCTTTGTACGATTTGTCCTTTGTTCATCAAGACAATGCGATCCGACAGCGTCAGCGCTTCTTCCTGATCGTGGGTAACGAAGATGGCCGTCAGGTTCAGTTCACGCTGGATCCGACGGATCTGTTCGCGCAGGTGCTTACGAATACGCGCGTCGAGTGCCGAAAGGGGCTCGTCGAGCAACAGCAGCCGCGGACGGGTCACCAGCGAACGTGCCAGCGCCACCCGTTGGCACTGTCCACCGGACAACTGATGCGGATAGCGTTTCGCCAGCTCAGTCAGCTCCACCAACGCCAGCACCTCTTGCACCCGCTGCTGGATCTGACCGGCCGCCAGCTTTTGCATTTTCAGCCCGAACGCGACGTTGCCCTCAACGGTCATGTTCGGGAATAACGCATAGCTCTGGAACACCATGCCGATACCGCGCTTTTGCGGGGGGAGCGGTACCAGATCCTGGCCCTGCAGCAGGATCTGTCCGCTGTCGACCGGGGTCAGCCCCGCCAGACAGCGCAGCAACGTCGATTTACCGCAGCCGCTCGGCCCGAGCAGCGTGACAAACTCGCCCTCCTCGGCGGTGAAGTCGATATCCTGAAACACCTGGGTTTGGCCATAGTGTTTATTGAGGCGGGTGACATTGAGGTAAGCCATGCGGTTAGCCCTTATTTTTGTTCAGCAAATTCGCCAACCAGGTGACAATCAGCACCACGGCGAAATAAGAAATGACCAGTGCGCTGGTGAAATGGCCGCTGCCGTTACGCATGTTGTAGAGGTAAACCTGCAGCGTTTCGTATTGGCTGCCCACCAGCAGGTTGGCGAAGACGAATTCACCAATCAGGAAAGAGAACGACAGCAGTACCGCAATCATCCCGCCCTTACGCAGGTTCGGCAGCACCACCAGCAGCGCCGCCTGCCAGGTACTGGCGCCCAGCAGATGTGCGGCGTCCATCAGATCGCGCAGGTTGATCGCCTGCATGTTGTTGCTGATGGCACGGTAAATAAACGGCAGCGTAATGGAAAAATAGCAGCCGATCAGGATCCACGGCGTGCCCAGCAACGGCAGCGGATCGGCGGCGAACAGCTGCATCAACCCGACCGCCGACACTACCGGCGGCACGGTAAATGGCAGCAGGATCAGCACGTTCATTACCGTATCCAGTTTGGGAAAATAGTAAGCAATCACAAACATCGTTGGCAAAATCACCACCACCGCCAGCACCAGGGTGCCAAAGCAGATCAGCAGCGAGTGCCACAGCGCCAGCAGGAAGCGGGGATCGCTCCATAAGGCCACCAACCATTTCAGGGTAAAGCCGTCCGGCAGAATAGTCGCGCCCCACTGGGTGGCCAGCGCATAAATCAGCGTCGCCGCCAGCGGCAACAGCAGGATCAGCAACAACAGCCCACTTACTACGCGGTGATAACCGGTTTCAAAGCGCGACATGGCCGCCCTCCGCAACATTATGAGCGCGCATTGAGGTAGCTCCTGCGCAACAGCCATTGATGGATCAGAGTAATAAACGCCATCATCACCACCAGCAGCATAGCCAGCGCGCTGGCCAGGTTAGGGTCGAGGGAGATATCCCCCGCGACCAGCGCCGATATGCGGATCGGTATCACGTTGAAATTGCCGGTGGTCAACGCATACACCGTGGCATAAGCCCCCAGTGCGTTGGCCAGCAGGATGACAAAGGTGCCCATCAACGCCGGCGCCAACACCGGCAAGCCAATATGCCGCCAGTAGCGCCACGGACTGGCGCCAAGCAGCGATGCCGATTCGCGCCAGTCCTCGCGCAGCGCGTCAAACGCCGGGTACAGCAGCAGCACGCCCAGCGGGATCTGGAAGTAGGTATAAAGTACGATCAGTCCGGTTTTGGAATACAGGTTGAAGCTTTCCATCAGGCCATATTTGCGCAGCAGCAGCGTCAGGCAGCCGTTCAACCCCAGCAGAATGACAAAGGCAAACGCCAAGGGGACCCCGGCGAAATTGCTGGTCATGTTGGTAAACGACATCACAAAATCATGAAACCGCGTCTGACCGAGTCGGCGCAGTGAGTAACTGCCTACTAACGCAATCAGCAGCCCATAAACGCTCGACCAAAGAGAGATCTCCAGCGAGAACTGAAACGCCTGCAAATAGAACGGCGAGGTCAGTACGTCAACATAGTTGCCCAGCCCCCAGCCGCTGGTCTGGCTGAAAAAGCTGCTGACGGCAATCCACACCAGCGGCGCAATTTGAAACGCGCCGAACAGCAGGATAAACGGCAGCAGGCACAGCGCGGCAATCCACTTAGCTTTCATGGCTCACCCTTAGGCCAACAGCGCACGGCAACGCGGCTTGTCGTGCGGTATCTGCAGCACTTCGCACAGGGTGCCACACAGGTCGGTTTGCTGCGGATTAGCGTCGCTCTGGCTGAAGGCGTCACCGAAGACAAACAGCGGCACCTGTCGCTCTTCCGGCAACACGCCGCCGTGGCTGCGATCGTCATTCATACCGTGATCGGCGGTGACCATCACCTGATAACCCGCATTCAGCCAGTCGGCCAAATAGCGCGACAGTACGCCGTCGGCGTTGCGCGCCGCATTGCGGTACTGCGGCGATGACAGGCCAAAGCGGTGCCCGGTGTCGTCAATGTTCATCGGGTGGATCAGTAAGAAATCGGGTTGATGACGGCGGCGCAAGCTTTCCGCATCGTCAAACAGGTGAGAATCCGGGTAACGGTCGTCGTAATAAAAATGGCCGTGCTGGATCGGCAGCTCGGCATCGTCGGTATGGCGATCGCGCGCGGGGTCGAACGGGGTACGATTGTACAGCTCACTGAACCAATGATAGGCCGCTGCCGCGGTAGTCAAGCCCGCGGCACGAGCGTAGTGAAACACGCTTTGCTGATGCGAGAGGCGTGACACCTGATTATGCACCACGCCACTCTCCACCGGCGGCACACCGGTGAGGATGCATTCGTACAGCGGTCTGGAGAGCGAGGGCAACTCGCTCTCCAACTGATACAACCGTCCGCGCCCTGCCGCACATTCGGCCTGCAGATAGCCCATGGCGTCGTGTGCCACCTGATAGTTCAGACCGTCCAGCAGCACGAGGATAGTTTTCATGATGGTTTAACTCACTGCTGCATAAACATAATGACGTTTTCCTGCCACTGGCGCGGCAGCGTTTTGGCACTTTGCTCCCAGGCCGCCGGATCGGCGATCGGGTGAGCATTCTTATACTGTTCTGCCGGCAGCAGCTTGGCTTTGACATCGTCTGGCAACGTCAGGTGTTCCGCTCGGATTGGACGCGCATAGCCGCGCGCCAGGTTGATTTGGCCTGCGTCTGAGAAAATGTATTCGCGTGCCAGCTTGGCGGCATTCGGGTGTTTGGCGTATTTGTTGATAATGGTGGTGTAACCGGAAGTGATAGATCCGTCAGAGGGGATCAGCACTTCAAAGCGGGTTTTGTCGATCTGGTCGCGGTAGTTCAAACCGTTAAAGTCCCAAACCACCCCCACCTGCACTTCGCCTTTTTCCAGCGAAGCGATCACCGGGTTGCTCAGGCTCAGGCGCCCGGCCTTGGCCAGCTTGCCGAAGAATTCCAGACCCGGCTTCAGGTTCTTTTCGTTCCCGCCCATCGCGTAGGTTGCCGCCAGCACGCCGCTAGCCGCCTGCGAAGCGGTGCCGACGTCACCAATAGTGACCTGATAAGTGCCCTTCAACAGATCCGCCCAGTTGTGGGGGATCTCTTTCACCTGTTTTTTATTGATAATGAAGGCGATGGTGCCGGTATAGGCCAGTGCCCAGTGGCCGTCCTTGTCTTTGGCCCAGTCAGGTACCTGTTCCCAGGTGGAAGGTTTATACGGCTGGGTCACCCCTTTTTGTACCGCGATAGGGCCGAATGCCGCGCCCACGTCACCAATATCCGCCGTAGCATTGCTCTTTTCCGCATCAAACTTGGCAATTTCCTGCGCCGAACTCATGTCGGTATCGACATGCTTCAGGCCGTACTTGCTCAGCAGATCCTGCCAGGTATCTTTCCAGTTAGCCCAGCTGTCCGGCATGCCGACGCTGTTGACTTCCCCTTCCTTCTTGGCAGCCTGTTCCAGCGCCGCCAGATCGGAATCGGCTGCCCAGCTCATTTGACTGGTCAGGACAATGGCACTGGTTAACACAGAAGCGCACAAACGTTTCATAACTGATGCTCCGGGTGGTAGTGTGGGAGTGGCTGGACTAGTCCAGCAAGAACCAAGCCAATCTAACGGACGAATGTGATAATTATATGTCAGTCTAAAAAAGCAGCGGTTTTATCGCATTTGGCGTGTTCGTCAGCCCTTCGCTGGTCTACCTTTAGCGGGGATAAACGCACTAAAATGGGGCATCTGTTGCATGAGTGAAGTATCGACAACCGTGGCGACCATCTGCCAGACGCTGAACGCCCGGATCGCCGTGGGGGAGTTCAGCGCCGACGGCAAATTGCCTTCGGAACGTGCTCTGAGCGAACAGTTTTCCACCACCCGTATTACGCTGCAGGAAGCGCTCGGTCAGTTGGAGGCGCAGGGTGTGATCTACCGTCAGGTGAGGCGCGGCTGGTTTATCTCGCCGCCGCGGCTGATCTACAACCCTCTGCAGCGCAGCCACTTCCACGCCATGGCGCAACAGCAAGGGCGTGATGCCCATACCGAAGTGATCGACAGCGCCACCGTGCCGCTGCGCGAAGATCTGAGCCAAAAATTGGCTTTACCGTCCGGTAGCGAGGTCTATCGCATTCGTCGGTTACGCTACATCGATGGCCGTGCGGTGCTGTATTGCGAGCACTACCTCAACCCGGCCTACTTTGCCGGCATTCTGGAGGCAGATTTAACCCAGTCGCTGACCGGGCTGTATGCCGAACGCTACGGTATTCGCTACGGGCGGGTACGTTTCGATATGCTGCCAACCCTGCTGTCGCAGGAAGCGGCAGCCATGCTGAAGGTCACCTACGGCAGCCCGGCGTTATTTATTACCCGGGTTAACCGCGATCAGCACGATCGGGTGATTGACTGCGATTTGGAATACTGGCGATACGACGCGCTGCACATTGACGTCGAAGCATTGTAATGACATGGGCGCATTGCTGCGCCCATCTAGGAGAGGATCAGTCGGCGTCGTAACCAAGGTTAGGCGCTAACCAGCGCTCAACCTCGCCGACGCTCATGCCTTTGCGCGCCGCATAATCTTCAACCTGATCGCGCTGGATCTGCGCCACCGCGAAATATTTGCTTTGCGGGTGGCTGAAGTACCAACCGGATACCGCCGCCCCCGGCCACATGGCGAAGGACTCAGTCAATTCCATGCCGGTATGACGGTTAACGTCCAGCAGTCGCCAGATCTCCGCTTTCTCAGTGTGCTCCGGACAGGCCGGATACCCCGGCGCCGGACGAATGCCCTGGTAATTTTCGCGGATCAGCTCTTCGTTACTCAGGTTCTCGTCGCTGGCAAAGCCCCAGTGCACCTTGCGCACCTGTTCATGCAGGTACTCGGCGAAAGCCTCCGCCAAACGGTCTGACAGCGCCTTCACCATGATTTTATTGTAATCATCGTGCTGCGCGTCATAGGCCGCCGCCAGTTCATCCTCTTCCAACCCACCGGTCACCGCGAAAGCCCCGAAGTAGTCGGCCTTGCCGCTGCTTTTCGGCGCGACGAAGTCGGCCAGGCAGTAGTTCGGGAAGTCGGTTTTTTCGGTCTGCTGGCGCAGATGGCGGCTGACCACCAGCACCTCATCGCGATTTTCGTCGCGATAAACTTCGACATCGTCACCGACCCGGTTAGCCGGGAACAAGCCATAAACGCCGCGCGGGTTGAGGCTGCCGTTAGCGGCCAGCATATCCAGCATCTGGTTGGCGTCCGCAAACAGCCGCTTGGCTTCTTCCCCCACCACTTCATCTTCCAGAATGCGCGGGTATTTGCCCGCCAGCGACCAGGTCATAAAGAACGGCGTCCAGTCGATGTAATGCCGCAGCGTCTCGATACTGGCTTCGACCGGGTAAACGCCCAGTTGCTTCGGTACCGGTGGCTGATAATTTTCCCAGTCCAGCACCATGGCATTCGCGCGCGCTTTCTGCAGGTCAACCGGCGGAGTTCGCGGTTTCTTGCGTGCGTGCTGAATGCGGACGGTTTCGTATTCTTTACGGGTTCGCGCCACAAAATCGTCGCGCTGAGCGCTGGAAAGCAATGCCGACACCACGCCCACGGTACGCGAGGCATTTTGTACGTAGGTGGTTGAGCCGCTGTAATTCTGCTCAATCTTCACCGCAGTATGGGCCTTGGAGGTGGTAGCGCCGCCGATCAGCAGCGGCAGGGTAAAGCCCTGACGCTCCATCTCTTTCGCCACGTTGACCATCTCGTCCAACGACGGGGTGATCAGTCCGGACAGGCCGATAATATCCACATTTTGCTCGCGCGCGGTTTTCAGGATTTTCTCCGTCGGCACCATCACGCCCAGATCGACAATTTCATAGTTGTTGCACTGCAGCACCACGCCAACGATATTCTTGCCAATGTCGTGCACGTCGCCCTTCACCGTCGCCAGCAGGATTTTGCCTGCCGTTGAGCCCTTTTGCTTGCTAGCCTCAATGTACGGCTCCAGATAGGCCACCGCCTGTTTCATCACGCGGGCGGATTTCACCACCTGCGGCAGGAACATCTTGCCTTCGCCGAACAGATCGCCGACGACGTTCATGCCCGCCATCAGTGGCCCTTCGATCACTTCGATCGGGCGATCCGCCCTCTGTCGGGCCTCTTCGGTATCGAGCTCGATAAACTCGGTTATGCCTTTTACCAGCGAGTATTCCAGCCGTTTTTCGACCGGCCAGCCGCGCCATTCCGCCTGCTGCACTGCTACTTCATTGTCTTTGCTGCCGCGGTATTTCTCCGCCAGTTCCAGCAGCCGTTCGGTCCCGTCGTCACGACGGTTGAGGATCACGTCTTCCACCGCATCGCGCAGCTCAGCCGTCAGATCGTCGTAGATCGCCAACTGCCCGGCGTTAACGATCCCCATGTCCATGCCGTTGCGGATCGCGTGATACAGGAACACCGCGTGGATCGCTTCGCGTACAGGATCGTTGCCGCGGAATGAAAACGACACGTTGGACACGCCGCCGGAAATCATCGCGTGCGGCAGGTGAGTTTTGATGTCGGCACAGGCTTCGATAAAGTCGACGGCGTAGTTGTTATGCTCTTCAATACCGGTAGCAACGGCGAAAATATTCGGGTCGAAAATAATGTCTTCCGGCGGGAAGCCGACGCGCTCGGTCAGAATTTTATAGGCACGGCGGCAAATCTCGAATTTGCGCTCGCGCGTATCGGCCTGGCCCACTTCGTCAAACGCCATCACCACCACCGCGGCACCGTAACGACGCACCAGCTTGGCATGGTGAATAAAGGCCTCTTCGCCCTCTTTCATCGAGATGGAGTTAACGATGCCTTTGCCCTGAATGCACTTCAGGCCTTTTTCGATCACCGACCATTTGGAGGAGTCGATCATGATCGGCACCCGGGCGATATCCGGCTCACCGGCGATCAGGTTGAGAAAACGCACCATCGCCGCTTCCGCGTCGAGCATCCCCTCATCCATGTTGATGTCGATAATCTGGGCGCCGCTTTCCACCTGCTGGCGAGCAACCGCCAACGCTTCGCTGTATTTCTCTTCTTTGATCAGCCGCTTAAAGCGTGCCGAGCCGGTCACGTTGGTACGCTCACCCACGTTGACGAACAACGTTTTGGCATCGATGTTTAGCGGCTCCAGCCCCGCCAGACGGCAGGCCACCGGGATCTCCGGCAGTTTGCGCGGTGGCACGCCCGCCACGGCCTTGGCCATGGCAGCAATGTGCTCCGGCGTGGTACCGCAGCAGCCACCGATGATATTCAGGAAGCCGGCTTGCGCCCACTCCCCAACCTGCCTCGCCATCTCTTGCGCATCCAGATCGTATTCACCGAACGCATTAGGTAAACCGGCATTGGGATGTGCAGTGACGTAGCTTTCCGATATACGCGACAGTTCGGCAACGTATTGACGCAGTTCATCCGGCCCCAGCGCACAGTTCAGGCCAAAGCTCAGCGGTTTGACGTGGCGCATCGAGTTATAGAAGGCTTCGGTGGTTTGACCGGACAGGGTTCGGCCGGAAGCATCGGTGATGGTGCCGGAAATCATGATCGGCAGCGAAACGCCCAAGGCTTCGAATTCGGTTTCCACCGCGAAGGCGGCGGCCTTGGCGTTCAGGGTATCGAAGATGGTTTCGATCATGATCAGATCGACACCGCCCTCCACCAGCGCACGCGTCGACTCGCGGTAGGCTTCCACCAGTTCGTCGAAAGAAACGTTACGAAAAGCCGGATCGTTGACGTTCGGCGAAATAGAGGCGGTGCGGTTGGTCGGCCCCAGCACCCCGGCCACATAGCGCGGCTGCTCTGGGGTACGCGCAGTCCATTCGTCTGCGCAGGCACGTGCCAGGCAGGCGGCCTGATAGTTAATCTCGGCGGACAGCGACTCCATATGGTAGTCGGCCATGGCGATGGAGGTGGAGTTGAAGGTATTGGTTTCGAGGATGTCGGCTCCCGCTTCCAGATAGCCGTAGTGAATGGCGGTAATGACCTCGGGCTTGGTCAGCACCAGCAGGTCGTTATTGCCTTTCAGATCGCTTTGCCAGTCGGCAAAACGCTCACCGCGAAAGTCGCTCTCTTCCAGACGGTAGCTTTGGATCATGGTGCCCATGCCGCCGTCCAACACTAAAATTCGCTGCGCTAACTGCCGGCGCAGTTGTTCTACTCGATTCACCACCCCTTATCCCCTTTATCTTTCAAGCCACTGCTATATTGACCCCTATGTAAAATTACCGGGTCACTATGTCACCATCACCCATACCCTAGGGATTTCAAGTTGCGGCTAGGCGCCCAGCCTGTTCATCCTCAGGAGCTTACTTAAGGTAAGTGACTGGGGTGAACACGTGCAGGCAACAACGCTGCGGCTTGAAAGACGACGGGTATCGGTCATCCTAGCACAGGTTGTGCCGCTAAAGGGGCGAGCGGTTATTGAGAGTTTTTCAGGTTGTCTGGCAACACATCCGATGAGCTGATTGACGGCTTGCATTTCACACGTAAAAAACGAAAATGAATTCCATCATACGGAAAAAGGAATGTGAATCATGGTCACCCCCGTTCCCGCCAAACGTGGCAAGAAGCCCCGCGCTGCATCTCCAAGCGCCAGTGCGGCAACCGGTCAGGTACAGTCGCTGACCCGTGGCCTGAAATTATTGGAATACATTGCCGAAGCCCAGGGCAACGTGGCGCTGACCGACCTGGCCCAGCAGGCGGGGTTACCGAACTCCACCACTCACCGTCTGCTTTCCACCATGCAACAACAAGGGTTCGTGCGTCAGGTCGGCGATCTGGGTCTGTGGACTATAGGTTCACACGCCTTTGTGGTGGGCAGCAGTTTTCTGCAAAGCCGTAATCTGCTGGCGATGGTGCACCCCACGCTGCGTCGCCTGATGGAAGAGTCTGGCGAAACGGTTAACCTGGCGGTACTGGATACCAGCGAGTACCAGGCGATAATTATCGACCAGGTGCAATGCACCGCGCTGATGCGCATGTCTGCGCCCATCGGCGGCAAACTGCCGATGCACGCCTCCGGTGCCGGCAAAGCCTTTCTGTCCACCCTGCCGGACGATCAGGTCACCAAATTGCTGCATAAAAAGGGCATGCAAACCTATACCCAGCATACGCTGACGCCGCACAACCTGAAGGAAGGGCTGGCGCAGATCCGCAAGCAGGGTTTCTCGTTTGACGATGAAGAGCATGCGCTGGGTCTGCGCTGCGTGGCGGCCTGCATTTTTGACGAGCACCGCGAAGCCTTCGCTGCCATTTCGATTTCCGGCCCCGTATCGCGCATCACCGACAACCGCGTGATTGAGCTGGGCGCCTTGGTGATCCATGCCGCAAAAGAGATCAGCCTGGAATACGGTGGCGTACGTTAAAGTGGAGCAATGCCGTTGCATTAAACCTTCAAATAATCGAATATTAGACGTTTTATCGCCCCCAACGAGCCGCCAATGAGAGATAAATTCATTAAGAAAGAAGGTATTGCGCTTATCCAACTCGCCAGATATTTGCTGGATGAGAAGCCGATGAACCGGTTACGCACTATCGATGAACTCTCTGAAAGTTTTGGCCTTTCCGTCGGCATTGTACAAAACGCACTTAAATCGCTGGAAAGCAGTGGCTGCATTCAGTTGGAACGGCGCGGCCGCAACGGGACGCAATTAAAACAGTTAAACTATCAGGCGCTCCTTACCCAGGCCGATATTGGCAATATTGTTTGTGCGATGCCACTGCCCTACACCAAACTTTATGAGGGCTTAGCCAGCGGTCTGAAAATACAGTTTGGGCAAATACCGCTTTACTACGCGCATATGCGCGGAGCCAGCGTACGTATCGAATGCCTGCTGGATGGTATCTACGATATGGCCGTCGTATCCCATCTGGCCGCCAGACAGGTCTTACAGGAGGGCAAAGCCCGTATTGCGCTGGAGTTAGGCGCGGGATCCTATGTTTCAGGCCACCAGATGGTTTACCGCCGTGGCGAAGAAAACAGCATCCGTCGTGTGGGCTTGGATCCTCGCTCGCCAGATCAACGTCAATTATCCGAACTCTATTTCCAGGGGCAAGAGATCGAATATGTCGATACGCCTTATCACGACTGTTTAAACCAAATAGAAAAAGGCAATATTGATTCAGCTATCTGGAACCTGGTGCAGAACTTTGCCAGTGACACCCTGGACGCGATCCCCTTGCAAGGTCACCCTTCCTATATTCAAGCCTCTGAAGCCGTGCTGCTTATTCGCAGCGATGACGCTCTCATTCAGCGCCTTGTGGCACGTCAGGTTGACAAGAAGCAACTGCTGCAACACCAGAAAAATGTCGTTTCGGGAAAGGAAGAACCTTTTTACTGATTAGGCTTTGTATATAATTAATGCCAGCCGTTATTTACAGCTTTCCGATAATAAAACCCTTCATGCCATATTAATACCTTTAAAGAGGTATAAAATAACCGCGTTAGTTTGTTCCGGAATCATATCCAATGTGTCAGGAATAGAGATAAGGAATGTGAAAATGAAACGCGAAGATAAATATAATCACGGTGACTACACTGATTTTCTAACGGCAATAAGAACCTTTGAATGCTCTATTGATCCTAAAGATGCCGACTATTATGACAAGCATTACGAAGATGACAAAGCAGTAACCTATCAACAAGTTGAGTATCCAGGTCGCGTAATTCGCGATAAAAATGGCGTTCCCCTGCACAGCACCACGTCAATAAAAGGCTATTTCATTAAGCTTGGCATTGATAAACTCTATACGCGTGGCTCCAGCGATCCTGAGATGTTTCGCCAGATGCAGTATGCTGTGATGAATTATCTGGGTTTTGTCGGTTATCAATTCAGTGAGCATGACCTTTGGGATCTTGGTTATTACTCCCATTATGATAATGAACAGCTCCCCATGTACTATTCAGATGTCGACGTCAGCAATTGGTCCAATGGAGTGCGAGAAAAAATAATGGATCTTCCGGGCGGGAAAATCCATGTTACCGACGTGAATACCTGGAAGGGGACATTTACCGGCAAACATGGCATCAATTCTTTCACCGATGTTATCGATCCAGATAAGCAAGAATTTATTGCCCTCGACCATTTCGACAATAAATACCAAAATATTGTTTTGCAGTTAGCCGACCATGGCAAAACCCTGAATGATTATCTGGGGAGTACGCTATGCTGGAGTGAATGCCAGCCCAAATTAGCCCCACCCGGTGGCCGTCCTGATGAGGTAACCCTCACTTTATCCGGCTTACTGGCCGGCGCTCATTTACGTGGGGCGGAAGGCGTTATCGCCCTGTTGGTCAAGCATGAAAATCATGCTGATGAGAACAAAACGGCCATATTGCAGTATGTCTATGATTTTGGCGGCTACAGTACGCCTTATGACCAGTAAATCTGGTATGAGTTTGGCAGGCGTCGGGTATGGCGCCTCATTATAATTTGTGATCTTGTTCAAGTAATAATCGCTTCCCCGTTGTCGTCCGTTATGCGCTCACTTACCATTTCATTTATATATTCAAAAAAATGAGGATATAAAATGATACACCAGGGCCTGAACACGCTGCGACAAGCCAAAGTGATTGATGAAGACATTTATCAGGGAATGCTGGCCGTCGTCGAACAACTGCAACAGCATTGCCAATGCCCCTTACCCGCAGAGCAAGGCTGGTTGGCGATCGCACACATGGCCAATGCACTAATGCGTTGCCGGCAGCAGCAAACCGTCTCACCGTTGGACAACGAAATATTGGCGGAAATAGCGGAAGCAGGGAAATTGGAAGTGTTGCGCGAGCTCAATAATGCCCTGATGAAAAACTTTACCCTCGAACTCCACCCCGATGAAGAAGGCTACCTGCTGGTCAATTGGTACAGCTTGAGCAAAGCATAATCGCCATGAATAATTTCTCTTAAATATTCAAATAAATGAATATTTTCCACAAGGATGACAAACCAGGAGTAAAGGGAACGATGTTTATTACTGCATTACAACGTCAGAATCCTGCGCTGATCGGCACTGCCGTATCACTGTGGCAACAGAGAATCCTTCGCCCGGATAGCTACGTGATCGATGTTGATACCGTAGAGGAAAACGCCCGACACATATTGCAAATCGCTCAGCAGCATCACCTGACGCCTTATGTCATGAGCAAACAATTTGGCCGTAACCCTTGGTTATGCCAACGCATTATCAATCAGGGTTTTCCGGGCGCCGCCGCTGTCGATTTCAAAGAAGCGCAGCAGCTAATGCAGCATCGCGTTCCCTTGTGCCACGCAGGGCATCTTGTCCAGATCCCTGACGGTGAGATCGCCGCCATTCTGAAGCAGCGGCCAGAAGCGATCACCGTCTTTTCGGTTGAAAAAGCCCGCAGCGTCGCTGAACAGGCAAAAAAAATAGGCATCACGCAATCTTTATTGCTGAAAGTCTATCAGGGAGGCGACCTCCTCTACCCTGGGCAAGAGGGCGGCTTTCTGCTTGATGATGTCGTGGCCGCCGCCAGACAAATAGCACAGCTGGGGCATGTACAGGTGGTCGGCGTCACCCATTTCCCTTGCCTGCTTAGCCACAAGGCCGGCGATATCCCACAGACAACCCCCAACTTTGCCACCCTGATTGAAGCTGTGGCTCGCCTGCGTCAGGCCGGCTTCCAGATATGCCAAATCAATGCCCCCTCCGCCAATAGCTGCTCGTCGTTGCCGATGCTCGCACAGCTTGGCGTGACCCACATTGAGCCGGGGCACGCATTCACAGGAACCTTCCCGGCGAACGTTTTTGGTACTGAGCCAGAACGCCTGGCAATGCTATATCTGACTGAAATATCTCATCATTATAAAGAGCTCAGTTTTTGTTATGGCGGCGGGCACTATCGCCGCAGCCACGTCCAACACGCGCTGGTGTTCACCCCTGATGGTCAGATGAGCCAAACCGAAGTGGTGCCGCCGGAGGACCACAGTATTGATTATTACCTGGGGCTACGCGGGACCTTCCCTATTGGTAGCGTAGTCATCATGTGTTTTCGCACACAAATTTTCGTTACCCGCAGCGACGTCGCCATGGTGTGCGGTATTTCGCGGGGTGCCCCGCAGCTTGCCGGGGTATTCGACAGCCAAGGTAACAGACTCAGCCATTCAGGAGATGCCCGGTGAAAAAATTTGTGGTTATTGTTTTAGATGGCTTCGGTATCGGCGCCATGGACGATGTCGCCCACCAGCGCCCTCTTGATATTGGGGCCAATACCTGCGGCCACATCTTGCAAAAATACGGCCTGCTACGGCTGCCGACATTAGAGAAGCTGGGCCTGATTAACGCTTTGGGATATCAGCCAGACAATGTCATGCACCCCAATCCGGCGGCAAACTACGGCAACGCAAATTTGCAGCATCAGGGGGCCGACTCCTTTATGGGGCATCAGGAAATCATGGGCACTCGCCCTGACATCCCGTTATTGATGCCCTTTTCTCAGGTCAGGGAACAGGTGGCTTCGGCGCTCAATAAGGCCGGGTACCAGGTTGAACGTGTCGCGGTCGAGGATGGTTTATGCTACCTGCGAATTAACGGATGCGTCGCCATCGGCGATAACCTCGAGACCGATCCCGGCCAGGTTTATAATGTGACTGCCAATTTGGATGCCATTGATTTCGCCACCGTTCGCACCATTGGTGACATCGTTCGCAGCCAGGTTCACGTCGGCCGGGTGATTGTCTTTGGCGGCAACATTGGCAGTAATGCCGCTTTGCACAATGCCGCCGAAACCCGCGCAAAGCGCTATGTCGGGATCAATGCCCCCAAGTCAGGCGTCTATGGCCATGGCTTTACCGTTGTCCATCTCGGTTATGGCGTCGATGCAAGCCAGCAAACCGCCGCCAGTTTGCACTCATCAGGCGTGCCCACGGTGTTAATCGGCAAAGTCGCAGATATCGTCATCAATCCTCACGGAACAAATTATCAGGGCATTTCAGATTCGGAAGAGATCATGCAATTGACCTTGCAGGCGGTCGAACTGCCGGGACAGGCCTTTATCTGCACCAATATCCAGGAAACAGATCTGGCCGGCCATGCCGAAAACAGCGATCGCTACGCTGAGCGATTACAAGTCGTTGACGGTTACCTGGCGCAATTACTGGCTCGACTCGGTCAAGATGACGCCCTGGTGGTGATGGCCGACCATGGAAATGACCCGACGATTGGTCACTCGCGCCATACCCGAGAAAAAGTGCCATTACTCTTCTGGCGCCCCGGCGTTCAAGGCGTCTATTTGGGCGAACGCTCAACCCTGGCTGATGTCGGGGCTACGGTCTGCGACGCATTTGGCGCTCCGGCACCTCAAAACGGCCATTCGTTCTTCCCGCAAATGAATAAGGGACAACCATGAATCCTTCATCGCAATTTGATCGACGTGGCTATACCTATGCGCACGAACATCTGCATATTGATCTGTCGCCGTTCAAACAGAATATTGATTGCCGATTGGATTGTTACGCACTCCTCGTGGATGAAATGAAAACGCTGGTCAATAAAGGCGTATTGAACCTGGTTGAGGTCACGAACCGCTATATGGGGCGTAATCCTCAATTTATGCTGGATTTGATGCAAGAAACCGGCATAAACATCCTGGCATCAACCGGTTACTACCAACAGGATTTCTATCCGCCACATGTCGCTCAGCGCAGCGCGCAGCAGTTGGCGCAAGAAATGATCGACGAGATTGAGCACGGCATTGACGGCACAACGCTTCGCGCCAGCGTAATTGCAGAAATTGGCAGCAGCGAAGGCACCATTACCCCAACGGAAGAGAAAGTATTCCATGCTGCTGCCCTGGCACATTTAGCCACCGGAAAACCCATCTCTACGCATACCAGTTTCAGCACCATGGGATTGGAGCAGTTGCAGCTATTAATGCGCCATGGTGTATCCGCCGAACGTATTGTTATTGGCCACTGCGATTTACGCGATCAGTTGGACACCTTGCTGAGGATTACTGAAACTGGCGCTTTTATTCAATTCGACACGATCGGCAAAAACGATTACTACCCGGACGAAAAGCGCGTGGCGACATTGCTGGCACTTTCTCAACGCGGACTATTGAGCCAGGTAATGCTTTCCATGGATATCACCCGACGTTCCCACCTGGCCGCAAATGGCGGTCTGGGATTCAGTTATCTCATTGATAGATTCGTCCCCATGCTGCTGCAAGCTGGGATATCACAACAAGATATTGACCATATGCTGTGCACCAATCCAAACACTTTCTTCAGAGGACAAGAATAATGAAAAAGATCGGTATTGCAGGTTTACAACGCGAGCAAATTAAACAAGCTATCGAATCAGCCGCCCCCGGTAAATTTGAGTGCTTTATTCAAAATGACATGGAAGCGGCCAGTAAAGTCAAAAGTGGCGAACTGGATTACTTTATTGGCGCCTGTAATACCGGCGCCGGTGCAGCGTTATCCATCGCTATTGCGATTATCGGTTATAACCGCTGCTGCACCATTGCCAAACCGGGAATACAGGCAAAAGAAGAACAAATAATAAAATGGGTCAACGAAGGCAAAGTGGCCTTTGGCCTTTCGGTGGAACATGTTGAACATGCCATCCCGATGCTGATGGGTCATTTGAATTAAGGGGGTATCCATGGAGCAGTATTTGCATATTGTTATTGTCGCTTTGCTAACGGGAATGACCTCGCTGCTTTCTCATCGTTCCGTTGCCGTATTTCACGACGGTATTCGTCCGATTCTGCCGCAACTGGTCGAAGGGAATATGAATCGCCGTGAAGCCGGCAGCATTGCATTTGGTTTGAGCATCGGCTTCGTCGCATCCGTCGGGATCTCCTTTACCCTCTCAACCGGGCTGTTGAACAGTTGGTTGCTGTTTTTACCCACCGACATCATCGGCGTACTGGCCTTTAACAGCTACCTGGCTTTCGCTTTGGGCATGGCCTGGGGAGTATTGGTGCTGACCAGTTTGGTGCCGATCAATACCCTGCTGACCGCGCTTCCCGTGGATATCCTCGGTTCACTGGGCGAGCTTTCCAGCCCGGTGATTTCGGCCTTCGCGCTGTTCCCACTGGTGGCTATTTTCTATCAATTCGGCTGGCGCCATAGCCTGCTGGCCGCCGTCGCCGTACTGATGTCGCGCGTCATTGTCGTGCGCTTTTATCCTTCACTCTTTCCAGAGTCGATTGAGATATTCGTCGGTATGGTGATGCTGCTGGGGATTGCGATATTTCGTGATATCTCACAGCGCAAGCATCATGAAGTAAACCATGGCACCTCTGTTTTCGAGGAGAGAACCTCTCGCATTATCAAGAATCTGCCGCTGCTCGCCATTACCGGTGCGCTAATCTCGACGGTTGCCAGCCTTAAGCTGTTTGGAGGGTCTGAGGTTTCGATCTATACGCTGGCAAAAGCCTGGGCCCCCGGCGTATCTCCGGAAGAATCCGCTGCGTTGGTCAATCAAGCTGCGCTGGCTGAGTTTATGCGTGGTTTGGGCTTTATTCCGCTCATCGCCACCACCGCGCTAGCCACTGGGGTGTACGCCGTCGCCGGTTTTACCTTCGTCTTTACCGTCGGTTATCTGGCCCCCTCGCCCTGGTTAGCGGCCATTTTAGGTGCCCTGACCATCACGTTGGAAGTGCTGTTGTTGCGGACTATCGGCCGTTGGTTAAGCAACTATCCCTCGGTTCGTAATGCCTCAGACAGTATCCGCAATGCGATGAACATGCTGATGGAATTTGCTTTGCTGATCGGCGCTATTTTCGCCTCTATCAAGATGGCGGGCTATACCGGCTTTAGCATCACCGCTGCCCTGTACTTCCTTAATGAAGCGCTGGGGCGTCCTATATTGAAAATTGCCGCCCCGGTAGTGGCGACCATAATATGCGGTATTTTACTGAACATTTTGTATTTTTTAGGGTTGTTCGTCGTTAATTAACCGAATGTTTTAAACGGAATGTCTGACTAAAGTCGCAATAAAAACACAGGGAAATAATAATGAAAATAGAGAATAATCAAAACACAACCCGCTCAAAGTGCTTTGCAGTATTAGCATTACTGTTGGGTTCTACGGCATTTTTATCGGCGGCCCACGCAAACAACGATACCGCACCCAATAACGATCCTGCTGAAACCTGGCGCACCGATTATAGCGATATCGGTTACCCGAACGTGGGTTTTTCCCCTTATATCAAAGGTTGGATTAATGGTTATCTGACACCGGCAGATTATCCTGACGGCGCAAAAATTCTGCCGCCGCCGCCAAAAGAGCATTCCGCAGCAGCAAAAAGCGATATTGAAACGTTCCATGAATTACGACAGCTGCGCGATACGCCACGCGGCCAGTTGGCGATCGAAGATGCCAAGCTCTCCTTCAACCATATTGGCAGCGCATTTTCACCGGCGCTGGGCATCACTATTTCACGTAAAAATACGCCTCATTTGCACCTGCTCCTCAGCCGTGTTTTTACCGATGCAGGTTACGCCTCCAATGACACCAAAAAAGCGTTTAGCAGGATTCGGCCCTACTCGGCATTACGTATCGACAGTTGCACGCCCAAGGAACATAGCGCGTTAAGTAACGACGGCGGCTCTTATCCCTCCGGTCATGCCGTCACCGGGATGATGTGGGCCATGACGTTAACCGCCATGGAGCCACAGCTGGCAACCCCGTTAATGAAAAAAGGCTATGAGTTTGGTCGTAGTCGCCTGATCTGCGGCGTACATTGGGAAAGTGATGTCAACGCGGGTCGTTTCCTTGCTGCCGGCGCTTTCGCTCGCCTCCAGGCCAGCCCCGAATATCAAAAACAATTCCGCGAAGCCAAGCTGGAAGTCGATCGTCTGTTAGCGCAAAAACAAGGCAGTAAATAAACGTCAGCGCTGATTACCCGGCGCATCAGACGAAAATCATCATCGTAAAAATGCCCAGGTTTGCGCAGAGAGTGTCGCTGCGCAAGCCTTTCTCCATGACAATTATCCCCATCGTGACGCATGCGCACTGCTCAACTTCAACGAGGTTTCATGTCTGGATGACAGCCTGAAATAGTTGAAGCCGATCACAAATAATGACTTTGCCAACGGAAGCCGATTGCAACCGGCGAAACTTCCTTCGACAATGTTACCGATAACATGTTACCGGTAACAAATAATGCAAGGTAACGCCACTTGTCGTTTTGGAGCTAAGCCATGACCAATAATCAAAACCGTATTTACGTCATTATGGGCGTTTCCGGCAGCGGCAAGTCCGCCGTGGCCGCCGCAGCGGCCCGCCAACTATCTGCCGGGTTCCTTGACGGTGACTTTCTGCACCCGCGCAGCAATATCCTGAAAATGGCCGCCGGTGAACCGCTGAACGATGACGATCGCGCCCCATGGCTGGCCGCCCTCAACGATGCTGCCTTTGCGATGCAACGCACCAATACTGTTTCGGTCATTGTCTGTTCGGCGCTAAAAAAGCACTACCGCGATCGCCTGCGCGCCGGTAACGGCAACCTGTCGTTCATCTATCTGCACGGCGATTTTCCGGTGATCGAAGCCCGCCTGGCTGCACGTAACGGCCACTTCTTCAAGCCACAGATGCTGGTAACGCAGTTTGCGGCGCTGGAGCAACCGGGCGCGGACGAAAGCGACGTTATGTCCGTAGATATCAACCAGCCGCTGGAAGCCGTCATCGCCGATACCGTGCGACATATCCAGAGTTTCCTGCCACAGGACGTGTGCGCGTGAATACTGTAACGCTGGTCGGTACCGCAGTCGGCTCGGTTCTATTACTGCTGTTTCTGGTGATGAAGGCACGCATGCATGCCTTCGTCGCGTTAATGTTGGTGTCTATCGCTGCCGGTATTTTTTCCGGCATGCCGTTGGACCGCATCGCCGATACCATGCAAAAAGGCATGGGCGATACGCTGGGTTTCCTGGCGATCGTCGTGGCGCTGGGCGCCATGTTCGGCAAGATACTGCATGAGGTCGGCGCACTCGATCAAATTGCGGCACATTTGCTGAAACGTTTCGGCCAAAGTAAAGCCCATTACGCGCTCGGTATCGCCGGGTTGATCTGCGCCCTGCCGCTGTTCTTTGACGTGGCGGTGGTACTGCTGATCGGCATCGTGTTTGCCGTCGCACGTCGCACCGACGGCAATATCGTCAAGCTGGCCATTCCCTTGTTCGCCGGCGTCGCCGCTGCGGCTTCCTTCCTGCTGCCGGGGCCGGTCCCAATGCTGCTGGCGGCGCAAATGAAAGCCGACTTCGGCTGGATGATCGCCATCGGCCTGGTCGCCGCCGTCCTCGGCATGCTGATTGCAGGCCCATTGTACGGCAGCTTTATTAGCCGCTTCGTTAACTGGCCAATGCCGGCAGACGAAAACGAACCGACACTCAACAAAGGCAACCTGCCGTCATTTGGCTTTAGCCTGGCGCTGGTACTCTGCCCACTGGTGCTGGTCGGCATGAAAACCATTGGTGCACGTCTGGTCACGCCAGGTTCTCAGCTGCAGCAGTGGCTGGAGTTTATTGGCCATCCGTTCACCGCCATTTTAATCGCCTGTCTGATCGTGATTTATGGGCTGGCAAAACCGCGCGGCATGACCAACGAACAAACGCTGGCCATCTGTTCGGCTGCAGTGCAGCCCGCCGGGATCATCCTGCTGATGACCGGTGCCGGCGGCGTATTCAAACAAATCCTGGTGGATTCCGGCGTAGGTCCGGCACTGGGTGACGCCATGATTGGCACCGGCTTGCCGATCGCCGTAGCCGCCTTTGCATTATCCGCTATGGTACGCGTGATCCAAGGCTCCGCCACCGTTGCCTGCCTGACCACCGTTGGCCTGGTGCTGCCGGTGACCAGCCAGTTGGGGCTCGGCGGTGGGCAGTTGGCCGCGCTGGCTATCTGTATTGCCGGGGGGTCTATCGTGCTCAGCCACGTCAACGATGCCGGTTTCTGGCTGTTCGGCAAGTTTACCGGCGCCAATGAGCTGCAAACGCTAAAAACCTGGACGGTGATGGAAACCATCCTTGGCAGCGTGGGTGGCATCATCGGCATGATCGCTTTCACCCTGTTTTAAATCACGATAACGACATAACACCGCCCCCGGCCTTTGCACATCAGGGCTGCAATATTCCACCGGGGGCACCGCCACAGGCGGCGTCTATAACAATAGCCATGTGAGGAAGGTATGCTTAATCCCACCCTATCCCGTGTCACGCAACGCATCATCGACCGTTCCAAACAGAGCCGCGCCGCCTATCTGGCACGCATTGAAGCGGCGCGTTCCCAAACCGTGCACCGCGCACAGCTGGCCTGCGGCAACCTGGCGCACGGTTTTGCCGCCTGTCAGCCGGACGACAAAACCGCACTGAAAAACATGGTGCGCAGTGATATCGCCATCATCACCGCTTATAACGATATGTTGTCTGCCCACCAGCCCTACGAAAACTATCCCCAACGGCTGAAACAGGCGTTGCATGCCGTGGGCGCGGTCGGTCAGGTAGCCGGAGGCGTACCGGCGATGTGTGACGGCGTGACCCAGGGGCAGGATGGTATGGAGCTGTCGCTGATGAGCCGCGACGTGATCGCCATGTCCTCAGCCATCGGCCTGTCGCACAATATGTTCGACGGCGCGCTGTTCCTCGGCATCTGCGACAAAATCGTGCCGGGTCTGGTGATGTCCGCCCTGTCCTTTGGCCATCTGCCGTCGCTGTTTGTGCCTGCCGGCCCGATGAGCAGTGGCTTACCGAACAAAGAGAAAGTGCGCGTGCGTCAGCTGTACGCCGAAGGCAAGGCCGATCGACTGGCGCTGTTGGAGGCCGAAGCCGCTTCTTATCACGGCATCGGCACCTGCACCTTCTACGGCACCGCCAACACCAACCAGATGGTAATGGAAGTGATGGGGTTGCACCTGCCGGGATCCTCCTTCGTTCACCCGGACACCCCTTTGCGCGATGCGTTGACCGACGCTGCCGCACGCCAGGTCACTCGCCTGACCGAAACCGCCGGCAACTATCTGCCAATCGGCAAACTGGTGGATGAAAAGGTGGTGGTTAACGGCATCGTTGCGCTGCTGGCCACCGGCGGCTCCACCAATCTGACCATGCATATGGTGGCGATGGCGCGCGCCGCCGGCATCATCATCAACTGGGACGACTTCTCCGAACTGTCGGACGCCGTACCGCTGCTGTGCCGTATCTACCCGAACGGCCCGGCGGACATCAATCAGTTCCAGGCATCTGGCGGCGTCGCCCTGGTGGTGCGCGAACTGCTAAAGCACGGCCTGCTGCACGAAGACGTACACACCGTGGCCGGTTTTGGCCTGACGCGTTATACCCAGGAGCCGTGGCTGGATAACGGTCAGTTGGCCTGGCGCGAGGGCGCGGAAAGCTCGCTCGATTCCCAGGTTATCGCCAGCGTGGCGGAGCCTTTCGAACATCACGGCGGCACCAAGGTTTTGGCAGGCAACCTCGGTCGCGCGGTGATGAAAACCTCGGCGGTGCCGGCCGACAATCAGATTATCGAAGCGCCGGCGGTGATATTTGACAGCCAGCATGACATCGTGCCGGCATTTGAAGCCGGCAAGCTGGATCGCGATTGCGTGGTGGTGGTTCGCTTCCAGGGGCCACAGGCCAATGGCATGCCCGAACTGCACAAGTTGATGCCACCGCTGGGCGTGCTGATGGACCGCGGATTTAAAGTCGCGCTGGTCACCGATGGCCGCCTGTCAGGCGCCTCCGGCAAGGTCCCTTCCGCTATCCACGTGACCCCGGAAGCCTATACCGGCGGCATGCTGGCCAAGGTGCAGGACGGCGATGTGATCCGCGTAAACGGCCGCACCGGTGAATTGGCATTACTGGTCGATGCCGACATTCTGGCCCAGCGAGCGCCTTACCAACCGGACCTGAGCGCCGAACATATCGGCTGCGGCCGTGAACTGTTCGGCGCATTACGCAGCCAGCGTTCCGGTGCCGAACAGGGCGCCTGCTGCATTAAATTTTAACCGATAGCATGGCCGGGCAGCCCGAAGGCGACGGCTATAACTGGAGAGAACCCTTAATGAACAATTGGAAAACCAGCGCAGAGCAGATCCTGATGGCCGGCCCGGTAGTCCCGGTGATCGTCATCAACAAATTGGAACACGCGATCCCGCTGGCGAAAGCCCTGGTGGCCGGTGGCGTCCGGGTATTGGAAGTCACCCTGCGCACCGCCTGCGCCATGGACGCGATCCGTGCTATTGCCAAAGAAGTGCCTGATGCCATCATCGGCGCCGGTACCGTCATCAACCCGCAGCAGTTGCAGGAAGTGACCGATGCCGGGGCGCAATTCGCCATCAGCCCGGGCCTGACTGCCGATCTGCTGCAAGCGGCCACGGCCGGTTCAATCCCGTTAATTCCGGGTATCAGCACCGTGTCTGAACTGATGTTGGGCATGGATCATGGGCTGCGTGAGTTTAAATTCTTCCCGGCGGAAGCCAACGGCGGCGTGAAAGCACTGCAGGCGATCGGCGGCCCGTTCCCGCAGGTACGTTTCTGCCCGACCGGCGGTATTTCACCGAGCAACTACCGTTACTATCTGGCGCTGAAAAGCGTGCTGTGCATCGGCGGCTCCTGGCTGGTGCCGGCGGATGCGCTGGAAAGCGGCGACTACGCACGCATCACTGAATTGGCGCGTGCCGCCGTTGCGGGTGCAAAAGCTTAATGCTATCGGGCGCGGCGTGCCGCGCCCTTACGTCGCTGCCGAGGTAGCAGGCAGCGCCACCCCGCTGCGCTGGCTAAAACGCCGTTTCTTGCGGTAAGCGAAGACATCTTCCACATGCCCGTCGCGAATGCGCTGCTGCAACCCGCGCCAGTAATCGGCTTCGAACAGGTCGCTGTGCAACTCTTCAAACACCTGCCGAATGCGCCGATCTCCACACAGAAAATGCCTGAACTCCTCCGGGAATACATCGTTCGCCGACACGCTGTACCACGGCTCGCTGGCCAGTTCATCTTCCGGGTAACGCGGCGGTGGAATATCGCGGAAGTTCACCTCGGTCATATAGCAAATTTCATCGTAATCGTAGAACACCACCCGCCCGTGCCGGGTCACGCCGAAGTTCTTGAATAGCATGTCGCCAGGGAAGATATTAGCGGCAGCCAGTTGTTTGATCGCATTGCCATACTCTTCGATGGCGTCGCGCATCTGCTGCTCATTGGCCTGCTCCAGATACAGGTTCAGCGGCGTCATGCGCCGTTCCATATACAGGTGCTTGATCACGATGCGATCGCCCAGATCCTCCAGCTTGTCCGGCACTTCACGCTGCAATTCAGCCAAAAGCTCCGGGCTGAGGCGCGCCTTGTCGACGACAAAATTCTCGTACTCTTGGGTATCCGCCATGCGCCCCACGCGGTCGTGTTCTTTCACCAACTGGTAACAGGCCATCACCTGCGCCTGCGTCACCTCTTTTTGCGGTGCGAACTCGTCTTTGATCACCTTGAACACCCGATCGAACGACGGCAGGGTAAACACCAGCATCACCATGCCTTTCACCCCCGGCGCGATGATGAACTGCTCCTGCGAGCCGGCCATAAACGTCAGGTATTCACGGTAACATTCCGTTTTACCGTGCTTCTGGCAGCCAATCGCCATATACAGTTCGGCGGTGGTTTTGCCCGGCAGTATTTCTCGCAGCCACTCGACCATCGCTGCCGGAAGCGGTGCGTAAACCATAAAGTAAGAACGTGCGAAACCGAAGACGATACTGGCCTCGGCCTTACTGGTCAGGCAGGTATCGATAAACAAGGCACCGGAATCGCTGTGATGGATCGGCAGCAGGAAAGGATAGACCGTATCCGCCACCCGCAGCTTACCTACCAGCCAGGCAGCCTTGTTACGGTAAAAGAGCTCATTGGCAATCTGGAACGTCGCCCCCGCCAGCTGCTGCGCGCTAAAGCTCTGTTGCAACGCCAGCGTGATGTAATCAATATCACGCGACAAGTTTTCCCAAGGTAGCCGCAGAGGTAAATCCGTCAGCAGGTTGTACAGCATCGCCGATACATCACCGCTAGCAGTGAAATTGCGCGACAGCGGACGCGGGATATCGCGAAAGCGTCCCTCGGGCTGGGAGCTGAAAACAAACAGCTTTTCCGGCGTTAGATCCCGGTGTTTGAACAGGCGGCAGTAAACCGAATTGAAGAAGCTTTCGGCGATCTCAAAGCGTGGGTACTCCGGCAACAGGTCGGTGTACACCGCCTTCACCCGGCTGGGGAAATCCGCATCAAAGGACTTTTGCCCCGTGATGCACTTTAGTTGCTCCACCACCAAACCGACGTGATGGTCATACAGGTGAATACGCTTTTTCATCGCCTGTTGCACCGCCGGCCAGTCTGCTCGCTCAAAACGCTGCTGCGCACCGGCAGTCACCTCAAGGAAGCGGCCATATTGCGCATCAAAACCCTGCAGTATCGTCTGTGCGATCAACAGCTCCAGTTTCGCCGCCATCCTTACCTCCCGCCAGAAAATAGAGCCCGCATATGCAGGCTCTGGGTTAGGTTTTTTCAGCGTTGCCGCCTCAGAACTGCTGTTCTTCCGTCGAACCGGTCAGCGCCGTTACCGAAGAAGCACCGCCCTGAATGATGGTAGTGACCTTGTCGAAATAGCCGGTACCCACTTCCTGCTGGTGCGATGCGAAGGTGTAACCGCGTGAAACGGCATCGAATTCCGGTTTCTGTACCTTCTCGACGTAGTGCTTCATGCCCTCGCCCTGTGCATAAGCGTGCGCCAGGTCAAACATGTTGAACCACATGCTGTGGATGCCCGCCAGCGTGATGAACTGGTATTTGTATCCCATCGCCGACAGTTCTTCCTGGAAGCGGGCAATCGTCTGATCGTCCAGGTTCTTTTTCCAGTTGAACGACGGTGAACAGTTGTATGCCAGCAGTTTGCCTGGGAATTTGGCGTGAATGGCATCAGCGAAACGCTTGGCTGCCTGCAGATCCGGCGTGGAGGTTTCACACCACACCAGGTCGGCGTAAGGGCAATACGCCAGGCCACGGCTGATCGCTTGCTCAATGCCGGCATGGGTACGGAAGAAACCTTCCGCTGTACGTTCGCCGGAGACAAACTCGCTGTCGTATGGATCGCAGTCTGACGTCAGCAAATCAGCCGCATCGGCGTCGGTACGTGCGATGACCAGCGTTGGCACACCGAGCACGTCTGCAGCCAAACGGGCTGCTACCAGCTTCTGAATCGCCTCCTGGGTTGGTACCAGCACTTTACCGCCCATATGGCCGCACTTTTTCACCGCCGCCAATTGGTCTTCGAAATGCACCCCGGCAGCGCCGGCCTCAATCATGGCTTTCATCAGCTCAAAGGCATTCAGCACGCCGCCAAAACCGGCTTCGGCATCGGCGACAATCGGCAGGAAGTAGTCGGTGTAACCCTTACTGCCCGGTTCAATTTTATTGGCCCACTGGATCTGATCGGCACGGCGGAAAGTATTGTTGATACGTTTAACCACCGCCGGCACGGAATCAACCGGGTACAGCGACTGGTCCGGATACATGGCCGACGCGGTGTTGGCATCCGCAGCGACCTGCCAGCCAGACAGATAAATCGCCTCAATGCCGGCTTTGGCCTGCTGCAATGCCTGCCCGCCAGTCAGCGCACCCAGGCTGTTGACATAGCCTTTGCGTGATTTACCGTGCAGCAGTTCCCACAGCTTGGCGGCACCGTTTTGTGCCAGCGTGCAGACCGGATTGACCGAGCCGCGCAAATTAATCACGTCTTCAGCGCTGTATGGGCGCGTGATGCCTTCCCAGCGAGCTGATTTCCATTCCTGTTCCAGTTGTTGAATCTGTTGAGCACGAGAGGTAGACATAATTTTTATCCTTTTCAATAATGTAGGGTTAATGGTCAGGAACAGGTTCAGGCCAGAAGCTCATAGCCGGGTAAGGTCAGAAAATCGATTAATTCGTCTTGCGTAGTAATACGTTCCATCAGGCGCGCAGCTTCTTCGAAACGGCCAGCGTTAAAGCGCGCCTCACCCAATTCTTCACGTACCACCAACATCTCTTCTTTCAGCATCTGGCGGAACAGCGTCTTGGTGACCAACTGGCCATCACTCAGGCTCTTTTGGTGATGGATCCACTGCCAGATTGAGGTACGGGATATTTCCGCCGTCGCCGCATCTTCCATCAAGCCGTAAATCGGTACGCAGCCATTGCCGGAGATCCAGGCCTCGATGTATTGCACCGCCACGCGAATATTGGCGCGCATGCCGGCTTCGGTCCGTTCGCCATCACAGGGTTCCAGCAGTTGCGCGGCGCTGATCGGCGCATCGTTTTCACGCAGGACTTCCAGCTGATTACGGCGTTCGCCGAGCACTTTGCTGAACACTTCCATGACGGTATCTGCCAACCCCGGATGCGCCACCCAGGTGCCGTCATGGCCGTTATTGGCCTCCAGCTCTTTATCCGCCCGTACCTTGTTCAATACCCAGGCATTTTTCTCGGCGTCTTTGCTAGGGATAAACGCGGCCATGCCCCCCATGGCAAAAGCGCCTCGCTTGTGGCAGGTCTTGATCAGCAACCGGGAGTAAGCACTGAGGAACGACTTGTCCATCGTGACCGACTGGCGATCCGGCAAGACCCGGTCAGCGTGGTTTTTCAGCGTTTTGATATAGCTGAAGATGTAATCCCAACGGCCGCAGTTCAACCCGACGATATGATCGCGCAGGTGGTAAAGGATCTCGTCCATCTGGAATACCGCCGGCAACGTTTCGATCAATACCGTGGCCTTGATGGTGCCGCGCGGCAGGGAGAAACGATCCTCGGCAAAGCTGAATACCTCACTCCACCAGGCGGCTTCCTGCCAGGATTGGGTTTTCGGCAGGTAGAAATAAGGGCCGCTGCCTTTTGCCAGCAATTGACGGTAGTTGTGGAAGAAATACAGTGCGAAATCGAACAGACCGCCAGGGATCGCTTCGCCCTGCCACTGCACGTGTTTCTCCGGCAAATGCAGGCCACGTACGCGCGCTATCAATACCGCTGGATTAGGCTTCAACTGATAAATCTTGCCGGCTTCATTGGTGTAAGAAATGGTGCCATTCACTGCATCATGCAGGTTGATTTGCCCATCGATCACTTTGTCCCAGCTCGGCGCCAGTGAATCTTCGAAATCCGCCATAAACACCTTCACATTGGCATTCAAGGCATTGATCACCATTTTGCGTTCAACCGGCCCGGTGATTTCGACCCGACGGTCGCGCAGATCCTCGGGTATGCCGCGGATCTTCCACTCTCCATTTCGAATGGAATCAGTTTCCGAAATAAAGTCTGGGAGTTCGCCCTGATCGATCTTCTGCTGCCAACAGGCACGCGCAGCCAAAAGCTTATTGCGCTGCGGAGTAAAGTTACTCACCAGATCCGCCAGGAATTCGACCGCGTCATCCGTCAACACCTGCCGTTCAGCAGCGGTAAAACCCTGCGTAAACGTTAACTCCGTGCCTGCTATCTGTTGCGTCATTGTCTTGCTCCTTCGCATCATTGTGCACCGCCGCTGCAAGTCAGGCGGGCACATCTTCATCAGAAATCAGTGCGGATCAGGATGAATAAAATGATCCTCAACTGGTCAGATCTCATCTCGCTGGATCTAAGAATACTCAACTAAAAATAAAAATCAAAAACGATTTCCATTTTATTATTAAATATTTTATTAACCTTTTATTATCAATTGGTTATTGAAAATAACAATGTTAGAGGGTAAGGAAACCGGTTCCATTCCCTGTCGGTAGTTATATCAAGTGTTTGTTAGATAATGAGTTTTAGTAAGAATGGCAGATAAATTAGGGGTAAAGCGCTGGGAGAGGAGTGCCGGCGGCCTCGATTCAGCCGCCGGTTAAAGCAAAAAATGTTATTCCAGGGTCGGGTTCATATGACGCAGATCGTAAGGTGTGATCTGGTAAACGTAGTAGTTAAGCCAGTTGGCGAACAACAAGTGGCCATGGCTGCGCCAGGTCGCTTTGGGGGTAAGTTCGGGGTTATCGTCGGGGAAGTAATTGAGCGGCACTACCGGGTTGAGACCTGCTTCGTTATCGCGACAGTACTCACCGGCGAGCGTCAGCGCATCATACTCTGGGTGCCCAGTCACGAACGCCAGCCGTTTATCCTTGCTGGCGAACAAATAGGCCCCGGTTTGCTCCGACTCGGCCAGGATATCCAGATCCGTGTACTGCCGAATAATCTCGGTAGGGAAATCCGCATAGCGCGAATGAGGGGCCAGGAAGGTCTCATCAAAACCACGCGTCAGCAAGGCATGCTGCTGCAAGGTTTGGTGCTGGTAAACGCCAGAGAGTTTCACTTCACGCGTCATCTTCGGGATGCCATACAGAATATTCAAAGCGGCCTGCACGGCCCAACAGACAAATAGCGTGGAGGTCACGTGATTCTTGGCCCAATCTATTACGCGTTCAATCTGCGGCCAGTAAGCAACGTCGCAGAAATCAACCAACCCTAGCGGGGCCCCCGTCACGATCAGACCATCAAAGTTCTGATCCTGGATGTCTTCAAAATCACAATAAAAGTTGTTCAGATGCTCCGCCGGCGTGTTCTTCGACTCGCGGCTGTCGATACGCAGCAACTGGATATCGATTTGCAAAGACGAGTTAGAAAGCAGACGTAAAAACTGGTTTTCCGTCTCGATCTTCTTTGGCATCAGGTTAAGGATCAGCACTTTCAACGGCCTGATTTCCTGTGTTTTTGCCCGTGAGGATGTCATCACAAAGACATTCTCATTGCGCAAGAAACTTACTGCAGGTAACTCATCAGGAACACGAATCGGCATTGCTTAATCCCCACACATCCGTTTAAACGTTTAGACTTCTAGATGCCCGAAGATAGCGGTTTTTTACCGTAATGTCGAGTGTTCAACGGAAAGGTGAAAATGTTTCATCGCGGCGATGACGGGAGGTTAAACGTATTTTTGGACGCTAAAAAGCAAAAAGGCCATCCTTGCGGATGGCCTCTTGGCATAATTGATGCCTGGCAGTGTCCTACACGATTCGTCTCATCCTGAGACTCACCCCTTCGGGGCCGCCGCAAGCGGCGTTAAAGCCCGTTCCCGACGGGCTTTTCGCATGCCCATGCTCGAGCAGAACGACATACAGCAGATAAAACAAAAAGCCCTACGCTTTCACGTAGGGCTTGTTGCTTTATTTGATGCTTGGCAGTGTCCTACTCTCGCATGGGGAGACCCCACACTACCATCGGCGCTACGGC
>RCUO01000068.1_pt1 | contig 81307 bp, 84 predicted proteins | sample 2166161 | NCBI WGS metagenome assembly RCUO01 (sample SAMN09932617, study PRJNA488358) | compost metagenome | feature: garden; material: soil; isolation source: compost soil in cyclohexanecarbonitrile-enriched culture | place: Germany: Experimental Botanical Garden Goettingen | collected 2016-01-27
AGCGACAGTTCAATCCGGATGCTCCGGATGAGCGTTGGGTAACGGACATAACCTATAGTGTGCCCGGAGTTCAGGGCGAGCACGGATGCTCAAATGAACCACGAGTCTGTCTGGAATATTGAGCCGGTAACTCATGACGAGAAACCCAACAATCCCACCGGGTGTGACGGTGGAGAACCTGAGCGGCAGTGACCTGCGGCATGCCTGCAGGGTGATGTAACCCGCTGACAACGGGGATTGAGGCGAGATCACTAAGCCGAGATGATCCTCAAGGTTGAGTGCTGAAAGGCTGAAGAACATGAACCCGTTAATCCGTCTCTGTGGGTTGAAAACGTCACCACGGCCTACGTGATCTAATATGCCCTGAAGGGAATATTTCCCCTTCAGGATGGTAAATAAAGACGGACCGATGTTCCGCTTAGATGTGCTTTCAGTTATGGCTTGATATAGCCTGCCCGAATCTGGCTTTCACTGACTTCGATAAAGACATCGCATCCCTGGTGAATGACCTGGCTTATGAATGTTCCCCAGAAATCCTGACCGAGGGATTCGCCAAAATCATCGTAGCCCACCTCAAGGCCAGCATTTTCATACCAACCCTCATTTTCAGGCAACCGGGGATCAAAGTCGTCAGGATAGGCAATATGCAGTCTGTAACCATCCTGATATGCTCCCTCCTCCGCCATCAGATAAATGCCCGTATCTTTCACAAACAGTAAGTTACCGCCTTTTTCCTGCAATTCTTCCATCACGGGTTTCAGGACGGCATTTTTAAAAAATAGCATGATCTTCACCTTTAAAAATAGGGGGAAAATCATCCCGGGGGTTGATTTTCCCCGGAGGTTTGTTTAACGCGATATCCGATAAAGCACAGGCTTACCAGTCATGAACTGCAAACCCGGACAGTACCTCACCACAGCAGTCAAAGTGAACGAGTGAAACATTAAGCCGCTTCATCAGAACGTAGGTCAGACGGCGCGCATCTTTTGAAAATCCCCGCTTCTTTAACTCAAGCTGCGGGAAATTGTACGCGCTCAGCCGGACTGAATAGCCGGTGCCAGTGAGATGGATCCACTCGGCATCCCCCCACTCGCAACGCTGATGCCCCAGACGATGCAACAATTCAGCGTCTTGCTCAGTCAGGTGCGCCGTACTGCATACGACGTACTGGTAAAGTTCCACAGGTTGCACACCTTCACCGGTAAGGCTGCTCCCGGCATCGTTGACAGTAGACATCTTATGCATCCCTCGCCGATGACACTGATGAATGCTCCTGCACCGGCAGCGCCTCCGGCGGGAAAGCCATCAGAGGAGCCGAAAACGGCCCCGCCCCGTACTTCCCGCTGTCAACGTGGTCTCCGCGGTCATAACAGTCATAACCCAGGACACCGTTGATAGGTTCCTGGTACCAGTGGCGGATCTCGCAGTCAAAAACGGCCGAGAGTTCCCCCATAAGCTCGCTGGAAGGCGGATACGACGGTGAGTCAAACTCCAGGCGTAAGCTGTTTATACGGTCACGATGCCAGAGAACGTTGTGGCCACATGGCCACTCCATTCCGTGGATACGGCTGTACAAACTGCCCGTGCTGGACATGCCAGCAAGCAGGCGACTGTTGCCGTTCAGTTCAGCCACGAGTCGTGAAGGAATGATCATCAGCATGTCGCAGTGGCAGGCACGCTCAGGTTTTCTCCCCAGTTTCTCCCAGCATTCACCGCCGTCGATATGAGGTGACCAGGTAGCCACACCAAACCAGTCGATGTACTGCCTGGTCATCAACTGCGCCATTATCTGACGTGCGCCCAGCGGGAGAGTTTCCCACCGGACGGCGCTGAGCCCTGACTGCGTCCAGATTCGGTCAATTTGTCTGACGGTGTCTGGATTGAGTACGGCATCTTTCTGCATCAACTCCAGCCAGTGTTGGAAAGCCAGGTTGGAGGCGACAGCCGGCCCGGTTCCGTGTGAGACCAACCCCGGGTAAGGGGGATATTCAACACTTTTCACCGGCTTGAGCACCCCGGCTGAGCCTGCCAGAAACAGCTGAATGCTCTGTTGTACGGCATGGCGGTATAGCGGCACCTCATCGCCGGCAACCCACTGCAGCATAACGTCGATAAATACGGAACGGCCGGTGATTTCCAGGCGGTTTTTGCACCATTCAAACACTGTTACTTCTCCTCTTCAGACTAAAAAGAGGGAGCTTCCCCATCGGGGAAGGTCTCCCCCGATGGGTGGTTTACAAGTTAAGCCGGGTCAGCCCCGGATCACGGGTGACTGATCATCCCGAGTGTGGCGCCGGCCTCAAGGCCGGCAATCAGCTCATCGGCCGCACTCAGATAAGGTGAGCGCGGCTGGTAAGCAGAGTCGTTAAGGTGCGTCAGGTGATACTTGTCCACCAGGTCATTAATGGCTTCAAAGGGTTTGATCCCCGCTTTTTGCAACGTCGCCACACAGGCGTCGTCGCATAAATCGGTATCATTCAGCGTCAGGCCATAGTGCCGGGACAGCAGCGCCGCTGCGGTGGCCTGCCAGAATTGTGATGTCTGCATCATTGTCTCCTTCAGGCCACTTTTGTGGCCGTTGATACTGCCTGTGAGTCAGTCGTCAGAGTTAACAAAAACTCTGACGCTTCCCGCGCCTGCCGGCATGCCCGGAACAGCGCTCTTTTGTCTTCTTTGAGTGCCTTGAGCCAGCCACTGACGTAGCTTTCATGCTGGACCTCACCGTAGACGCCAAGCTCTGCGCAGAGAAAGGCGCTGCCCATCTCGGCAATCAGCTCCTCAAACGCGTAAACCGGATCCCCGAATTGTCGGGTCGAAGACGTTATCCCTTCCCGGTTCAGCCGTTTTTGATGGCCACTGGCATGCACCAGTTCATGAAGTAACGTCGACCAGTAATCAGCCTCAGTAAAAAACTGCTCGGAAGTTGGCATCACTATCTGATCCGCAGCCGGCCGGTAATAGGCGCGGTTTTGCTCCAGAAAGTTGACGGCCACGCCGCTGACGTTGAATATTTCCATCACACGGTTCATCACCGGTGCAGAAACCGTCTTCGCTTCCTCCTCCGTCAAAAACACAGAAGGGTCATCGTATAAGTCGGCCGGCAAACCGTCGCACTGCTGGGTGTTAAACAGTTGCAAAGGTCTGAGCATCGTCCGGGACTCCATGACAGGCTTACCGTCTTTGTCAGTAAGTTTGATGCCCTGGTCATCTTCAGCCTGGACCTCAAACGGTTTGAAAATTACCGCGACACTGCACGTTTCGCCCGTACGGACGTGTCCGCCGGCGAGCTGCGCCTGCCGGAAGGTGAGCCAGCGGTCAGAGCTAAAACCCCGCTCCTCCGCCGCCATCCAAAGCAGCGGAATATTTATCCCGCTGTAGGCTTTGCCCGTGGTGGCATTTGCTGGCAGGCAGTTGCCGCCCCTCTTTTGCGCAGTACGCCAGGGTTTACGCCAGGGCGCAGTGCCTTTCTCGAGAGCCGCAACGATTTTGTCAGTCACCTGCTGATACAGGTCTGCACGTTCAGTTTTGGGTGCCTTGTGGGCTGAGGTATTTTTTTTCATGGGATCAACCTTAGAAAGGCGTATCCCGGCCAGCGGCGGGGTACGCCACTGGAGTGGATGAAAATTAACGAGTGAAATAGGAGGTGATAGTTTCCCCCGCTGGGGTCACCGAACTGATACGGTCTTTAAGTCGGGAAAACGCGCGAACAAACTGTTCCCGGTCGGCCACTTTTGCCCGCTTGCAATCGGTACGGATAACGTCATCGAGCACGTAAAGTGCCGTCATACGCCACGCCGCTTTTTCCCGATTGCCTACGCAGGCAAGGAAGTGTTTATGCGACTGATCAAACATTCGCTCGATGCCGTTTCGAAACTCAGCCACCGGAACAAACACTTTCTCAGGAGGCCGTGTTTCACTCACGACGGTTGAAGTAAGGGGCGTGACAATAAAGTCATGATGCTCATTGAGGATCGCCTCTCTCGTCGAGTGTTTTATGAAAAAGGTAAAGGAATAGTCGATGCAAGGAAGGTGTTCTACCACCCGCTCTTCCCAACCTTCGTCTCGTCGGGGATCGTAACCCACCGCATAGGCCATGTTCATATATCCGGGCTGTCGTTCATCTTCGGCACGGATGTAGAAGCCATAACCGTTTTCCAGGGTGATTGGTTTATTTAGACCGGACGGGAGAGTTAATACCTTACGTAGAGAAGCGGAAGTAAAGCGGAACATGATAAATACCCCTGTGGTTAACAGGAGAAACTTCCCGGGAGGAAGTCTCTCCGGGAAGCATGGTCAGAAAAGTGTCATACCGCGTTCAGCGCACCATCGCTAAAACGATAACGGTACAGAGCCAGATCGCGTGCCATTATTCGGGCCGCTTTCATGGCCTGACGTGCAGAACGCCAATGGCCGCAGGTGCCAAAACTTTGCACCTTCCAGTCGCGGGAACTGCACCCCGTACGGCAGGCTATCTTGGCAGTAAACTGCCCATTGCCGTTTCGAATAACCTCGGGACGGAAACTCAAGTGCCCCGTACGGTTAGTGAACCAGTCGTTGTCGTTCTGCCCAAGCACAGTTGAAAAATGTGCCAGGACATCGGACGCCTTCTGTAAAATTGAAATGATGATTTTCATGGTGTTTCTCCTGCAGTTGAGCGGAGAAACCTTTACCCATGCGGGGAAAGTTTTCCCCGCATGGGTGGTCAGTTAGGTTGTCCTGTCAGGACATGGGTTAAGCGTAATTAAAAAAAGCAGACAGACTCCATGCCTTCACGGAATCCATAGTTCCAGGCATGTGCATCTGTGGCGTGGCCAAGAAGCACGAGCTCGGTCACATACTTTTGAAAAAGATAATCAGGTATCAAGCTGGACTCGCAGGCTTCGCCAAGTTGTTTAGCAATCCAAATTACCTCGTTGGTTCGTGATGGGAAGCCATCGGCATCGACGTCATCCGCAATACCACAGCGTTGTAATGCACGTATTGTCAGCAATGCTGTTTCAATGTCAGATATCAATTCGATGAAATCGATAGTTGAATGTGTACACGCGTGGATACGTCCAACAGTGATGTCGTATGAGTGCATGGTAAAATCCTCAAAGTAAAGGGACACCATGCCCACAGGGAGCAAAGTCCCGGCAGAGTAAAAAATGTGAAAAGCTAGATGGCAATGCGCCGTGAGGTAGAGTGAAAAGGGTAAAACGTATTTTATTGAAATTAATCAATAGCTCACTGGAAAAATATCTTCTTCCAGCTCAGTGGCCATAGCTTCGAGTTCAAGGTTATGTGCATCCTGGTAACCACAGGCCATGGCGAGATCCCAATGAGTGGCATCTATTAGAAATGAATTAATAACCAGTTGGCGTACCACATTTTCCGGCAACCTTTCATAAAGACCGTAAAAGCTGCGGTATCCCAATTCATAAGCCACATTGTAAACAATTTGCTCAACAAACTGTGATGCATCAGCCCCGAACGGATGTTGAACGCAGGTAGTCGCCAACTTCAGTTCAATGACCAGTCGGCGAATTAAACGAACGTCACCTGTAAACCAGTCTAGCCATTCCGTCAAAAGTGTCCGGGGAAACAGTCTTCCAGAGACATTTGTCAAAAATGCTGAAGCAGTACAAATGAAATTTAGTAATAACATGGTGGTATTCCTCAAGTACAAAAAGGAACCCATTCCCCAAGGGAGTGAAGTCCCTGTAGGGTAAGAAAGCATGATGGCGAAGCGCCATGGGGTATAAGTGATGAAGAGTAAAACGTGTGAAGTGAGCCTTAACCCGTAGGTCTCTGTTTGCAAAGGTTAACAGATTTAACGTAACCGCCCGAAAGCGCCATCTCTCAGGTCATGATGGCATTGGCATGTGATTACCCGAAGGCGTTCCTCTCAAATCACCGGAACATTGGCAGTTGTCAGAGACAACGTAAGCAAATTAATCGTACACAATCCCCGCATCTCCGGCAATAGCGTCAACGCAAAGATTTTCCCACGTCGTTCTATAAGCCCAGGAGATGAACTCCTCAACCGAAATGCCGTTGCTGCCGAGAACATTTCTTTTAAATGAATTATTATTGAAATCAATATTGTAAATAAAGTCTTCATTAACGCGTACTGGATACTTACGCCAGTCGGCATCTAATACAACAGCTGAAGAGATTTCGGTGGTAAGACCAAAATAGTCGGGCATGTTAACATCTCCCTCATAGGTATATTTCCAGAACACGCGCCCAATAACCGAATGCGTCGCACAAACGACAACCTTTTTACTCATCGTTCTCTACCTTGTTATAAACACGCGTCACGTAATGCCCCCGACCGTCCCCATGACCTAAATCCATGGAAACTAATGCCTCGGCTTCTTTCTGACTAAACCCCTTTTCTAAATGGTATTTCATGGCATCTCTTGAATAAGCATATCGCAAACTGTGCGGAGCATATTTACCGACGAGGCCAGCCTCTCTGACAATATTGCGGTATCGTTCAATGGCAAGGTGGATCCCCGCTTTATCAATCAATTTCCCGTTGTTATTTTTCATAAAACGTATTGCGTTATTTACGACACTAAGCAAAGTCTGGCGGTTAATTATCGTCGTGTCGCGAGGTCGTCCCCCTTTCGTGCCGAAAACGATCCTGACTTTTTCCTGGTCACTCTGAAGAACCTTCTGCCAGGTCATTAATGACTTCACAGATTGCATCGTTTCTTCCGTACGTAAACCAAGATGTCGCGATAATTCCATGGCGATCGCAGCACCCGCATCGACTTCACGGATTTTATCAAGAGTCTCTTTATATACATCATCAGGAATAGCGACTTTGGTACCATCTCGACTGGTTCCTGAAATACCTAACGCCGCGTTGCTTAATTTCTCATGTTCAGGATTAGCCATAAACGTTTTACCCGCAGTACGAAGTATCGCCCGGATTGCCGCCATTTCATTTTGTAACGTACGTTTGGAGATGTCCTCTGAAAGCCGGCTTTTTATGTAAAGCGCAATATGATGTGTTTTCAAATTCCCGGCATCGCGAATTTGAATATTCATTTTTAATAAACGGTCCGCCAAACGATCGGCTATTTTCATTCTGTCGGAAACGGTCTTAAAACTTCCTCCCGCCTGGCGAGCAAGCGTGACCAAGCTTTTATTTAACTTCGCCATAAACACTCCAATTTTACACAAGGTGAGTTAGGCATTCCGTCCCAGTGAACGGAATGCCTAACTCACCGGCTCCCCGGATACTTCAGTTAAAAACATCTCACCCCGACGGCACGGTTAATTTTGCGCTTCCTGCGTCTCAACAGACATCTGTGCATCGGGGCGGCGAAATGTTGAGTTCTTGCGAGGCTCCCCAGGTCTCAGACCTGTTCGCGGCTTACGCCGGGCTGATTTACATCAGTCTACCTCCACACACCAGCTTCCTGGTGTCGCCATCGATGTCGTGTTGATTTACCTCCTCTAATTTAAAAGTTGTCTTCATACGGGTTTCCGCTGATAAGACAGTTGGTGAGCGATTAATGACCTGAATGACAGTTAAACGATCTGTTATGCGTTTTAAAACCGTCACTACGTGTTGGTCAGATGGTAGAAATGTTGTTGAAGTGGCAGTACGTCAGTGCTGCCGGTTGTGCGCTGCGCGCGTCACTTGGTACTCGTTTCACTCGGACGCAAGTGACGCCGCGCTCCTCTGCTCTCAATGCGTACGTGGAAGATGCCAAATGTTCCAATTGGCATACCCACGGTCCGCAAAGTTCGCAACCGGCAGCTGACGTCAAAGCATCAAATCGAAGTGAAACCGCAGTGAAAACTACAAAGCGTAATTGCGTAAAAAATCAGCAAATTGAAGTAGAAGAGACCTTACCGCGATCCAATCGCGATCCCCATTCTCAAAGGTTAACGGGGGTACCGCCCGAAGGCGCCACCTCTCAGGTTATAGTGGCATTGGCAGTGCGATCACCCGAAGGCGCCCCTCTCAGATCGCTGGGGGCATTGGCATGTTGCAGATAGCAACGTTACAACACACACATCTTAGATCACTTAGTGAAGGATTTTCAAGAATTAAGCGCTCCTTACTAGGAGCGAAGAACTTTTTCTAACTCACTTTTGTCTTTGTAAACCTCAACAATAAAACGTACCCATTCTTGGCAATATAGATAGCCATCGAAACCTTCGACATAACCGCTATATTTTCCTTTATATTTTTTATCATTGCCACTCGGCCTGGCATCATAATATTTCCAAAATTTCGTATGAGTTGTAATGTTAAAACTCCTCTCTTTTCTTTGTACTAATGCAACAACTCGCGTCGGCTTCAATTTGAACTGATTTTCCACGTTCTTTATAAATGCAATCCCGGATTCGTATGTTTCTATTTCCTCCTCACTGAGATTACTAACATTTATGAATTCAATTGCCAAATCTGATTGCTTGGCATTTTTGCCCACCAAGGGCACTAACAATGCCCTAAGCCTATATTGTTGGCTTTGGACTATTTCATCTGACAGTTCACTTTTATAATCCTCCATGAATTTTTTAACAATATTAAAATTCTCAGTCTGGAATTGTTTAATTGCATCAATTTGTGCCTGTTGGGTTGCTCTCGTCAATTGCATTGCAAGAGCCAAATTAATCATTAAAGCACTCGTTTCACCAAACTCTTTTATAACTAAGTTCTCAAAGTTATTTATTGCTGCCTGGCATTCACCAAATGTTAACAAATCAACAGCGGGTAGTCCTCGATGCTCTATTATGTTTCTCAACCCAATAAGAAAAATTAAGTTTGCCTTTTCGGCAGATTCAACACCAGGCCAATACTCTTGACAACATGTTTTTAACTCCCAAGCTTTCTCTTGGCCATCAACTATTTTAGGTTTCCCATCTTCTTCTAGATAATTATACGGAGTACCATTTTTGGCAAAAATAGCATGAAACAAAGATGTGTACGCAATAATAATATTAACAATGAAACCATATGTTTTAAATTCAGTAAAAGGGTTGTTATATGTAGCCACAGCGAGTAGCGCAAACTCTCTGGCCTTTTTTAGATTAATGCTTCGCTCTGACTGAGGAATTGAATCCATATTCTTTTGAGTATTAACATGACGAAAATCTTCCTTGCTAAGATATTTTATCCCAAGAGTTGTATATTGATCCCCATCTCTAGTTATAAATTTATTCCATGTTTTTGTAGGATAAGTCTTGCAGGTTTTAACTTTCCATCCAGTAGCCGCCGCCAATTCTTCTATGGTAAATGACTCTTGGTTCCTTTCTCTCATAACCAAGAAATCATATGCTAAGTCCACTTTATCAAACTTGCTCATTCTATCTCTCCCTAACCTAACAGCATTATTGCACCATGATAAATTTTGTACGTATGGTGCTCCATAAGTAAAAAAACGAAATGTCATATTAGGTTCTATGAGTTCAAGCTAATTGTGTCAACAAAATATTTTCGGAACCCCAGATACACATCTTTGATGATCTTTTAAGACATCACATTAGAGTACAGCCCAATGTGACACACTCATTGGGGAAGCTAATGTCAGGGCAACAAATTGGTTATGTACGCGTTAGTTCTGAAGATCAATCAGTAGAGCGCCAACTTAATGGGCTCCATCTTGATAGGGTTTTTATCGATAAGGTTTCCGGTAAAGATACTAACCGCCCCGAGCTGAAGCTTTTACTATCGTTTGCGCGTGAAGGCGATACAGTCGTTATACACAGCATGGACCGGCTTGCCAGGAACTTAGACAATCTAAGGAGCTTGGTGAAGGAATTAACTACCAAAGGGGTACAGGTTAAGTTTATTAAAGAAGGGCTAACCTTCAGCGGTGACGATTCACCGATTGCCCAACTACTTCTGTCAGTTATGGGAGCATTTGCTGAATTTGAACGTTCCCTCATCAAAGAACGGCAGCGAGAAGGGATCGAACTGGCAAAAAAACGTGGGGCATATCGAGGGCGTAAAAAAATCTTTAGATACACAAGAAATTGAGAATATTAAACAACTGGCCGCTGAAGGTAAGAACAAGTCTCATCTAGCGAAACAATTCGGCATTAGTAGAGAAACCCTATACCGCTACATTCGTGGATCATGAAGATAGAACACTGAGACGATGCTAAAACAGACTTTTTAATTATCTTTCCTTGTTGTTCAGCAACCTAGGATTTTCTAATTCATCGAGCTTCACAATTCAAAACGCACACGATTATACTGTATATAAAACCAGTAATTAATAAGGGTGCGTTATGACCATTTTTTATCCAATCCCGGCCCCACTGAAGCTTATGATACCCTTTTTCCAGGATAAGGTGCAGGCGGGTTTCCCTTCACCCGCACAGGATTACATTGAAAAAGGTATTGATTTAAATGAACTTTGTGTGAATCACCCCGCAGCAACCTACTTTGTTATGGCTACAGGGATGAGTATGGTTGATGCCGGTATTTATGAAGGTTCACTGCTGGTCGTAGACCGAAGCCTGCAGGCAAAACACGGAGATATAATTATTGCATCGCTGGCTGGTGAATACACAGTTAAGCGGCTTTGCCTTCACCCTATAGTTAAGCTCGTACCAATGAATCCGGATTTCCCCCCAATTATTCTCCACGACGGAGGCGACGAGCTGGAGGTTTTTGGTGTTGTGACGTTCAGCATCAATGGGTTTCAATGATGTTTGCTCTCGCCGATGTGAACAGCTTCTACGCCAGCTGCGAAACAGTGTTTCGCCCTGACTTACGGGGACGACCTGTCGTCGTTCTAAGCAACAACGATGGTTGTGTAATAGCGCGCAGCGCAGAAGCCAAAAAACTAGGTATCCGGATGGGAGATCCGTTCTTCAAAATGCGTGACATCTTCGAAAAGCACAAGATAGTTACCTTCAGCAGTAACTATGCGCTTTACGCGGACATGAGCTCACGGGTAATGACTGTATTAGAGGAAATGTCCCCAGCCGTCGAAATATACAGTATTGATGAAGCATTCATGAACCTGCAAGGCGTCAGTAATTGTAAGAATCTTGAGGAGTTCGGACGTGAAGTTCGAGCTAAAGTTCTCCAATGGACAGGTCTGACTGTGGGTGTTGGTATTGCCCCGACTAAAACATTAGCAAAATTAGCAAATTACAGTGCCAAAAAATGGACAAAGACTGGGGGAGTTGTCGATCTCTCACTTGTTAGTCGTCAAAAAAAACTGATGGCATTGGTTGATGTAGGAGAAGTTTGGGGTGTAGGCCGACGTATATCGAAAAAGCTCAATGACATGGGCATCAAGACGGCGCTCCAATTGGCTGAAACCCCGACGCCACTTATCCGCAAGCATTTCAACATTGTCTTAGAGCGGACCGTTAGAGAACTTCGCGGTGAGCCTTGTTTGGAGCTCGAAGAGTTCACACCTGCGAAACAGCAGATAGTCTGCTCCCGTTCATTCGGCGACAGAGTAACTGAGTACGATATGATGCGTGAAGCAATTTGCAGTCATGCCGTGCGTGCAGCAGAAAAACTACGAGGCGAGCATCAGTTTTGCCGGCATATCTCAGCATTCGTTAAAACCAGCCCTTTTGCCGTGAATGAAGTCTATTACGGCAAGACCGCTAGTACGAAGTTACAGATCCCCACACAAGATAGTCGGGACATTGTGGCTGCAGCTACTAAATGCCTTGATGCAATCTGGCAAGATGGACACCGTTTCCAAAAATGCGGAGTCATGCTAGGAGACTTTTATAGCCAGGGTGTAGCGCAATTAGGCCTGTTTGATGAGTATAAGCCGCGCTCTAACAGTGAGCAGTTGATGGCTGTGCTCGATGGTATCAATCATAGCGGCAAAGGTCGGGTATGGTTTGCTGCCCAGGGGATCCAGAAAAGTTGGGAGATGAAACGTCAAATGCTTTCTCCCGCTTACACAACTCGCTTCAGTGACCTTATGCGCGTTAAGGTTTAAACCAGCAGGTCATTTCTATATTTTTATTCTAGCTTCCTTCTTCAATACATAATCTAAAAATGCCGCAACAGATGACGACAAGACATCCGCTTGAGTCTATTTGCTTGCCATGATATTTTGGGATGGGTGATTTATAACCAAAGAGTGATAAAGATTATGTCGCAAAGTTTTGATCCGAAAGATCTTGAGGAAATTTGCTCCAGGAAACCAACAAAATTCAAAATGAAGAAAGCAGATTACAAAGAACTTGGTCGTAATACGCTTTTGGGGTCTGTTGATCTTGTCTTCGGAGCCTTAGGCGCTGCGGTTCTTACTGTAGGAGCATTGAATAATAACAATAAAGCCATCTCAAAATCCGAAAGCGATGATCTTGGTTATGGTTACAAAGACGGTAACCAAGGGTACGGTTATTATTTTGGTGATATTAAAGATGACGACTAGTAACTGAGAATCCATTCCAAGTTACTAGTCTTTGTTATTTTATGCCTTTAGTTGCAGCCGATGTTGCAGCATCTTTTGCCAATTTACCTCCCTTTTCACCTGCTTCCTGCGGCATTTTACCTCCTTGTGACAAAGACTTCGCTACATCACCTACATTTACTCCTATCCAACCTAGCATCCCAACCCAGAACATGGGGAAGACCACATACATCATTCCCAACACCAGGTTCATGATCCAACCATCAGCGGTTGAGCTGGTAAATTCCGCAAAAGGCACACTGCTGTTCGAAATGCCCTGCGCGGACATGCTGTCATACAAAATGGTAATCATCCTGTCATCGAGCCAGCCCGCCAGTTCCCACCAGAAAGTGATAAACATAAGCGCAAACAGCGCAAACGAAATCGTCACCACCGTCTTCGGTTCGTAGGCGCTGAACATCATCAGTACTGGTATCACAATGATAATCATCATTTCCAGAAGCGCCTGGATCATCGGCAAAGCCTGCTTCAGCGCATCGAACCCCGGGATTGCTTCAGCCTGCTTTAACCCCAGGCCTATCGAGGAGACGAGACGGGTGACGTTCCCGGTTAAACCGGAGGTCGTATCACTGCTGCCGACGGAGTATGTTTCACCACTTCCGCCGGACAAACCAACGTTGCGCGGACTCACCAGCCACCGCAGCGCCATTTCCTCCCATTCATCCTTGCTAAATTTACGCTGCAACTCGGCCTTTACCGAGTCATCAATATTGGCCAGAACCCGGGCCTTTAGGCCGTTAGTCCCATCAGACCACCATTGTTTACACGTCGGATATCCGCCCTTCCCTACGTCGGGATAGCCGCTGTCGCGGGCGTTATTATATGGCCACTGGCTTCGGGGCTCGGTTGAGGTGTAATAGTCGTAATATCCCCCGGTATTAAGGAAATAACTGCTCCCAATCCACCCGACACCGTTGATGGTGGCGTCGCTCAGCTGGCTGTTGCTGTTTTTAAGCTTGAAGTAAGAACGGGAATAGCACTGATCGGCAAAGTCCTGTACTTCCTGCAGCACAATGGGGTCGCGAATTTTGGTGTTCTGCACGTCAAAGCGCAACTGGCGGAGCTGGTCTCCGCAGGGGATCGAGGCGATCATCGCCTGCGTGATGCCTTTGGAGACCATATGCAAAAAGTACCACCACACCGGGACTTCCGCCGTCTTGCCGTCAAAGTCGTTCACTAACCCTTTGTAACCAGAGTTCTGCGGCGCTGGCACGCTCACCCCGCACTGTTTCGCCCGGGAGCTGTCAAATTTAATGGTACTGATATCAACCGGCAGCAGCGGAATACAGCAAAACAACATCACGCAGAAAGACACGTACAACGCATGTTCCACCCGGGGCAGTGCGAGGATACCTTTATTTCCCTCATCGGCGCCTTCCTCGCGCACTTTCAGCCAGATACCCAAGACTTTGAAAACCAGAGGCAGCGCGAATAACCCCGTACTGATAAGGATATTCCACATGGCGTTGTTCAGCATCCAACCGAACAACACCAGGAAATACTCAAGAAAACTGTTGGCCGTCATGACGCCCCCTTAAGCCAGTACAGAACGCCAGGCGGCGAATTCGATAACGATGATAAAACCCGCCGCCATCCATTCCAGGCGATGAAGTGATTGACCCGGAGATTTTTTCACAACCTGCGGGCGTACAACGTAAAACCAGACCCAGCAGAGCCCGGTATAAATTGACAGCCGCCAGAGAAAAAGACCGTACCGGCTAGCTCTCAGCCAGTCGCGCACCTTATGCCCATCCGGATCGGCTTCGAACAGCAATGAAGCAATCAAAAAAAGCCCCACGGTCAGCGCGAGGATGACCAAAAAAGTCAGCACGAATCGACGCGTACGGCCAAAACGACGCTGAGGAGAGACAGGTGCCGTCATTATTGCGCTCCTGATTTCTGGCTCATTTTGCTAAAGCCCTGATCCTGACTTCCGCTGTGCTGCTGCAGGCGACTGTCCTGGTTACGCGCGCCCTGGCGTTCCAGAGTCGTGAGTAGGCTGTTATTGCTGATGGACTTTCTCAGTGCCATTTCGTTACTCAGCGCAGCCAGCTCACGGTCGAGCGCATCAACGCGGCGGTCGCCCTCGGCCAGCGCTTCCGGCTGGTCGGCCGCATTGGGTTCAGACTGGCCGGTGGTCAGCATGCGTCGCATGGTCAGCGCCTGCTCCACGGTGTCTGACATGGCCAGTTCGCCGGCGAGGCGCTGCACCAGTGCGCCGCTGTCCGGGTCGTCCTTCAGTGACTGGATCACGCCGCGGGTCACAACCAGGCTGCCCGTTTTCAGCTTGGCCAGATTATCGGTGGTCGGCGCTTCAGCCCCTCCGACCAGTTTGGTTAACTGCTCGAGATTTTCCTTCGTCGTATCTTCGAGTATCGGTGAAAAGCCGGTGCCGGCGACCGTGCTGCCGGCGGCATTTTCATCCCCGCCGCCACCGCACTCGCTGGCATCGCGACAAGTGCGGATTGATCTGTCACCCAGCACTTTCACCACAGCGGTCGCGGCGGTCTCGGAGTTCGGATAACGCTGGCACACGGATCCGTTACAGCTGGAAGCGCCTACGCTGCCATTGCTGGTCACAGGCAGGTTGTTCATCATGTTGTAACCAGCCTTGGCCAGGTCATGCGTCGGTTTAATTGCCGGCTGACCTTTGCCGCCGCGTTTCTGGCCCCCGATCCACGTCGCCCCTTCCTCACCCGTCGCCTTCTGCAATTTCTGATCGCTGCTGACGGCATCGCCGTCGCTGGAGGCGACAATGTCCTTGTACTCCTCGTTGACAGCCGCCTGTGTCCACTTATTTCCCATGGTGTAATCAGCCATTTTATTGGCCATGTTTTGGCAGTTCAGCTTGGCTTTATCAAAACTCAGTCCGGCCTGCAGCACGCCGTTGGTCAGCATTTCGTATAGCCCGGGATTGGCGCGCTGGATAACCATCGCCGGCATGCTGGAGACTGCACCGGTAGCGCCCTGAATAACGGTACCCATCAGGTTCTTAAAGCCGCTGGTCACACCGTTGAGCTGGTTGCCGACCGTCGTTTTCAGGTCAAAATTACCGCACATCAGGTCGCTGCTCATACCTGCGTTCATGCCTAAACGCGTCATGCTGTTGCGTGACGCGGGCGGCGAGATGACCGAACCTCCGCCAATGGAGTAAAACAGGCCATCGCTGATGGCTCCGTTGGCAGAAGCGCCGCTGGAAGAGGCGGTGACCGCAGCATCCGCATATGTCGTGCCACCGACTAAAATCACCAGCAGCGTCAAAGGTAGAGCAAGATTGTTTTCTGTTAGGAATGTCATAGTGTGGGTCTCACGAAAAATCAGTGCTGGAAAGGAAGGTCTGCCCACGTCGTTTGCAGCAGCTGTAGGGTTGCCAGAGTGCCCAGGCATAGTTACCGCCCTCAGAAATAGTCGCGCCGGTGTCGGGGAAGACAGCGCAGGTGGTCGAGAGCGTCGGAGAAAGACGTTGCCACTTATGGTTTTGCGTGCCGGTATTCTCTTTCACCGGCGCAGGCGGCCAGTAGCCTGGAGAGCGCTGCCCCACTAGTGGCTGATAGACGTGCAGCTGGCCGGTGCGGGTGATGACGTCGGCCACGCGCTGGGCGACGACGGCAGCGGACTTATAACCATCCTCCTGCGTGACAAAGCCGCTGCGCGGATAGATGTTTCCCCACATGTTGCCCCCCGCCTGACTGCCCAGCTCACGCTGACCGGGGACAAGGGCCTCCGGATACAGGCCTTCGGGGATACCGCTTCGCCAAACTAACGCATCGAGCGAACTGACGAAGTAGGGAACAAAAGGCGTGGCGGCGGACTTGCAGGAGTACCCTGGTATCTGTCCCCCGATAAGCGTGGTGGCCGGATGGCCATAGGCGTCGGCATAGCGAAAATGCAGGTTTTGTTTACGCATCCCCGGGGCTTTCATTTCCTGCTGTCCCCCGCCGGCACTGACGCCGTTCAGAGACCCGATGATGCCGCTTTCTCCGCTGCCGGCCGCACCACTGACCGCTGACATTTCTGCCCAGGGATTATCGCCGGGACCGGAATACGCCGACACCACGACCTCCGGGATGAAATGTTCAACCTTCACCGAGGTTTTAACAGAGCAGCCAAAGGGCGTGCACAGCAACCAGTAGCAGACCCCCTTCACCTTCCAGCCGATACAGGAGACGCTGGCCGCGCTTGAAATCAGGCTGGCGGTGTTCACGCTGGCAGCACAGAGCCCGCTGCCGGTTAACAAGGTGGCGAGCAAGAGCCGCCGTGAACGGGGCGAAGAAAATATCATTGGTTCGCCCCCCGCCAGTCAGTCAGATGTTGCATGGCCACGCTGACGTCAGTGGTACCGTAGACCACCCATTTATCATCAAACACGACCGCGGGGTATTTGGTCAGACCGAGCGACCAGGCTTTCATCAGCCCATGATATGCGCTGGCCAGAACCTGTTGTTGAGACGCGAAAACGGGTGAGTCAACCACATCACGGGCCTGTTTTTCGGCGAGGACGGGGTTTGCCGGCAGGGCGCCAAAGATGTCCGTTTGCACATGCTCAGGCGCATCGAGATACACGACCGGGACATGCGGAGAGGGGGAATCAACAGGATTCGAACTATCGGTATAAATGACGGTGCCGGCAAAGGCACTGGCAGAAAGGCACAGTGCCGACAAACAGCTGATGAGTTTTTTCATAGAGAACACTCCTTAGGCAGATAACTCGCCTAAGGTGCGTCGATACGCTGTTCACGTCAGTAAACAACTCAATATCTGACCGAGAAAATTTATTCGGTCTGTTCGTCAGGCTCCTGCTCTGCACGCCACTTCAGGTATTTCAACTCCGCGTGAAAATACCCCGCAAAACCCGCCGCAGCGGCATTGCGTTCAATCATCCAGCGCGTTTCACCCGGACGCTGGTAAGGCTTCCAGTCAAGGGGAACCGCGCTCTGCATTTCCGTCTCCCAGTCTGCATCGCCTGAATAATCATAATCGTCATTCGAGCTGTCATCCTCCTTCTGTCCCTCTTGACAGGTTTCCCAGCGCTTCTCATGCAAGGCCGCAATCAGGTCATCGTCGTTGATAGTCTCGGTCCACAGGAAAAAAAAGATGTCATCAGTCAGCAAATTCAGAGGAATATTCAACAGGGCTGCCATGCGTTCTTTTTCCAGCCGCTCGTAATCTATCTCTTCATCTTCATGCTGCTGCGACAATGCTAAACAATGCGGGTCAGTCATCTCATCGCTAAACATCACCCAATCCCTGACGGATAATGCACAGCTGGCTTCAGCTCTTTTAAGGAACACAATAATGCCGCTGAGCATCACAGTGTCCCAGTTAGGTTCCGGACGGGGGTCTTGTTCACTGCGTAGAGCGATATTCAGACGCGCGATCATTAACGGGTTTTCTTCCGCCACTTCAGCATGAATGTCCTCCGTTAGCCGCGCATCCTCTATCATTCGGGGTAACCCCCGATTCTCCCGACCATTACCCACCCGATCGCTGAGGTAACGCGCCTGCCAGGCTTTTCCTGCCGCCTTCTTCCCTTCCCTTTCCATGCTCGTCGTATATTTCATTAGCCAGACGTGAATGTAGCGCTGGCGAACATCGGCCATGCTAATACTGATATCGTGAAAGCGCTGATAAAAAGCCTCATCGTGACCGCAGTCCAGGCTGTCGCCTTCATGTGCAGCTTCGTGCTCGATAAGACTGAAGAGATACCCTGCCGTGCGTAATGGATCGGTACGCAATCGCCGGACGACATTCACATGACAGGCAATATAGGTCTGCCCGTCAGTCCAGGCTTCTGCAGACGTGGACTCCCCTAATAACAGGGTGAAATTTTTACCCCCACGCGCAGAGCCTGCGTATCCATCCCGGCCTCCGGTGCAACGTCTTGCATACTGGTGCAAACACCATCGCAGTGCCACCCAGGCACGCCGCGTTTCGGCGTCGAGGGCATGTTTCTCAGAGACAAGCTGGGTGCGTTCAACAAAGGCGTCACTGAGGATAGCGAAATCGATCACCGCAGGCTCAAATGCCCGGGAGCTATACCAGCTTTCGGGATCAAATGCCCGCAGGTTTTCATGAACGCGAGCCAGGCATTCATTAAATTCGGCGGTGCTGTAGCATCCAAAACGGGTAAGGGTCAGAGGATGAAGAACAACGGCAATGCCCGCACCGGCTATCAGCTCGCCGCGGGGAACGTCGTTGACACCGTCCGCCACGGAATAACACCCCTCATAACATCCCGGCGTCACTAGACGGCAAGAACTAAGAAACGTACTTAGCGTGACGTGTTTCTTACCAGGCAAGAGCGTTATAACCTCCTCCCGGGAGTAAAGCTCAGTCATATCACCTTCACCGGCCATTAACGCGCGTGCCATTTTCTCCCGACGAGATTCCGTTTTGCGATGCTCCCCCGTTCTCCCCGCCATCGCCGCCGCCAGTTTGCCAAAGCGAGCGGAAATACCTGCCCAAACAGGGCAGGTTTTGCGCAATATTTCCGTACGCGACACGTTAAGCCCGATGGCCTGCTTACTGACGATGAGGCCACCAACGCCCCACATATGACCCGGGTCATGGTGGACCAGCACGCCCTGGTTGTAAATTGAGACTGCCCCGTCTTCCCGCAGACGATACCAGGCGAAATCATCTTCAGCGTCCCATTTTTCGGTAGCGGGCTGGCGGGTGATGACGCGGTCATTCAGAGTCACACTGACCGGGGTGTAACGCACCAAATCGCGCAACTCCTGAGTCGCAGACATCAGCTCTGCATCACTCAGGGGCTCGTACCATTCTCCCCGGATGGCACATCCGGCGAAGGCCGGGTTCAGGTCGTCCAGCTCGTAGTTATACCCCATCTCACGGGTATCGACATGCATCTGCCAGCTTGTTGAGCGCCAATGTGTTCGTGCGTGAGCCATTATCTGACCACGGCCCAAACGAAAACGGCCATAGGTCGCATCACCTTCCTGATGAGGCGTACCAAAACGGCCAAAATAATTGATAACGTCATGACGCGAGGCGAACCCTTGGCCGTTATCCGTGCAGGTAAATCCCTCCCTGGATAGATGAAGATGAACGGACGTCGCCCGTGCATCGACGCTGTTCATCAGCAGCTCAATCAGAGCTTTACCGATAGAGCCTGCCTGGCTGTAAATGATGTGGTGAATAATTTGGGGGGCAAGTTCGAAGGGAAGTTGCATCAGAGATTCTCCGTGGTTGAAGTTAGTCCTATTTTCAGGACTGGCTATGGCAACAAAAGAGAGAACTGAATGTGCAAGAAATAAGTTTATTGTCAGCAACGGAGCTGATAGGTTAAAAAACAAACAAAGGGGATGTGATATGACTAACCTCGCCTTCATCATGGATGTCCAGGAGATCATTGCAACAGGGGCAACCCGCATTTTTATGACCGGTGTGGAAATCAACCACGACACGATGATGAAGTACCTGAACGATCGCCTGACGTTTGCCCTGATATCGGAGAACAAGCAGTTGGAGAACACACTCCGGATTGCGATCGAGATGGTGGAAAATAATAAAGGTAAGTTGTAGCACGTGCTAACGCGCCTTCGGCTTGTTCAACTGGCGTCGTCTGCCCAAAAGATTTGAGCAGCCGTCGACAGTTTCCTATTTCCGTCTTTTATCCTTGTTTGACCGTCACCGCATCCAGCGATTTCAGCAGCCACATCATGTCAGTGGCATCCGCCACATTGATATACCATCGTGCTCCGCGTGCGTACTCATTGTCATCTGGCCAGACGGTGTTACCCGTAATGGCGATCAGTAAATCCAGCGTAGCCCCTGCGTTATCTTTAAGATGCACGGAGACACAGTTGAGCGAGCCCACCCTATGCGGTCGCATCGAGAGAAGCGCCGGCGACTGCAGACGCTTTCGGATATGGTCACATAGCGACATCAGTTGGCCATGATCGGTCAGACCGATACGGGCCTCTCCCTGCGGCGGCACATCAAACATGACAGCCAGACTCACTTCATTATTATTAACCACCGTGGGTGGTAACATTCCCAGTCGTCTCATGCCGCCCTCGTTTCATTTAGTATTCCCCGGGCCTTGTCGAGCTTACGGGCAACGTGGAACGCCGCCTCGAGTTCAGTACAGTCGTATTCATTCATCAGCGCCCTCCGCTCCGCCTTCTCTTCTTTCTCAGTCATCCCAAGTGCCAGGTACAGGCTGGGCGGAACCGCCCTGAACAACGCCTCAACCCTTTTGGCCAGCACCACGCCTTCGGTATAGCAACGCGGGAGCTTGGTTGCTGACAACAGCATAGCTTTTTGCTCAACGGTGAGCTTTTTGAAACGGGAAATTTGCTCCACTTCATCCGGCGGCATGGTCAGACACAGCCACCATTCGGCCATGTTGAGCATTTTTTCAGCCGTGTCCGGGTAGTCCGCGAGGTTTTGGGTGGCCAGCCACAGCCAGGCACCGAGCTTACGCCACATTTTCACTACCTTGGTCATGTAAGGCGACAGCAGCGGATTCGTGGTCACGATATGGGCCTCATCAATGACCATGTTGATTTCACGATCTTTATACTGGTCACGCTCGGCAATGTTGTTCACCGTATTGACCAGCGCAATGACCGCCACCGCCATCTGCGCCTCATAACTTTCCCGTGCCAGTGTACCCAGGTCGATCAGCGTGACGTCCGCCTCCGGCCATGGCGTGCCAGGCCGGTTAAACAGTTCTCCCTCAAAGCCTTCGGTGAACATGCGCAGCGCTTCGGACATTTCTTCGGCGCGCGCACGCCGGCTGACCGTTCTGCGTTCGCGGCCATCGGCATCTTTGGAGTTATCGCGAGCGATATTTTCCAGCGCGTGCATCAGATCCTCAGGCAACATTTGCCGGTTTGCATTAAAGGAAGTGCGCGCCGCCGCAAGGATGGCCTCACGCAGCATTCCCCGGTCGGCTCGCGTCATGCGCGCTTCCTCTGCCGCTTCCCCACCGGTCACCATCAGGCGCGCCGCAATTTCCATTTCACCCAGGATGTCACGTTTTTCATCATCTTCGTCATCGCCTGTACCAGCATCAAGCTCGGGCAAGGCGGACTCATCAATGACCAGCTCATCTGGTGAGGCCTGCAGCAAAAGATGGGCATCCGAGAAGGGTGCCAGCGAGACGCCTTTCCCCGGCTTCACGCTGATTTTATTGACGGTCAGTCCCAGTGACTCACAGTAATCTGCAAACAACCCAAACGAGTTACCCGCCTCCAGTAGGAATAACCGGGAACGGTGTACAGCCATCAACTGAGACAATGCGGCGCAAAGCGTGGCCGATTTACCTGAGCCAGTTGGGCCGAAGAGCAGCAGGTGCGCATTCTGCGTGCGGTCATCCTTGTTCATCGGGTCAAAAGTCAGCGGAGCGCCGCCGCGATTGAAGAAGGAAAACCCCGGATTACCGGTGCCAGTATCGCGCCCAAACACCGGTAACAGGCAGGCAAAATGCTGAACAAACGTCAGCCGGCTATACCAGTGGTTTTTATCCACAGACGGGTTAAAGCACATCGGCATGGCACGCAGGTAACCATTAAGCGGGGCCACATCATGCTCAGGATTCACCGGCTGCAGCCCGGCATTGAGCAGTTTGGCACTGATATCGAGATAGCGCTTATCGAGGCTATTGAGATCGGGGGCGCGCAGGAGAAACGTCAGCGCGGACCGGTACAGTTTATGCTGGTCGCCCAGGTATTCCCGGGCTTTTTTGGCATCTTCACGGGCGCGGGTGGATTCAATATTTTCCCCCATAGCGTTACGGCCTAGGCGGCTGAACTCTTCTTCCAGCACGTCCTGAGGCTGCACAATCAGCGTCATCGCGAGCATGGTACCTTCCGGCATCAGGTCCATCAGGGTATTGATGTTCTCACCCCGCCGCACTTCGCCGGTCAGATGTCCTGTTTGCGGTGCGCGGCGTAAACGCTCAACCGGCACGGCCTTATGAGCGACGTTATCAAACCACCACACGCCCCGCTCGGCATCGCTGCGCGGGCGCGTAAACCACAGAGTTTCGCTGAAATCATTCAGAATAGGCAGGCTGTCCGGCTCACCGTCGTCGTGCCGTGCGGCGCGGTAGAGCACCTCAGGAGCCACCCACTGCGGGCTTGGATTAAACCAGCGAAGCAGCCAGCTGTGGATCTGCTCCCCATTTTGTCGCTCACAGCGAATGCCGGCGCCCGCCAGCGCCGAGGTTAGCCGGTCACACACCTGATTAAGCAGGACGGCCGGCGACAGCGGATCACGGGCATTCTTCTCGACGTAACGATAAATAACCATACGCGTGCGGCGGCTCTGGCCACGCCAGGGCGCGCCGGTGACAATCTTGTCCTCAAACAGTCCCTTCTCGACTGAAATGCTTTGCATGTGTCGTTCAGTTTCAGCCAGCCAGGCCTGGGTAAACGGCGTCCCCTGCGCCCAGGGTTTGACATATCCCCGCAGCTTATCCATGTAGGCCGTCACGTCAGTTTCATCCTGACAGTAAAACTGCACCACCCACTGGTTGCCGTCGAGCTCCGGCAGGCTGTCCTGCAGGGCATCCTCTACCACGCCGCGGATTTCCTCCAGACGTTCGGCCGGACGCCCCTCGGTACCCACGGGTATGACTTCAAACACGGCGCCGACGGAGACGCCGTCATCAAGAAGCAGGCACCGCCCCTCCGGGAGATACTCTCCCCAGGGCATATAATCAATAATCGATGGCTGCAGGCCATAGGCTTTGGCCTCATCGCTGTGGGTGAAACGCCCCTCACGGCTGAATGGCTCATGCCCCTCGACCGCGAAAGGACCGTTGCCGGTAACCTGTACGTCTGAGGTGTCGGGTTGACGACGAAAAAGTGAAAACATTACAACTCTCCCGTGCGTTCGCCCGGCAGGGCATATTGGATCTGGCTGTAGAACGGAAACACTGTGCTGTATCCCGGCACCGGCGCATTACCATCGGCGATGTGCGGGTATACGTACATTACCATGTCGGGATTGGGCAGGCGTGGGAACGTCTGCTGTATTTCATTCTCCTGCGTGCGGCTGTAACTTTCCGCCACCTGCGTTGACGTGGTGCGTTCGCGATCGTTGAGCGACCGGCGAAGGCTGTTGCGACCTTCCCCAGTCGCATGCGTTGTCGATGCACCGTCATTCCACAATTCCAGCATGGTGCTGTCGCCCGGGGGCAGCATAGTGTCTTTACTGGTACTGCAGCCGCTCAGCAGCATAAGTACCCCTGCATATATCAGAAGTGTTCTTCTCTTTTTCATTCGCCTACCCGCCTTTCTTGTAGAGTTCATCCCTGAAGCAAAGTCCTGAAAACAACGCAGTAAAAATCTGTCCAGCGCCTTACGCTGAAGCTCTCCTGTGACCCACGGGATCCGTAATGCCGCAGCGGGCAGCCACAGATGCGCCGCCGCAGGTGTCGGGTCATTGACCAGCACGACCATCCAACTGAGCAAATTCCTTTTGCAGGGGCGACCGGCCCCGGCCCCCGACAGCACCACCACATCGGTTGCAGCACGCCAGAAAACAGCAGTGCACTCAGCACCTTTGAACTGAGGTCCGCCACCGCCGGTGCATGGCAAACGGACTGCCAGAGTGTGACCTGATGCGTGATGAGCGAGAGAAACAATGCCAGTGCTGAATCTGAAACCATCACGACATCCTCCATTAATCAAGACCGGTACCGGCCTGACTCAGGCTAAAGCCGTACTTCACCTTGCGGCCCTTCTCTTCATAATCAATGGCAAGCTGTTTGGTGATATGGATCGCCACCTTCATACCTGGCGGCACGTAAATGGCATCAAAGGTCTGGCCATAACGGGCTTTCACCCAGTCCGCCGTATCCCGCATGCCCCCGGACAATGCCTTACCCAGCACAGCCTGCCCGGCATCCCCTGTCAGCGTAGAGGTCACCCCGCCATATCCGTTGGTCTGCGTGCTGTTCTGGTTCTGAGCCAGGGCATCACCCGCCGCGCCGCTGGCCCCCAGCGCAAAGAGCGTCGGCAGGTAAGTAGATGCGTTGGATTTGCGCTCACCGGAAAGACACGGTATGCCGTTTTCATCAGACAGCCAGCCGATACTGCCTGCATTCCCGTTGCTTTCGCTCTGGCCTCCCCCCTGACTGTCAGCCTGCCCTGCAGGCCTTGGCAGGGTGCGCACGGTACCGTCTGAAAACACAAACGTAATGCTGGTCACTGAGCCGCGCACGCACGACAGCGTCCAGTCGCCCGTCGCCGTACCGGACACCACAGCCCCTTGCACGTCCGGAAGATCGATGCCGTTTGCGGTCAAGTTGTCCTTTCCAATCAGCACTTTGAAAGGATAGGGGTCGGTCACTTTCCCATCGATGGGAACGCGACCAAGCAGCGCGGTCATTGCTCGGCTCCCGATTAAGGTCGAGTTCTCGGGCAAGGTGTACACCGGATCTACCGGCCCCTCAGCGGCTTTATTGCCGCTCAGCGTCTGCCCGGTATTCGTTTTACTAGCCAGCTCCGCTTTCTGACGGGTAATGGCGTTATCGTCCATAAAGGAGGTGGCAAAGGAAAACCCGCTGGCAGCATTGCTGTTGCCTTCACCGAGGGGTTTGCCGCTGGCATCGACGGCAACGCCGTCTTTCGGCTCAATCCACTGGAGGCCATCGCTACCCGTCGCAGGTGCGGGAGTGCCCCTACCGCCTGCACCGTCGAGGCCTAATCCCACGGGGATATCGCTGCCGACCGTGGAAGAATTTCCTGTTACTGTCTTCTGGGCTCGGCTGCCTTTATCCTGCAACTGCTGCATGAGGCCGCCTATTTTCGACGTCAGATCCTGCACCTGGCTCTTCAACTGGCCCTGCTCCTTGTCAGCCACGAACTGAGCGTTGACTACCGCCTGATTAATGCGCTCATCGACGTTCTGGTTGGTCTGCTTCAGATTCTTGTTTTCTTCAGCCAAGTTCTTGTTGTCCGCATCAAGCTGATTTTGCCGCTTGGTCACCGTCTTCAGGCTGCCGACCAGCGTTCTCAGGGTATCCTGCGGCGTGTCCCCCTCGATGCCCATTGCCTTCATGTCCTCGGGCGTCAGATCGGGCACGACCGTTCCGGCCGTGGTCTGCAATTTTTTCTCACCACCGCCCGATGAACAGGATTTGACGCCTATAAACACCGTGCCAAGAATGGCGAGAGGCACCATGAGTTTGACTAAACCATTGGATTTAATTTTCATTTACGGGAACTCCGCGACTTTTTGACGTTAACGGGCGTCACGACAGGCTCGGATAAGAAAGCCCCTTCCAGACGGCCTTCCACCACCAGGTAGAGCACGGTGGTGTCCTCCGGCGTCCCGGCATTCCCCAACCATCGGTGTTGGAAGGTGGCAGATACAAATTGCCCGTCCAGTTCGCGGGGATCGAGTATGACTTTTGACGCTGCCGTATTACGTACCTGCAAGGCCACCACGCTGTAACCATTGAGGGTCCACGCGGCCAGCGGGCTGACCAGCACAGGCTCTGAAGGGTAAAGGGTCGTCACCCGGGAAGGTAATTTCAACGCAAGCGTACTGATGCCCGGCACCGCTTCAACCGTCCGCAGCGGTCCATAGAGGCTTTGCGCGGCATAACGGGTCAGCACCACGGGAAGGGGTGCATTCAGCTTCGCGGGTTTACGTCTTTCTGTTATCCCCTCCACCTGATTGGATGCTGCCTGCCCGCTGCTGCCGGCACCGCTGACCTGAGTCTTATCACTGGCAGAGGCTGACGACACCTCACCGTCATAGACCACCTGAACTGGCTCACGGGTCGCTTTCCCAGCCGCCGCACTGACGTCGAGCAGAATAATTTCGCCGTTTTCTTTGTTCTGCAGTTGCAGCCGCGTCACGGGAAACGCGTTGGTGGCGTCCAGATAGACGGCGCCCCCGCTGCTTTGCACCCGTAGCTTGCCATTAAGGGAAAGTGGAAACCCCACCCGCACATTTTTATCCACGAACACGATCCGTTCCTGCCCAACATTGAGGGGTATCTGTAGAGGGATCCGCTCCCACTTCATTAACTCCACGGCATGCGCGGCACTGGCCGTTGCTATCAGTAACCCACCGATCACCAGGATGTTCAATTTCACTTGAATACTCCCGTTTTTTTCTCCAGTGCCGGAACAGGCATCGCTTCCAGACGCTGCGGCACACCGTCGTAGCAGTCCATGGCCAGCCCAAATGGATTACGCTCAGGGTCTCCCTCCCAGCGGATCACTTTTATCGGATAACGCACCATCGCCCGCTTCACCGGTTCAGTGTGGTAATACTCGTCCGCCACCAAATCAAGGCGAGCCACCCATTCATCCTCGGATTTGATCTCCACGCTTTTACTGCTGTAACCGCGCTTGGGGATCTCGTAAACCACGCGCACGCGGTCTTTCAGCTCGCCACTGTTGGTACGGAATTCAGCATCCTTGTTCAAAAAATCCTGGCAGGCAGGCGTCAGAAAAGGACTCATCTGGGCTATCTTTGCCGGATAGTCCACCTCACCGTCTTTGGGCCAGGCATTGAGTTGCTGGAAAATGTAAAAGGCAAAGCTGTACACCGTTGACGGCGGCACTTCCCACCATTTTTTGGTACTGCCCGACCGCAGATCGGGCGGATTGTGGATGGTCAGGTTACGGGGTGCCAGCATCCAGCCGGTGCTGGCTGTCAGCAGCGCGAAAAACAACAAGCCGCACACCAGCCGAAGGGTAAAAATATGGTTGTCGCGTGCGCTCACCGCATTGCGAAAACGGCTCATTGACTTGCTCCCCGTTTAACCGGGCGCGTACGCCGCAGCGCCCATGCCCGGCTGTGGACGATCAGCCCCTGAAAAAGCCCGGAGCGGGCACGCAGCTCCTCCAGACGACGCCACAGATAGTTGTCCGGTTTTCCGCGTTTGTAATTGCTGACCCAGCGCCCGCCGATAAATACGACGATGATGGGCATAATCAGCATGCAGGTCGGGATCGCAATCCAGCCGACTGCAGGGATGAAGACCAGAGGAAGAGAGACCGGAATACCGAGTACAAAACCCACCGCGGCCGCCAGAAGAAACTCTCCGGCGGTGAAGCCTCTCCAGACGACGGGCGGGGTATTCAGACGGTCAGGTAAAAACTCGATCACGGCCATACCGCCTCCTCAGATGATGTCGCTGGATTTGGTGACAAGCCAGATAACGACGACCAGCAAGATGACGCCAATAATCACGAAGGTGCCGAACTCCGTCCAGGTCGCCTTACCCTGACGGACGTGATGGAAGCAGCTGATTGCCGCATTAGCGACAACGATAAAGGCGACGGCCGCAATAATAAGACCACCCAGCGTCAGTCCGTCGCGCAGATAGCCTTTGATGGTGGCATAGGTACCGCTCCCCCCTCCTGTTGAAGGCCGCTCAATGGGCGGCAGGTCAGCCAGGGCATTACCGACATAAAACAGTGTGCTGCCTGCCAGCAGGGCAAATTTGTCACGGAAAAACGTCATTAACTTCATTGAATTATCCTTACATCAGTGGAAAAAGAAGAAGAGAGTCAGGAGCAACAACACCACAAGGCGGATGGCCGTTTCTGGCAGCTTGCTCATCGGAATGGATTTATCGGAAACGCCGCGGTAGGCCGTCATCAGTACCCATGCCACAAACAGAAACAGCACCGCGCCCAGGAGGCCTAAAATCAGCAAATTGAGAGCAGATGGCTCCATGCCACCGCCGGTACCGGCACTCCAGCCTGACTGCTGACCGCTGGTCATGGACATTAACGATCCTCCTCGCCGCGGTACTGGCCGGTGACAGACATCGGTATGGAAGGCTGAGCCCGGGAAGGTTCCAGATAGCGCGAGATACCCTGCTTCATCGTGGTGATGTCGCGGGTTGCGCTGAGGTAGTCGAAGTAGAAACGGGCATCCTGACCATTCTGGTTGGCCACGACGCGGGCCCTGTCCAGTCCGGCCTGAACCTGATCGAGCTGACGCATCACCAGGGCCAGTTCGTCTTTTTCGGAAGCCTGCGTCGGAAACGTGCTGAAACTGCACATAGCCAGCAGCAGTACGCAGAGTCCGGTGGTTGGGCGCATGGCGCTCTCCTGTGTATTTAAGGTTGCGGGGAAAAGACTGACGCAACCGAACAGGGAGAGCAGCAGGAAAGTGTTTATAGCGGTGCGAAAATTAAAAAACAAAGCGAAGTGATGGGTTTTAGTAACGTAGCAAAGCTAAAGGCACTAATGTTGCTGGGTGCACTACCATGCTGCTTTCCTCCTTAATTGTCAGAGTGTTACAGACCTCATGCGATTAAAGACCAGATGGAAGTGGGCTCACTTTCGCGCCGGACGATGTTTCAACCCGTATTCTGGCGATTACGACCAGACCTTCGCTTTCTCCATCTTCCTCTACCTGCACCGCCAACAGCACGCCTTACGGCATACCTGCCCCTAGGGCAGCGATTCGGGCTTACCGTGTTCCTCACCAGTTACACGACTGGGTTAGGATCTGCCTCTTCACCGGTGGCATTGATGACGACGTGCCCCCACTATAAACAAGAGCAACCAGCCACATACCGTTTTGGTCAATGCCTGACAGCAGCTTTGGCATATTAAAATTAACAATGTTTATCAGCAGTTCACTTACATTATCCCTACCAGTCAGCCTGGCGCCTCACCCCGATGCTGCTTCGAGGATCGTGACCACTATCTCGCAATACTGGTCACATCTTACGATGGCTACTTTCCGGAGGAGCTTCAGACAAAGCCGTTACCCGCCATGCCTGTCCTCGTGGGCTACTGTTGGTCTTACAACAGGTCAATCTCCACTCAGACTTCGAGTGTTTGACAATAACTGGCGAAGCTTATAGTCTATTTCACACACTATAACCCCTTGTTTTAAATGTGAAATAAACACTCACGACGCACTTAAAGATACTTCTTGAATGCGCCGGTCACGACCGTCAACACAAAACCCAACATTATCGCCGAGGGTAAAAGCAGCAAATTAGGCCATACCGCCGTCGGCCACGCAAGATAGAGCATGCAGGGGCCGTACATTGCGGGTTTCACGTAGCGCTTCGCGTGGTGGTAAATAAAGCTGGACTCATACCCGGCGCCGTAGCGGCGTAAGTCTCGCCGCACAAGGCCATCAACAACGCCTATAACACTTACCATGATAAATAGCGGTACCGACAACACCAAAATAGCCACGCGGATGGCGAAGATCACCGTCACATACATCGTAGCCTGTAAGTATTCCCATAACGCCCTCGCCAACCAGCTGCCAGCCCGGCTGATCGTCTCTACCGTCCCGCCCTGAGTGTGCGCACTGCGGGCGGTATTGACCCAGTTAATAAATCCGCTGTCCACAAAAACCCATTGATAAGCCTGCTGGATCCACGCGCTGATGACCAGCACCGGCTGTGAGAGCATCAGGCTGCGGGTGAAACCTTCTGATAAATAGCCGCTTTCTGTCAGCATGACCTGCCGGCTGTGTTCAGCACCTTCACCTGCCCAGATAAAGGTCATGCCGGCATATTCGATAAGCAGGCTGACCAACAGAGATGCCAGTAATATGCCGATCACCTTCCAGGGCATCTGCCAGAACAGGGTAATGAACAGACCAGGATGTTTGGGCGGAGCCGTCTGCTGTCGCGGCTGAACTTTCTCCTCGGCCATTATCCCTCCGCGGATGCTGCCAGGGCATCAGAAGGTAAGGCGCTGCCCGTCCACCAGGTTTCGCCGGTGCGGTAATTCTGTTGCATGTATTCTGCAATACAGCTGATACTTTCCGGCATCAGCGGGTCGTTACCGCTTCCCGGTAGCGGCATCCGAATTTTCCATAACCTCCCCCCTTCCAGCAGGGCAAATGCTTGCCCCTTAGGCAGGTTGATGATATCCGCGGGTGTGATCATCGGCATTCTGGCCAACGTCACCTGATCCTGTACGTTACTGTTAAAATCTGTTCCCTCGCCAGGGCGCGACACGTCGGTCACTCCGGAGGTAAGGGTTTTATTGTACACATCAACCTCGGGCAGTTGGCTGGTCAGCAGCTCCGCCGTGCTGTTTTCACGTACTCGCAGCATAATCAGGGAGTTGAAGTTACCGACAACCTGGTTCGCTTTCGCACGACTCCCCACGCGTGCCTCGATATCGGAGAGGGTCTGGGTGTACGCCGTTACCTGGATACCGGCACCGCCGCCCTTGTTGATAAGCGGGATGAACTCATCCCCCATCAGCTCATTGAACTCGTCACAGTGCAGGTTGATAGGAACTTTCTTTTGCGTGGCAGCGCCTGTTTCATCTGCCAGACCAAATTTATAGATATGGCCGGCGACAGAAACGAGATCCGCGAACATGCTGTTGCCAACTGCCGAGGCAACCTCCGAATCCGACAGCGCATCGAGCCCGACATACACGATCCCTTTCTTGCGGATCACCTCCTGCCAGTCAAAGATGGGACGCTTATCGTCCATATCGTTGTAATCCGGTGCCAAGAGCGCCGCCGTCTTGCCCGTGGTCAGTTTCTCCAACAGGGGCAGCAGGGAGGCAACGATCTTATCAAAATAGGTTCGGTCATAACGAACAGCGCTGCGCAGGCCGTCCAGCACAGGATCCCACAGTTTTTTTCCTTCATCCGTGCTCAACGTCATCTCAATGGCCCACACCCGCATCGCATTCGCCTGCCCCTGCATGTTGCGCGGCAAGTCTTTTTCTTTAAGCATGCCGGAAGACAGCAAATTCTCCACCTGCTGCAACAGGTGAGGCGCCTTCAAGGCCAGCATATTTTCTACGTAGGTCTCATAGAGCTCACCAATATTGGTCACGTAGCGCAGGATAAGGGTGTAGTCAGGACGCTGACCCAGTGCCACCAGTGCCCGGGTGATGATGTTCACAAAACGCCAGGCGAATTCTCGAAACGCCGCCGAGTTCCCCTCACCGGACAACTGCCCTGCAACGCGTGAGGCTACTTCAGAGATTCGGCTAAAGCGGCCAATGGCGTTATACCGCGCGCTAACGTCTGGCCACCCCAGGTGGAAGACGTAAAACTCTTTCTCCCGGCCCGCCCTGCGAGCCTCGGCATACATGCGTTTGAGCAAGTCTGCATCCCCCTTAGGGTCAAACATTACCGTGACATCACCGCGGCGAATGTCCTGCGTCACCAGCACCTCCGCCAGACGAGTTTTGCCCACGCGGGTGGTTCCTATCACCAACGTATGACCCACACGCTCGCCTAGGTCATACAGCACGTCACTCTCATCGGGCTCAACGCCGTGATAAACAGGGCTGCCCCCCACTGGCGGTAAAGGCTGCGCTGGATTAAATATCGAGTCTGTCTGCGTCAGACGGCACAACCACGGCAGGCTGTACTCCAGCCGCTTTTCAAGGTCACGTGCCATACGGTAGATGACGGATGGCTGAACATAATGTTCTGCTTCAGGTCGCCTCGCTTCCAGCAGCCGCTGCGTGTGTTTTTGTGTCCACTGAAATCCGCGCCCCAGGAATAAATACCGCTGGCTAACGGGGATTTGCCGGCTGCTCAACTCATAGCGTGGCAACCGTTTTATATTGCGGCGGTAACGCAGGATACGCAGCCCCTGACGGGTACGTTGAAGAGCCAACACGCCAAAGCCGGCGGCGGTCACCCAACTTACTGAAGGAGCCAGTGCAACGGCCCAGGGCGCCGTCAGACAGATGTAGGTAGCACTCCAGGCGGTTCCTGCCGTGTACAACTCCACAGCAGGTCGCAGGAGGGATTCCATGACATAACGGTCGCTCATCGCTGCTTATCCTTCAGGTTATCGTTACCCTCTCCTGTGAATACCGCGCTCACTACCGGTTTCAGTAATGACGCATTCATGTTCCAGACATATCGCATACCTTCCAGCAATACACTAAAGAGAAGGACGCACTTTCCCAGTTGAGTCATCAGGGAGTGATCGCCCAGCACCATTTTGGCCTCGTCGACAAGCTGATCCACAGGAAGAAAAAGCCAAAGGCTGAACGTCAGCGCGCCGATTAAGAAGAAAGGCACTGCCACACACATTCGCCAAAACAGGCTCAGACCATAACGAACCGGGTCGGTCATAAGCAGTGCAAATGCTTCAAGACGACTGCAGCCGAGCTGTCGCAGTCGATTGAATTTAGAAATAAACGATTGATGGGTTGTCATAGCCTTTCCCTCACTGATCGATGTATTGCCAGCCGGCGTTGCCGGAAAGCAGTTTTAACAGACGATTGCCGCTGATAAGCGAAATGTCAGGGACTGTGCGCAGCGCTTCGCGGCTGACCTCTCCCGTTCGCCCAGTGTGCACAAAGAACCCCCGACAGCGCTCCTGACGTACCAGAGCCCCAAAGTCCAGGACATGCTGGGACGAAATGCTGCTTGAATAGCGTTTTGCCTGTATTAACCAGCGCTGGCCATTAATCCAGACCTGACCATCGACGCCGCCATCACCGCTGTAGCGGGCATTTCTCTTTATCCGATATCCCTGACGAGCAAACGCCGTCATAAGCATTTCTTCAAATACGTAGGGATTGATTTTTCGAAGGTAAACCAGCCTGGCGGCGTCGTCGCGCAGCTGCGGGATACGGGCAAGAATACGCACGGCCTGACGCTGATAACGCCGGTGGCGGCGCTGACTTACCGTGCCAAAGAGAAACGGCAGCAGCATGAACACCAGAGGAAGTAACAGTACGCTCAACCACCATCCCGGTACGCACTGCCGCAGGGCGCTGAGAAACTCGCCCCCCGTAAGTGCAGGACTCATTGAGCAAGCCCCTTCTCGGTAATGATCAGCGGGTAGTGGGTCAGTTGCAGACGGCGAGCCAGGTCGCTGCCGGAAACCGGCACCATATCGCTGCCCGGGAGCAACACCTGCAACGCCTTCAGGCGATCCTGGTCTGCAACATTCACCACAAATCCGGTCGCATTGAGACGAGTAAGCTCCGCGGCGCGCTGAGCCAGCCACTGTCTGGACAGGTCGTCATCGCCGATAATAAAAACGGGCGGCATCCCGGGGAGCGTGAGTTTTCTGGGCGTCACCGCGCCTGGTGAAAGCTCAGGCGTGCGGACGGGGAATGCTGATGCAACCGAGACCTGCGCGGGTGCCTGAGGCAGCGCCACTGATTCCGGCGGCGTAAATTCACCAGGCTTGTCATTCACCGCGTCAAAATAGGTGCCCGTCGACTCTCCCCCCAGATCTCCCACCACCGTCAGCGCAGCATAACCCGCCGTGGAACACCCCACAGCGCACATCAATACCATCATTTTTAAGATTTTCATTTTGGCTCTATCCAGGTGAGTTGATTACCGGCCAACGCAACCCCCTTCGGCGGCGTCGGCATCAGATATTGTGTGTCAGAGGCCTGCTGAACAGGGGCCAGAGTGTCGAGCTTACGGCGCACGATCGCAATATAGGTGGCAGCGGCTTTACCGCCAGCTGGGTGGTGGTAACACCCGGCCGCTTTTATCCAGCTCCCCGGACTGGCGTCATAGCAGGTTCGCAGGATATTGGCCGCAACGCGCAGGTTGGTATAAGGGTCGAAGGCATCATAAAAAGACGTAAACAGATGGCCATTCCACCCCAGATTGACCTGGGCAATACCGACATCGATACGTTTGAGCGGGTATTTACGGACAAATTGCAGCAGGGCTTGCCAAGCGGCTTCTCTGGTCTCAAAACGATAACCTTTGCCCGCCACATTTATTGTCCAGGGCCACGGACGCTCGCCATAGGGAAGGCGCCGCGAGCTTTCTGTCAGGGCCAGGGAATATAACGATTTCGCCGGCACATGCGCCGCCGCCGCGATCTGATGATACGCAGGCGGGATTTGCTGAAGTGGCTGAGCGCTTTTCGCAATGCTGCACAGCGGCAGCAGTAACAGCGCTGACATCAGAATGCGGCGAGTTGCCATCCGTTTTCCCCTTGCTGCAGGATCACCGGCATTTGCCCCTGACCATAGGTCAGCCACAATCCGCGATCGTGATTCAGTGTGATTTGACGACTTCTGACCTGGTCAACCGGAATGTTGTGGCTGACCGCCCATTTGCGCACCGTGTCATCTTTGCCATCGCTGCCAACCAGATAGATATCAACCGGGCGATTGTCCGCTAATACTGCGGCGAGACGCGCGTCACAGCGCTCACAGTTGTCGCGCACGAACAATGCCATGCGCCCGTTTGTGTCATGGGCAATGCCGGAGGCATTCCCCATATTGACCGACAGCGCATTAGGGTACAGACGGCTCCACGCCGCGTTCACTTCCCGCTGAAACGCGAGCTCCTTTTCCGTGCGCTGGTATTCTTCTTTCACCCACAGTTCTGCCAGGCGGCGACGTTCGGAAGAGCTGTCGCTTTCCACACCCAGCGTAGTCAGCGGGTCAAGCCCGGGAGATTGGATCCCTCGCTTACCCTGTTTCAGCTGCTGATACTTCTGCCACTCGGTATCACTCAACCCCCACTGCTGGGCCGATTGCTGTAACTGAGACTGGAGAGATTTATCCTGAAGGGTATTTGACGTTGACGTGGTACTGGTTGCACTGTTGACGGTGTCCGCTCTGACGGTGCCCGTTACCAACAATATGAATAGCATGGCTACCCGACTGATTTTCATCACGACTCCTGTTTACTGTGCGCTGAGGCGCTGTGGTATGCCGTTAACAGAGAACACTGCCTGATTGCCTTCAATGCTGCGCAGCTGCCATCCCCAGGCTGAATCGCCCGGCGACAAGAGTTGCATTTGAGATAAGCTCGTGGCACCCAGCGGTGCTACAACAGCAAAATTCTGCCCCCCCCGCTGCTCAATGCCCGTCAGGATAAACGGCGCAGCCAATGGCACAGTTCTGGCTGACCGCAGAGACTTTTTTGAGGCACTGGGTTTATGTTTTTTTCCGGAGGTCACCGCACCGCCTGAAGCGGCAGCGAGTGGTTTCTGAGCCTGACTTGCTTTGAGGGCGTCGACAGTGGCTTTGAGGGAAGAAAACTCGAGGGCGCTCGCCTGAGCATGATCAAGCTCATACTGCAGCGCTTTTTTCTGTTCACTGATGAGGCTGTCTAACTGGTCAATCTTTTTGTTCTGGTCAACGATTTGCCCGTCCAGCACTTTACCGAGTTCACTCATTCCTTTCAGCACGCCGGCTCTTAGCGCAAAGCGTTCATCTTGCTCAGCAACGTTTTTTTCCAGCGCGGCCACCGACGATGACAGCTGACTGAGCTGGCCGCTGCGAAATGCGGCTTCGAGAGAGTTAACCCGAATGTCCATGTTGTTCAGCTGAAAATACAACACCACGCTGAGCACGCTCGGAGCAATAACAAAGAGGGAGGCAACGCCGATGGCAGTACGTTTTAGCAGTGCTAATTGGTTCGGCGAAAACGAGGAACGTCGAACAGTATTGGCATTGTGTTCACTAATGCCTTCACTACTAACGGGGTCTGGGGCTGGTTCGTGTTCTGGCAATGTTTCGGAGGTCATTGCACATCATCCTTTCAACTGTTCGGAAAGGCGTAAGGTGCAAAAACAAAGAGGGAAAGGCGACGCTTAACTCAACATCGCCGATAAAAAATTAATCACTCAGTAAGGAAATCACTATCGCTTAAACTTTATACTTTCCGAATTTCAAAAATATAGCTTGATGTACCAACATTGATGACACGCCACTCTGTTAAGAAAAACGTCCAGATGATGTTAACTTCATCAATAATTCGGGTGTCTTTCTGATAGGAATAATAGGACAAATTTAAATCCGGGTTAGCTGCCGTTAACCTTTTTTTGATTTTATCAATACGACGAAGATTTAATAAATGAGAATTCACAATAATTTTATTCGCATTACTCTCTAAAGCTTGCTGGAGTTTCTCCAATAAAATAAAATTATATTTTTTAACTTTCACAGAATTAAGTTTCATTACCGAAGCCAGCGGAGCCATGTGAATTTGAGCACATCCCCTTCTGGTCCTAAGAATGAAAATTCGCTTGTCAATAGAATGTCCCAAAAATGCCATGACTCTGGAAAAAACAATGAAAACCACAGTGACAATTAGGCTAATGAAAACCAGCTGCCCCAGCCCAATAGGCAAATCCAAGAGTTTAATATACAACATTGAAAAACAGTACAGCAGAAAAAAGAACACAAGAAGGATGACATAACTACGATTTAACATAATACCCCCAAAATACAAACCTATCGCCACATAATAACCCCATACGCACTGATAATGGAAATATATTGAAGAACCTATTTTTCATATAGACAACAAACACCTAAGCTAATGGCAACAAGTAATAACGTACGCAGATTCGTTATCTTGATGACCACTGAATTGAAGTCCAGCTGCATACCAACCGACCGGGCAGACGTAGTTAGTGAAATCTCGTCCTGTAAAATTACCGATTTGAGTACATTCATTTTGTACCAGCGCTCCCCCCGCTCTCCAAACACCGGATTGGCAAGAAAGTATGACACCTGTCGCATCACGGCTTACCAACCCATTTTGAGGACAACTGTTGCCTGGCATATTGATTTGATCGAGTTGCAGAACTTCACCGACAGACAAACGACCATCTGCACGTACGCTCCCCCCTCTAACCTGACCACCGGTATAAATATTTTTATCATTGATGGCCCGAACCCAATCGTTATCTGTCATTGTAAAACCACCGCCATGGGTCTCATTAAGCCAACCTTTACTGTCTCGGGTTATAAGCCACCCATTATTACTGCGGATATCACCGCCTGCGGTGATGGCGTTTCCAGCGGTAATACTATTGCTGGCCGTTACGTTGGAGGTAGCATTCACATTCCCCCCCTGAACTGTACCGGCAGCAGTAACATTGCCACTAAAGTTTCCCGTCTGCGCGTTCACCATACCGGTATTGTTGAGGTTGTTACTTCCCATATCGATGCTGGTATGCATACGGTTCAGGTCTGGTTTTCCGGTCACAGAGAAGCGGTAAAGGCGATCACTTTCCTCCCGGGCTAGACCCAGTTCATTAGAAGGGATAAGGGCCGCCACGTGCCCGCTGGACGTGCTGACACCAAAGCTGGCTAGGGACATGCTCCAGCTCTCCATCGCGCCGGTCACATTGGTACTTTTCCAGACGTAAGCCCCCAGGCCATCAATATCCACGGAGATCTGTCGCAGTGCGGCATACGGTAAACTTTGTCCGCCCTGGGTGATCACCAACGCCTGCAATTGGTCAGTGTTCGTCGCATTGCGCGTGACAGCTGCGCTGATTTGCTGCCCGTCAGCCGTGGTATTACTGAATCCGGGTTCAATAAGCCCCGTATTTTTAAGCATCTGAGGGGTAATCATCACCGGTGCAGTGGTTCCAGCTGCGGCCAGAAGAGTGTCATAGTAGCGACCTACGTAGGCTTTCACAGACGACCGGAAACGGGTCAACTGGGATGCCGTAACCTGCCAGCCGCGTTGCTGGATATAATCGTTGTAATACCCCATGGACCACACCGCCACAACCAGAAGAATAAGCAACCCTATACCGGTACTCATCACTGTCCAGCCGCGGTCAGCACGTTTAAAATTTGTCGACATACGTCACCACATTAATAAAGGATCTGAAACGTTAAGCGCCATGCACAGCAGCGCCCCGTAACCCAGCCATGGCCCCAGTGGGCCACCTCGGGAGGGCTCCCGCGAGCCGGCGTGCCAGAGAATAAAACCGACAAGCCCCACCATGAGAGTAAACAGCGTGAGGGGTGAACCCAACCACGCGCTCAGGCCAGCAGCGAGCCAGACGTCGCCCAGCCCAAGCACTTCCCGCCGAGCGAGACGCCCTCCCAGCCCGCGGATGAGCCACCCGAGGCTGAACAGGATGAGAGACATTAACGCATGGGCAGGCAGACACTGATTAACCCAAGCAACGCAAAAACCGGCTGCAGTAAACGGCCAGGTAAAATCTCGAGGCAACCACCCCGTCAGAGCGTCGATGAGGCTCATCCGAAAGATGAATACGACAAAAAGAACCGACGTCATCAGCTCAAAAGGTTTACTGAGTGAAGACAGCATGACTATTACGCAAAGGGCAATTGCGTGAAGCCAGATATGCTGCTTGATAGCACGAGCATCTGATCCAGAGGATGCCTGATGCCCGTAATCCTTCATCACGTCCGTTACCTGAGAGGTCTCATAACGCAAGAACAGCAGCGCAAGGTAAAACAGCGGGAGCGACAGCGGCCAGGGCCCCACTATCGTCAATACCGCGACGGGTTCGGTCATATGACTATTCCCTTTTCCTGTTTCAGGAGCCGTTTGTAGATGGCATAAATACGGTTGGCGTAGGACTCACGCGTTTCATGACGGTCTTTACGAAAACCCGCATTGTAGGAGCCCAGACAGTTCCAGCTGATACCGCAGACCTGAAAATGCGACGCCAGAATCCGCGTACCGATTTGCACATTGAGACAGGGACGCGTCAGGAGATCGCTTTTTTGGGTTATCACCCCGTCCCGAATGAGCTCAGGGATATGCGTTGAGTTAACCTGCATCAGTCCGTAATCCTCACTCAGTACGCGGCCGGTGCGTTTGTCACGGTTAACGTTAATGGCGGAGGGATTAAGGCTGCTTTCTCCCCGGGCAATGGCCTTTAACAACAGAGGATCGATGTGGTATTTGGCACCGGCTGCATCAAAACAAAATGCGGACGAAGGCGCGCACACGACCAGAAGCAGGAAGAAAAAAACGCGTGCCATGCACTTTTACCCGTTAACCGTAAAAGTCAACGTGTTTTGCCCTGTACCACCGCTGTCCTTTACGCATTCCTTGGCCGCCGTTTCTGCAGACACGTTGCCGTCGGTGTGCGCCGAACTGTTAATGCTCACGCTGGCATACGCGCCGCTGCCCATTTGCTGCGCGATAGAAATACACGCATTCTGCGGAATTTTGGCCGAAGACAGGGAGAACCCGTTGTTGAATCCACTAGATGCGACAGGCGTCAGTATCACCTGACCACCAAAGGTGTTGGTCATTGTCGCCGTTCCTGAGGTTTCATCCCCCTGAATGGTCATGCCCTTCGCACCGCCGGCGGCAATGACGGTACCGGTCATCGTGCTAGCACTGGTGAAATTATATCCACTACTTCCCTTAAAATTACCCCGGACATAAGTGATGATGCTTTGATAATTCGTAGTTTCCATGGCCACGTCTTTCTGGGTCCACAAACCCCAAAGCTTACTGACGACGTACACGATGACGATGATGACCAGGATGGCGATAGTCCCATTCTCGATAATACCCCACCCGCGATGAGGCTGGCGGCGGGCAAAAATAGATAACGGATTAGCTGACATAAAAGTTCCTTAATGAGCAGAAGTATGGGTCATGTCCTGAATTTGCATCACCATGCCCAACATAAGTAAGAAGAAAGTGATTATCAGAAACAGAGAGAAAAGTTTTGCAACGTTGGCTCGCCGGCCAACCAACGCCAGTACTTGCTCAAGCCAGCGGTCGGCATAGTTACTGATGAGCGTGGACGCGCCGTCACCCTGCCCCAAAATCGACAGATAGTTGGCCGCTTCCTGGCTTGGGAACTGGTACCCACAATCGCGAAGCGACCTGCCAAGGCCACTTCCCATGCTGATACCTTCCATCACGGCATTGAGCCGCTCACGTAACCAGGGGGAGCCAAAGTCATGCAGGATTCTGACGGCATCAAGATGCGGTACGCCGGCCTCAAGCAACGCAGAGACGTTCATGAGAAAAACGGCACCCTGCAGATCCTTGTAAATTGACCACGGCATCAGCCGGTCAGCAAAGCGACGCAACCGGCCTCTCCAGCGCGGCAGTGACCAGAACACCAGGCCGATAAACGTCACAAAGCCCAGTGCGGTAACACCGCCGTAGGCCGTAGTGAAAGTCGATACCTCATTCATAAATCCGAGTGAGCCCGTCCATGACTCCGGGGGAGAAAGTTTGCTGAGAGTGGGGATCAATACCCTGTTGTTAACAGTTAGCAGGCCCGCCCCCAGTGACAATAGAAGAATTGGATAGACAGAGGCCAGCACCACCTGGCCCAGAATCCGCCGCCGTGCCACGATAAGCTTGTCAGCTTGTTCAAGGGAACGCGGCACACCGCCACTTCGGATGCCGGCACTGATGAGCGCGGCCTCCTCTTGGGGAACCCAGGTGGCCAATACGTCCGGCAGAGAATGGCCTGCACTGTTATCAGCAATCGCCTCCAGACAGTCCTCCACCAAATCAATATAAGGATGCCAGCGGCGACCAAAATCTGTGTGCACCTCACCTATCAGCGTCAATGCTTCTTTAAATGACTTCTTGTTTTCCAGCAAAAAGCGCAGCGTCTCGTAAAAGGGTTGTCGGTATCTTCCGGTGAAGGTCCTACGCACGAGCTCATAACGGATGCGCTGTAACAGGCTCATTTCCTGTGCGCGGTAAGTAACAGTTGAATACTCAGACATGGGGCACCTCACAGGCGAGTAGCTCATCTTCATCGAGAGGACACACCAGGTCGCCGTCCAGCGGGTCTACGAACCCTTCGGCCAGGCGTCTCAGAAGATGTGTGCGACGGCTGATCCCCCCCAAATATTGCAACCAGTATTGGCGCGCGACAGAGGTCCCGTACGACAGTAACAAGCTCATAAAACGGGCATCCGGGCGGATGACTTCGGCCAGCACGGTACGACCGGTCACGCCGCGGCTGACGATACGTCCGGTAAGCTCGACCTTTTTTTGGCAATGCTCGCAGCCATCGGGGTGACGAAACCAAAGCTGCTCCGGTGAGCAAACGTCGGGTTCATTGCAGTATTTCTCCAGTCTTTCCCTGATATGCTCCGCAAGCATGGGGGCCTTCTCAGACCAAGGAACGCGGCAATGCGGACACAGCGTCTGAACCAGCCGCTGACTGAGCAGCCCAACCATGATTTGCGGATCGGCAATGAGCTGAAGATTGACACCCATCGAACCAATACGCGCAATAGCGCCGGCCGCGCTGGGCGCGTGCAGGGTATCTAAAACTACATGGCCAGACTCGACGGCGTGGATAGCCGCCATGACGGAATTGCTCTCCTGCATTTCACCGATCACGATACCGTCCGGATCGGAGCGAAGTGCGGCAGCATTGGAGTCTTCCCAGGCCTCCACCACGTGTTCCCGGGCACTGCTTTTGGGCGTCACTGAGGTTTGAATAGCCCCGGCAATGCGACCCTCAACGGGAAATTCGATGGTCAGCAGGCGTTTTTTACCCCCCGTACGGTCAAGCCAGAGTCGGCTAAAGGTGCGCAGCGTCGTACTTTTCCCGGACCCCGTTGGCCCCGTCAGCGTCACCATGCCCTCCGGTATTCTCAGGATTTTTTCTATCAGTGCCCGCTGCTCAGGTAAAAACCCAAGTTGTTCCAGGGTAGGCACTTTATCGCTGTCGTCCGGAATAATACGCAGTACAACGTATAAGCCGTCCGGCGTCGGCATATGCTGATAACGGGCCCCAAACACCCCGGCACAGCGGGCATACTCCGAGCTTATCCTGCCTTTTTGTGCAACCTGCTCCAGGAAATCAGTAGAAAGCAAATCGCACATGGAGCGATAAATCGTCGACACTAGCGACTGGCCTTCGTCATAGGTCAGCTCATCGATGACTTCAAGCTCACCGTGTATGCGCATTTCTATGACGGTGATTTTTTCATTCTTACTCAATGTCAGGTGAATATCCGAGGACGCCAATTGCCCCGCAGCCGCCATATAGGTCAGCACCTTTTGCTGGGTTGCACTGAGATCCTGCATCTGCATACTGGTAAATAGCATGCTGGTCCCGGTATTTGCCTGCCTGCCCCGCCGCGCGTTGAGCTCACTGAGTGACACAAACTCTTTTGTGGCCAACGGGTATGCCTTGACCATATCCATGACCCACCGCTGCACTCGCGGATCGGTACGGCGGTTGGTGTCAATTATTAGCCTGATGGCCCCATGACCATCGGGAACCTCCTCAGCCAGCACAAAATCCATAATTTCACTGTCCGGTTGCATAGTGTTTCCTTATTCAGAAGGACAGTTCTGTCCCGTCGCTGAGTTTGACCGCGTTGAGTGTTACCGACTTCACGGTCAGCTTGCCGCCGGGCAGTGGGTCGCCAGCAGACACCTCCGTGATCCCCCCCTGAGGGAGTAAGAGGCGTGCATGGAGCTGAGTACCGCGGCCGTAAATTTCTTGCAAACGTACAGGAACCGAGTCTCTTTTCGTTACCGGAACGTTGGCAGTCTGATGCGCTTCCCCGGTTGACGGTATTCCTGAGGGAATGAAAGGCAACGGTGCAGGTGCGCTTGCCACCTGACTCGCTTGAGTTTCGCTTTCACTTTCACGCAACTGCCGCGTTAGCCTGGCAGTTTGCACCTGTTGTTCCAGGAGGAAGTTGCGGGACTGAATGGCCTCGAGCTGACCGATGGTGACATTGTCAGCATCCGCAGTGACCGGGCTTTCTGTCGCCAGGCTTTGCTGGCTGAATGCCGCGAGAATGCCCAACAGCCAGAGTCGGCAGGCAGGGTTAACGTTGTGCATACAGACTCCCCTTAACGGTGTAGTCAAACTGCCCTTGCGGGCTTAGCGTAAAAGCAATACTGGATAGGCGAAGCCCGGTATCATCGCAGCCGGCCAGCATCCACTCCGGGGCTAAGCGGGCATTCACCGAAAAGGTAAACTCACGCCAGTCCTGAGGTGGTGGTGGATTTGCTGCACCAGGTATGATCTCTGGGGGTTTGATCTCATTAAACTGGACGTGTATATCGCGTCGCTGAAGATGGGAAACAAACCTCATCAACTGCGTGTTCCAGTCAGGCAGATCTTCATCTCTTGCAGACAATGCGCTATCCGCATACGGCACGTTCACGTCGCCGTTCTGTCCCCCTTCTTTCAGATTAAATTGGGCATTTTGGCCAAAAAGCTGTTTAGAGCGGCGGGCAAAGTCTTCAACGGTCGTGCCCGCGGTAGCGACATACCGCAAGCGCAGCCCCGTCTGGGTACATTCGCCGGCAGTAAGCCGCCATCCGACCACCGAAACAGGCAGTGGCTCACGGGTAAACCAGCACTGACTCAGAAAAACAGAGGACGGCAACAATGAGGCCCACGGATGCACAGCCTTCGTCGGGACGCTGGGCTTCGTCGCCGTCAGGGCGTGCGCCTTGTACTCAGCCAGCGCAGCCGCCTGCCTGGCCTGCAAGGCTGCATCATCCCGCCAGTAATAAAGCGCGGCGCAGACGCCCGCTACAAGCAATACCAGCGCGCCTAATTTTGGTAGAGAGGGAATTTGACGCAGCTGAACGCGACGACGCTGCTGGCGGGTTAGTGAACCGCTCAGGCTTTGCCAGGATTGAGGGGCCTCAGGCGTTGCCGTACATTGCCAGCCGCGCTGCACATCAGCAGGGTCATTGAACTCAATGAAACGTTCCTTGGCGGCGTTGACCTCCTGCAATGTCCCGACCACGTCTCCCATGACGGAGAGTCGCCCCCCAACCGTGGCAAAAAACACCCAGCTATCAGTACCTTCATCAAGACGATAGATGCCGTAGCTATTGCCCCCTTCGCGTATTAAAAAAGCAGCGGCCAGCGAAAAAAGGCCAACGCCGCGTCTGACCCGGACAGGTCGGGCAAAGCCGACCATTCTGTTGGGTTTTCTACCCATCTGGATCCGATGGGTGTCGCCACGTGTATTACGCCAGAACTCAAGTCTGGCCCCTTTTTCATCAGCCCAGCGTAACCCCGCCAACCATCCCGAACGCCCCTGTACAAGTACCGCCTGGGAAATGGGGGCCTTATAACCCCCTTTTAGTTTTTTCATCATTACCTCAGCAATACTGGTGTAACTAAAATGACCAGGGTGGTTCGCGTCGTGCTGCCGTTCTGCCCACCGCCTAAAATAAAGTTGCCTGGGGTAAACGTCCCCTGCTTGTCAGCGGAAGTCGTTACCTGGTCAGAGCCCGTCAGTACAAGCGTCTCTCCGGCACGCATGTTGACTTTCTGGGTCAACGCCTCCTGTTGGAACGTCGGAACGTCATTTCGAGTCTTGCCGTCTTTGCTGACAAAAGATTCGACTTTTGGAGGACTGGAATAGCTGAAGGCAAACTGCAGTTGCACGTCACCGTTTTCCTGGATATACGGCAGCATGGTCATGAACAGGCCCGTCGTCAGAATGCTGGTCTGCATCGAAGACGTAACGCCTACGTTTGCCGTCGCCGTGGAACTTGAGCTGGTCAGAATGCCTTTTTGATTGGAGAGCTGATAAGGAACAGGGGTGAGGTTGGTCGTTGCACGATTGAGCTGGGTGACAACGCTGACATTACCCTGCTCTGACAACGCCTTAATGAGCAACTGTGAACCAGAAAAACGCGCCGCGCTGCCGCTGGCCGTATCCAAAATGGAGATACCCGCTGAACCTGCATTTTCGGCGGCATCGGTGAAATTGCCGGAAAGTGTTGCTCCTGCGGTATGCAGGGACTTGTAAACCAATCCCCAATCAAGACCCATTTGTTCGTTACGGGTCTGAGTCACACTGAGAACACGAACGCTAAGCTGAACTTGTCTGTTAAGGACTTTGTTTTGGTACTCGATGTAACGCCCGATCCTGTCTAGAACCACCGGCGAATCCGTTACTGTCAGGGTGCCGCTGGCAGAGGATAACCAATAACGACCTTTTGACGGGGTTATCATGTTATCGATAGTCTTACGAATATCGTCATACAGGTTACTGCTGAGGTCGTATGCTGTCTTTTGCGCTGAATTAATATCACCGGACGTGCCTGAACTTGTTCCGCCGCTGCTTCCAAGCTGGTTACCAGAGCCTGAGTTCACTGAAGCTGTGCTGTCAATTTTGGTATTAAGGATCACCAACTGATAGGTTCGGGTATCAAGCAGATAAAAAACAATATTGCCCTGATCATTACGCACAGACAGGCCAAGACGGCTGGAGATGATATCAAGCAACCCTCGAAGATTACCGTTCCATTTCAGACCACTGAGCACCGGGTCTGCCAAAGATACGGAACTCGCTTGCTGGCCCTGTCCACCAATCTGACCCTGTCCACCAATCTGAGCCAGAGGAACTCTTCCACTGTCATCAGGCGCAGGCAATCGCCCTGTCATCTGTTGCGTGGTGACGTTACCACCACCAGAGGCTACCAGCGTCTGCAGTGCATCCGGTGTAATCGTCACCCTCAGACCACACACTGCTGTAATACGCTGCCCAATTTCAGGCAAGGTCATCCCGTCAGGACGATTAATCGTTATCTGACAATCCGGGATGGAATCGCCCTCCGGCGAAGACACGACAGGTATAACAGGTCTGAGGTTCACCCAGGGCTTATCCGTCCAGGTAACCGGATCCTGTGATAACCCCGTCCGGCTCTGGTTTATCCGTTGCGCAGTGTCCGCGTTTCCGCTCGCCTGGCGGTCCATACGGCTTATTTCTTTAAGAGAACATCCGGCCAACATCACCATCACAGCCACTATCGCGGCGTGGAGAGCAGGTCGGGAAAGGGATGATTTCAGCATCCTCGACTCCTTCAGTTGAGATAAACGACGTTGCCTTCCGCCACGCCGGCGGGAAGGGACAAATTCATGTCAGTACCGTCAGACATTTTCAGGCGCCCTCCCGATACCGTGCAAACCAGCGCAGAGCCCGCTGACTGGCTATCCAGGGAATCGACAAGGCCCGGACGGTCAGCAGACCAGAGCCAGAGCCTTCCCCCCTGAATTGCCGCCTGAACGTGACTATCCGGGACGGGAATCATGCCGAACTGCCCGACGGCAAGAGGCCCCTCGCCCAACTCGCGGGTGTATCGCCAGTCATTCACGGCGCTGGCCAATCGGAGCATGTCTGAGGCGAGACGGTCGGCATTCACCTGGATCCCCTGACGCTCAAGGCGTAAGGCTTCCCGGGTCTGAACGTTGCCGACAATCAGCAAAAAAATCATGGCCAGCGCGGCGATGCCGTACCCCATCAGTTACGACCAGGCTGGTCACTGACGGATACCAGGCACTGCATGCGGCTGGCAGCGGCGTAAAGCGGTTTGTCAGCCTGGCGATACAGGTCAAAAACCTGAACCAGCACCGACTCAAAGTTGCCGTGGAATGTTAGAGGCGCGTCGATCCGGTAGTCGAGCGATACCGGCCAGATAACGACCCAACTCCCGCCGTTGTCGCACTTCGCTGAACCCGCCCAACGGGTTAGCGTCTCTTTTAGCGTGGAGCCCACCTCAGCACGCCACAGTTGCCCGGACGGCGCTGCCGTTACCGGCGTTCCTGGGATAAACAGCGGGCCTGAGGCAGATGTCGGCGGATTTTGTACATGAAGTGCCTTAGGCATTGGGGAGATCTGGGTAGTCAACAAAGACCCCGTGCCAGTAGCCGCGATAGAAGACTTTGAGGTTTTTGCAGAGGGTTGCACCGTCAGCCTTGGTTGCGTAGCGGATGACACAGCAGGCGTGGGATTCGTGGCAACAGGGGTTGAGTTACTCGTCAGGGTGCCCTTCCTCACTGTCGTCAGCTCCGGAGAAGGTACCGGGACACTTTCAGGTTTAAGCACGGGTTTGGGCTGTCCAGCAGCGGGCACGGGAAGAAGTGATGCAGCCGGATTATTGTTTGAGGCTCCAAATGACGGGGCAGTGAACGGATCACCCGACAGTCGCGGCGAAGCAGCCGCATTAGTCGGTAAACGGGAGGGTACAGGCGTGATGGCTGCGCGCGGTGCGAAATCACGATAGGCATCGCGAAGCGTAAAACACACCTCACGGTTGACATCATCAACGCGTAAACGCCAGGCGGGGCCGGCCAGAACCTGCAACGCCTCGCTCAGACGAACGGGACCGATCGAGCGCTGCACGGCCGGCAACGGCCGGCTGAGTAACTCGGTAAATACGGAAGAGGATGCCGGGCAAAGAGAGTAACCGGACTCCAGCAGCAGATAGCGAAACCCATCCCCGACAGATCGTACTAACTGCGCCGGCATCGTAATATCCACCATCTGATTTAACGGGTCACGTTGAGCATCAGCTGGCCGAGTGCTGACCAGGGTGTATTTGTCATAACGCACCACCTCGGGCGACTGGCCCTGGTAGATATCGCTCACGCGGGGATTGGCTGAATTATGCGGCAGCCGGTCTGAGGACGTGCTGTTATTAGTGCATCCAGCGGTCAGCAATGACAGCGTAAGCCATGCCAGTTTGCGCCCGGGATGCTGGGTCAGTTTTGCCATCAATGTTCACCGTAAGAGTCATCCTTTTAAGAGACGGATATTTTGACGGCGGCACAAAGTGGGGCAACGTTAAACTCATTATGGGAATTGTAGAAAAACCGAGTAACGCCGATAATGATGGGAGGTGTGGGAGAAATGAAGATGAATGCATGAAGTGGTTTTATACATCCGAGAGTGTTTTGACGGGAATTGCCCTCATTCCCCTTGCAGCCTGCCTGCTGATCCTGTGCTGGCTTTGCGTGAGCTATATCAGGCACCGGCATATGAGGCGATCCCCTGTAAAAGCCGCATTTCATTTCACATATCCAGACTCACTGGATAAAATTCGGGGTGATGGAGTTGTTCGGGCAGGGAGAAACGGTACCATCTACTGTACCCTCAATCCAAGACTATCGAGGGTAGGAGCGGGTAAAACTAAAAGAAAAAGTAAAACGCCACCGGTCGTGGTTTTCAGAAAAGATGCCCTCAGGCAGTTTCGCAAGAATGGTAGTTTTTTGGCCGCACTCATGAGTGGGCACCGATTTTATGGGATAGTTTTCTGCGAATATCTTCCCAAGGAAAAAGGTGACATTTTCATATTAAAAAGTCGTTCATATCTGAACGTACTAATTGTTGAAGATGCTGAAATCATCCTCCCTGAAGGAAAAAGAGGTTTCGCCATTCGCTATCTGTCTTTTATTACCGGCTCGCATAAATGGGCACTTCCCGTACTTCCTCTTACATCCATACTGCTAGCATGGCCCCTCATCGGGCAGAAAGACATACCCATCACTTACTGTATTTTCATGGTAAAATTCCTACTGATATTTATCCCAACATGCTTACTTTCTAATTATTTTGTGATGAAATTAATTAGAAAATACTAACTCCCAGGCCAGTAAAGAATAAACCGAAGCAATAAACAGACCCAGTTCAGGATCCAAACCAAGTCTGACGCATATCCTGATGGAAAGGAAAAAGAGAGCATTAACGACAAAACCGGCGAGAGAAGGTGCGGTTAACACCAGGGAAGACAGAGAAGTTATTGACAGTAAAAAGGTAAACATCAGAGCCGTTTCCTTGTATCCACTCAGAAACTCGAAGACCAGCCATTCCCCTACCGCAACAATTTTTTTGCCTAAAACTCGCACCATGATATTTGCCTCTTACACAGATGCATTATTTGTCTGGAGAGCTGATTTTGTCTGGAGATCGGTGGGTAAGAAAGGAGTTATCCGGTTTCCAACTTATAAGAATAACGGTAATCCCCCCATTTTTAACGGAGGCAATAAGTAGAGTCAGGCCATGCGTTGTATATGCTGCATCGGTGTGTAGCCATTCAACGCCATATTTGGTCGTTCGTGATTATAAAACCATTGCCACTGCGTGGCATAGCTCTGCAATTCATCCAGCGATGAAAACAGATGCTGCCCCAGCCAGTCATAACGCACTGTCCGGTTATATCGCTCAATATAGGCATTCTGCTGAGGTTTGCCGGGCTGAATAAAACGAAGGCTTATATTCTGCTGTGCGGCCCATGACATCAGTATCCTCCCTGTATATTCCGGTCCGTTATCACACCGAATGGCTGCGGGCTTTCCCTTCCATGCGATGAGTTGCTCAAGTGTTCTGACTACCCGACTGGCCGGCAGAGAAAAATCGACCTCAATCGCCAGTGCCTCACGGTTAAAATCATCGATAACATTCAGCAGACGGACTGAGCGACCATCCGATAACTGGTCGTGCATGAAGTCCATCGACCAGCATTCGTTGCTGCTTTCAGGCACTGCCAGCGGTTCAGGTTTATCCCGTTTCAGTCTTTTTTTCGGCTTGATGCGCATGTTCAGCGATAGCTCGCAGTAAATCCGGTACACCCTTTTGTGGTTGAAGCGGAAGCCTTTTACGTTGCGCAGGTACAAAAAACACAGGCCAAATCCCCAGTTGCGCTGACTGCCCGTAATGCGCAGTAGCCAGTCGGCAATGACCTCATTTTCCTCATTCAGTTGAGGCTGATAGCGATAGCAACTTTCGCTGACAACAAACAGGTGACAGGCAAAACGTATGCTGACATTCCGGCTCCTGACCGCATCCTGCGCCATCAGCTTTCGACGCGATGGCTTCACCACTTTTTTGCCATGGCTTCCTGAATGATTTCGGCTTTGAGGCGCTCTTCAGCATACATTTTTTTGAGGCGGCGGTTTTCGTCTTCCAGCTCTTTCAGACGGGTCATCATGGAGGCATCCATCCCGCCAAAACGCGAACGCCACTTATAGAAACTGGCGTTGCTCATGCCATGTTCACGACACAGTTCCGCCACCGGTGTTCCGGCCTCGGCTTGCTTCAGAATGGACATGATCTGGCTGTCAGTAAAACGTGATTTTTTCATAGAGATCTCCCCGGTTCAGATTACGAGAAAATTCTACTTATGAACACACCGGTTTTTCGGGGGGATTACCTAACGGGCCGTTGATAAATCAGTCATCAATTAGGAACGTGATAATTTGAGATTGTTAGACGGTTGGCACAAACAAATGCAGGATGAGGCCTTTTCAGGATATCTGGAGGTCTAAAGGGGCGTGTTAGAACGGCTTTCGGGCAGCAGAGGGCAAAAAAAAACGCTGGGCATGCCAGCGCTTCGTATAGATGTATTGACTGAGTTAATCAGGATAAAAATCCGGATTCATAAACTGCTCGAATGGCCAAGGGCAGACAGTGGGAAACACAGAACGCTTGATGTTTGTCTCACGCTCAGCGCTGATCACCGCATCACCGTAGGCGTCTCCAATAATCTCAGGCAGTTTATGCTTGAGGCTCGGACTTTTCTTGAGGCGACGCTCAATCTTGCGGCGTTGCTCCTCTATGGTGAGTTGCCAGCTGCGCCCCTGTCGGTCCGACTGAAACTGCCATTTCAACAGGTGAATAAACAAAATTTCGAGGCGAGATTCCAGCTCGTTTTCCGCGCTTGTTCCCATTGCCTCAATCTCCTCCAGAAGGTTTTGTGTATCCAGTTCGCCGAGGCTACCAGAACGCAGCAAATCTGCCTGTTCCTTAGTCCAGCCATAAAAATCAGTATTATAACGGTTAGTCATAGTGTCCTCCGCCAACAGCGCACCTTACCTTCAATAAGGTGAGTCTGTCAGAGAATCGAACGCCAGTCAAAACTGACGATGAGTAGTTATTGCACGTTGAGCTCATCAGGAAATAGCGTAAAGAGCACCGCGACATACACCGTACCCATAACCAAGGAACGGAATGTCGTCGTCAAAATCCATCGGGGGTTCATTGCCCATAGACTGCGGCGTAGACTGAGGTGTTCCGCTTTGTGCAGGAGTTGCAGCGGATTGCTGTTTGCCTGTGGGCTGAGCACTGGTGTTGGTGCGATTACTGCTGCCCAGCATCTGCATAGTGCCTTGCTGTTTGACCACGATTTCCGTCGTCCAACGTTCGACACCCGCATTGTCAGACCACTTACGGGTCTGCAACTGACCTTCGATGTAAACCTGAGACCCTTTATGCAGGTATTCTCCGGCGATTTCAGCAAGCTTGCCAAACAACACCACGCGGTGCCATTCAGTGCGCTCCTTCTCTTCGCCTGATTGTTTATCACGCCAGGATTCAGAGGTGGCCAATGAAATATTCGTCACTGCAGAACCGTTAGGAAGATAACGAACTTCAGGTTCCTGCCCTAAAAAACCGATCAGGATAACTTTGTTTACGCCGCGACTAGACATAATGAATTCCTCTTAAAGTAGTTGAGAGGAACACACCCGCTGGTGTGTTCCAGCTGGGTGTGTATCCGTGTCGAGTTAGAATGAATTGTCAGCGTAACTTTTCAGTTGCTCTGCATTCTGTCCCGGCGGTGTAGAAGTCGGTTTTTCGGATTTGAAGACGATCTCGCCACCAATTTTTATCCACTCGACCGCTATCAGTCGGGCTTTTAAACTTGGACGACTTTCACCAGCGTGATCCCCTTTAGACAAGGTGAAGACGTCAGCGGTAAGACCGCTCAGAACGAAGCCAATCAACACCTGTTTCTCTTCATCCACTGACTTTTGGCAGCGATTGATGAGTGAAACACTTTCCTTGCCTGCAACAGTCACGTCAAAACGGGTGTAAGACGCATTGTCTGTCGGGCCGGTAAGGGCATTAATGACGGCACAGGTGAATTCACCGGTGGTGCCAGCCACTTTGCGGATATTTTTAAGGTATCCGATGCCGGTAACGTTGAGATTGAAATATTCAGCCTTAGGCTGAGAGGAAGCATGTGAAGCGTTGTTTGAAGCAGGGGTATTTGCAGTAGCAGTCATGATGTTCTCTCCGGAGTGAAAATAAACAGGTAGCGGAGAAACAATCATCCCAGGCGGGAGAATGTTTCCCGCAGGGAAGTCAGTAACGAGGTCACTGACTGGCTGAATTTGTGAAGGTGGCCTTAACCCGAAGGTCTCTGTTTGCAAAGGTTAACAGATTTAACGTAACCGCCCGAAAGCGCCATCTCTCAGGTCATGATGGCATTGGCATGTGATTACCCGAAGGCGTTCCTCTCAAATCACCGGAACATTGGCAGTTGTCAAAGACAACGATTGGCCTGTTCAGTTTTAAACCGCGGCGAGGAGAAGTCAATATAGCGAGTCTAAAAAATTGAAATTGGGGAGACACAAATAAACAGCGGCACCCTAAGGTACCGCCATTGTGATCTGCACCATCGATCTGAGGTTAAGCTGTTTGAACAGCAGCTCCGGGGCATGTTCAGGACCCGGCACGGTTTTCACGGAGGTTATGTGCCTTACAGACTCTTCTCTCAGGTGTGGGAGCGGTCTGTCAGACTGTTCGGCCAGAACGCAATGCATGTAGCATTCTGGCAGACCGCAGTCACGGGGTGCGGCTTCAGAGCCACGAGAAACATAGCAAAATACATGCCTCGCCCGCAATCGGTTAATTCTGCTTTGATTTACGGGACTTAGGTTTAGACGGCTTTTTCTTCCCTTGGTCAGGGGCATTGACCACACCTTTGCAGGCCGGATATTTCTCACAACTGTAGAAAGTCCCTTTCTCACTGCGCCGCAATCGGGTTTTACTGCCACAAAGGGGACATAGCGGCGTCGGGGGCACGCGGATCGTTACATTCTGAACCAGCCCCTGAGCAACAAGTTGACGCGTCCAGCCCGTCTGTCGGGCTATAAAGTCTTCCAACCGCATCCTCCCCGCGGCAACCTCATCAAGCGCCTGCTCCCACAGCGCGGTCATGCCTGGCTCTTTCAAGGGCGCAGGCAAGGCGTCTATCAGATCCATCGCCACCTCCGTCGCCCGCAGATAGCGGCCCTTAATGACGATATATCCCCGCTTTAGGAGAGTGTCGATGATACCGGCACGGGTCGCTTCTGTTCCCAGGCCCGCATTCTCTTTCAGGACTTTTTTCAACTGCAAATCTGTCACGTAAGACGCCGCGTTCATCATCGCGGCTATCAGCGTATCGAAAGTGAAATGCAGTGGTGCTTTCGTTTTAAGATTCTTCACCTCAGCGGCCGTCACGGTGCAAACGTCCCCTTTGTTCAGCGCGGGGAGAGCGTTGTCCTGATCATCCTCGGCGTTCTCTTTCCCATCAGCGACTGAGTTGAACAAAATTTTCCATCCAGGGACTACCACCACCCGACCGGTTGTGCGAAAAAGCTGTCCCCCTATGCTGAGATCCAGGCGTGTCACATCGCTCTCGTGCAAAGGCAGGAACTGGGCGAGGTAGTGGCGGCGAATGAGCTCATACACCCGTTTCTCTGCGTCATTCATTTTTCCCAGGTCGCAGGCATGCTTAGTCGGAATGATCCCGTGGTGAGCCGTGAGCTTTTTATCATTCCAGATACGTGAAGCAAAAAGGGGATCCAGGGTCGCAATTACAGGCGTCAGGGAGGGGTCAGTTTTAGCCAGTGCGGCAAAAACCTGAGGGATTTCTTCGCGCATCGACTCCGGCAAAAAACCGCAGTCGGTACGGGGATAGGTCGTGGCCTTATGGGTCTCATACAAACTTTGGGCGGTATCAAGCACCTGCTGAGGTGACATTTCCCACAGTTTCCCACAGGCCTGCTGCAAAGCGCCTAACGAAAAGGCCAGCGGCGCAGCTTGTGTCTCACGCTTTTTCTCCTGCTCAAGAACCTGAGCCTGCCCCGTCTGACGGCACAGCTGGACCACCTGCTGGGCTATGCCCTGATGGACACAGCGTTTTTCCTCATCGGTGTACATTTTCGCAGGCACCCACTGGGCCGCAAACGTCACACCACCCGCATGCAAAACCGCACTGACCTGCCAGTAAGGTTTCGGAACAAAAGCGGCAATGACCCTGTCGCGGGTCACAAGCAGTGCCAGCGTCGGTGTCTGCACCCGGCCTACTGACAGCACGCCATCAAACCCTTTTTCACGGGCCTTCAACGTATAAAGACGGGTAAGATTCATGCCGGTGAGCCAGTCAGCACGGGCGCGCCCAAGTCCTGCATAATACAGTGCCTGAGTCTCCGTACCGGGTTTGATGTTACTGAGCCCCTCACGGATACTCTGTTCATCCAGCGCCGATAGCCAGAGCCTGTTGACCGGTCCCCGCCACCCGCAAAAGTCCAGCAACTCCCGAGCAATAACTTCGCCTTCGCGGTCGGCATCGGTGGCAATCACCACTTCGTCAACCTGCTTCAATAGTTTTGCGATCGTCTTAAACTGATCTTCCGTGTCTTTCTTCACTGTCATTTGCCACTGTGCAGGCAATACCGGCAGGGCATTAATATTCCAGGGCTTTGCGAACTGCGAACCGTACGCCTCCGGAGAGGCGTTTTCGAGTAAATGACCGACCGCCCAGGTGACCGTCACGCCCGGGCCCTGAAGAAAGCCGGTGCCCCTTTTCGTGGCTCCGAGGATGGCTGCGATGTCCCTCCCCTGAGAGGGTTTTTCACAAAGGAATAGGCGCATTCTCCCTCCTTTATTTAGCAGTACCGCTATTATTAGCCCGGTAGCGGATACGTAGGAGATTAACGCTGGCCTCATTGACGGGCGGGGAGAAAGCAGACCGACGGGTCCCCAGCAGCACGTCAACATCAGGTTCACCGAGATCCAAAACGGCCTGCTGCCACACTGCATTATTTTCGACTGCGTCCTGCCTGGAAACATTTACTGAGCGATAACTCATCGCAGTCCCATAAATCTCACGAAGAAGGCGACTTCCTTCACTTAACATGTCGTAACGTTGTTGACGTGAAATTAATCCATAGTGCGAGGCCTGAAGGACTTGCTTGGCAAACTGATCAAAACCAAGAAGCAGGAAAACACAGCGATAACCCAGGGGGGTATTACTGAATACTCGAATATCAAGGGGTTCAGAAACAGAAGCCTCACTTAACGTTGCCCCTTTCGGTAACCATTGCATGTCTTTTTCAAGACCTTCGATCAGAGAATGCATCTTTTTATTCGCGGTATTGAGCTTCTCTTCCATCGACCACATAGTGGCATCTGCCCATGGATTATTCCTAAGAGAGTCCTGATTGATTTTGGATGCCAGACTGAGAAAGCGCGGCATTCCCATGATGGCAGGCTTGCCTTTACTCCCCTCTTCCCCTTTCTCTGCTTTCCTGCCCTGCCATAACCCAATGGCATAGTGGCTGTGGAGTTCAATTTTCAACTCTGAGTGCAATGCACCCGTTCTTTTTTCAGTATTTTCAGCCATCATTGTCACCGTCTTATCAGTTAAGAAGGTCTAGATAGTCCTGAAAATACAGAGCTCCCAACAACGAAAAACTCTTCATCCGTTTTTTGAATAAACATCAATTGGTTGTTTTTTGTTCTTGTTGCCACTGGCAACAAGAACATTTTTTAACCAACCCACCTTTTAAATCCCATGAACACATCAAGTATTCTTGTACAATTATTAATCTTGTTGCCACTGGCAACAAGATTACTTTTTAACCACTGATGTACCCCGCAGCATCGCAGTGCGAATATCAGCAATAACAATTGAAACACTTTCGGCAGAGGCCCGTTGTGCAGGCCTTTGAAATGCTGGCATCGGCGATAAGGCGGCGTTTGCCTGTCCGACAGACTGGGACGAAGTGACAGCGTCGTGCATCACAAGTTGTCCATCACGGGCCCGTTTGAGCATGGCCAGCATCCAGCCCATAGGGTTGGTTAACTGGCCCTTACGCAGTTGTTTTTTCAGCATGCCTATAAGCGCAGAAGACTCCGGCTCAGGCAAGGCAGCCAGCTGAGCAGACAGCGCTGCCGCATCCTCCGTTGATATCTTGCTGGTCAGCGACTCAGGCAGTTCCGGTACTGACAAGCCCTTACCACCGTTCTCATCCAGTACGTACGTTTTTTTATTCACACCTTGTGTGAAAATACGTACGTTACAGTTCGATTTCCGAACTCCGGCGTAACTCGCTGATTTTAGACTGAGTTCGGGATCCGAACTCGGCTCATCCTGACTCACTACTTCACTGAGTTCGGATTCCGAACTGGGTATTTCAAGACGCTTTTCTGCGCTTTTTATACTGAGTTCGGGAACCGAACCCGGCTGATAGGCGCGGCGTAGTGTGGCCATCTCCTGCGGCGTTGATGCCGAACCGAGACGACTGTCAATCATGGCCAGACGCGAATGGCGGTGACGCATCGTCGGGTCATTTTTGATGTCGGCAAGCACGGCCATGGCCGTCATGCGAACCGCCTTATTACGGTGCTGGCAACTCGATGCTACGAGGTCAAGCCAACCGGGATCAAACGTTTCAGCATCACGGCAACTTAGCGGCTCATCATGTTGGGCATAAATATTACCCCTCACCCGGCCGCGCACATCACGGACGCGCTTACACAGGCTCAGCCAGCCGGTTATCCTCAACATGAGAAGCACCCTGCTGATAGTTTCACGGGACGCTTTTTCCGCATGGGGGGAGGCAAGTTGGAGTTGCAATTCGTCGTAGGTTGGAAAGACCGCCCCCTCGTTTTGCTGTGCGTAAAGACGGATCATTACCCACGCCGTTTTATCCAAAGGCGAAAGACGCGTATCCATAAACAGCTGACGTGGAAAAGCATCATGTACATTGCCTAGGAAAAGCAGCCCGCTGCGTTCGCTAATGACATCATTATCCGCCGTTCTACTGGCGAGGTTGTTCTGCATTCGTGACAGCGTGAACTCTACGATGCTGTCTGGCGGTAATCCCATCTCGCGTCCTCTTTATACATGACAGCGACAGCACTGCGGGGCCATGAAGGCCCCGTTCCTGGATGTGCGTGTCAACGTAAAACTGTGCTTAACCTTCAGCATTATTTCCTGATTTCACGGTTATAGGTCTCGTGATTCATCAACAACCAGCGGTTCCCGCCGTCTTTGCTAAGCATCCTCCAGAAGGGACCGATATCAATTTTTAGATAGCCTTTTACATCCAGTCGCTTGCACACCTTTTGGCCGCTCTCAAGAGAGTTCACCATACCCATGGCTTTACGACGCACCGCAGGAGTAATGTGTTGACGCGGGTTGAAATCGATTAGTTCGGTCATACCGCCCCCCGTTTATTGCCCTTACGGTCACGTTCACGACACCATGTGGTTACGCGCGTCCAGACGGCAGTCAGTGAGACATTATGGAGCTCGGCGGCAAGCATCATTACGTCCAATGCATCATGAGAGTCCGGCGAGTTTAGACCTGATGCGTCCCACTGTGTCCAGATGCCGGCATCCGCCTCTTCATCCGGCGCCTGTGTACGCCCTCGGGCAGTATCAATACCTTTGAGACGCCGCCGGGCGCTGACCTCGGCCGCGCTCAGGCCGAAGTATGTCTGCATCAGCTCGATGGAACCGCCAAGCGCTAACGCCCGGTCAATCCTCTGCATTCGCTTCTGCTCAGTTCTGGACTGCTGAACGATGATCCAGAAGTTGTCGTGATTAATGCTCAGATTCAGCACCGACACGCTGCTTTGCATCAGGTAATGCAGGTCATCGACGGTCAGTTGACTCAACTGACGCACCTCTTCGATCGTCATCCCTAAAGACTCACACCGGCGAATATTCCCGGATTTCAGCTCCATAAGGAGATGTGTCAATATGGCATTCGTTGCCTGAGATAAGTTTTGGCTCACAGTAAACCCCCGTTCATCCCCAAATCCGCAAGTAACCAAGCATCCGTCATCCAGCAGGCAGTGCATGCTATGAAAATCAGCGCATTACTCATCATCTTTTCCTCCGATCACGGACAAGGCTTTCAACTGCGACGCCTGACCGTTAAGCCCCTGATTCAGCTGGGCTTGCCGCCCGGCCATCCAGCCTGATACGCGGGCTTTTGTGTCACCGCGGCAGCTACGTGCTTCCCTAACGTTAAGCGCAGACAGCTCCTGTTTTCCGCATCGCTGTGTCAGCCAGTTTCGCAAAATAGCCGATTCTTTTTCTGAGGGATCAAACGACTCAAGAACGTTCCAAACTCCCACTACCCAGCCCTCACGGAACTGGTCAGCCCGGTTTCGCTTTGTTTGTACTTTGAGGCGTTTAAGCCGGTAGGCTGAGTGCATGTGTATATCAGTGGCATCCCTGAGCTGGCGGGACAGGACCGTGAATACGTACAACCCCACCTCAGGACGTTCATTGAGTCCATAAAAATGCAGGGAACGCCGGCGGCGAGCCTGCCCTGTTCGGCTGGCGGAGTGATACCAGCTAAACCAGCAGCGGCATCCCGTGGCCATGCATACCACGGCAGCCAGTGCATTCAGTCACCCCGGGATACTGATGGCATCGGAATAAATTTGGTAACTGACGGCTTCCTGGATGTCGCCGAGTGCTACATCCTCCGGCGAGAGGTTGTGTCGCTGCATAAGGACCTGTGCAAGACGCACAGCGCGCGCGGCCTCATAAGCGTTGTTATTGCGGGTTCCTAAAGCCATAAGCTTACGAATACGGCGCAACAACTTTTCATTATCTTCGACAGTCATAGCGCTTCCCCGTACCAATGTGCTTATGATGTTCCCGAACTTCCTGACAGCCGATGCAAAAACGGACGCCGCGAACAGCCTGACGGCGCGCTTCCGGAATAGCTGCTCCACAGTCCTCACAGAAGTGATGCGACGGTTTATCAGAACGAACTTCGTCAAGAATAAGACTGAGACTTACCCGTAGCTGCTGCTCAGTCACCGCCTGTGCCATTTCATCATTGAGATCAAAGGTCATGGGAACCTCCCTTCGCTGCATCACGCTGTAACTCACGCAGGCGACGTAAAACGCGGATCAGGCGCATGACTTTAACGACGTGCTGATCGGCAAAAACGGCCTGGTCGCTGATAACCGGTGAGCCGAAAAAATTCAGGCAGAACATAAACATATTGAAGGGTTGTTTCGGAAGATTACCCGTCATGCCCGCCAGGAACAGGACGAACTCATTGCTGCTCTGTTCGGAAGCGTTGTAACCCGCTGAATGATGGGATTTATCTTCGTAAATGCTCTCTTCACATCCCATAGCCTCTGCGAGTTCAAAAGCCAGACGGTAGGCCATGTCCTGCAGGTGCTCAATATCATCCTGTAGTACCGGGATGTGCCAGATATCAGTGACCGGCTCAAGCCCCGTCGCGGCAAAGGCAACAGATGACTCATGAACCACCGACTGAGCAGGCTCATCAGATGACTCCGACAACGCGGAAAACAAACTAATATCATTAAATGCTGATTGCCCACTCAGATCACCGCTGAGAACAGCTGTCCCACCATAAAGATCAGGCTGTATCTCCGTTCGTTCCGCAGGGCGCAGCTGACTGCCATCTGTAAGAGACTGCAAAGAAGACGGTAATGTTGGAACCTGTACTTCAGCGTTGTTATCCGGAGCAGGTTCAGGTCGGTTATGCGTTCCTGTCAGCGTGCCGGAGCGTAGCCCTGTTAAGTGCGTTTTATCATCAGGCTGCGGTGGTAACAGCCTCACTTCTTTCTCTTGAAATACTGATAGGGACGTATCCTGAACTGGGCTCATTACGGGCGGTGCAGGCGGTTCACCAAACATCTCGCGCCGCTGCTGCTCTTTCGGGTCAAGCTCAATCAGCCAGCGGTCATAGTTCAGGGAAGGGTGTGGTAATGCTTTGAGAAGTTCGCCGATGAGCTCATCACGAAACATCTCAAAGGAGTAGGAGTCTGGGTTATTGAATAAACAGCAGGTATCCGCGAATACCTCGTGAAAATCACGAGCAGCCGATACGTCAGGAGAAAATATTTTCCATGTTTTCTCTGCTGCAGACCTAAGAGTTAATAACGGTAAAACTTGAATACGAGCTAAACCTTCATCAAGAAGCTTTGGTAAAACTGGATATAAATATTTAAGGGTATCTTCCATGCGACTAATAGTTGAACTATGAATTGGATACCCCTCCTGATTAAGCAAATCGGAAAGTTCACGCAATGTGACACTCTTTCCGAGCTGTTCTTCCCAGATTGTCCGTGCTTTATGGATACCAAAGGCCTTCTCGATGTAGGTCAGGTCGCCACGAACTTCGTTTTCAGCAAGATGCCCAATCACGCACTTCAAACGTCCGGGCCAGGGCTTGACAATAGTCTGGATTCGATAAAAACGATCGTCCCCTGTCTCCTGCCAAAGTTCGCACAGGATCTGATAACGGGTGTTCCCACCATCGCTGAAGATATATACATCTTCACCATCCGGATCGCGCGTTACTTTGGGAATAGAGTCCAATCCACGCGAGCGAATAGAAGTTTTGATATCATCGAAACGGGGATTGCGCGACGTGCGCGGATTATCAGGATTTGGACGCAACTGATCTAATGTGAGCACCATCGGCATTTCACTAAGAGGAAGTACTGCTGGTGAAGCGTTATCGCCGGTAGTGAGTTGCGACGGTGATTTACCGCGCTGTAGCATGGCATCAGAAAGATTAATTTTTGTGAACTTGCTCATCTGTAAACTCCTCCCTGTAAGGCAGGAGCTCGAAGAGACTCAAAGCGGGTAAAGCGGCTGTCAAAACGGAGTGTGACCATCCCAATGGGTCCCTGCCTCTGCTTTCCAATGATCACTTCAGCCAGCCCTTTGTCTTCTGTGTCGGGGTTATAGACCTCATCGCGATAAATAAACATGATAACGTCAGCATCCTGCTCAAGCGCGCCGGAGTCACGGAGATCACCGTTGTTTGGACGTTTGTCTGCACGGGATTCAAGAGAGCGGTTGAGCTGGGAGAGAGCCAAAACCGGGCACTTCATTTCTTTCGCCAGCGCCTTAAGAGAACGTGAGATTTCGGCGATTTCCTGCGTTCGGTTCTCCTGATCAGGACATCGCATCAGTTGTAAGTAATCAATCATGATGAGTGAAGGCCTGCCGAACTTGCGTGCGTTGCGACGGACACGAATGCGCAACTTAGTCGGCGTCAGGTAGCTTGTATCATCAATGATCAACCGGTCGCGCCAATCGTTCGCAATGAGGCCTGCAACATTGCTTATGCGAGCCCAATCCTCATCCTCAAGCAGTCCACTTTTTAGGCGTTGAAGTTCCACATTGCCCAAGGAGGAAATCATGCGCATAAGAAGCTGTTCAGTCGGCTGTTCGAGACTATATACCTGAACGACACTGTCTGTTCGTTGCTCAAGAGCGCCCATCACCATGCCCATTGCTAGCGCCGTTTTACCCATCGACGGGCGTGCCGCCAACAGCACAAGGTCACTGTCCTGAAGCCCGCATGTACGGGTATCGAGATCATCAAAACCAGTCTGAGTACCCGTTATCCCGTCACCTGACTGATTGCGTAATTCCAAATCGCTGATAAGGCGCTCTAAACCGTCAATTACAGAAGTACCTTTTTCCGGTTCGGCTTTTTCAGCGATATCAATGATCCGTTTTTCAGCCTGTTCGAGGATGGAAGAGATATCTGCACGTGGTGCAGCGACATCCCGACTCAGATCGTTACCCAAAGCAGCAAGCTGTCGCGCCCTGCTATAACGAGCAACAATTTCGCTGTACGCGACAATATTGGCCGCGCTTGGTGTGTTTTTACTGAGCGTTGCTGCGTAACCAAACCCACCCACTGTCTCCAGCGTTTTTTGCTGATCAAGCGTGTCTGTCAGGGTGATAAGATCAATTGGTTTGCCAGCGTCAATCAAGCGCTTCATTTCACGAAAATATGTCTGATGCGTCCTACTGAAAAAATCATCTGCGGTAAGGACAAGTGCAACATCATCCCAACGATCGTTATCGAGCATTAAACCACCCAGCACGCCCTGTTCCGCTTCAACAGAAACAAGCCCTTTCAAGGCTTCCATGTTCGATTCAGCCATGTTTCGCCTCCATTTCTTTCAAGGCGATGCGGTCGAACTGCGGTTTCCATTCAGGGAAAAGTTCGCTTGCAAGGTTGTACATCGTGGCGAACGCAGAGTCGCTTACTCGGCCGGTTTTCTTTTCAAGGCGATGGGCAGGCTGACCAGCTGCGTGACCTTCAACGTAAATTTCGAGGTCATAAATGAAGGTGCTGAGCAGCGAGACTTTGATTTGTTCGCTGTGCGCGCTATACCGGCCATCATTGATGATCTCTTCAAGTTGCTGGTAAGTATCACGAGCAAGGCGGGTGTACTTCATACAGTTAATGAGGATGCGTATTTCTGGGAGTTTCAGACCTAGGGCTGAAAAAGGCAGCAAATTTTCCATCATATTGATGGTACCGCGGATGAATTCCCTTACATCAGGAAGTACGGGTTTTACGACACCCACGGCCGTTCGCGTTGCTGCCAGAACAATCAGTTCCAACATGATGGAACGGGCACCTTGAGAATCGACGATGACGACATCGTATGACTGGAAAAGAGGGTGCTGAAGAACGTTACGTAAGCGTAAACGACCATCCGGAGCGTGAAGCATGGCAGTCGGAAGCTGAGCGTGAGGGTCGTTTGAAATGATGATGTCGAGCCCGCTGATGACGCTGTGGGATATGAGACTCGAAGGTTGGTTTAGATCTGCAGTCTGCATGAGCAATTCATACAAACCTTTGGGGGCTTCATAGGAAAGAGAGAAAATGCTACTCGCGGTTGGCTGAGCATAGTCTCCATCGATAAGAAGGACTTTTAAACCTGCATCTGCTAGAAAGCCGGCAAGATTAGCGGCCTGAGTGGATTTACCTTCCCCACCCTTGGTAGAAATCACTGGTATAACATGCATTTAGGCACCTGATAATTATCTCAGGATGCGAATTTACATATATACCACACTCACTTATGAAATCTAACAACTCGACACAGGGATTGAAAATCCCCGTGTCCTTGGTTCGATTCCGAGTCCGGGCACCACTAATTAAAGAAACCAGCTTAACGGCTGGTTTTTTGCTTTTCTGGAGTGAGACTCTTCATCGAACAAGTTCGATTATTCGGCCAGAGGCCTCACCCTGCGGGCCAACGCTAAAGCGTTGTTCAATCCGGTGCAAGCACCGGTTGTCCGAGTCCGGGCACCCTATTTAGAAGAACCCGCCTATGGCGGGTTTTTTGCTTTCTGAGACAGGACTCTTCATCGAACACGTTCGATTATTCGGCCAGAGGCCTCACCCTGCGGGCCAACGCTAAAGCGTTGTTCAATCCGGTGCAAGCACCGGTTGTCCGAGTCCGGGCACCCTATTTAGAAGAACCCGCCTATGGCGGGTTTTTTGCTTTCTGAGACAGGACGCTTCATCGGACAAGTTCGATCGCACGACCTTATTGCGCATCGATCCAGGCCGAAAGCTGCCGCAATTCTTCCGTGAGGATTTGGCGCAGCGGAATCAATTTATCCGGTGTCTGCTCCAGTTCGGAACAGGCCTCAACCGCACGCTGCATGCCCAAACTGGCACAGCTGCTTTTTAGTTTATGTGCCAAATGCGCAACCTTGCGCTCATCGCCCGCTTCGCTGGCCTGTTCAAGCTCAGTCACCCACGACAAGGCATGTTCTGTGAACAAGGCTCGCCACTCGCTGATTTTCTCTTTACCGAACACCGCCATATCCTGCGTTAGCTGAACGAAATCCAAACTGGGAGCGAGCTGCATCGGGCATTTTTCCGCCGTTAAATAGTGTTCAATCAGTCGGCTTAATGCTGCACAGGCGATGGGCTTTTGTATCAATCCGCAGAATACTTCGCCGACGCGGAGCCTTAACGTTTCGTCGGCAACATGGGCGCTGAAACCGATAAGGGGTAACTGTGGCTGCAACGCAGCAATCAGCCCAGAGAGCGTCACACCGTCCATATCCGGCAGATCCAAATCCACCAGTACACCGCTGAATGCGCCATCAACTGCCAATAGGTTCAATGCGCTTTGGCCATCGCCAACCACCTCAACCATGGCATGGCAAGACAGCAACATTTCGGCGGTAATACGCTGGGTAACCAGGTTATCTTCCACCAGCAGCAGACGGTAACCGGAAAGATCCGTTCGTTCTTCTGCCCGATGCTGTATGGGCGTAGCCGCGATAATCAGCGGCAGACTCAGTGAAAAACAGCTGCCGCTCCCCAGCGTGCTGGTGACGCTTAAGCTGCCTTGCAGTGCCTCCGCCAGCCCCCGGCTGATCGCCAATCCCAGCCCGGTGCCACCGCGCTTGGCCGTCAGCTGTACAAAGGGTTTGAAAATCTGTGCCAGTGCTTCACCGGCAATGCCACACCCCGTATCTGCAACGTCAATTTGCCAGCGCGGCCCATCAATATGGCAGCGAATATCCACCCGGCCTTGATCGGTGAAACGCAGGGCGTTAGCCAACAAATTCATCACAATTTGGCGAATACGCCGCGCATCACCCTTGAGCCATTGCGGCAATTCGTCAGCACAAGTGAGAGCCAATGTAATCTCACGATTACGTACCCGCCCGGAGATTAACCTCATGATACTCGCCAGTAACTGACGTGGGTCGAAAGCCTCTTCGTTGAGCGTCACGCTGCTCGTACCCGCCTCGAGCGCGGAGTAATCCAGAATATCGTTGAGTATCGCCAATAGACTCTCACCGGAGTCATTGATCGCCTGTACGTAGGAGAGGTTCTTTAGCGACAGCGCCTGTTCCGACAACAGCTGAGCCGTGCCAAGAATACCGTGCAACGGGGTTCGAATTTCATGGCTCATCGCGGCCAAAAAGGCCGACTTAGCCCGGTTGGCCTTTTCCGCCTCAGCGCGAGCCTGGTGGTGCTCCATTACCATGGCTTCTAATTCTGCAGTACGTAATTCGACCTGCTTCACCAGGTCTTGGCGCTGGTTTTGTAAGGCATAGGCATTGGCGCGAAAAGCCTCCATCAACTGCCCCATGGTATTTAGCTCCCGCACACCGGAAGTCGCCGGGAATGGCGTGTTGAGATCGCCCTCCAATAACCCTTCCAGAGCCGCTGTTTGCTTCGCCAAGGGCAACGTCACCGAGCGCCACACCACGCGCCACAGGATCAATGACAGCGCCACCAACGAGAATAAACTCAAGATAATCAGCCAGAACTTTCCCGTTTCCCGAGCCTGCCGAAGTGCCTCTAACGCCTGAGTATTACGCCGCTCGATATCGCTGACCTGACGGCTGATTTCAGTACTGAAGCGAGTAAACATATCCAGGTTGTCTTGCGACAGCGCCTGAAGCTGCGCGCGGAGATCCCGTTCCCGCTGATACAGTGCCGCAAGCTGTTGATAACGTTCCAGGGTCTGTAATTCACGCGCTATCTTTTCGCTTGTAAGGGGATCTTCGACTCGCTCCTGCCTGCGCTGGAGAATACGAACGTAGTTGCCGATACGGGAGATTAATTCTGCTGGCGCACGCTCGGCCAGCTCCTTCTCCAGCAGCAAAATCAGATGCTCAATTTGTATCGCATTGAGCCGTAGCTCGGCCATTTGATTTTGATATTCATAATCGATATCGATCAGGCGGTCTAACGCCTGCTCCGCGGCCTGATTGCGATGCTGCTCAATCAAATCGTAAATCCCTGCCTGCGTAACGCCTGCGGCCGTTGCGGCATTGTTTAACTGCCCTTTGGCCAACTCGGCAATGCGGGCCGCTGCATCCATAATTTCACGGGAAAGATCGCGCTGCTGTTTTCGCAGCGTCAGGCGCTGACCAACCAACTCACCCTGCAGACCTAAACTGCGCGTAATGTCGGACTCCTGCTGCTCTATCGCCGTCGTATCAAACCCTTGGCTGCGCAAACGTTCCAAAAGCCGGCTGATACGCAAACTTTGCACCGTGAGCATCTTTCCTTGTGCCATCCAATCGGCTTGGGTATCGGCATTCGTTAAACTTTGGGCGGAAAACAATTCGTATGCACTGGCCTCACTGAGTTGCCGGGCCAAATTCATCGTCGGGATCACCGACCGGGTGTGGTTTTGTTCGACCTCGCCCATAAAGCGAAAACCCAACCAACCTATCAGCGAACTGATCAGCGCTAACCCTGCCATCAGCAGAAAAGCCAACCAAAGTCGCTGTGTTAACGAAGGGTGCCCCATAGGTATCCTGATGATGAAATTAAAGTTGTTTTATCAGTGACGAAACCTCTAGCATAAAGACTTATTAAATATGAGGCTATTATGCGCAGCGCGATTTTCCGTTTTCTTCTGCCGTTTTTCTGCGGCACGATAACCTGCTCGGCATTGGCTGTTTCGCAAGCTCCTCTGGTGCGCTGGCTAAACGAGCGACAATCAGAGCCGGTTGCCGCCATGCCGGTATTGCAGATGGAACGCCGTTGGAAATTGTGCGCCCTCTACCCCAGCCTGAAGGACGCTTACTGGCTCTCGATCAATTACGGCATGATCCGTGAAGCCCAGCGAACCAAAGTGCAGCTGAAGATATTTGAAGCCGGTGGCTATTCGCAGCTTGAAACCCAACGCGAACAATTAACGCTCTGTCGCCAATGGGGGGCCGATGCGATTTTGCTTGGCAGCAGCCTGGCTCAATTCCCCAACCTGGCAGCATCCGTTGGTAACACGCCGGTGATTGCCGTGGTGAATGAACTGAATTTTGCGGCGGCCAAAGCCCGGGTGGGCGTGCCCTGGTTTCAAATGGGCTACCAACCCGGCCGATATCTGGCCGAGCATCCCCCTCACCCTTCACTCCATGTGCTGCTGATGCCTGGGCCAAAGGATGCCGGAGGCAGCCGGGAAATGGTTGACGGATTTCGCACCGCGGTGGAAGGAAGTTCGATACAGATCGTTGATGTGGTTTATGGCGATAACGACGTAGAGATACAGCGCAACTTATTACAGGACATGCTGGAAAAACACCCTGAAATCAACCTGATTGCCGGGAATGCCATTGCCGCTCAGGTCGCCATGGGGGAAGCACGCAACCGTCGCCATCCCTTGGGAATTGTCTCTTTTTACCTGTCACATCAGGTATATCGGGGACTGAAACGGGGCAGAATCATCGTGGCAGCCAGTGACCAGATGGCGCTACAGGGCGAGCTGGCCGTCGATCAAGCCATTCGAGCCTTGCAGCATCAAAACGTGGACATGAACATCAGCCCGCAAATTCTGGTACTGACACCGGCGAACATTTCCCCTGAGAAGGTAAAGCTATCCCTTTCTCCCCTGGGTTTTCGCCCGGTGTACCTGTTCCCTTCAGCTAACCTCAGCCGCGAGAAAGTAACCCTCGCCATGCCTGGTGACGAACAGTTCGTGGCTCAATTTGTTTCTCAACCGGCGGATCAATACATCTACGGTACGAAGATCCGGCTGGTCCACCCGGTGAGATGACAACATGCGCAACAGCCGTTCGCGGCTCAACACCGTGCCCGGGTTGGTAATAAACGCCAACAGCATTTCGTATTCGGCTCGCGTCAGGCGAATCGGCTCCCCCTCGCATTCCAGCGTATGCCTGGAAGGATTAAGGCAATATCCGGCGAACAGATAGCAGTTTTCCTGTTGCCCTTGCCTTGCTGGCGTCTTGGCCAAATCGATACGCCAAAGGAGGTTTTTGACGCGCACCACCAGCTCACGCAACTCGAGGGGTTTAGTGACATAGTCATCCGCCCCCATTTCCAGCCCTACAATCCGATCAATTTGCTCACAACGGCCGGTCACGAGAATAATGCCGACGTTTGAGCGTTCACGCAGAGATCGGGTCAGCAACAAGCCGTTTTCATTGGGCAGGTTGATGTCCAGCAGTACCAGATCCACCGGCTGAAGCAGCATAATTTCCTTCAGCCCCGCCCCGCTTTCGGCCACAGAAACCTGATAGCCCTCATGAACAAAATAATCACGTAAGCGCGCCTGTGTAACCGGATCGTCTTCAACGATAACAATGTGATGGCTCATGATTTCACGCTCGCTTCAGTCTGTTCATATCCATTCATATTCTGACTTACTCCATTCATCCAGACCGGTGACCCCATTCATATTTACTCAATATCCTACTAAAGGAGTACCCATAATAACGAGAAGGTTTATTTATGAGCAAACTTTGGCGAAAACTGACACGGCCCAGTGCCAAATGGTCAGTGCTGGCACTGTTAGGGATCGGTTGTATTCTCGGATTGGCCATCATCATCGTGCCGCACGCTGGCATTAAGCTGACCAGCAATACGGAATTTTGCGTCAGTTGTCATGCGATGCAGCCGGTATATCAAGAATATCAACAGTCCGTTCACTTTAAAAATGCGTCCGGCGTCCGCGCAGAATGCCGTGACTGCCATATCCCACCAGATATTCCAGGCATGCTGTGGCGCAAATTGGAAGCAGCCAACGATCTCTATCAAAACTTTATTGCTCATTCGATCGATACGCCGGAAAAATTCGAAGCGAAACGTGCCGAGCTGGCCAAGCGCGAATGGAAGCGCATGAAAGACAACAACTCCGTCGGCTGCCGTTCCTGCCATAACTACGAGGCCATGGAGCACAGCAAGCAGCACCCGGAAGCGGCCAAACAGATGAGCATTGCGGCGAAGGACAATCAGTCTTGCGTTGATTGTCACAAGGGGATTGCTCACCAACTGCCGGACATGAGTAGCGGTTTCCGCAAGCAATTTGAAGATATGCGCCTGCAGGCCAACGAAAACAGCGACGGCAACACGCTATATACGCTGGACATGAAACCTATCTACGCGGCCAAAGGCGATAAAGAACCGGCGGGCTCTCTGCTGCCGGCCTCAGAAGTTAAGGTCTTAAAACGTGACGGCGATTGGCTCGAAGTGCAAATCGTGGGCTGGACAGAAACCGAGGGGCGCCAACGCGTGCTTTCGCTGCTGCCTGGCAAACGCATTTTTGTTTCGTCCATTCGCGATGAAGTGCAAAAACACGCCCAAACGCTTGAAAAAACCACGGTAGCCGCCACCGGTGCGGAGTGGAGCAAACTGCAAACCACCGCCTGGGTACAAAAAGGCGACCTGGTCAACGATATCAAACCGATTTGGGCCTACACCAGCGCGCTGTACACCGGAACCTGCAATCAGTGCCACGGTGCCCCTGACATTGCGCACTTTGATGCCAACGGCTGGATCGGCACGCTGAACGGCATGGTGGGCTTTACCAGCCTTGATAAGCGCGAAGAACGCACCCTGCTGAAATATTTGCAGATGAATGCTTCCGATACCGGCGGCGCAGACCAGAAGCACTAAGGGAGAATGCACATGAAATCATCACAGAAAGTCAGCTTGTCCCGCCGTCGTTTTCTGGCTCAGCTTGGTGGCTTAACGGCCATTGGCATGATAGGCCCTTCGCTGTTAGTACCCAAAAACGCCCTGGCTCAGGGAGGGTTGCAAGAAGGTATACTGACCGGTTCCCATTGGGGAGCCATCCGCGCGACCGTGGTGGACGGGCGATTTGTCGCTGCCAAACCCTTCGAAATGGATAAATATCCCTCGAAAATGATTGCGGGCTTACCCGATCATGTCCATGGCACGGCACGCATCCGTTACCCGATGGTACGAATTGACTGGATGCGTAAACGCCATTTGAGTGATACCACACAGCGCGGCGACAACCGTTTTGTGCGGGTAAGTTGGGATGAAGCACTGAACCTGTTCTATCAAGAGCTTGAGCGGGTGCAGAACACCTACGGCCCGTCTGCTCTGCTATCCGGCACCGGTTGGCAATCGACCGGCATGTTCCACAATGCCGCGGGCATGCTGGCTCGGGCGCTGGCCCTGCACGGAGATTCTGTCGGTACCGGCGGCGACTATTCAACCGGTGCCGCCCAGGTGATTCTGCCGAGGGTGGTGGGTTCAATGGAAGTGTATGAACAGCAAACTTCCTGGCCACTGGTGCTGCAAAACAGCAAAACCCTGGTGCTTTGGGGATCGGATCTGGTGAAAAACCAGCAGGCCAACTGGTGGTGTCCGGATCATGATGTTTATGAATATTACGCCGAACTTAAAGCCAAAGTGGCCAAAGGCGAAATCAACGTCGTCAGCATTGACCCAGTGGTGTCATCTACCCATGCGTTTTTAGGCCGTGAGCATGTGCAGCACATCGCTCTGAATCCGCAAACAGACGTGCCCCTACAGTTAGCGCTGGCACACACGCTGTACAGCGAGAATCTGCACGATACCCACTTCCTCAAAACCTATTGCGTTGGCTTCGAGCAATTCCTCCCTTATTTGCTGGGCCAAACGGACGGCCAACCTAAAGATGCCCAATGGGCGTCAGCACTGTGTGGCGTCGATGCTGAAATCATTCAGGCATTGGCTCGTCAAATGGCGGCCAACCGTACGCAAATCATTGCGGGCTGGTGCGTGCAACGTATGCAACACGGCGAACAATGGGCGTGGATGACGGTAGTACTGGCGGCGATGCTTGGCCAAATCGGCTTACCTGGCGGCGGGTTCGGTTTTGGTTGGCACTACAACGGCGCAGGTACACCGAGCCGCAAAGGGGTGATCCTGAGCGGTTTCTCCGGTTCCACCGCTACGCCGGCACGCCATGCCAAGGGGGATTTCAAAGGTTACAGCAGTACCATTCCGATCGCGCGCTTTATCGATGCCATGCTGGAGCCGGGCAAGGAGATCGATTGGAATGGCAAACGCGTCAAGCTGCCAATGCTGAAAATGTGCGTGTTTGCAGGCACCAATCCGTTCCATCGCCATCAGCAGGTTAACCGGATGATTGCCGGCTGGCAGAAACTGGAAACCGTGATTTCTATTGATAATCAGTGGACCTCAACCTGTCGTTTTGCCGATATCGTTCTGCCTGCTACCACACAATTCGAACGCAACGATCTCGATCAGTTTGGCAACCACTCCAATCGCGGCATTATCGCGATGAAACAGCTGGTACCGCCGCAATTTGAGGCACGTAATGACTTCGATATCCTGCGCGAACTTTGCAAACTGTTCGATCGCGAACGTGATTTCACCGAAGGCCTGGATGAAATGGGTTGGATCAAACGCATTTATCAGGACGGTGCGCGCCAGGGCAAAGGACGCGGCGTGACTTTGCCTGCATTCGATGAGTTTTGGGATGGCGATGGCTACGTCGAGTTCCATCACCCCGAAATGTTCGTGCGTCACCAGGCGTTTCGTCAAGACCCGGATCTGGAACCTTTAGGCACCCCAAGCGGCCTGATCGAGATTTACTCAAAGAGTATTGCGGATATGAATTATAAGAACTGCAAAGGTTACCCAATGTGGTTTGAAAAGGCAGAACGTTCACACGGCGGGCCGCTTTCAGCAAGCTATCCACTTCATTTACAGTCGGTACATCCCGATTTCCGGCTGCACTCCCAGCTGTGCGAGTCTGAAACCTTGCGTGCACAGTACAGCGTTGCAGGTAAGGAACCGGTATTTATCAGCCCGGAAGATGCGGATGCTCGCGGCATCAATAATGGTGATGTTGTTCGGGTGTTTAACGCCCGCGGGCAGGTTTTAGCGGGTGCGGTAGTTTCAGATCGCTATGCGCCGGGAGTGATCCGCATCCATGAGGGTGCCTGGTACGATCCTGAACGTGGCGGCGTGGCGGGTAGCCTGTGCAAATACGGCAATCCAAATGTACTGACGTTGGATATCGGTTCTTCCAAGCTGGCTCAGGCGACTAGCGCCCATACGGCACTGGTTGAAATTGAACGTTTTAATGGCAAAATCGAACCTGTTACCGCCTTTGATGGCCCATTGGAAATGGTTGCGCAATGCGACTACGTGCCGATGACGCCAGCAAACGTGCCGCAGTAAGGAGGTGGTTCCATGGAAGATAATATTTCAGCGCTGGGACATCCGCATTATGCTTGCCTCTATGCCTGGTTATCCGGCAGTTTCGCCCGCGAGCTTAGCGACGTGCAAATTGCAGAACTGACCAGCCCTGAACTCACCGCATGGCTGGCAATAATTGAACCGCTGCCGGGGCTGACAGCGCCGGTAACCCAATTCAGACAAACCGTTACGGCACTCCAACAGCGGCCCGACGCCCAACTGGAATTGGCCGCCGACTTCGCCGGGCTGTTCCTGATGACGGAGAAATCCGCTGCGTTACCCTATTCCTCTTGTTATCAGTTGGAATCTTCGCGTTTTAAGCAGGAACCCAGCGCGCAGATGAAAGCGCTGTTGGCACAATCGGGCATGGCGGTGGCGAGTTCCTTTGGCGAACCGGAAGATCATTTAGCTCTGGTTGTCGAACTGTTGAGCCACCTGAATTTCGCATTAACAGAAGCTGGGAATGAGCGCAGAGAATTGCTTGAACTGCGAAGTGAAGCCTTGATTCACTGTCTGAGTTGGCTGCCGGAGTTTAATCAGCGCTGCTTCAGTTACGACAAATTTGGCTTCTATGCCGCACTCAGCGGCTTACTGCTTGCCCTGATGCGCCTTGATGCCGGCATGCCCATGCAATAAATCACCGGCTTGGCCCTCATAACCTGAGGGCCTGGCGCGCCTGAGAGAATGCCTGAATAAGTGGCCACACCCACCAGCGCCGCTTAATCGGGATCGAAGCAAAGCTCGCTGGCATGGCAGAAGGCATTCCGCCCAGCATGCTCAACTGAAATACTTAATCATCAGCGCGGTACCCGAGGCCAACAAAATCACATTGATTAGCTTCAGGAATTGCTCACGTGACATTTTCAAAGTGAAATGACGCCCCAGGGTAATCCCCACCAACATCCCCGGCAGCAGCACCAATGCCAGTAGCAATAAATCAATGTCCAGATAAACACCGGCAAAGGTGAAAATAACCACCCGCGTCAACGTACTCATCCCGATAAGCGTGGTTTGAGTCATCCGGAAAGCCTCTTTCTTCTCAATACGACCGCTGAGATAGATGGCATAGATAAAGCCGCCGCTGCCGAATAATGCGCTGAAAATCCCGCCCACCAGGCCAAAAGGCACCGAAGCCTTGGGCGAAAATTGCCGATCGGGTTTTAAACCGCTGAGCGAATAAAGAGCATAGAGCACCACAAAAATGCCCAACGCCAACAAGAGGATATCCGGCCGGGTTTTCAGCAGGATCGCCGCGCCCAGAAGACTGCCGATAATCATCACCGGGATCAGCCGTTTTAATTCTGCCCATTGTGCATTGCGACCATCGCGGCTGACGTTAACAATGGCCGCGCACATGTCCAGCAGCGCCAGCAAAGGAACAATTTTCGCTACCGGAATATAAAGCGCCATCACCGGACTGGCGACCAACGCCGAGCCAAAACCGGCAATGCCGAAAATGACATAGGCCACCAGCAAGGTGGCGGCCAGTACCAGATAGCTTGAGAGCGTTAAGGTTTCTTGCATATCCATTTCCGCCTACTCCATTACCCCGAAGCGAGCTGCAGGCTAAAACCTAATACTTTAGTTGATAAACGGAGGAACGCTATTTCGCGCTTAAACCAGCCAGTTGCCGATCCTGTCGACGGCCGAACAGCAACAGCCCACATGCCGCCCCCAACAGGGCACAGAACATGTCAGACTGGGTATCCCATGGGTCGCCCTGTGTTCCCAGAAACTCATCGGCACCCTGCCCTAATGCCAATGCGGCCCACCATTCGATCAGTTCATAAACCGCGCTGATGGCCAACGCAATGCAGCACACCACGAAACCCAACATTTTTCGGCCCCGGACATAATCCCCACGCAGCAGAATTTCCCGCGCCACCAGCGCAGGCACCAGCCCCTGGAAAAAATGCCCAAGCTTATCGTAGGGGTTACGCCCCAATCCCAATAACTCCTGCACGTAAAACCCGGCGGGCACGCGCGCATAGCTATACATACCGCCAAAAATCAAAATTAACGCGTGGAGAAAAATCAGCTGGTACAACAAGGGGATTAGCGGATAACGACTCCGGGTCAGCCCCAAGACAACCAGCGCTATCACAACCGGCATGACTTCCATCAGCCAGGTCATTCGGTCATAGGGGTAAACACCGCTATAAATCAGCAATGCAATCAGCAACAACGCGGCGGTGGGTAATAAATAACGGGCAGACAAGAGGGACATGGTGAAGTTACCAGGACGGTGAAAGTTATCGCATTATTATACAGTGACAAAATGAAGGCGGCATATTTCGCCGTCCAGTGAAACCGCCAGGCAGCTTTTTTGACCACATAGCCGTTGATGTTACTATACGAAGATCACTATGCTCCCGCACAAGTACCACCTGGCAGCATAACTACTAAGGGCGACGACGTTTAAGGACGATATTTGAGTATGGGAAGCACATTCGCTGTATGGCGGCTGATTGCCGTGTGCGTAGTCAGTCTTGCGTTGCTGGGCTGTGGCTCCGGAAAGAAGGCCAACACCTATGACCGCGACTACGATAGCCTGGCCAGAGGCAGCTATAGCGGCAGCACCTATACCGTCAAACGCGGTGATACCCTGTTCTATATTGCCTGGATCACCAATAGCGAAGTCAGCGAGCTGGCGCGACGCAACAAGATCCCCAAACCTTACAATCTCGAGATTGGCCAAAAGCTGGCGTTGAATAATACGACGGCGCAGAAAGGTAAAACGCGTAAAACGAAATCGACAGGCCAACTTGCAGCCGTTGCGCCGCCGATCCGCAGCAGTATCAAATGCTGGCGCTGGCCAACCCAGGGCAATATCGTCAGCAAGTATTCTACCGCCGACGGTGGCAATAAAGGCATTGATATCGCCGGTAACCGCGGGCAGCCGGTATTTGCCGCAGCCAAAGGTCGAGTGGTGTACGTGGGTAACCAGCTGCGGGGCTACGGCAACCTGATTATGATCAAACACAATGACGAGTACATCAGCGCCTACGCTCATAACAACACCCTGCTGGTGCGCAACGCGCAAGAAGTGAAAGCCGGGCAAAAAATCGCCACCATGGGCAGCACAGGTACCGATAAGGTCATGCTGCACTTCCAAATACGCTATCGCGCTACCGCTCTGGATCCGCTGCGCTTCTTGCCACCGCAAGGTTCCGCACCTTCCTGTTAATTCCTCTGTGGAAAATGAACGAAAAAAAACCCGCACAAGGCGGGTTTTTTCATAAGCAAGCGCAATAGCCGTTAAGACTCGTTGACCTGCTTTACCTTGCCGGACAAGAACGCTTGTTCGTAAGCCCGCGCCTTTTTGCTGTCAAACTGGTGCTCCCATTTCGCGACCACCAATACCGCCAACGCATTACCCACCACGTTCAGCGCGGTACGTGCCATATCCAGAATACGGTCAACCCCGGCGATAAACGCCAGACCTTCCAACGGGATCCCGACGCTGCCCAGCGTGGCCAACAGCACCACAAAGGAAACCCCCGGCACGCCGGCAATGCCCTTAGAGGTCAGCATCAGCGTCACCACCAGGACAATCTCCTGCCCCAGGGACAGCTCAATACCGTACAGCTGCGCAATAAAAATGGCGGCGATGCTCTGATACAGCGTCGAGCCGTCCAGATTAAAGGAATAACCCGTCGGCACCACAAAACTGGTGATCGCCTTCGGTGCACCGTAGGCTTCCATTTTTTCGATGATACGCGGCAACACCGTTTCTGAACTGGCTGTGGAGAAGGCCAGGATCAGTTCATCCTTCAAAATACGAATCAACGTCCAGATACGCAGATTGCAGATGCGGGCAACCGCGCCCAGCACCACCAAAGCGAAGAAGGCGATAGCAAAGTACACCAGCACCACCAGCTTGGCCAAAGGCCACAGCGAGGCGAAACCAAAGTTGGCAACCGTCACTGAGATCAGACCAAATACCCCGATCGGCGCATAGCGCATGATCATATGAGTGACTTTGAACATGCTTTCGGAAACGGCTTTAAACACCTTCAGCAGCGGCTCTTTGGTTTCTTTCGGCAATGACGACAGACCAAGACCAAATAGCACCGAGAAGAAGATGATCGGCAACATGTCGCCCTTCGCCATCGAAGCGAAAATGTTCGACGGGATCAACGACAGAACCGTGGCAACCAGGCTGTGCGATCCACTTTGCACCTGCTCAGTGGTTTTTTCATACTGCGAGATATCGACTGCGGTCAGCGTCGACATGTCGATACCGTGACCGGGTTGAAAAACATTAGCCAGCGTCAGCCCCACCACGATGGCAACAGTGGTGATCACTTCAAAGTAAATAATGGTTTTCAATCCGAGCCGACCCAGCTTTTTCGCATCTCCCACCCCGGCGATACCGACAACCAGTGTAGAAATAACAATCGGCACAACAATCATCTTAATCAGGCGAATAAATATATCTCCCGCCGGGCTAAGAATATTGCTGACTAACCACTCTCGTGATTCCGTCTGATTATGGAGTACGGCCCCAACGATAATACCCAGTACCAACGCGATCAGGATTTGCCAAGCAAGACTGATTTTTACACTTTTCATACCCAAAAAGTCCTCAAAGACTCTTTTCCGCGTATTTAAAACAATTCGCCGAAAAGAATACTTAATCATTTAATACAGGCTTATGTTGATGACAACGAAGCGCTCACCTGCCCTTAGTGTGACGCTATTTAAATCTGTACCATCTGAAAGGCATGCTCTGCAAGCCTTGTTTTATCGACCTTCTGTGCAAAATATAATCACCAATGAATTTGGTATTTAATTTCACCAAACATAATTAGTTGTTATTAAAAGCATAATTTTATGCGAGATGTATCACGAAACCACCTCATACTTTGCTTTTTTAGCCGGATGGAAGTGCGTTTATTTTCGCTAATCTTGCATATTTAGTCCATCGTACATGTTTATATTTTGTTGCAATAAAGTTTTAAAAATGAAAATATAAGAACGTTCAGGTACCGCATTTTATCGTCTATTTATTAGGATGATTCTCAAATCATTCTCTTATTAACGCCGCTGACTGACCACTCCACTATTAATATCAACATCGAATATCAAAAGGGAACTATGTTCCAAAAGGATTTAACCGAGATTTCAGCAGTGGCGTTTTATATTAAAAAATGGCGATAAAAAACGGGTTTATTGTGGGATTGTTTATTCTTTTTAGTTCTTTAGATAGTGTTTTCTGGCGAAAACTTGGTATCTGAACGTTTTTTCCCGCCAAGCAGATAGATGCTCAACACAAATGGGGCAGAACTATTACAAATCAATATCTTCGTTGCGTGATCTGCCGCGCAAAAAAGAAACAAAGAATCGGAGCAAACTATACTTAACCTTCAGTTGACATATCATTAACAACTTCAAGGAGAAAAGCTATGAGCCAAGTGCATAAACACGCTATTCCTTCTGCAATTGCAGAACACGCCCTGATCAGTCCGACACAATATCAACAATATTATCAACAATCTGTGCAAGACCCAGAAACGTTCTGGGGCGAGCAGGGAAAAATTCTCGACTGGATAAAGCCTTATAGCCGGGTAAAAAACACCTCGTTTGATCCGGGCCATATCAGCATTCGCTGGTTTGAAGACGGTACCCTGAACCTGGCGGCCAACTGCCTCGATCGCCACCTGGCCGAACGTGGTGACCAAACTGCCATCATCTGGGAAGGTGACGATCCCACCCAGTCAAAAAAAGTGACCTACAAACAACTGCACCACGATGTCTGCCAGTTCGCCAACGTGCTGAAAAAGCTGGGCGTTAAAAAAGGCGACGTCGTGGCTATCTATATGCCGATGGTACCGGAAGCTGCGGTAGCCATGCTGGCCTGCGCCCGCATCGGGGCCGTGCATTCGGTCATCTTTGGCGGTTTCTCACCGGAAGCGGTCGCCGGACGCATTATCGATTCCAACTCAAAACTGGTTATTACCGCTGACGAAGGCCTGCGTGCCGGACGTGCCGTACCCTTGAAGAAAAACGTCGATGATGCGCTGAAGAATCCTGGTGTGAAAAGCGTCGCCAACGTTGTGGTGTTCCAGCGCACCGGCAAATCGGGCTACTGGCAGGAAGGCCGCGATCTGTGGTGGCATGAGCTGACCGAAGGCGTCTCAGCCGACTGCCCGCCGGAAGAGATGAATGCGGAAGATCCGCTGTTTATCCTTTATACCTCGGGGTCAACCGGCAAACCCAAGGGTGTGCTGCACACCACTGGCGGCTACCTGGTTTATGCCGCCCTGACCTTTAAGTACGTGTTCGACTACCACGATGGCGACGTGTACTGGTGTACCGCGGACGTCGGCTGGGTCACCGGCCACAGTTATCTGCTGTACGGCCCACTGGCCTGTGGCGCCATTACCCTGATGTTTGAAGGTGTGCCGAACTACCCTGGCGTCAACCGTCTGTCACAGGTGATCGACAAGCATCAGGTCAATATTCTGTACACCGCGCCCACCGCCATTCGTGCCCTGATGGCTGAAGGCGACAAAGCAATCGAAGGCACCAAACGCGACTCGCTGCGTATCATGGGATCGGTGGGTGAGCCAATCAACCCGGAAGCCTGGGAGTGGTATTACAATAAAATCGGCAACGGCAAATGCCCCATCGTAGACACCTGGTGGCAGACCGAAACCGGCGGCTTTATGATCACCCCACTACCGGGCGCCACCGAGCTGAAAGCCGGCTCGGCAACGCGTCCGTTCTTCGGCGTACAGCCGGCGCTGGTCGATAATGTCGGCACGCCGCAAGAAGGTGCCTGCGAAGGCAATCTGGTGATCACCGACTCCTGGCCTGGCCAGGCGCGAACCCTGTTCGGCGATCACGATCGCTTCGAGCAAACCTACTTCTCCACCTTTAAAGGCATGTATTTCAGCGGTGACGGCGCGCGCCGTGACGAAGACGGATACTACTGGATCACTGGCCGCGTCGACGACGTTCTGAACGTGTCCGGCCACCGTCTGGGCACCGCCGAAATCGAATCCGCCCTGGTCTCTCATCCGAAAATCGCCGAAGCGGCGGTAGTCGGCATTCCGCATAACATTAAAGGCCAGGCTATTTACGCCTATATCACGCTCAATCACGGCGAGGAACCTTCGCCTGAGCTTTATACCGAAGTCCGTAACTGGGTACGTAAAGAAATAGGGCCGATCGCTACCCCGGACGTGCTGCACTGGACAGATTCCCTGCCCAAAACGCGCTCCGGCAAGATCATGCGCCGTATCTTGCGCAAAATTGCCGCCGGCGATACCAGCAACCTGGGGGATACCTCAACGCTGGCGGATCCGGCCGTAGTCGACAAGCTGTTGGAAGAAAAACAATCAATGAAAGTGCCGTCATAATTTACGCCGCCTCTGGCCGATCGGCGGGAAGATAACCCAATGATCGGCTTCAAGCGCGGCGTATTCGTTCAATACCTACTGGAGACACTCTGATGAATGACACCATTTATCAAGGGATTGAGGAAAACCCGCGCTTTATCGAGCTGGTGCGAAAACGCAGCCGATTTGCCTGGCTGCTGTCGCTGATTACACTGGCGCTCTACGTTGGCTTTATTTTATTGATCGCCTTCGATCCTCAGTGGTTGGGCACCCCGATCGCCGCAGGATCTACTATTACCCGCGGGATCCCGGTAGGCGTTGGCCTGATCGTAATCTCTTTTGTGCTCACCGGGATCTACGTATTCCGCGCCAACGGCGAATTCGATCGCCTGACTGCAGAAATCCTGCGTGAGGTGAAGAAATGAAGCGTTTACTGTCCGCCGCCGCTCTGATGATGCTACCGGGCCTGGCCTTTGCCGATGCCATTGGCGGTGAAGTGAAGCGCCAACCGTTGAACATTCAGGCCATCGTCATGTTCATCCTGTTTGTCGGCGCCACGCTGTATATCACCTATTGGGCCTCAAAACGCACTCGCTCACGTCAGGACTATTACACCGCCGGCGGGAAAATTACCGGTCTGCAGAACGGTCTGGCGATTGCCGGCGATTTTATGTCAGCGGCCTCTTTCCTGGGTATTTCTGCCCTGGTGTATACCTCCGGCTATGACGGACTGATTTACTCCATCGGTTTCCTGATCGGTTGGCCGATCATTTTGTTCCTGATTGCAGAACGCCTGCGTAACCTGGGCCGTTACACCTTTGCCGACGTGGCTTCCTACCGGTTAAAACAAAAGCCAATCCGTACGCTCTCCGCCTGTGGCTCTCTGGTGGTGGTCGCACTGTATCTGATTGCCCAAATGGTCGGTGCCGGCAAGCTGATTCAGCTGCTGTTCGGCCTCAATTACCACGTGGCGGTCATTCTGGTCGGTATTCTGATGGTGCTGTACGTCTTGTTCGGCGGGATGTTGGCCACCACCTGGGTGCAGATTATCAAGGCGGTGCTGTTACTGGCCGGCGCCAGCTTTATGGCGTTGATGGTGATGAAATCGGTCAATTTCGACTTCAACACCCTGTTTGCCGAAGCCGTGAAGGTGCATCCAAAAGGCCTCGCCATCATGAGCCCGGGCGGTCTGGTTTCCGACCCTATTTCTGCGTTGTCTCTGGGGTTGGCGCTGATGTTCGGTACCGCCGGTCTGCCACATATTCTGATGCGTTTCTTTACCGTGAGCGACGCTAAAGAGGCCCGCAAAAGCGTGTTCTACGCCACCGGTTTTATCGGTTACTTCTATATCCTGACCTTTATTATCGGCTTCGGGGCCATCTTGTTGGTCAGCCCTAACCCGGCGTTCAAAGATGCCACCGGGGCTCTGCTGGGCGGTACCAATATGGCGGCGGTGCATTTAGCCAACGCCGTGGGCGGCAACTTCTTCCTCGGCTTTATCTCTGCTGTCGCCTTTGCCACCATTTTGGCCGTAGTCGCAGGCCTGACGTTGGCGGGTGCTTCAGCGGTATCTCACGATTTGTACGCCAGCGTGATTAAAAACGGCAAAGCGACTGAGCGTGACGAACTGCGCGTCTCCAAGATTACCGTGGTGATCCTGGGTATCGTGGCGATAGCTCTGGGGATTTTGTTTGAGAAACAGAATATCGCCTTTATGGTCGGCTTGGCTTTCTCTATCGCTGCCAGCTGTAACTTCCCGATTATTATTCTTTCGATGTATTGGTCACGTCTGACAACCCGTGGTGCCATGATCGGCGGCTGGTTGGGTCTGCTCACTGCGGTGATCCTGATGATCCTCGGCCCGACGATCTGGGTGCAGATCCTGGGGCATGAGAAACCCATCTATCCGTATGAATATCCGGCGCTGTTCTCGATGATTGTCGCGTTCGTCGGCACCTGGCTGTTCTCGGTTACCGACAGCTCTTTAGCCGGGCAACAAGAACGCGAACGCTTCCGTGCTCAATTTGTACGTTCACAAACCGGCCTGGGCATTTCCCAGGGCAGCTCACACTAAACGAATAATAAGTGAAAAAAGCAAACACACCCTAATCAAAGGCCCTTCGGGGCCTTTTCTCTTGGATAAAGATGATTAACGGTATTGCTGGAAAAGGGATTTGACGACGAGGAATACAAGACCCAGCCTGGCTGCGCCTTTTTCTTTCGCACACAGCAAAAAGGCCATCCTTGCGGATGGCCTCTTGGCTTATTTGATGCCTGGCAGTGTCCTACTCTCGCATGGGGAGACCCCACACTACCATCGGCGCTACGGC
>RCUO01000072.1_pt1 | contig 76697 bp, 62 predicted proteins | sample 2166161 | NCBI WGS metagenome assembly RCUO01 (sample SAMN09932617, study PRJNA488358) | compost metagenome | feature: garden; material: soil; isolation source: compost soil in cyclohexanecarbonitrile-enriched culture | place: Germany: Experimental Botanical Garden Goettingen | collected 2016-01-27
TCAGCTTCGACACCCGCCGCTTCGTCCGGCAGAAAATAATCGCCAGGTACGGCCGATCCCGTTCAATCAGCGCTTTCAGCGCCTCTTCCTTGGCGCGGTCCGTACATTCGACGACCTGCTGGCGGATGTTGTCCAGCGGAATCGGCGAGCCGCTCTTGATCACGATGTCGATCGGCTGGCGCATATAGCTTGATGCCAACTGCTTGATCGGATCAGGCATCGTCGCCGAGAACAGCATCGTCTGGCGCCGCGAAGGCACTGCCGTAATGATGCTCTCCACCTCGTCCAGGAAGCCCATGTGAAGCATCTGATCTGCTTCATCGAGCACAAGCATCGTGACGCCGCCCAAGCTCAGCGTCTCGCGGCGCATGTGATCGAGCAGTCTTCCCGGCGTTCCGATAATCAGATGCCGGCCGCCTTCCAGCTTGCGCAGCTGCTTCTCCACATCCTGCCCGCCGTATACGGCCAGGATCTTGATATCGCTCTTCTCGGTCAGCTTGCGCGCTTCCTCTGTAATCTGAAGCGCCAGCTCCCGCGTAGGAGCAAGGATCAACGCCTGCGGAAACGGCCGCTCCGGCCTGATTTTATCGAGAATCGGCAGCAGGAATGCCAATGTCTTCCCCGTTCCCGTCTTCGCTCTTGCAATCACGTCCAGTCCCTGGACCAGCGGCGGAATCGCCTCCGCCTGCACGGGAGTAGGCTGTGCAATGCCCTGCCCCCGAAGAATCCCGGTCAACTCTTCCGAAACCCCCAACTCTTTAAATCCTGGCATTCTTATCACCTTCTTCTTTCATGTGTAGTAACGTTTCATCCGACATAAAAGCGGAACAACTCCTGCCGGAGTTCTTCCGCCCTAATCGGTTATGTTATATTGTTTGGCCCGCAGGGAGCTAGAACCTTCCCGATTTAAAAATCGAATACAGCAGCCACAAAAACATCAGCAGCGCGATCACCGAGCCGATCTCGACGGTCGGGAAATTCCAAATCATCGAAGGGTCCCGCCGCAGCGACGAGCCGATGATTAGACCGACCATGATAATGCTGAACGACAGCAGCACAATGCTGAACGACAGCCGATTCCCGATCCGGTCCAGCTTGCGGAGCAGGTTCTGGACTTCGGGAACACCGACCTCCACCTTCAGCTTGCCTTTGCCGATCAGCTCCGATAGCTGGCGGGCCTGTCCCGGCAGTTCGATAAGGCTTTCCGCGATCTCCGCCACCCCGCCGACCAGCTTGCGCTGAAGCCGTCCGCCGCTGAAGCGCTGCTTCACCAGCTTCCGGCCGAAAGGCTCGGCCATCTGGATGATGCTGAAGCCGGGATCGAGATCCGTGACCACGCCTTCCAGGGTCAGCATCGTCTTTCCGAGCAGCGTCAGCTCCGCCGGAACGACCAGCTGGTGGCGCTGCGCTACTGCGAACAAATCGTTCAGTGCCCGTCCGATGCTGACCTGGCTGAACGGGACGTCGTAGTAATCCTCCCTCAGCCGGTCTACATCCTCATATATTGCCGAACGGTTCGCTTCCTCCGGGACTACCCCGAGGCGGAGAATCGCCCGGACCATTGCATCCGTATTCCGGCGCATCAGCGCGATGATGAGGCTCGACAAATGATCCTTCGTCTCCTCGTTGAGACGCCCGACCATTCCGAAATCAATCAGCGCGATTTTGCCTTCACGGGTAACCATCACATTTCCGGGATGGGGATCGGCATGAAAGAAGCCGTCGATAAAAATCTGCCGCAGCATCATATCCACCAGCCGCTCAGCCGTATCCTTCAGACTGATTCCCTGGCTAAGCAGCGCCTCCCGGCGGTTCAGCGTAATGCCCTCCACATATTCCATGGTCAGCACCCGGGAGGAGGAGTACTCCCAATAGATTGCCGGAATATAGACCGATTTATTATCCGCCAGCTGCTGTGCGATCCGCTCCGCGTTCCGCCCTTCCTGGGTGTAATCCAGTTCGCTGAGAAGGGATCTGGAGAATTCCTCCGTCATCCGGTAAATGCCGTACTGTCTTGCCCACGCCATGCGCCTCTCGGCAAGCGCCGCCAGATCACGGAGAATTTCCAGGTCCCGGGTCATGATTCGCGTCACTCCGGGCCGCTGAATTTTGATGGCCACAGCCTGGCCGCCGTGGAGCACGCCACGATGTACCTGGCCGATGGAGGCCGCCGCAAGAGGGTCCGCTTCGAATGATTCGAACACTTCTTCAAGAGTCAGACCAAGCTCCTGCTCCAGAATATGCCGGGCCGTATCCGCAGGAAAAGGCGGAACATGATCCTGCAGCTTGACCAGTTCCTGAATGATCGGCTCCGGGAGCAGGTCGGACCGGGTGCTCGCCAGCTGGCCGAGCTTGACGAAGGTCGGCCCCAAGTCCTCCAGGACGAGGCGAATCCGTTCCCCGAGGCTTCGTCCCGAGTGCTCCTCCTGCGTCACAAGCCGGCGGGGGAGCGAGAGCACCCGGTACAGTCCCAATTCCTCTACCATATAGCCGAAGCCATGACGCATCAGCGCCATGGCGATCGTCCGGTAGCGTCCGGCATGTCTGATCCGAACCATTCCTCAATCCGCGCCGGGATCCGGCAGGCGGTCGTCGCTGGCGGAGTATGTGCCCTCCAGGCGCGAAATTCCCTCCAGCTCTGCCAGACGGCGTTCCAGCACAGCGATCCGTTCTTCCAGTGCGGCGACATCGCTCTTAACCGGAACATCCAGCTCCTTCAGCACGCGCTGCACCTGTTCCTGGACAGCCGTTTTGAAGGAGCTCCGTTCCTCTTCGCCCCGCTCGATCAGCCGGTCAACAAGCGCGCGCGATTCGGAGGGTGCAACCTCGCCCCGCTTCACAAGCTCGTCTACAGCCTTCTCTATCTTTTCCTTGCTGACAACGGTGAGACCTACGCCCAAAGAGATAGCTTTCTTAAACAAATCGCTCATCATCTTCTCCTCCTAGAGTATCCGTTAATAGCAGGCAACGGGTAAATTATACCCCAAGCTGTGGGGAACAACAAAAACAGGTGAACTTATTGAACGTGCGGAATCCGCGCCGCCCAGGTGGCGGCCTGAAGCAGGAGCTTGCGCACTTCCGGGTGACGGAACGAAGGCTCGTGATGACCCGGCATGAGATACACTACCCGTCCCAGCCCGTAGCTGTGACACCAGGCCGCAGGCCAGGTTTCGCCGTCCGCTTCGTACTCCATCAGAACCGTCTTCTCGGTGAAGGGATCGAACTCATACCGGTAAGGCTCTTCCTCCAGCGCAAAATCCTCAACGCCCTCCATAATGTCATGATCATGCGCCAGCACCCGGAATTGCAGAGGCGTGTACGGGGGATGGCCCGTAAATTTGGCTCCGATCAACTGGGCGAGCTCATAACGGTTCGCGAGCGAGAGACCGGTATGTACAACGATAAGTCCGCCGCCGCCCGACACATAACTCAGCAGGCCCGACGCCTGCTGCGGGGAGACAGACTCGTTCCACAGCTCATTGTAGGCGATGCACAGATCATAGCTGCCGAGATTCTCGGCCAGCATCATTTTTTTATTTTCCGTACACTGGACAGTCATTAATTCATTCAGAACATGGGTAATCTGCTTATCCACTCCCTGAAGCGGATGAAAGCGGGGATGTGTATACTCACCCAGCAGCAGACATTTTCTTTTATCCATAAAAGGAGTCCTCCTTGTGCGTCGAATCCAGTATTGCTGCCTTTATTGTAAGGAAAATGGTGCCGGATGTCCATGTAAGCCTGCATATTGGCCGCGCCTCCCGCCATGCCAAAGAGCATTCCCTCCCGAATACCCGGTCGGAAATGCTCCTTGTGTCTGCCCTGAGAATCCGGCTGCTACTGCCGCGCCGCGAGATAGCGGCCAAGCTCCACAATCATGCTGCCCATCCGCTCCTGCTCCGGCACGACGATGCGGCTGATTCCCGCTTCCTTCAATGAATCGGCGGTCACCTTACCAACCGAAACCGCAAGCACGGAAGTCTCAAATGCTTCAAGCATGGCGGGCAGCATGCCCCGGCTCTCCGCATATTCCGCCAGAAACCGGATTTGCGGCGCGCTCGTAAAGGTGACGGCATCCACCTTTCCCTGAATAATCTCTTCCAGAAGCAGCGCAAGGCTCTCCTCCTCGGGCGGGAGATGCTTGTAGGGAAGAATCTGCTGGACGGAGGCTCCCGCTTCCTGCAGCCAGGCGTTCAGCCTCGGCGCGGGATCGCCGTGAAGCTGCAGCACAGCTCTGGCGCCTCTGAGATCATAAGCCCCAAGGCCTCTGATGAGACCTGAGGTGCTTCCGTCATCGTCTCTCACTGCCGGAACAAGCCCACGTTTCTTCAGGGCGTTCACGGTCTTGTAACCCCTGGCGGCAATTTTCGATCCTGCCAGGACCTCCCGGAACTTCTCCTCAAGCCCCATCGCGGCCGCTGACTCGAACAGAGCGTCAAGCCCCATGCCGGTCGTCAGAATGCTCCAGTCCGGCGGATCGGCGATCCAGGCCGCAAGATCCCGGCGAAGCTCCTCCCCATCCAGAAAGACCGTTCCTTGAGCGGGCCGCAGCAGTGCCGTTCCACCCATATTGGTCACCAGCTTGGCCAGCTCTTCCGATTTTCTCGGACCGGCAAGAGCGATGGTGACTCCTTGTAATTGATCTGCCATGTCGCGGCTCCTCCCTCTTCTCTTCGCTGTAGTTGATTCTCAGTATACTTGCAAGAGTGCCCGGAAGAAAAGACCGGCCCCGCCTTTTCGGGCAGGGCCGGGGATATTTAGCTTGCGATTCCGGATGACGATCCGTCTTCGCCGGAATGGGCGTCATCTTCGGACCGGACGACTGGCTCACCAGGGGCTTCGAATTGTTCATCCGAATACAGCTTGAACCGGCTGACCAGCGCCTGAAGCTCGTCCGCCAGACGGCTGAGATCCGCGGATGACGAGGCGATCTCCTCGACCGAGGCCAACTGCTCCTCCGCCGCTGCCGAGATCATCTCCGTATTGGCGGCCGTCTCCCGGGAGACCAGACCGATCTCCTCCATCGCCGCCCCCATGCCGTCGGCTTCCGCCGACAGAGTGCGGACGCCTTGGCTCATGGCTTCGATCTTGTCCGCAGCTCCCTTGACCGCCTTGCGGATCCGGGAGAAAGAACGGCCGCTGGTGTCGACGGCTATAACGCCATCCGACACCTTTTCCTTGGCATCGTCCATCAGTGCCGACGCTTCCTTCATTTCACTGTGGATGGCCTGGATCACATCAGCGATTTCACTGGCCGATTTCTCGGATTGCTCAGCCAGCTTGCGAACCTCTGCCGCGACGACTGCGAAGCCCCGGCCCTGTTCGCCGGCACGTGCGGCTTCAATAGAAGCGTTAAGAGCCAGCAGATTGGTCTGGCGGGCGATGCCCATGATCAGCTCGACAATCCCGCCGATGCGTTCACCCCGCTCGTTCAGGGTCCCGATCACCGTGCTTAGCTGCTCAACCGTTTCATGGATGCCGTTGATTTTATCGACAACCATTATTACAGCATCGTTGCCTGACACCGCCGTGTCCGTGGTCTTCCCCATCACCAGGGACACCTCGTTCATGTAGTTCGACAGGTTCGCCACTTCCGCCGTGGTGGCCGAAGTGCCTTCCACGCCGCGCGCCGCACTCTTCAGCTGACGCTCGCCTCCGGCCGCCACTTCCTGAATCGCCACGGTGACATGCTCGATGGCTTTCGTCGTCTGCTCCGCGCCTGCAGTCAGCTCTGCTGCCGAGGAGGAAACATTGTCGGTCATTTCCCGAACGCCAATAATCATCTCTCTAAGGCTCGTGACCATCGCCTTGAAGTTCGCGGCCAGCTCGCCGATTTCATCATTTCCAAAAGAGCCGATATCCTGGGAGAGATCGCCACGGCTGATGACCTCGGTTGCCTGTCCGAGCCGGCGGATCGGTTTCAGAAGCGAGCGGATCATGAAGACGATCAGCACCAGCGCGAGCAGAACGGACAAAGAAAGCACGATGATAACCGTGTTCCGGACTTCCACCGAGGCTTCCGAGATTTCACTCTTGTCGATGGTGCCGGCGATTCTCCAGCCCGTCGCCTTATTGATCAGATAGGTCATCTCTTTGGGAACTCCGTTATATGTATAATCGAAGGTGGCGGAATCCTTGTCGAACATTTTCAGGAAAAAAGCCTGCTCCGCTTCCTTGCCGACCGTCTCTATCGGGTGTACGACGAACCTCTTGCTGCTGTCTATAATGAAAATGTATCCCCTCTTGCCAACGTTCATGTCGACCAGCTCCGCAAGCTGCTTCAGGTTGAGCTGCATGACAAATACACCGTCCCCATCCTTCAGAACGGAGGATATAGAGACGACCGTTTCTTTGTGTTCATTCTGGGATACCGGGGAAATGACGACGCCCTGTCCCTTCTTGACGGCGTTCACATAGGAGGCTTCGGTCCGCAGGTCAAAGCCCGCAGGCAGCGATTCGTCCGACGAAGTAACAACGTTGCCCTGCTTGGTCCCCACGTATACGTTCAGCACATCGGGATGCATGGCGGCATATTCCTTCAGCCTGCCTTTCAGCTCTTCATAGCCCGATCCGTTCGGATCGCTGTTGACTGTGGCGGATGAGAGTGCGTCGACGAAATATTTGACGTCATTGATTTTGGAGGCCATATTATTATCGACGATCTCATTGACCGTCTCCACGCTCTCACGGGCACTTCCAGCCAGTTGGGCGCCCAGGTTGGCGCTTGCAGACCTGAAGGTAAGACCCGCGACGACAAGGCTAGGGATGAGCAGCACAATCAGGTACGTCACCGCCAGCTTGGTACGCATATTCAGGCGCGCCTTCTTCTTTGGTTCAGGCATTTCCAATCCCCCATTTCTTTCTGTTACCCTTGTGTACACGCCTAAGAATATGGGAGTCAGACCTGCCGGATCGCGGGCAACGCTTCTTGAACTTACAGCATCAGTGCCGCAGGCGTACTAGGGAGAACGGTCGCATACATAAGGTATATCAGTATATCGGCACCTATCAGCCATTTTTTTACTTTATATTGTGCAAAACAGCACAAAGACGCCTCCTTCGTTCTTGCCTGTGAAGGAGACGCCTTTCGATTCAGCTATTCGTTTCGTTGTTCCAGATCGCTCTGTTCCGCCTTCGGGGCGGGACTTAGTTCACTACTTTGCTGCGGCAGGATGGGCATACGCCGCTGAAGACGACATGCGCATGGCCGATGCTGTACCCGGTCTCTTTCGCGACCGAATCCATCCAGGGCTCCGGTACATGCGTCATAACCTCGTCGACGGCTCCGCACACCTCGCAGATGATATGCTGGTGCTCATCCATCCGGGCATCGTAACGGCTTGCCGCTTCGCCCAGCTTCAGCTCGCGGATCAGCTGCTTGTCAGTCAAATAGCGGAGGGAGTTGTACACGGTTCCATAAGCAAGGTTATGTCCCTTCTCGACGAGACGGTTCATCACATCGGAGGCGGTTGGATGGTCATGGGAATCACGGACAATATTATAGACAGCTTGACGCTGTGAAGTCAGGTTTATATGTCTCACATCAATCATCCTAACTATTTTATTTTTAGATCAAGTATAAATCGTTTGTGTGTTCCGGTCAATCCGGTCGAGTCATTCCTAGTAAAAGGAAACCGAAAACAAGCGGCAATCCGAAAAATCGCCAATATTTCGATCCAATTCGACAAAAAACGTCAACACTTTTACTATAAATTCCGATAAAATAGACTCGAACCGCAACTGATTACGTCCAAGCCATATTGGGCAGAGGAGCTCAAGATTTTCCTATGTTGATAATCGAACTACTGAACAGCCTTTTCGCTAATTTCTGCATTCTCGTTACGTTTCTGTTTCTTTCGGGGATGCTGTCCAAAAAATACAATATCGCCGGACATTCCGTCAGCAGGATTACCCGTGTCAGTGCGGGACTGCTCTTCGGATGCTTCGGCATCGTCTTGATGAGCTATTCGTTTCCTGTCGGCCCGGACACCTACGCGAATCTAAGACATCTGACCATCGTGCTGATTTCGTCGTATATCGGCTGGCTTCCCGGTCTGATCTGCACCATGCTATTGTCCGTTAGCCGCATCTTAATATACGGGGCTTCCTATAATTCGATCTCAGCCGCGCTTTCCCTGCTGATTGGCGGCCTCTTATGCTGCTGGATCTCCCTGCTTCCGTGGTCGCGCCTGCGCAAGGTAACCGTCAGCAATTTGCTCTGTCTGGGCATTACACTGGTGACGCTTGTGAACAACCTGGGGGATATCCGGCTTGTTATGGACTTTTACCCGCTGCAGTTCGCCGTTACGGTCGCCGCCGGTCTTGCCATCTATTATGTCGCCGAATATATTTACCGCTCCAACGACCTCTATACCCAGCTTGAGCTGAACGCTACGACCGACTACCTGACCAGCCTGAATAACCTCCGCCAGTTTCACCGGCATCTGGATACGGAGATTGCCCGAGCCGAACGCCGGGGAGAGTGCCTGTCGCTTCTCGCCATCGATATCGATCATTTCAAGCAGATCAACGACACCTACGGCCACCCTGCGGGGGACGCGATCCTGAAGGAGTTCGCCCGCCGTCTCTCGAGCATTTCCCGGACTTACGATATCGTGTCCCGGAACGGCGGAGAGGAATTCACCGTCATCCTTCCGGATTGTCCGCTGTATCAGGCGCAGAAAGCTGCGGAACGAATCCGTGCAGCGGTAGACGGCGTCAACTTCACGCTCCCTGCCGGCAAGAAAATCCACATTACCATTTCAGTCGGAGCGGCTTCTTATCCGGAGAGCATTCAGGACCCTGACGGAGCCCTGCTCTTCCAATACGCAGACAAAGCATTATATGCCGCCAAAAATGCGGGCAGAAACAAAGTGTGCACCGCCGATTACTGAACAGATTCAAGGTCATAATCCGAGGCGTAACGATATCAAGAATCGTACAGGGTTGTACAAAGGCTTGGTATCATTATCGGCACTAATCCAACGGAATGTAACATCACCGGGCACGTACAGCCGAACTTATCGTTCATCGGCACGGGCACGTCCGACCTCGGACAGATGCGGCCCGCTACCCCATTTAACCGCTTTTGCCGATAATCCGGGAACCCGCCGGAGAATCTATGGAGAAGCTGTCCGGTCTCTTCATAATTCGCTCCCTGGCTGTTTCGGAGCCGCCGCAAGAACCTTTCATCGCATCCCCCTCTCTCCACTGCCGTTTCAAGTCTTTCCCGCAGATTGGCGTCTTCCTCTTCAATTCATGCTGTACACCCCAAGTTTCTATTCCCGCTTCAGTGGTAATAAATGAAATGATGACTGTATAATAAAGGAGGAAACGGGATGGACCCGGAGAATAAATGGCCGGAAAGTCTGCCGAAGCTGCCCAAATCGCTATGGAGAGAAACAACGGAGCTGCCGTCTTTTCCAAGACTGGCAGAGGATCATACGACCGAGGTAGCCATCGTCGGCGGAGGGATCACCGGTATAACAACGGCTTACCTGCTGACGGAGGCCGGCTATAAGGTCACACTCCTTGAAGGAGACAAGCTGCTGACCGGCACGACAGGCTTCACAACCGCCAAGATTACGGCCCAGCACGGACTGATCTACGATACGCTGGTGAAGCATTTCGGAGAAGAACAGGCGCTGGCTTACTTCCGTTCGAACAGCGAAGGGATGGAGTGGATTCTGCAAACAGCGGAGAAACTCGGCCTATCCTGTGGAATACGGCGTGAGGACGCCTATCTGTACAGTCCTCTCGGCGACGACAAGACGCTGAAGAGCCTGACGGAGGAATTCGAGGCTTACCGCAAGCTTGGCCTTCCCGGCGAATGGGTTGACTATGTGTCTCTGCCCATGCAGGTTGGCGGAGCAATCAAGCTTCCGGGGCAGGCCCGCTTTCATCCTCTCGAATATTTGAAGGGGCTGCTGCAGAAAGTTCTCGATAAAGGCGGAATCGTCTATGAGCATACGGTTATTGCCGAAAAGGTGGAAAGTGACGGCGGACTCACGCTGTTCACCGAGCGGGGCGAGCACCGGATCAAGTGCCGGCATGCGGTCTCGGCTTCCCATTTTCCTTTCTACGACGGCGGCCATCTGTACTTCTCGCGCCTTCACGCCGAGCGCTCCTATGCGCTGGCCTTCGAACCCGAAACGGATTATGAAGGCGGCATGTACCTGAGTGCCGGAGGACCGAAGCGCTCTCTCCGGGCGGTCGAATGGGAAGGCAAGCGGCTCGTTATCGCAGGCGGCGAGAACCACAAAACCGGACAGAGCAAGTGCACGTTCGGCCATTTCGAGAATTTGGAGGTATTCGCCGGGGAGCTCCTGGGCATCCGGTCCATTCCCTTCCGCTGGTCAGCCCAGGATCTCGTAACGGTGGACCAGGTCCCCTATATCGGCCAAATGTCCGATGATAAGGAGATCTATGTGGCCACAGGCTTCGCGAAGTGGGGGATGACAAGCGGCACCCTGGCGGCCAGGCTCATCGCCGACCATATCATGCGCAGGCGCAATCCGTACACGGAGCTCTATGATCCGTCCCGTTTCAAGGCAAATCCCGGCATCCGAAACTTCCTTGCGCAGAACCTGAACGTAGCGAAAGAGCTTGTGGAAGGCAAAGTGGAATTCACCCGCAGGAAACTGGAAGAGCTTCATCCAGGCGAAGGTGCGGTGGTCCGCCATGACGGCAAACGCGTCGGTGCCTACAAAGACCCCGAGGGCGGCCTCCATCTGGTGGACCGGACCTGCACGCACATGGGATGCGAATGCGAATGGAACGAGAGCGAACGTTCCTGGGACTGCCCCTGCCACGGCTCCCGCTACTCCTATGACGGCGAAGTGCTGGAGGGACCGGCAGTCGAACCGCTGGCCAAGGTGGAGCCATAAACCCGCCTTAGGCCAGTGGAGAACAACAAGCGGAAGACACAAGAATAAACAGCTTAAACCCACTACTAATTCATGAAGGAGAGATTGGATCGATGGAACTTCGAGGAAAAACGGCTGTCATTACCGGTGCCGGCAAAGGTATCGGCAAGGCTCTGGCGCTGGCGCTAGCCAAGGAGGGCGCTAATCTGGGATTGATCTCGCGGACGGCTGCTGATCTGGAGGCGCTGAAAGCCGCCATTGCCCAGGAATATGATGTGAAGGTCAGCGTAGCGGTGGCAGACATTTCGATCCGGGAAGCAGCCGAGCAGGCAGTAGCCGCGCTTCAAAGCGAGCTGGGTACGTTCGACGTGTTAGTCAACAATGCCGGCGTGGCGACCTTCGGCACCGTTGCAGAGATGGACCCCGAGGTATGGAAGCGGCATATCGATATCAATCTGTTCGGAACCTATTATGTTACCCATGCCGCGCTGCCCTCGATGATCGAGCGAAAGAGCGGCAACATTATCAATATATCCTCCACTGCGGGAGAACGCGGATTCGCCACAGGCTCCGCTTACTGCGCGTCCAAGTTCGCGCTGATGGGCTTCACGGAAGCGCTGGCGCAGGAAGTGCGCAAATCCAATATCCGGGTCGTCGCGCTTACGCCGAGCACGGTCAACACCCCGCTCGCCGAGAATGCGGGACTGCCGATCGGGGACGAGGACCGGATGATGCAGCCGGAGGATGTTGCCGAGCTCGCGCTGGCTGCGCTCAAGCTGCCGGACCGCGTGTTCGTCAAGACCGCCGGAATCTGGACGACCAACCCACAATAATCCGCAAGCATCAAGCATCTGACGCCGGAATCCCATCACCTTGAGGAGTTGATCACATGCTGGTAGTCACGAACACGATCAAAGTGAAGGAAGGCGCCGGAGCAGCGCTGGCCGGGCGCTTCACGGGAAACGGCGGGGTACAGACAATGCCCGGCTTCGTCCGCCTGGAAGTATGGCACGGCGCTCCAAAGGATGGAGCGGAGGAATTGAAAATCTGCACTGTCTGGGAAAATGAAGAGGCGTTCAAGGGCTGGACATCGAGCGAGGCGTTCCGCCAGTCCCATCGCGGTGCCGGGAAGAACGATGACATCCTCGGAGCTTCGTTGGATAAATATGAGCTACTCGCCCGTATCTCTCCGGGCGAGTAAGCGGTCTACGCCGGGGCGGCAACGGCAGCCCCGGCATAAGCGCGGACCCGCGTGAATAGCCAAGCCTGCTGCAGCGCCGGCTTGGCTAAGGGCGGGTCCGCGCGCCGGGGCTTCGCGCAAGGCCCCGGCGGCTCTACATGCGCAGCGGCAGTCCGCGCTGCGCGTGCCACAAGCCCGGACGGCTCTGCCCGTCCGGGCCCGCAAATCCGGCGGCGCACAGGCCGCCGGAATGATAAGAACCCCAGGCTCCGCATCAATTGCGGAACCTGGGGTTCTTGGCTGTGCCGGGGCGAGAGCGCGGGTACTCAGTCCGCGCTCTCCGCCCCGGCCTCCGGGACGGCCTTATGGCGTCCCGGCCAGAAGGCCCGCTTCCCGAACAGCGTCGTGATCGCGGGCACCAGGAACGGCCGCACCGCAAAGGTGTCCAGCAGGACGCCGAGCGCGGTGATGACGCCGAACTGCACCAGCACCTGGATCGGCAGCGTCGCCAGCACGGCGAAGGTTCCGGCCAGGATCAGGCCGGCCGAGGTGATGACCGAGCCGGTCTCGCTGACGCCTTCGGAGATGGCCTGCTTCAGCGGCATTCTCCGGCTCTTTTTCCAAATGTTCGAGATCATGAAGATGTTGTAGTCCTCGCCAAGCGCCACCAGGAAGACGAACGAATACAGCGGGATGGCCCCCTGGATGGCATCGGCTCCGAGCAGGTAATGAAGAATCAGCCAGCCCAGTCCGAGCGCCGAGAAGAAGGACAGGATAACGGTGCCCACCAGATACAGCATCGCCGTGATTGAGCGCAGATACAGCAGCAGAAGCAGCGCAATCAGACCGATAACGACCGGAATGATCAAATCCTGATCCCGGTTGCCGACTTCCCGGTTATCATACTGCGTCGCGGTCTGACCGCCGATCCAGATGCTTGCCTCGGGATTCGCCAGCTCCGATTCATCAAGCGCCTGCTCCACCGTCGCCCGCAGCGCCGGGATATGGTCCATGGCCTCCTGCGAATAAGGATTGGCCTTGAACAAAATCTCAAAAGACTTAATATTCGCGTTCTTCGCGCCGGATTTCGGATCGGCTACCGAATCCACATAGGACAGCGAGGACAGCACCGACTTCAAATCCTCCGGCGCCACTTTGCCCTGCGTGTCGACCATCAGGGTGACCGGCGCAAGCTCGCCGGGCGAGAATTGGCTGCCGATCAGGTCAAAGCCTTCTCTGGACTCCATGTCTTTCGGGAAGGAGGACAGCAGGTCATAAGTGAACTTGATGCCCACGGAGAACGAAGCCAGAATACCGAGCACGAGCACAGAGCTGATAACAACGGTCCACGGACGGGAAACGACGAGCCGGCCGATCTTTCCTTTGCGCGAAGGCTTCTGGCTTGGAGCCGGCTTGCCCTTGGCCGCCGCCCGTTCCTTCTCCATATCGCCGGTGCGCGGAATGAAGGGAAAGAAGGAGGCGCGGCCGAAGATCGCCAGCAGCGCCGGAACGAGCGTCAGGCTCGCCAGGCCCATGACGAAGATGGATAAGCTGAACGGAATCGCGAAGCGGTGGTAGGCTCCGTACTTCGCAAGCAGGAGCGCCAGCAGCGCGAGCACTACCGTGAAGCCGCTCATCGCGATCGCGCCGGAGGAGCTTCCGAGCGCACGGGTCAGCGCACGGCTGACGCTCCGTTCTTCATGCAGCAGTTGACGGAAGCGGGAGATCAGGAACAGGCAGTAATCCGTTCCGGCACCGAACAGCAGCACGGTCATAATGGATACCGCCTGCGAATCAATCGTGATCACGCCCTCCTGCGCCAGCTTGCCGAGCAGCGGACCGGTCACGCCGTAAGCGAAGCCCACGGCAACAAGCGGAATAATCGCCAGCAGCGGCGAGCGATAAATCAGAAGCAGGAAGATCAGCACAAGCACGACTGTCGCAATCAGCAGTGAAACATCGGCATCCTTGAATAATCCGGTGGCGTCAATGGAGATGCCGACCGGTCCGGACACCCGGAGCGTCAACTCCCCGCTATCCAGCTTCGCCGAGCTGACGTCTGTTCCTGTCTCCTTCCGGATCATTTCCTTCAGCTCGGATACGCTGTCCCCCAGCTTGTCACTGTCCTCGCTCTTGTCATACAGGAGAGGCGTAACTAGCGTGCTCCCGTCCTGCGAGAGCTCCGCCTTCAGCGCCTGCGGAGGCAGTTGGCCGAGCGGCGGAACGGTGGCGACATAGGCAGGCGGCTGCTTCGTCAGATTGTTATACAGCGCTCCGATATGAGCCAGGTCCTCGTCACTCATACCGCCCTCACGGTGCCACACCAGCAGGGCCGGAACGCCGTCATCCGACGGGAATTCCCGCTCGGCCACGGCCGCCGCCTGCACGGAAGCCGCGCTGTCCGGCAAATTGGCGGCATTGTTGTCTACCTGCGAATTAACCGCCGGCCACATCGCGCTTAATGCGCCAACGATGATGATCCAGACCAATAGCGTCACCCATTTTCCGGTACGTCCGGCCACCCATTGTCTATAGCCTTTCATCGATTTCCTCCCCTTCTGAACGTGATGATATTATTAAAATGAACGTCGGGTCATTTTTCTCCAACTAATCATACCCGCTCTGACGTTCAAGAGCAAATCATTACTTCAGAATAAGGTGCTCCGTCCAAATCAACAACGCCTCTCCCGGGCAGCCCTCCAGGGCCGCCGCAGAAGAGGCGTTCACTTCATAATGCTGCGTATGAAGCCAGAACGAGCTTGCGCGCGTCCAGGCTTATTTTATCAGCGCCGCTTAACCAACATCGGGCAGATCGCCCTCGGAGAACTGGCTGTTGTACAGGTCGGCGTAGAATCCGCCTTGTCCCAGAAGCTCCTCATGCGTACCCTGCTCGATCACCGTTCCGTGGTTCATCACCAGGATCAGATCGGCGTCGCGGATTGTGGACAGACGGTGGGCGATGACGAAGCTGGTCCGTCCCTGCATCAGGGTGTTCATCGCCTTCTGGATCTGAACCTCTGTCCGCGTATCGACGCTGCTTGTCGCTTCGTCCAGAATCAGGATCGACGGGTCCGCCAGAATTGCCCGGGCGATTGTCAGCAGCTGCTTCTGGCCCTGCGAAATATTGGAGGCTTCTTCATTCAAAATCGTATCGTACCCTTGCGGCAGCGTGCGGATAAAATGATCCGCATGCGCGGCCTTGGCGGCCCGGACGACATCGGCTTCCGAAGCGCCCTCGCGCCCGTAGGCGATGTTGTCGCGAATTGTGCCGTTAAAGAGCCATGTATCCTGAAGCACCATGCCGAAGCGGCGGCGAAGGTCGCTCCGCTTCATGTCGGTGATATCGACGCCGTCGATCAGAATCTGTCCGCCGTTCAGCTCGTAGAAGCGCATCAGAAGGTTGATCAGCGTCGTTTTGCCTGCGCCGGTCGGTCCGACAATCGCGATCGTCTGTCCGGGGTTGACCTGAATGTTCATATCCTCAATCAGAGGCGCATTCTCCTTGTAGCCGAACTTCACGTGGCGGAATTCCACGGCGCCCTTATCCTCGGAGGCTGGCAACGAAACTGCCGTTTCCGGCACTTCCTCTTCCTCGTCGAGCAGTTCGAACACCCGCTCCGCGGAAGCGATTGTCGATTGAATGATGTTGGCGATGTTGGCCGTTTGGGTGATCGGCATCGTGAACTGGCGGGAATACTGAATGAAGGCTTGAATATCGCCCACATCGATCATTTTCTTGGTGACGAATATGCCGCCGACCACACAGACCAATACATAGCCCAGGTTGCCGATGAACATCATGAGCGGCATGATAATGCCGGACATGAACTGTGCGCGCCAGCCGGAATTATACAGCTCGGCATTAATCCGGTCGAACTCTTGAAGCGATTTGCGCTCCTGGCCGAACGCCTTGACGATCCGGTGGCCCGTATACATTTCCTCGACATGGCCGTTAAGCTGGCCCAGCGATTTCTGCTGGCCGACGAAATACGATTGCGACCGCTTCGTAATGGCCATAATAACCACAAAGCTGAGCGGCAGCGTAATGATGGTAATCAGTGTAAGCCATGGGCTGATCGTCAGCATCATGATGACCACGCCGATGATCGTGACGATGGAGGTAATCAGCTGGGTCAAGCTCTGCTGCAGCGTGGTGCTGATATTGTCCACGTCGTTGGTGGCCCGGCTGAGAATTTCCCCGTGGGTCCGGGAGTCAAAATATTTGAGCGGCAGCCGTTCCAGCTTGCTGTTGATCTCCTCGCGCATCGTGTATACGACGCTCTGGGCCACACTGGCCATCACATATTGCTGAATATAGCTGAACAGGGCGCTGAACAGATACAGTCCTCCCAGAATCAGCAGAATCTCGTTGATATAACCCCAATCGATGGAGGCTCCCGGGACACCCTTCATCATGGCGATGGCGCCTTCGAACAGCTTCGTTGTCGCCTTGCCCATGACCTTCGGGCTGAAAATGCTGAACACCGTACTGAGAATGGCGGTAGCCAGCACGATCAGAAGCTGGATCTGCTTCGGACGCAGGTAGCGGATCAGCCGGCGCAGCGTTCCTTTGAAATCCTTGGCCTTCTCAGCCGGCATGCTCATGCCGGGAGGGCCTCCTCCCCCAGGTCCGAAACCTCTGCGCGGCGGCTGCTGGGGGCGTTTGAATTCCTGATTGTTCTCGCTCATGCGATCTCCTCCTCTGACAGCTGCGAGGATACGATCTCGCGGTATACCTCGCTATTTGCAAGCAATTCGCGGTGATTGCCGATTCCGGCGATCCGGCCTTCATCCAGCACGATGATCCGGTCGGCGTCCATGACGGTGCTGACCCGCTGGGCGACAATCAGAACTGTCGACTCGGTCGTCTCTCCCTTCAGAGCGGCGCGCAGCTTCGCGTCGGTCTTGAAGTCAAGCGCCGAGAAGCTGTCGTCGAACAGATAAATCTCCGGCTTCCGCACAAGCGCCCGCGCGATCGACAGGCGCTGCTTCTGCCCGCCGGACACGTTGTTGCCGCCCTGGGCAATCTCCGAATCGAAGCCGTCCTTCATCTTGGAGACGAAATCGAGCGCCTGCGCTACCTCGGCTGCATGACGGACTTCCTCGTCGGTTGCGTCTTCCTTGCCGTACTTGATATTTTCAGTGACAGTGCCCGTGAACAGGACGGCCTTCTGCGGCACATAGCCGATTTTCGCCCGAAGCTCTTCCTGCGTCATTTCACGGACATCCACGCCGTCCACCAGCACCTGGCCCCCTACGACATCGTAGAACCGGGGAATCAGGCTGAGCAGCGTCGATTTGCCGGAGCCCGTACCGCCGATAATGGCCGTGACTTCGCCGGGGCGCGCGCTGAACGTGATGTCCGAAATCGCCGGCTGCTCCGCTCCCGGATAGGAGAAGGAGACTTCCTTGAATTCCACATAGCCCCGAAGCGGCTGATCGGATTCCGCTGCCTCGGTGAGGTCTGTCTCCGATTCGTTCAGCTCCGACACTTTAACCTCGGGATCGGTAATTTCCGGAACCATATCAAGCACTTCATTGATCCGGATCGCAGATGCGGATGCCCGCGGAATCAATACGAACATCATGGAGACCATAACAAGCGAGAACATGATCTGCATTGCGTATTGAATGAATGCCATCAGCGAGCCGACCTGCAGGTTCCCATTGCCAATGCGGATGCCGCCGAAATACAGGATGGCGATCATGGAAAAGTTCATCACGAACATCATCATCGGCATCAGCAGCGCCATGATTTTGTTAACCTTGATTGCGGTATCCGTCAAATCGCGGTTGGCCGCGGTAAAGCGTCTGTTCTCATGCTCCGTGCGGTTGAAGGAGCGAATGACGCGGATGCCGACCAGATGCTCGCGGAGCACAAGGTTGAGTTTATCCAGCTTGACCTGAATAGCCTTGAACAGCGGCAGCCCTCTCATGCCTACAGAAGCGATGGCCAGCACGAGCACCGGGACCACCACTACGAAAATAAGGGACAGCTTCGCATCCTCGGACACCGCCATAATCAGACCGCCGATCATCATCATCGGAGCGCCGACCATCATCCGCAGCATCATCGTGAGTACGGTCTGAACCTGCGTGATATCATTCGTCGTCCGGGTAATCAGGGAGGCCGTTCCGAGCTTGTCGAACTCGGTCAGCGTAAAATTCTCCACATGGTTGAACACACGGGACCGGATCCGCTGTCCGAAACCTACGGATACCCGCGCTGACAGGAAGCTCGCAACGATCGAGCAGATCGCGCCGCCGCCCGCAACAAGCAGCATGAATCCGCCGATCTGCCAAATGTATGACCGGTCTCCCTGAACAATGCCCTTATCCACGATGTCCGACATCAGTGTAGGCAGGTACAAATCGCCCATCGACTGGAGGAACACCAGCAGAAGAATCGCGGTAATCGGCAGCCAGTATGGCTTTAACTGTCTGAATAGTTTAATCATCCTCGTCATCTCCGTTCATCGGTAAGTCTTCAAGCCGGGGCGGCGGATTCTGACTGATAAATTCCTTAACCTTTATCAGCAGATCGGCCAGCCGGTCGCTGTCTTCCTCTCCCAGGAATTCGACCAGCTTGCCCAGCACATAATCTCTGTGCTTTCTGGCTTTGTCCGTAACCCTTATGCCCCGTTCGGTCAGAGCTACGCGTACGACCCGCCGGTCCGAAGGATCCGGTTCGCGCCGCACCATTCCTTTGGCTTCAAGACTGTTAATCAATTGAGTTACCGTAGGAGGCGTGAGACCCAGAAAACGGCTGAGCTCGGATACCTTGAGTCCCTGTACATTCTCGCTGTGATCGACATGATGAGCCAGGGAAATCATCAGCGTCATTTCGCTTGGCTTGTTGCCATCCACCCTCTGCTTCCAATCCGCTTTATGAAACTGATGCAGAGCGGCAAAAAGCTTATGCCCCGTCACCCGGTTGTTCTCGTCCTTTACCCCAATGGTACTCCCTCCATTCTCCTTTGTTCATCCCTTCCATTTCATTAGCATGCCTATTATTTTGCAACACAAATAATTAAACAATGTATTATTTAGGCTACCTAATTATATTTCTGCAAAATGCTTCTGTCAATTTTCGAAACCGCTCTCATTGTTACAATCTTTTTAAGATGACTGCGAGGTGTCCGCGCACAAAAAGACCCCGCAGCCGGTAACGGCAGAAGGGTCTGGGATTATATGTGGGGATTATTCGATTAGTTCATTCTTCTTCGGGAAGGAGGGGCCTCGCCATCATAAATCCCGCCGCCCTGGCGGCTGCGCAAATTCTCCATCATTTTGTGTTGGGCAAGCAGAATATAGCGGTCCAGGCGCTCACTTAATTCTACAACTGCACGGTCGCTGAGACTCCGTTCGCGAGCAATCTCAAGCAGCTCTCCGCGAAGACTCTCAATGGTCACCAGCAATTCCTCATCGCGGGATTCATGGATATATTCATTACGATAAATAGGATTCTGAAGCACCTTAGTCACCTTCTCTCTATTCCTGCTTCCCCTATTATAACGCATAGAACACAAAAAGATAATTTGCAGAAAAAGAAAATTATGTCGATGAATCAACTTTTTTCTTCCCCGGATCTCCTTTGTCCTTGAGAAGACCCTGGGCGAAGCCGATCCACTCACGGGCGGCGAACGATAAATACCGGTCCTTCCGCCAAATCATGCCGAGCTGCCAGGGAATGACCGGGTCAGTCATGGCCAGGATCGAGATGCGGGAACGGTCCATATCCCGGCAGATCGTCTGCGGCAGCAGGCCGATGCCGAGTCCCGCCGCCACCATCTGGGCGATCAAATCCCACTGCGAGCTTTCATATACAACCCGTGGCTGAAAGCCTGCCTTCACGCATGCATCGATCACCCTGTCGTGAAGTGCGAAATCCTCCTGGAACAGGACGAACTCCTCTTCCTTCAGTTCCGCCAGGCTCACCGACTTTCTCCCCTCCAGCCGGTGGCCGGCCGGGACCAGCAGCTCCAGCCGCTCCTCGGCGAAGGTGAAGACATGGAACTTCGTCTCATCCACGGGAAGCACGGCCATGCCGATGTCCAGAATCCCGTTCTCCACGTCGTTCTCCACCTTCTTCGCGCCATCCTCATACAGACGGATCGTTACCTTCGGGTACTTCCTGTGGAACTGGCCGATGACCGCAGGGAAGAAGTTCGCGCCCACCATAGGCGGCAGGCCGATCCGGACATGCCCCTTCTTCAGCTTACGCAGGCTGTCCAGCTCGGAGGACAGACTGTGAAAGGACTCGACGATATTCTGGGCCTTGGCCAGCAAAATCTCGCCGGCATCGGTCAGCTTGACGCTTTTTCCTTCCCGGTAGAACAGATCAGCCCCGAGTTCCTCTTCGATCTGCCGGATCATTTTGCTGACGGTAGGCTGAGTGATATACAGCGCTTTGGCCGCTTTGGAGAAGCTTCCAAGCCGGGCTGCTTCCACGAAATACTGCAGCTGCCGAATATCCATGTACAGTCGCCTCCTATATAGATAAACGGAATGATTAATATTCGATATATTCATTTTACCTATGAAAACAATTGATGTAAAATTTCAATATAGCTTGAAAGGAGGCGGACCTAATGAAAAAATATTTATTTGGAGTGCTGCAGGTAGGTGCGCTGACTATATTCTCGATGATCATGAGTCACCTTTCCTCTTGGCTGCATCTTCCGATTCCCGGAAGCATTATCGGCATGGCCGTACTGTTCATTCTTCTGGAGACCGGCGTCGTGAAGCTGAACTGGATCGAGGTCGGAGCTTCCTGGCTGCTGGCCGAGCTGCTGCTGTTCTTTATTCCTTCCGCGATCGGCATCATGAAATACGGTTCCCTGCTTGAGACCGACGGTCTGCGGGTGCTGTCCGTAGTTATCGCAGGAAGCTTTCTCGTTATTGCAAGCTCAGGATTATTGACATCCTATATCCACAAAACCAAGGAGGGAAGACATCATGCTGACCGGAACGCTGTTCCTAGCTCTGACTCTCGGGGTGTATCTCGCGTCTAAAAAGATCTATTTCGCCCGCAAGAGCATGCTGCTGTCTCCGCTGATCGTGACTCCCCTGGTAATCATCGCTTTTCTGCTGGTGACAGGGACCTCCTATACATCCTACAATGCGGGAGGCAAATGGCTCACCGATCTGCTTCAGCCGGCAACCGTCGCCTTTGCAATCCCTCTTCATAAGAACTTCAAAGTGCTCAAGAAGCATGCTGCCGAAATCGGGATCGGCGTGCTGACAGGCACGGTGACGGCGGTCGTGTCCTCCGTTCTGCTGGCCAGATGGCTGCATCTCAGCAACGATCTGGCCAGCAGCCTGGTGCCGCGCTCGGTAACAACACCGATCGCGATGAACATCTCGCAGAGCATCGGGGGCATTCCGAGCATTACAGCAGTATTCGTCATCATGACCGGCATCCTCGGAACGCTGATGGGACCGTCCATTCACCGCCTCTTCCGCATTGACAATGAAATTGCGCGCGGTGTATCGCTGGGAACCGCCGCGCATGGTACGGGCACTTCCAAAGCCTTTGAGCTGAGTTCGCTCACGGGCACCATTTCCAGTATCGCGATGATTCTGACGGCGTTGTTAACGCTTGGCGTGGCGCCGGCCGCTCTCGCGGTATTCCTCCACTAGGCCGTCCCGGCTTGGGCCGAAGACACCTCGCTATATCGGTTATCAACCGACATAGCGGCGTGTCTTTTTTCTTATGATACGGCGGGTGAGCTGGCGGGTAACGCCGGCGCTTGAGACGGCACAGCAAAAGCCCGGGAGAAAAGCTCCCGGGCATGGACATGGATAGCGCGTTCGCGGTTACAGCTTCACCGCCGCTCCCTTCTTGGCCGACTCGAAGGCGGCACAGGTGACCTTCAGCGTCCGGTAAGCGTCTGCATAATCGCTCAGTATGCCGCTGCGGTCCCCTGTGCGGACGGCTTGCAGGAACGCCTCGCTCTCCGTCACATAAGGATTCCCGGTATTGGCATACTCCTGACTCTCGCCCTCCCGGGTCTCCAGCAGCCGCTGCGGGTTCCAGTCCAGCAGACCGCGGTCATTGTAGAAGCTGAGCCCGACTTTGCCGACTTCGCCCGGCAGTACGCAGGTGTTGGAGATATTGGCCACGATGCCGTTCTCAAGCTTCAGCGATACGGTTCCGACATCTGCCACGTTAACGCCCTTATGCTTCTCGTGCATGACACGGTTGCCGAACATGCCGTAGACCTCTGTGACCTCTCCAGCCAGATAGCGCAGCAGGTCCACGATATGCGTCGTCTGCTCGGTGAACTGCCCGCCCGACCTCTCCTGATCGCGCCACCACGGCGCCCCCGGCATGCTGCCCATCCACTGGCCAACCACCATGCCGATCTTGTCGCCTGAGAGCAGCTTCTTGAGTCGCTGTACATTTTCCTGGTAGCGGAAGTGATAGCCCACGGAAGTGAGCAGCCCGCTGTCCTGGATGTCCTGAAGAAGGCTCGCCGGTATTTCGGTGGTCACCCCAAGCGGCTTCTCGGTGAAGAAGGGAATGCCCCGGCGGATCAGCGTCCGCTCAATCGTCCCGTGCGCCCCCGGCGTCACGCAGACATAGACGGCATCCAGCTTATGGGCGTCCAGCATCTCCGTTATTTCTCCATAGCCCTGCGCCGCGTAGGAGCGCGCCATTTCGTCGGCCTTGTCCTTGCTCGTGCCGCAAATGGCCGTCAGCTTCACATCCTCCATACCGGCAAGCAAATCGGCGTGAACCTTCGCGAACCAGCCTGTCCCTACCATTCCAATGCTCAGTGTCATCATCATTACCCTCCATTTCCGAAGTTCATTCTTGGCATAAATTATATCGCCTTAGCCCAGCACCCGGTAGTCTCTCCATTCTTCCGGAAGCAGCCAGTCATACGGGTGGCGCAAAAATCGGTCATCGGCCAGGATGATCGTCCCCGTATCGGACTCGCTGCGAATCAGCCTTCCTCCCGCCTGCAGGACCTTGCACATGCCGGGATAGACGTAAGCGTAGTCAAAGCCGTTGTTGCTCCGCGAGGTAAAATAATCCCGGAGCAGATTCCGCTCCAGGCCGAGCTGGGGCAGGCCGACGCCGACGACCATGACTCCATTCAGCCGGTCACCCGGCAGATCGACGCCCTCGGAGAAAATGCCGCCCATCACAGCGAAACCGAGCAGCGTCTCCTCCTGATCCGGTGCAAAAGCGGCGAGGAACGCCTCCCGTTCCTCCTCGGTCATTCCGCTTCCCTGAATCAGCGTGCGGACGCCGGACGCCGGGGGAGTGAAGGCGTCAAAGACCGTCTGCATATACAGATAGGACGGAAAGAACACCAGATAGTTGCCCTTCCTTGACGCCATATCCTCCAGCGCCCGGCAGAGCGGAGCCACGGAGGCCTCCCGGTCCTGATACCGCGTGGAGACCGGAAGAACGGCAACATCCCATTGGCTTCTGTCAAAGGGCGAAGGAACCGCAAGACTGTAATCGTCCTCGCCCGCGCCGAGCATATCCCGGTAATAATGCATCGGCGACAGCGTGGCCGAGAACAGAATGCGGCTGCGGAACCCCTTGGAAGATTGGGTCAGCAGATGGGAGGGGTCCAGGTTGAACAGCTTGAGGAAGACATCGCCTCGCCCTGCCTCGGCGTAGGTCACATACCGCTCGTCATAGAGCTTGAAGGTCCTCAGCATACCCTGAACCTCGTAGAAGACATCCAGCAGGCCGTCTTCCTCCGGTTCTCCCGGGGAAGGGCGGATCAGTTCAAGCTCGGCCTCATGCGCGAACCGCTCCAGCAGTTCCGGGAGATCCTCCGGGCAGCGCTCCCATACGCCGGAGCCTCCCTCGCCGCAGGACTTGCGCAGCGCGATAAACCAGGCGTTCACCTCTCCAGCAGCCGCGCTTAATGCGCGGTTGCGGCCCTTGAACCGCCGTTTCAGGTCCAGAAAGGGCGCTTTGCGAAGGCTCGCAGAGAACATCTCTCTCCCCCGGTCCACCAGATTATGCGCTTCGTCGACGAGCAGAACGGTGTTCTTCTTCCGTTCTTCCGCAAGCCGCTTCAGCGAGATCCGGGGATCGAATACATAATTATAGTCGCAGATGACGGCGTCGCTGACGTAAGCGGCGTCAAGCGACAGCTCGAACGGACAAACCATATGCTTGCGGGCGTAGGCTTCCAGCACGCTCCGGTCCATCAAAGTCTCCGCCTCCAGCATATCCATCAGCGCGCCGTTGATCCGGTCGTAATACCCGTCGGCGAACGGGCAATGCTCCGGGCCGCAAAGCCCCTCTTCCCGGAAGCAGGCCTTCTCCTTCGCCGTCAGAGTGACCGTATGCATATGCAGGCCGCGCTCCTTCATCAGAGCAAAAGCGTCCTGCGCGGCCATCCGGGTGACCGTCTTGGCCGTCAAATAGAACAGGCTCTGCAGCAGGCCTTCTCCGACAGCCTTGATGGATGGGAACAGCGTGGAGATCGTCTTGCCGATCCCTGTAGGCGCCTGCGCGAACAGGTTGACGCCCTCCGCAACCGATTTATAGACGGCTCCGGCCAAATGGCGCTGACCCGTCCGGTAGGACGGGAACGGGAACTCCAGCTTCCGGATGCTCTCATCTCTCTGCTCCGCATGGGAAATCAGCAGCGCTGCATAAGGTGCGTAGGCAGCGACTGTACCATGAGCGAAAGTCTCCGCTTCCGCAAAGGTCACCTGTCGTTCGAGGCTCCGCTGCTCCCCCGTTCCGGTGTGCACGTAGGTGAGGCGGACCCTCATCCCGGGAAGCGACTGCTCCAGGAGAATCATATAGGCATACATCATCGCCTGTGCCCAGTGCACCTCTCTCCCCTCTTCCGGCAGCTCCGGCCCTCCGGTCGATTTGATCTCCTCGACGGTAAGCCCGCCGTCCTGAGACAGAAGCAGGCCGTCGCATCGCCCGAACACGGCGAGCACGAGCCCGCCGCACGGAATTTCCGTGCTGAGATAGACTTCCTTCCGGTCATTCTCGCCATACTGCCGCTGTATGCTCTGGTGGATGCGCGTGCCTTCGACAAGAGCGGCTGCGCTGCGGAAGCCCGACTCCAGACTGCCGCTCTTATAGACATGCTCCACCAGCGCTCTGACGGAAATCGATAAGGCGGAAGACATGAAATCCACCTCCTCTCGGGTTATATGTATAATATAGGCAGCTGTTCCAGAGTTCGTTTTCCCCCATTTCGGGGCATTTCGGTCCATTTCCAGCCGTGAAAGCGAATACGTCCTTTTCGCAGACACTCCTGCTTGCTTCGGCTTCATGCCGCTGGTTTTGACATTCCCTTTACAGAACGGCATAATGAGTTTTGTTATGATGGCGTTTTATTGTCTGATATCAAGAAAGAGGGCGAAACCGTGACATCAATCAACATCAAACGGTGGCTTACCAAACCATTTATATTTTTTACCATTATGCTTATCCTCAAAGGATGCCTCGCTTGGTGGGTCATTTTCGACAATGCGCTGCCCTGGAAATCGCTGCTGACGGAAATTCCGTTCGCCTGGGCTCTATTCTGCATTATCGAACGCTTTGCGTCCAAGCGCAAGCTCGGGTATTACATGACAGTCAATCTGCTGGTCACCGCGATCTTCTTCACAGCTATCATGTATTTCAAATACTATGGCGTTATTGTGACGTACCATGCGGCTGAGCAGGTGAACCAGGTAACCGCCGTCCGGAACAGCGTGTTCTCGCTGATGGACCCTTATTATCTGCTGATTTTCGTGGACGTTGTCGTGCTGGGCTATTATTTTCTGCTCACCCGGAACGGACGCAACTTCAAGAAAGAGCAGATCAACACCGGACGGGGCAGCAACAAGCGCTCATTCTCGCTTCTGTTCGCAGCCTCGCTCGCGCTCTGCCTGTTCAATGTGCTGCCGAACAAGGCCAGCATGAACGAAATCAAGAAGGCGGAAGAGATGGGCATTCTTAATTATGAAGCCTACACCATTTTCGCCCCGGAGAAAATCGACCTCGTCAAGGCCAGCGATATAACGCAGGAAGCAATCGACAAGGCCAAGGGCATTACGGAGCCGGCAAGCCCGAAATACCAGGGAGCGGCCAAGGGCAAGAACCTGATTATCCTGCAGATGGAGTCGCTGCAGAACTTCCTGATCGGACTTAAAGTCGACGGCCAGGAAATCACGCCGAATTTGAACGCCGTCATGAAAGACAGCTTATATTTCCGTAACTTCTACCAGATGGTCGGCCAGGGCAATACGTCTGACGCCGAATTCGTCGTCAACACCTCCTTCTACATTCCGCCGCGCGGAGCAGCTACGCAGATGTATGTCGACAAGGTGCTGCCGAGTCTGCCACGGCTGCTGGAAGAGAACGGCTACCAGACCGCCACCTTCCACGTCAACGATGTGGAGTTCTGGAACCGCGGTGAGCTGTACAGCTCACTGGGCTGGCAGAAGTACTATGATCACCAGTACTTCGGCGACGAAGACGCGTTCTTCTTCGGAGCTTCCGACGAAGTGCTCTACAAGAAGACAACCGCCAAGCTGAAGGAAATGAGCGAGAGCGGCAAGCCGTTCTATGCGCAGGTTATTTCCATGTCGGCGCATCATCCGTTCACGATTCCGGATAAGTACTACAAGATGAAGCTTCCGGAACGCTATGAAGGAACCTTTGTCGGCGACTATGTCCGGGCCCAGAATTACGCCGATTACGCGTTCGGCCAATTCGTGCAGGAGCTGAAAGACGCTGGCCTGTGGGATAACAGTGTCATCATGATCTATGGCGACCATATGGGGCTGCCTATCTATTCCCTCGACAACGACGACAAGGAACTGATGACCGAAATCTACGGCCATGATTACGGATATGCGAATATGACCAATATTCCGCTGATGATTCACGGCGTAACGGGCGCCCAGCCGCAGACGCTGGATCAGGTCGGGGGCGAAGTAGACATTCTCCCGACAGCGGCCAATCTGCTTGGCGTCTCCACAGGCAACCATCTGCATTTCGGCCAGGACATTCTGAACCAGCCTTACAATCTGCTGCCTGAACGCTACTATCTGCCGTCCGGATCGTTCATCTCAAGCTCCGGCCTGCTGATTCCGGGCAACAGCTTCGAGGACAACACACAGTATCCGATTGCGACCAGCAGCAAGCAGCCTGCGGCTACGGAGGACGAATATAACCGGGCGCTTCGCCTGCTCCAGCTGTCCGACAGCTATGTCTCCCAATTGCCGGAGAAGAAATCGGAATAAGAGACGCCCACCGCGACAGACGACGGCTCCACAGGCTGAACACAGAACTCCAACAAGCCTTCAGGACCACATCAAGTGGAACTGAAGGCTTGTTTTTGACGGAGGTGATGCCCGGATTACAGGTTACAGGATTACACGTTACAGATTACAGGCTACAGAATTACACGCTACAGAATTACGCGCTGCTTCATCCCGTCCGGCGGTGGACATCGTCTTTTTCACAACAATTTAAAGCGCTTCCATAATTGCTTCAGAAGCGGCCGGTCTACGTCCGTCAGCGCTCCTGTCTATCCAACAGGTCATAGCAATCCGCAAATTGGGCAAGCTCCTCGGGGGTGAGAATGGATAGATGCTCTTCGAGCAGAACGAGCGAACGTCTATGGCCCTCGCTTCGCACATTCTCGCCTTTCTCGGTCAGCGTCACTACCACAGCTCTCCGGTCATTCTCATCCTGCTCCCTTCGGACCAGTCCGACCGCTTCCATCCGGTCCAGCATAACCGTCACGGCGCTCGATTTAACCTCCATACGCTCCGCAAGCGTGATCACTCTGGCCCGTCCCTCCCGGGCGATCATGTTCAACAGCGAGAACTGCGGAAATGTAAGGCCAAGCTCCACATTCAAGGCGATTCCCGAAGTAATTCTCTTCTGTACCCGCCACATCGATAATCCAATCCGCTCCACCAGCGGGTTGATCTGTTCCGGCATTTGCGATTCAGCTCCCGTTTCTTTGTCCTGCTTCTAGCGTACCACTAGCGGCCGCCCCCCTTCAATGCGTGCTTATGAAAAAAAATAAAAAATTAAATACTTGAAAGATGAAAGTTTTCTGAAAAATTTAGTGCCCTATTCAAATCAATTTGACGAAAACCGTTAGTATACTTAGAGGACAACATAATTTGACACAGCCAAAGCCACCTCTTTCAGATATAATCTGGATTAGACTTTTGTCCTATAATCTGGTATTTAAAATGGGGGAAATGTATGAAATTGGCTACTAAATTAACATGGATGATGCTGCTCGTCCTTCTTCTTGTCGGCTCATCCATCGGGTTCTTTGGTTATCGGGCCGCCTACAATCAGTTGGATGAAGCGGCGGGAATCGAGCTTGTAGGCTGTGCCAACATTACGACCGGCCTCGTCGATCCTTCGCAGATCGCAGCCCTCGCCTCCGGCGATACCGGCAATCTGAACGCTATTCAGGACCGTATCGGCTGGATCACCGGGCATAAACCGATCTTCAAGGAAGCTTTCATCCTGTCGCTTGACGGTAAAATCCTTGCTGCAGACAAAAATATGCAGGCGCGCGGCTATAAAGCCGGCGACACTTTCTACTTCAGCGAAAAAGATAAAGAGATGATCACTTCGATGAAGCATTCCACTTATTCCAAAGTCTACACTTATGAAGGTGTCTCGCTTAAGACCGGCTACGGCCCTATTTATCAAGACCATGATCCCACCAAACCGATTATCGCTCTTATGGCCATCAACTTTGACGGTTCACTCGTTCAGGACAGAACGCTTCAAATTTTGGTGCAGCCCTTTATTATCGGCGCCATTATTCTCATTATCGCCATCCTGACAGCCTATATTCTGATCCGCCGCATGGTCAGTCCGCTGTCCAAGCTGTCCCGGTCCGTCAACCATGTGGCTCACGGCGATCTGATGCAGGAGTCGCTTGTACTGAACAGCAAAGATGAAATCGGCACGCTGTCGCGGGATTTCCATGAAATGAAGGAGAATCTCACCCGGCTCATCACCGAGGTCAGCGATACCTCAGCTCATGTCGCTTCCTCTTCCCAGCAGTTGTCCGCAAGCGCCCAGGAGACCAACCGTGCCGGAGAACATTCCGTCAACATAACCATTGAGCTCGCCGAAGGCGCTCAGGCTCAGCTTCGCCATCTGGAGAGCAGCTATCAGTCGGTTCAGGAGATGTCCCGATTTATCGCAGAGATTGCCGCGAATGCCGATCAGGCGATGAGCGACGCCGTCAGCGGAGCGGAAAAAGCGCGGCTCGGCCGGCAATCGATGGACTCCACCACCAGCCAGATGACCATCATGAGCGAACAGCTGACCGGTCTGTCCGGCATTATCGGCACGCTGGCCGGCCACTCCAAAGAAATCGAGAGCATCGTCGGCACCATCGCCAGCATCGCGGCAGAGACGAATCTGCTCGCCCTCAACGCCGCTATCGAAGCGGCCCGAGCCGGAGAAGAAGGCCGCGGCTTCGCCGTTGTGGCGGGCTCAGTCCGCAAGCTGGCGGAGCGCTCCGGCGATTCAGCCCGGCAGATCGGCGAGCTGCTCGGCCTGATCATCGCCCAAATGGATCTCGCCGAGGAGACCATGAACCGTTCGACTGTGGAGATGGGGCATGGAACGGAGATGGTAGCCGCCGCAGGCAGCTCTTTCTCGGAGCTCGAATCCGCCGTAACGGGCATGGCATCCCAGAGCAGGGAGATCTCCGATACAGTCCGTCAGCTTACGGAAATTGCAGACGGCCTCGTCGAGGCTATCCAGAGCACCGTCAGCGTATCGAACCAGACCGCCCAGGGCGCCGAGAGCATGTCTGCTACTTCTCAGGAGCAGCTCGCGGCTATGCAGGAAATCGAAGCTTCCTCCGCCTTCCTCTCCTCGCTGGCGGACAAGCTCAACGGGCTGGTGGAACAATTCAAGGTCGCCTGACCCGGGACCCTGAAGCCCTTCCTTCGGCACCTTGTTCAATCATACGCTCTATAATAGACAGGCGGCCCCGGTTATCCGGGGCCGCCTGTCTATTGTTACGCATTCCGTTCTCTTGGGGCAGATGGAGCACCGGTCTCCATGGTGCAGGGGTTCCCGCGCCTTCTTCCGAAACCGAAGCCGGAGACCAGCAAAATTCCGGCCAATACCAGGCCGGCTCCGGCGAAGTGGCGTAGATACAGCGGTTCCCCCAGCACGAAATGGGACAATCCGAGCGCACATACCGGGATTAATGCCGTGAAGACGGCGATCGTTCCTCCCGTCACCTTGGCTGCTCCCCGGAACCAGAGGATATAAGCAAGAGCGGTGACACAAATGCCGTAATAGACCACTAACGCCACATCTGCCGGATGAATTACCGGAATGCCCTGGCGCAGAAGTTCAACAGCAGAACCTGCCAGAAACATCGGCAGGGCAAACGCTGTAATATAGCCGACGGCAAGCAGGGAAGGAACGTCGGGAGACAGCTTTTTGCGAAGTACGCTCAGTCCTGCCTCAGAGACCACGGCAGCCGTCAGCAGCAGCATACCGGTCAGGGAAGCCGGCCGGCTCTCCCCTCCAGGCGCAAGAAACTGCGGGAGCTGGATGACCGCGATTCCGGCGAGCGAGCACAATATTCCCGTTCCGGCTCTGCCTGCTATTCTCTCGCCGAGGAACCAGCGGGAGAGCAGGGCAACGGCAGCGGGTGTCAGCCCCGTGATCATAGCACCCTCTGCGGCGGAGGCATACCTCAAGCCGTAGAGCATGAATACCCGAAACAGAAACATACCTCCAAAGGCTGTAAGAATGAGCAGCAGCAAATCCCGGCGGCTGACTCTCCAGGCACCATGCCGATGCCTGATCCAGACCAGCGGGAGCAGGACAAGCAGCGCAATTGCAAGACTGGCGGCCTGCGACAGAAAGACAGGAAGCTGCGCGGCCGTTACTTTCCCGGCCGTCACAGAGCTGCCGATGATCAGCGCGGCGGCGCCCAGTTCCCCGTAAGCCGACACGGTTCTTGGTGCCGGTTGATACATTTCGTTCACCTCTTTCTCCTTAGATGATATATACTCTAAGGACCGAAAGCGGTTCTTCCCAGTACCGCATATTCTCTATTTTCAGGGTACCACTTGATGCGGAAGGAGCCCTCATCCCATGTGGATCACCATCGACAAGCATTCCGGACTGTCCCTGTCCCGACAAATTTACGGCGCCATCCGCTCCCGCATCCTTCGCGGCGAGCCTGCGGCTGGCGATAAACTGCCATCCACAAGAGAACTGTCCTCCCAACTCGGCGTGTCGCGGAATACGGTGCTCGAAGCCTATGAGCTGCTGCTTGCCGAGGGCTTCCTCGCGTCCCGGTCCGGTTCAGGAACTTATGTAGCCCAAGGTGCCGTTATGAAAGACGCACCCTTGGACCTGTTCTCCGGGCATAGGCATAGGCAATCCTCCCCCGTTCCTGTTACCGCTTCTCCCGATGCCGGGAGGCGTGAAGGGCGGGCTGTCATTTCGTTCAGAACCGGACTGCCTGAACTTGGTCATTTTCCCCGCAGGACGTGGGGCGATCTGCTGCGCACCGCCGCGCTCGATTTGCCGGATCTTGCATTTGGTTATGGAGATCCTGCAGGCGAGCCTCAGCTCCGGGATGCATTATCCCGCTACCTCCTGCAATCACGCGGCGTCTGCGTTCCTGCCGGCGGGCTGGCGATTACAAGCGGAGCCGTTCAGGGTATCCAGCTTGCCGCCAGACTGCTGCTCCAACCAGGAGATGAAGCCCTGATCGAGGAGCCCACCAACGCCGAGCTTAAGTCCATCCTTGCCTCCACGGGAGCGGTCCTGCTGGGGGTTCCTGTGGACGACTATGGGCTGGTGACCGAAGCTCTGCCGCGGCCCGGACGTTCCAGCCTGATTTACGTAACCCCGTCCCACCAGTTCCCGCTTGGGGGCATCCTTCCCATCCAGCGGCGGATTGAGCTTATTCGCTACGCCCGGGAAACCGGCAGCTTCATCATCGAGGACGATTATGACAGCGAGTTCCGGTTCGACGGCGCCCCGGTCCATTCGCTTCAGAGTCTTGCACCGGAACGGGTATTCTATATCGGAACCTTCAGCAAAATAATGTTCCCGGCGCTGAGAGTCGGCTACGCAGTCATACCTCCTGCCTTTTTCGAACGATTTGTAGCGCTGAAGAAGCTGGCTGATTATCATACACCCGTTCTGGAACAGATCGCCCTTGCCCGTTTCATCGAGGAGAGGAAGCTGCATACCCATATATTCCGGATGAGAAAAATTTACCGTGACCGGCGAAACGCCCTGCTCGAAAGCCTGGAGACCCATTTTCCAGACCGACACCGCATTCTCGGAAAGGCGGCCGGACTGCATCTGACGGTCGAGCTTCGTACCCCGCTGCCAGATGCTCTCCCCCAGCTTCTCGGGCAGGAGGGAGTCTTCGCCTCCCAGATCCCGGGTCAACGGCTGGTTCTGGGCTACGGCCATCTGGAGAAGGATGAGATTGCCGAAGGTATTCGGCGAATTCATTCCGCGATTGCGAAGGGTGAACCGCAGTGAGTAACAGTCAACTTGAGCTAGGGTGATGCCGCAATCCCAGATATGCCCGTTATCGGTTACCAGTTATCCAAGCCCGATGCCCGAATACCGAGTGCCGCAAAAAAGACCCGAAGCGATCGCTTCGGGTCTTCCTCTTCTATGTATGGGTGAAATGCGGCCTCACGCTATAGATGGCGGCCGTATTCTCCGTGAACCACTGTCCCAGCTCACTCACGGGCATCGGACGCCCGTAATAATAACCCTGCATGACCCGGCAGCCAAGCGATTGCAGCAGCTCGATCTGCTCCGGCGTCTCCACGCCTTCTGCGACAACCTCCATATTCAGGTTGCCCGCGATGGCGATAATGTTGCTGATAATCGCTTTTTTGGAATGCATTTTGCTTTTGCGGATGAAGACCTGATCGATCTTGAGTGTGTTGACCGGAATTTCATCGAGATTCCCGAGCGAGGAGAAGCCCGTACCGAAATCATCCAGCGATACTCTTACGCCAAGACTGCGAAGCTTGGACAACTGGGCGACCGTCTCCTCCATATTGTTCATGGCGATGGATTCGGTGATCTCCAGCTCCAGGAAATGCGGCGGCAGTCCCGAACGCGATAAAGCTTCCTCTACGACTTCGTACAAATTTTCCGTCTCGAACATCCGGGCGGACATGTTGATCGATACGGCGACGGAGGCGACCTCCTCCTTATGCCAGAGCACATTCTGGCTGCACACCTCATGCAGCATCCAGTAGGTGATCGGCACGATCAGTCCCGTCTCCTCCGCAATCGGAATGAACTCGCCGGGTGAAATGATGCCGTGCTCGGGATGCCTCCAGCGCAGCAGCGCCTCCAGACCGACGGTCACGTTCATAAGCGAATCCCATTTGGGCTGATAGACGACCATGAATTCCGATCTTGCCAGCGCTTTGCGCAAATCCTTCTCCAGCGACATCCGCCGCAGCTGATGACGGTTCATCTCCTGGTCGAAGATGCTGAACTTGTTCTTGCCGGAGTCTTTGGAAGTATAGAGCGCCGTATCGGCCGCCTTCATCAGCGACGAACGGTCCGTGCCGTGAGCAGGCGCCATGCTGATGCCAACGCTAGCCGTCACATAGAGCTCGTTGCCTTGAATCTTGTACGATTTCTTGATCTCCTGCAGAATATGCCGGGCTTCCTCAGCCGCGTCCTCGGAGCTGAAGTAAGGCTCGGCGATCAGAAACTCATCGCCCCCAAGCCGGAATACATTCCCTTTCGGACTTACACTCTGCCTCAGCCGCTCCGCTACTTCCTGCAGAAGCATATCGCCGATATCATGACCAAGCGTATCGTTGATCGATTTGAACCGGTCCAGATCGACGAAGAATACCGCCCCCGACTTCCCAGCGAGAAACGATTCCTTGAAGTAGCGCTCCAGCCCGTGCCGGTTCGGCAGCCCGGTAAGCGGATCGCTGTAAGCCATCCGTTCCAGCACATTCCGGTCCAGAAAGACGGCGCCTCCCGAAATGCCGAACATAAAGAGCGTGACAAGGGATACGCCCAGCAGCAGAATGACATCGGTCTGAATTAGTGAAGGCTCGGTGCCAAGCCAGCTGTCATAGGTAAAATGGCTCGTCGCCATGCTCGTATAATGCATCCCGCCGATCGCCAGGCCAAGCAGCAGCGCGGCGAGCAGCTTCCAGCGGCTGAAGCCGGTCGTTCCTCTGAATCTTCCAAACAGCATAAGGCTCATCCAGGAGGCGGCCACTCCGATCAGCACAGCCAGGCTTTGTCCGGCCAGCCGGTAGTCGAATCTCGCCTCCATCACCATGGAATAGATGCCTACATAATGCATAATGGCAATCCCCGCTCCAAGCAGGAGACCGCCTCCGGTATAGCGCCAAAATGTTCGGCGTGACGACAGACAGAAAGCCAGTCCCAGGTAACAGACAGCAATGCCGACCAGCATGGACAAAATGGCTCTGCCGGGGGTATAGCGAACATCGAACGGCATTCGGCTGGCCATCATGCCAACGTAATGCGCGGACCAGATGCCGCATCCGAGCACACAGGCGCTTGACAGCAGCCAGAGGCTGCGCGTCCGCCGGGATGAGGAGGGCACCTGACAGATCAGATTCAACGCGGAATAGGATGCCGTGACCGCTAACGCGAACGACAGCAGTACGATCCAAATATTGTAGTGGATTCCCAAATGGTCCATAGGACGACCTCTTTACCGGTTAGTTATAGGCTGGATTGTCGCTGCGTTGACATGCCCGCTATCCGATTTGGCCGGAAAGCTGCAATATAGAAGTATATGGTAATAAAGCAAATGAAATTTTCATGGTTAACGTCTTTGTTAGCTTATTCTACCTTGTATCCGATAGGCTGTCTAAGTAAATAATGGAACTTGTGCCCTTTTTTCGGACAGCAGAAAGCAATGTCGGAATTTAGAAACACGTTCACAATTCGACCCTTCTTCTGCCGGTCGCCGAAGCGAGGCAGGCATCCATCAGCTTCATGTTCTGAATCGCATCCTCCGGCTCATAGAGCGGCGGCGCTTCGCCGAATACGGCGGCGGCAAACTGGTCGGCCTGCCGGGTGTACGGGTTGGCGCCGGGCGCGGCAGCCTCTCGTCGGCCATTCTCCCCGTGGACAATGAAACCGGCATCTTCCGTCCGGGCGTTGAACGGCATCGGAATCTCGATGAGCCCCTTCGTCCCGATGATTTCCAGCAATTGACGGTTATAGGCCCACATTCCGCATTCGAACAGCAGACTCAGGCCTCCCGGGAATTCGACCAGCCCTGAGGACATCATGTCCACGTTGCCGTGATCCGGAGAGAACAGGGAATGCACCGTAACGGCTTCCGGCTCGGCATCAAACAGCATGCGCGCAGCCGTAAGCGGGTAACATCCGATATCATACAGCGATCCTCCGCCCCACTCGGAACGGAACCGGATATTGGAAGTGTCGGAGGCGTCATTATACGTAAAAGATCCCCGGATCGCCCGCAGCTCTCCAATTTCTCCCGACTGCAGAACGTTTCGGATCTCCTCATATCGCGGATGATGACGGTACATGAACGCTTCCGCCAGATGGACGCCGGCCTTCCGGCAGGCCTGAACGATCTCCTCCGCCTCTGCGGCATTCAGCGCTATCGGCTTCTCGCACAGCACATGCTTGCCCGCTTCCGCCGCGCGGATTGCCCACTGCCGGTGCAGATGATTGGGCAGCGGAATATACACCGCATCCACCTCCGGGTCCTGCAGCAGCTCCTCATAGCTTCCGTAAGCGCTCTTGATGCCGAACTCGCGCGCTACGCGCCCGCTCTTGTCCAGCCCCCGGCTGGCTACCGCCTGCACAACAGCGGACTCTGATTCCGCGATTGCAGGAATCACGCTCCCCGTTGCGATCTGGGCACAGCCCAGAATACCAAATCTCAGTTTGCGCCTTGTGGTCATACCATCCACTCCTTCCTGATCTCAATGGCTGCATGTATCCGTTTCATTATAAGCCAGTCCAAGGGCGGCAGGCTATAACCGAAACAGCAGCGCCATCAGCAGAACAACGATCCGGGAACCATTCAGCAGCATAAAATTCCGCACCGCCAAAATAAAAGTGACGCCCTTCTCCTGCCTTTCGGCGAACTTCGCCAGGTTGCGGCGCAGGGGAATCAGCGTTGGCAGTACCAGCAGCAGGAGCAGCGGATGGACGCCGAGAATGAGCAGGATGACAAGATCCGCGTAAGAGGCATAGTACAGCGTGTTAAACAGCAGCAGCGCATTTGGCTTCCCGATATAGACCGGGAGTGTATAACGCCGGTTCTCGATATCTTCCTCCACATCGCAGATGTTGTTGGCCAGCATGATGTTGGCGATGCAGAGCACGGCCGGAATCGAGAACCCGAACAGGAAGAGAACCTCAAGCAGGTTCAGATCGAAATGCACCCAGCCTCCCTGCAAGTCCAGGGACAGCACGGCGAGCGCCTCCCCCGCGTGAATGTAGGCCGAAATGAAGATAATGACAAAGCCCATGAAGAGTCCCGAGAAGAGCTCGCCGAGCGGCATCCGGGAAATCGGCACCGGGCCGAAGGAATACAGAATGCCGATCATGAAGGAGAGCCCGCCCAGCGCCAGGACGAGCAGTCCGGTCCGGGCCACAAGCAGCAGGCCGCAGCCCACCGCAAGGACCAGCAGAATTAGTATGACGCCGACAACCACGGCCTCCTTCAGCTTGTGGCGGACGATGGGATTATGCGTCTCATAGCCGTAGCCATGCGTCCGCTGCGCTTTTTTGAAATCGTAATAGTTGTTGATGGCCGTCGTCGCCATATCGAAGCTGAGCAGAGACACCAGCATGAGCAGGAACTTCCCGGCATCGAAGCTGTGGAACCGGTATAGCGCGTACAGCGTGCCCAGGGCGAATGGAATCATGCTGGCGGCCTTTGTCTGGATTTCCACCAGTCTGAGAAAACTTCTGATATTCACCGCTTCACCCGGCCTATTCCTCTGAAGTTGTAATCGTAACCGGCGACCATTCCCCGATCACGGTCTGTCCATGCACCGATACGCTGCCTTCCGGAGACAAGTCTTTCTCCGTCATGATGCCCAGCGCCACGGTGAACTTGTTCAGCTTGACCGGAATGCCGGTCTCCCGGCGCACCTCGCGTCCGTTGAGGAAGAATACCGCCTCATCCTTGCCCCGGTGATAAGTGATCTTGTACGTATTGAACTCCCGCGGCTTGAAATCTGTGTCTTCCCTGAAAATGCAGAAATACTTCGTCCGGTCCGTCTCCGGCACCGTAACCCCGGGGAAAGGCAGAATGCCGTAGACCGTGGCGTACGTATCGTTGCCGGCGAAGAAGTCCAGGGCGGCCCCTGTCGTGAAATCAAGCAGGTTCAGCGACACATAGCCGTCATACAGATCTCCCGGCGCCGTTCCCGAAGTCCGGGCGCGAATTTGCAGCTCGAATGAGATTTCACCCGCCTCGGGAACGTCGAACTCCTCGGCGGAATAATACATATGCTTCGCGTTGTCCAAAATCTGCACCTGATGGTGCTGGCGGCTGAGCGGGGCCCGCACATACAGGATGCCGCCGCGCACGATGACGACGGCGTTCGGCTCACGGTACGCCCAGAACGAGCCGTCCGGCAGAGCGAAGCCTCCGGTCTTCCAAACCTCGCCTTCATTCAGAATGGTATGAAAATCGCCGATAACCCGCTTTTCCATCGTCTTCATCTTCTTTCCGTATAATGTAAGTTAGTATTTATGTTCCCGATCAGGCTAGCTCCAATAGTTCCCGACAAGACCCTGAATAAGAAGGGCGGCCGCCATAATGGTGCCGCAGCGGATCGACGCTTGCCGCGAAGCGCCCATGAGCGGCAGATAGGCAGGAGAAGCGTTATGCCGCTTCAGCCCGCGGTAGATGCCGATCGGCCGAATCGCAGTAAGCAGCGCAAACAGCGCGTAGACGGGCAGCACCCCGATGCCGACGCAGACGACAAGCGAGACGTAGGCCGTGTACAGCAGAATACGCGAGAAGACCAGCGCCCGCGCTTCGCCGAGCACGACGACAAGCGTCTGCTTGCCGGCCTGCTTGTCCGCACTCCAATGCAGGAAGTGGTGATTGAACAGAAGCAGCGTCGTCAGCAGACCGACGGGCAGCGACAGCAGCACCGGATTGATTCCGAAATGCCCGGTCTGCACGAAATACGAGCCGAGCACGGGCATCAGGCCGAACGCGACGAAAATCGCCAGTTCGCTGTATCCCTTGCCCCGGTAACCGAAGCGCAGCGGGGGCGCCACATAGAAATAGGCCAGCAGAGCCCCTCCGGCGACGAACCACAGCACCTGCCAGCCCGCATAGAACGCCAGCGCCGCCCCGCATAGAACGGCAAGCACAAGCAGCCCCCAGGTCAGCAGCGCGAATCTCCGCTCGGAGATCAGCCCGCCGGACAGGAAGCCCGAATTGGTCGTAATAACGCCGGGTGTATTCTTCGCCTCCATATCCGCGCCGCTGCGATAGTCCCACAGATCATTCACCATATTGGAGAACAGGTGGGCCGCAGCGGCGCCGATAAAGGTGAGGACAAATAAAAAAGGATGAAACACATCCTCCCAGACAAAAGCCCCCAGCGCCCCGAGAACAACCGGCACGATCATTACAGGAATGACGCCGAACCGGGAGGCTTTTTTGAAAAATGTCCATTTATTCATTGCCATAACTCTCTCCTTCAGGCCTTATCCTGCTGCCAGTTAAGAATAATTCCAATCTACCTCATTATACACGCCCCTCCGAACGAATGTCACAATTTCCACCAAATTTCGACGGCATACGAGAATTCCAAGGATAGGCAAGCCCAGGACGATGTGATATGATTAGCTGCTGGTACGCCTGCAACACTAAATCTGTGGAGTTCATGCGACGCTGTTCGCGCTGTAGAAGCGGTTGAATTCCTTACTGTTAGGCGTGAACGCGTACTGGAATCATAATATTGATAAAATGGAGGCTTTATTGTTCATGTCATCGCAACCCTCGTCATCCCGTTCCGCCAAAACGGCCGACGGCACGATCCACCACCCGGCGGCCCAGCCGGTCAAGATCGTTACCGCCGATCCCGGCGCAATCGGCCTGTTCGGTCTCGCCATCGTGACCCTGGTCGCATCCTCGCAAAAGCTTGAAATCACAAGCGGCCTCAGCTATGTGATTCCCTGGGCAGTCTTCCTTGGCGCTTTCGCCCAGCTCTTCGCCAGCATTCAGGATGCGAAGCATAACAACACCTTCGGCATGACCGCCTTCGCCGCTTACGCCTTCTTCTGGTTCGGCATGGCGGGAAGCTGGCTGATCAAGCTCGGCGTGTTCGGAACCGCCCTTGCTGAAGCCGTCGATCCGAAGCAGCTCGGCTTTGTCTTCCTCGGCTACCTCGTCTTCACGCTCTTCATGACGCTTGGCGCCACCGAGGCGAACAAAGTGCTGCTGATCATTTTTGCACTGATCGATCTGCTGTTCCTGGGTCTGACCTTCGACTCCTTCGGCATCGCTGCTGAAGCCTTCCACAAGCTGGCCGCCATTTCGGAGCTGTGCATCGGCATCGTATCCCTGTATGGCTGCGGCGCCTCGGTGCTGAACGCACATTTCGGGCGGGTATTCCTCCCTATGGGTGCGCCGCTTCGCATCTTCAAGAAATAGTCCATGGCGGATCGTCTCCCTTCTTCGAAGAGGCGGTCCGCTTTCCATTTTCCGCCGCTAAAATCTTGTTGACGCCCCCGCCCGCTTGAGACATTCTATATAATAATCACTATTAATTGAGTGCGAGTTTATTGTATCGGAGGCAGTTCATGGCTCTCCTTAGGAAAAAGCCTTTCATTACCCTTGCTGTGTTTATCACCTTGCTTCAAATTCTGCTATTTTACTACTACTCCCTGTCAGTCAAACAGGAAATACGGACCATCAGGGCCGATTTGTCATCCCAGGCCTCTATGCTGACCTCAAACATCGAGGAACGGGTGTCCATCGTCAGCGGCATCAGCTCCTTTATTCAGACCGTTGGCTTCGACGCGGAGCCTGCTGTCATCGACAGCTATTTGTCCACCGCATACCGAAGCACCAATCACCTGATGAATATAGTCGTCGCTCCCGGCGGCATTATCAAATATCTGTATCCTCTCACCGGAAATACAGCTGTGTATAACAAGAGCCTGCTGCTCAATCCCGAACTGGCCTCGCCCGGTCTGATCCAGGAGACCATCCGCTCGCGCGCCATCACCATCGACGGTCCCCGCACCCTTGCTCAGGGCGATTACGGTCTCGTTATCCGGCAGGCGCTGTTCCAGAGCGACACCTTTCTCGGCATCGTATCCGCAACGCTGCGGGTAGACGATATTATCAGCCATTTCATGACCGGCGGCGCCCAGGTGTATGTCACTCGGGACGACGATACGTATTTGTTCGGCGCCCGGCCGGAAAGCGGAGGAACCCTCATCAGTCTTCCGGTTCATCTCTACAACCAGGACTGGGTGCTCCATACCAGCTTGACTCCGGGAAATAAAGGCAGGACGCTGCTCAGCGTATTCCTGATCGACCTCGCCTTTCTGTCCGTTATCATTTCCATCCTGTACTCACTCAGCCGGCAAAAAAAATTCAGCCGGGAGCTTGAGCATACCGTCAGTATGCGGACACGGGATTTGCGAATCTCCGAACGGCTCTATGAGAAGCTGGCCCACTACGATAGCCTGACGGAAATTCCGAACCGCAGGTTCTTTATGGAGGAATTCGACCGGCTGCTCCAGACGGCCGAGCCCGGTCAGACCTTCACCCTGCTCTTCTTCGATCTCAACCGGTTCAAAGAGATTAACGATACACTTGGCCACTCCGCCGGAGACAAGGTGATCCGGGTTCTGGCCAGAAGGATTCACGACGCCCGGCTCCCCTGCCGGCTGTTCGCCCGCACAGGCGGGGACGAATTCGTCATGCTCTTCGAGGATCTTCCCCGGGAGCGCATCCCTGAAATAGCCGAGCGGCTGGCTGACCTCGCGGCGGAGCCGCTGGAGATCTCGGGAACGTATCTGGGCCTCTCCACCAGCATCGGCATTTCCCTGTATCCCGAGCATTCCACCAAGAAAGAAGATCTGCTGAAATACGCCGATATGGCGATGTACCAGGCGAAGTCCCAGGACGGGCAGGGCTACTTCGTGTTCAATGAGCAGCTTCACGAGAAGCTTCAGCAGAAGACGATGATCAGCAAGTACCTGCTCACCGCTCTGAGAAAGCATGAATTTGTCCTTCACTACCAGCCGCAGGTTCATGCCGCCACAGGCAGACTGACCGGCATGGAGTCGCTGATCCGCTGGAATCATCCGGAGAAGGGGCTGCTTCCTCCCGGAGCCTTCATTGCGGCTGTCGAGGAAGCCGGGCTGATGACGCAGCTGACCGATTGGGTCATCCGCGAAGTCTGCCGGCAGCTGGCCGACTGGAAGCAGGAAGGACTAGACATCCCGCGCATCTCCATCAACATTTCGAACAGCTGGTTCTACAACCGCAATCTGCTCCCGGGGCTGATGTCCATCCTGGAGGAATACGAACTTCCGCCCGAAGTGCTGGAATTCGAAATCACGGAGAGCACCGCTCTCCTGGAAGAGCACTATCCGCTTCTCCAGGAAATGCGGGACCGCGGCATTATCGTGTCGGTCGACGATTTCGGGACCAAATACTCGTCTCTCAATTATTTGAAGCATTTTCCCGTGAGCAAAATCAAAATCGACCGCACCTTCATCACCGGAATCGGCATAAGCCCCATCGACGAGACGATCATCAAGTCGATCGTATTCGTCGCTTCCCAGCTCGGCTACGACCTTGTTGCCGAAGGGGTGGAGAACACGGAGCAGGCGGCTTTCCTGATGTCGCTCGGCTGCATGAATGTGCAGGGCTACTTGTTCTACCGTCCGCTTCCGGCCGACGAAATCCGGGAGCTGCTCATGCGGCATACGGATGGACGAGCCGGCCGGATCGGCTCGTTATAGCGAAGACTGATGACTTCCCTAAGCCGCCGGGCCGCTTCTTGAAAATGCAAAGTGGCTTCGCCCCTGGAGGAACGTCACCGTCCGAGGGCCGGAAGCAGCGCATATCGGATGAATAAGGACGCCGGTGCCCAGAAGCCGGATGCCAAGGGATGAATCGCCAGCCCGAAGACCGGACCGCCATGATTGGCGGACGGTCTTTTTTTCTGCCCAAAAACAGGGTACGCAGGGATAGCTTTCTTCCGCTGGCTCATACTAAGGTCATTCTGTTACGGAGGTGGCGATGGACATATGAGCCGGAAAATGAACCTGCTGATGTTCAGCGGTGAATACGACAAGGCGATGGCCGGGCTGATCCTGGCCAACAGCGCTCGGGATATCGAGGTGGAGGTGACGATGTTCTTCGCGTTCTGGGGTCTGTTTCTGATCCGGGACCCCGAAAAAATGACGCTGGAGGACAAAAGCATCTACGAAAAGCTGATGGATGTCATAACGCCGAAGGGACCGGAGCAGCTGCCGCTCTCCCGCATGAACTTCAGCGGTCTCGGCAAATGGATGCTGGAGGAGATGATCGAGGATCAGGATGCGCCGAAGCTCATTCATTTTCTGAAGGGGGCGCGCAAGAAGAACATCAAGTTCTACGCCTGCAAGCTGTCCGTGGAAATCATGGGCTTCAAGCCGGAGGAACTGCTGCCGGAAGTGGAAATCATCGACGCCGCGGCTTATTTGAAGGACGCGCTGGACAGCGACATGCAGTTGTTCATCTAAGGCGTAAGGCGGCTTAGAAAGGCAGGGCGGCTCCCTCTACTGCCTCTTTAAGCTGCGGCGGATTGGGCATGGGCATTAACCTATTTCAGGCGCCGGCATATACTGAGGCAAACGGAACCACCTTGCTGGAGGGATTGCCTGTGCTTATTTCTACCCCCGTACCGGCCTTGGAAGCGGAGGAACGGCTTGAGGCGCATTTTCGCCCATACCGCGAACGCACGGTCGGTCTGGGGCACCCCATTACGACCCCATACGGCAGAAAAAACCTGCTATACGCCGACTGGACCGCCAGCGGCCGTCTGTATGAGCCGATCGAGCGGATCATGCTGGAGCGGTTCGGTCCCCTCGTCGGTAATCCGCATACGGAAGCGAACGCAACGGGCATGACGATGACCCGGGCCTATGAGGAGGCCGGTGCGATCATCAAGCGCCATGTAGGCGCGGGGCCGCGCGACGTGCTGCTGTCATGCGGCAACGGCACGACGGGAGCGGTCAACAAGCTCCAGCGCCTGCTCGGGCTCAGGCTGCCCGAGTGGCTGAGCCCGACCGTTCTGCCGCCGGAAGAGCGGCCGGTTATCTTCGTCACCCATATGGAGCATCATTCCAATCTGCTGCCCTGGCAGGAGACGATCGGCGAAGTGGTCGTCCTGCCTCCCGGCGACGGCGGCGCCCCGGACCCCCGGGAGCTGGACGCCGCACTGCAGGCTTACCGGGGACGGCGGCTCAAGATCGGCTCCTTCTCCGCATGCTCGAATGTGACCGGCATCGAGACACCGTACCGGAAGCTGGCCGCCGTCATGCACCGCCACGGCGGACTGTGCTTCGTCGATTTCGCGGCGAGCGCGCCGTATACGGAAATCGACATGCACCCCGAAGCGTCCGAGGAGAAGCTGGACGCCATCTTCTTCTCGCCGCACAAGTTCCTGGGCGGCCCGGGCACGAGCGGCATCCTCGTATTCGATGCCAGCCTGTACCGAAGCCTCCGCCCCGACGAGCCCGGCGGAGGCACGGTGTCCTGGGTAAGCCCGTGGTACGGCCCCCGCTATTTCGCCGGAATCGAGGCGAGAGAGGACGGCGGCACGCCGGGCTTCCTGCAGCGGATCAAGGCCGCGCTCTGCCTGCGGCTGAAGGAAGAGATGCGCCAAGATAAGATCGGCGCATACGAGCGCATCCTCGGCGGGCGCCTGCTCGCCGGTCTGCGCAGCATCCCGGACATCACCGTCCTGGAGGGCGAGGCCACCGATCGGATCGGCATCGTCTCCTTCACCGTCCGGGAGATGCACTATAACCTCGTCGTCCGCCTGCTGAACGACGTCTTCGGCATCCAGGCCCGGGGAGGCTGCTCCTGTGCCGGCCCCTACGGCCATTACCTGCTGTCGATCGACCGGAAGGCCTCTCTTGAGATGGAGAGCGCCATCCGCACCGGCGACCAGTCGCTGCGGCCGGGCTGGGTCCGGGTGTCCGTGCACCCCGTCATGACCGTGAAGGAGGTCGACTATATCGTTGAAGCCCTCCGGACGCTGATCGGCCGGAAGGCGGAATGGCAGGCCGCGTACCGGTATAACCGGAAGACGAACTGCTGGATTCATCATTCCCGGGGAGATGCGGAGACGATATCGGCAGCGGAGGCAGAGACGGCGGCGATGTTCGAGCTGTAGCCAGTCGCGGCCCAAAGCACGCCGGATGATCTCCGATCGTTATCTTATCGTTACTGGCCCGATATTCGTTCTCGGCCCGGCTGTATGTGTGCATGGTAACAAGCCCGCTGACGGAAGGCTGTACATCCCCCTTCCATCAGCGGGCTTCTATGCGTTGGCTTCTATGCGTTGTTCCGTAACGCAGCAGCAGCAGATTTACGCCCCGGTTACCATATCGAGGTCGGCCGCCTGCGCGTTCGAGATCACCTGGTTCACATCCTTGCAGCCCGGAATGACGCTAGTCACCGCCGGATGCTGCAAGCACCAGCCGAGCGCCCACTGCGCCATATTCAATCCCTGCGGCACTTCGTTAGCCGCAATCTCGGCGACGAGACGAAGCTGCTCCTCCCGCTTCTTCGCGTCATGGTTCGCCCGCACGTCGCCTTCGGCGAACGTCGCGCCGGCCTTGTACTTGCCGCTCAGATAGCCGCTCGCAAGCGGTACGCGGGCAAGCACGCCGAGGCGATGCTCCTCCGCGAGCGGGAACAGTCTCTCCTCCGGCGCCCGGTCCAGCCGATTATAGACGACCTGGATCGCTTCGGCGCCGATCCCCGGAGCCGCGCTTGTCTGATGTACGCCGTCGTTCGCGGTGCTGATGGAGACGCCGAGATGGCGGATTTTGCCGGCCTGCTTCTGCTTGTCCAGCATCGTCCAGAGCCCGTCGTTATCGAACTGGGCGTCCGTTCCGGAGTGAAACTGGTACAGATCGACATACTCTGTCTGCAGCGCGCGCAGCGAATCGTCGAGCTGCTTCAGAACATCGCTGGCGCTCCACAGCTGCTCCCGCTGAAGATGTCCGTCAAAGTGATGACCGAACTTCGTGGCAACAATCCAGTCTTCCCGCTTGCGCCGGCTCAAGTAGCCGCCGATCAGCTTCTCGGACAGATGGTCGCCGTAGCATTCCGCCGTATCGATAAGGTTGATGCCGAGCTCAGCCGCCTTGTCGAACATGGCGTCCACTTCATCCTGCGTGAAATCCTTGCCCCATTCGCCGCCGAACTGCCAGGTGCCGACTCCGATTACCGAGACATTCAATTCCGTACTGCCGAGCTTGCGGTATTTCATTATCTTCAACCTCTTTCTTTAATGGATTTGATCCGTGACAAATACCCCTCCACCGACCGGACGCCCCACAGCGACAGCAGAACTAGCAGGACGACAGCCAGCAGCTCCAGCGGGTTTCGGAGGAACCGGCCCGCGTCGTTGCCGATATAGGAGACAGCGAGAACCATTATGGCTTTGCCGGAGGCGAGAGCCAGAAGATAGGGACGCAGCCGCATGCCGGCGAGTCCGGCAGCCAGATTGATGACGACAAACGGCCCGACCGGGAACAGGCTGAGCAGGAATACATAGCTGAAGCCGCTGCGCCGGACCCATTCCATGCCCCGGGCCACCTTCGGCCGCTCCGCCCATTTCCGCAGACGGTGATGGGAGGCGATGCGCCGGATGATCAGGAAGGCGGTCAGGCAGCCCGCCACCAGACCCAGCCAGGAATACAGGAAGCCGAGCCACAGCCCGTAGACGGCGGCGTTCATCCCGACGATTACAATGGTGGGCAGCGGCGGAACGAACGACTTCAGGAAGGTAAGTCCGATCCCCGGAAAAGGACCCAAGGAGCGGTATCGCTCCAGCCAGTCCCGCAAATTTTCTTCCGTAACCCAAGACATGATATCCAGTGCATACATAACGGCAGACCGCGCCCCTCTTCGGTTTCGATTCTATCCCACTCATTATACACGATCGGGAGGCGGATGGCCTGATAGAGACAGATCGCCACTTATGCCCTATACTGATGTAAATTTCGGTAAAGGGTGATCGTGATGACTGAATCGGAAAAGATCGAACCTAAGGTAATCGAGCCTGAGATAGTCATGCCTGTGTTGATCGAATCGGCCAGGCTGCTCCTGCGGAGAACGGAAGAGCGCGACCTGGCTTTTGTCACTGAGGCGGAGAGCAGCCCGGAGAACAAGCCGTTTATCGGCCAGTGGAGCCTGGATGAGCACCGCGGAGCGCTGACAGATCCCGATTTGCTGCACCTGATTGTCCAGGAACCCGGCGGCGAACGCATCGGCTATGTGATTGTGACCGGCCTCCGTGACCCCAATCTGTCCGTATGCATCAAGCGGATTGCGATAGACGCGAAAGGCAAAGGCTACGGCTCCGAGATGCTGCGGAGTCTTCGCGACTGGCTCTTCCAGAATACGGGCGTGCACCGGCTGTGGCTGGATGTGAAGACCCATAATGCAAGAGCGCAGCATGTGTATGAGCGCGCCGGATTCCGGGCGGAAGGCATCCTCCGGGAATGCATCAAGGTTCAGGATACCTTCGAGTCGCTCCAGATCATGTCGATCTTGAGAGAGGAATACGAGCGGCTGCTATAGACTATAGACTGCCCGGCTGCTCCAGAAGCTTCACCGACACGGATACCTCCATCGTGCCGCCGCCGCCCCGGTACACCCCCTGAAGGGGGCTGACATCGGCGTAATCCCGCCCCGTTCCGACGCGAATATGACTGTCGAGCGCCTCCACATTGTTCGTCGGGTCCAGCCCGATCCAGCCGATGCCCGGCACCATCACTTCAACCCAGGCATGGGTCGCGGCATCGCCCTTCAGGGCGGAGTCCTCCCCGACATATAGATAACCGCTGACATACCGTGCCGGAATGCGGGCCGCCCGAAGGATGCCGATCATCACATGGGCCAGGTCCTGGCAGACGCCCTGCTTCAGGTCGAAGGCCTGACGGGCCTGCGTGTCCACATTCGTCGCTTCTCCGCCGTAAGTGAAGGTCTCATAGACGTATTTCATCACTTCCAGCGCATAGGCAACCGGATTGTCCATTTCTCCGAGCGCGCGGCCCGCCTCCTTCACCTGTTCTTTGGTCAGAAGCGTATAATCAGTCTCGTTCAGATAAGCCAAATAATGCTGCCGGAACAGCCCCGTATGAAAAATCTCCCGCATCCGCCCCGAATACCGCAGCTCATGGATAAAAGGGCTCCGCTGCACACTGACGACCGAAGTCGTCTTCACCTCCAGCGAATCATGCTTCTCCGGAATGAAGAACGTCTCCACCTGGTTGCCCCAGACATCCGTATATTCCCGGGTTAGCGAAGCCGGTGTAATGTCCGCCCGGTAGACGAGCAGCCGCTGAACCTCATCCGTCAGAGGCTTCAGCCTGATCGTATTCAGACTCTGATCGACCTTTGTCTCGTACTGAAAGGTATTGGTATGCACAATTTCATATTTCATAACAGGCAGGGCTCCTTTGGAAGACTCTGAGGGTACATTACCCGCTGGAGAACGGCATGCAAACGCCGATAGAGCGTTATACCGCCATTTTCCCCCTTCCCCGCCGGAATTAGCCCGCCACACCTCTTCATTTGCAAAAAAAGAATCCCGCCGCAGTCGGCAGGACTCTTGGTTAACGGAATTCTGAGTTCATTCAGCGGAGTTGTGCCGCCAACTTAAAATGCGGGAACGACAGCCACGCCGTATTTATCCTCGATAAATTTTTTGACATCAGGACTTGTCAGCGCTTCGTCAAGCTTCTTGATCTCCTCACGGTTCTCGTCTCCCTTGCGGACGACCACAACATTCGCGTAAGGCGAGTTGGCGTCTTCACGGAACAGCGCCGACTTGGGATCGATACCCGCTTCAAGGACGACGTTGGTATTGATGATCGCTCCGTCGAGATCAGGCAGTGAACGGGGCAGCGTAGCCGCCTCCGCTTCAACGAACTCCAGTTTATGCGGATTCTCGGCGATATCCTTCGGCGTTGCCTCATAGGTCGTGAGGCCGTCCTTCAGCTTGATCAGCCCCTGCTGCTGGAGCAGTACGAGCGCCCGGTATTCATTGGACGGGTTGTTCGGAATGCCGATCTTGGCGCCGTCCTTTATCTCATCCTTGGATTTCAGATTTTTGGAGTAGAAGCCGATCGGCTCCACATGCACCTTGGTCGTAACGACAAAATCATAGCCTTTCTCACCCTTGATGGAATCCAGGTACGGAACGTGCTGGAAGTAGTTGGCGTCGATTTGCTTCTCCTGCAGCGCCGGATTGAGCTGGCCGTCATCATCCAGTACAACCACTTCGAGGTTAATGCCCTCTTCCTTCAATTTCGGCTTGATGAACTCCAGAATTTCGGCATGCGGCACCGCCGAGGCCCCAACCTTCAGCGTTACCTCCTTGGCTGCGGCCGGACTGGCTGCTGCCGAGCTTTCCGCTGCCGGACTGGACTTCGCGGAGGCTGCCGCCGATTCCCCGTTTCCGTTCTGCGATCCGCAGCCTGCCAAAATCCCCGTCAACACCATGAACGCGGCCAGCAACAAGCTTCCTCTTCTCTTCATCCTAATCCCTTCTCTCCCCTAGATTATATGTAAAAAATAAGTACTACCCGTTTGGAAAAAGCGGCTGCATTAAGCGTCTATCAAGATCCCGTGGATCAACCGCTCTTGCAGCGTTTCCGGTCAATGGAACGGGCGATAAAATCCCCGGACCACTGCACGATTTGAACAATCAAAATGATAAGCAGAACTGTTCCGAGCAAAATATCGGTTCGAAACCGCTGGTACCCGAACCGGATCGCCAGACTGCCCAGCCCTCCCGCGCCGATCGCGCCTGCGACCGCCGTGAATTCGGTGATGGAGATTACGGCGATGGTCATGCCCCGGATGAGGGCGGGCAGCGCCTCCGGGATCAGTACCCGGCCGATAATGGTGAACGGGCCGGCGCCGACCGATTTGGCCGCCTCAATCTTTCCGTTCTCCACCTCGCGCAGCGCGTTCTCGATAATGCGGCCGAGAAAAGGCGCTGCGCCGATCGACAGGGAGACAATCGCCGCCGTCGGGCCGAGCGTTGTGCCTACAATCAGCCGTGACAACGGCAGCAGCAGCACAATCAAAATGATGAACGGAACCGAACGTACCCCGTTGATCGCGGTAGCGATGACACGATTGACTGCGGGCGCGGCAAGAATTCCTCCTTTTTCCGTAACCACCAGCGTAATGCCGAGCAGAGTGCCCAGCAGCAGCGCAAATACCGACGACCATGCGGTCATATACAGCGTCTGCCGAAGGCCCTCCCACAACAGGCCGGGTACATCGTCTCTCATCGCAGCACCGCCTCTCTTTCCTTCTGCCCCGGCTCCTCGCGGTAGCCGTTCTTGTAGAAATTGAAAATGCCGGCGAACCGCTGGGCCGTATCGCTCTGCGGATGAGAGAACAATTGGTCGACAGGGACATTCTCCACGATCCGCCCCCCTTCAATGACGGCCGCTCTGCCGCAAATATGCCGCAGCACATCCATCTCGTGGGTAATCAGCACGATCGTAAGGCCAAGCCTCCGGTTAATGTCGCCAAGCAGCTCCAAAATGGAGAAGGTGGTCTGCGGATCAAGCGCCGAGGTCGCCTCATCCGACAGCAGAACGTCCGGCTCTCCCGCCAGCGCCCTGGCGATGCCGACTCTCTGCTTCTGTCCGCCGCTCAGTTCCGACGGATAGCTGCCGGCCTTTTCGCCCAGCTCGACCAAATCGAGAATTTCTCCGACACGGCGCTCGATCTCGGCCTTCGAATAGCCCGCCGTCTTCAGCGGGAAGGCGACGTTCGCAAAGACTGTCTTGGAATCAAACAAATTAAACTGCTGAAAAATCATGCCGATCTTGCGGCGGGCCAGCCGCAGCTCACGTTCCTTGAGTCCGGTGATTGGCTTCCCGTTGATCGCAATGGTGCCGGAATCGGGCTCCTCCAACCGGTTGAGACAGCGGATCAGCGTGGACTTGCCGGCGCCGCTGAATCCAATGATGCCGAAGATCTCTCCTTTTTCGATCTGCAGATTGATATCCTGAAGCGCGGGAACCACGCCTCCCCGGGTCCGATAGCTCTTGTTCAGGTTGGTGACGGTAATCATCGAACCGCCCTCCTTCTTCGGGAAAAAATAAAAAAAATCAAGCCTTCCCCGTCTTCCGGCGGTTTCGCAGCTTGATTTCCAGTTAACTGGTCAATCATAATTCTTATTATTTCAATGTGTTTAATTGTTGTTTAATAATATAGAGCAGTTGCAAGATACTGTCAATCCGTAATTTCATTTTCCCCTTCGATAAGCAGCGGTTCGCAGACACACGAAAAAGCGCGCATCCCGATTGAAGGGATACGCGCCTTTATTGTCTTTGCCATCCTATAGGATGTTGGATTCGGCCCGGCGATTAGCAATTCCGGGGGCTCAAGCGCCCCTGGCTGCCTTCTCCTGAAGCTCTGCGAACACCAGCGTCGTCACATATTTCCGCGCGTCGGCCGTCTGCAGAAACAGCTCGGCGGTTTCAGACGCTGGCTGCGCCTGACGAAACCTCACTTTGGCGCCGTCCAGCGTCTCCAGCATACCATCCACGGCATAGCCCCGGGACAGCAGTCCATCGATCTCCAGCTTCTCCTTGAGAAAATCGTCGTACGCAGACATCAGACCACCCCTTCGGCTTTCGGCTTCGCCGGAAGAGCGCCCGCCGCTCCAAACCGCTTGCGCTGCAGGTATTTGCCCGCTCCCGCCTTGCCGACGAACCGTTTATCCTTGATGACGAACTCGCCCCGGCTCAGCACGGAGACCGGCTCGCCTTTTACCTCAAAGCCTTCAAAAGCGTTGTAGTCCACATTCATATGGTGGGTTTCTGCGGAAAGCGTCCGCTTCACGTTCGGGTCGAAGATAACGATATCGGCGTCGCTGCCGACGGCGATCGTGCCCTTTTGCGGGAACAGGCCGAACAGCTTGGCGCTGGACGTCGAGATGACATCCACGAACTTGTTCAGGGAAATGCGGCCCTTCTCTACGCCCTCGGAATACAAAATCGTGAACCGGTCCTCGATCGTCGGACCGCCGTTCGGGATTTTGGAGAAATCGCCAAGGCCCAGGTCCTTCTGTCCCTTGAAGTTGAAGGAGCATTGGTCGGAGCCGATCGTCTGCAGACTTCCGTTCCAGAGTGATTTCCACAGCACATCCTGGTTCCACTGCTCCCGCAGCGGAGGCGACCACACATATTTGGCTCCCTCGAAATTCGGCTTCTCCAGAGCCGTCTGATCCAGCACCAAATACTGCGGACAAGTCTCGCCGTAGACGCGCAGCCCTTTTTTGCGGGCCTCCTCGATCTTCCAGGCCGCTTCGGCGCAAGTGACATGCACGACATAGAGCTGGGAGTCGGTCAGTTCCGTCAAGTAAGCTGCGCGTCCGGTCGCCTCGCCCTCCAGCTCCGGAGGCCGGGTCAGCGCATGGTAGATCGGATCGGTGTTGCCTTCAGCCAGCGCCTTATCCACGAGGTACTCGATCACGTCGCCGTTCTCGGCGTGAACCATGACGAGCGCGCCTTCCTTCTTGGCGGCCTGCAGTGTTTTGTAGAGCGTGCCGTCGTCAGCCTGGAACGTATTTTTGTACGCCATGAACACTTTCAACGACGTGATGCCCTCGTTCTCGATGATCTCCGGCAGCTCTCCGAGCACCTTGTCGTTCAGCTCCGACACCATCAGGTGGAAGCTGTAGTCGATCACCGCTTTATCCACGGACTTCGCATGCCACGTATCCACCGCCTGCTGAAGCGGCAGGCCCTTGTTGGTGAGGCAGAAGTCGATGACCGTCGTCGTGCCGCCGTAAGCCGCCGCGATTGTGCCGGTCTCGAAATCATCCGCCGTAACGGTGCCGCCGAACGGCATATCGAGATGCGTATGCGGGTCGATGCCGCCAGGGAACACATAACAGCCGGAAGCGTCGATCACTTCGGCGCCCTCCGCCTCCAGGTTCAGGCCGATTTCCGTAACAACTCCGTTCTCGATGGCGATATCGCCGGTGAACGTATCCGCCGCCGTTACCACTGTTCCATTCTTGATGATCTTCTTCATCCCTCAAACCACCTCCGCTTCGGAATAGGAACCGCTCAGATTGCCGACGACGCGCTGACGCTCATTCCAGGTCATCGGCGGAAGGCCGCTGTCGATCTGCACCATATCGATTGCGCCATCGGCTGGGCAGACGATCGAGCACAGGTTGCAGCCAACGCAGTCCTCTTCGCGAACCTTCAGAACCGCTTTGCCGTCCGCGCTTGTCAGCATGTCGATGCATTGATGCGAGGCGTCCTCGCAGGCGATATGGCATTTGTTGCAATTGATGCAGTTGTCTTCATTGATGCGGGCGACAACTTTATAGTTAAGATCGAGATCGCCCCAGTTGGAATACTTGGCCACCGATTTGCCGATCAGCTCGGTGACGGAAGCCAGACCCTTCTCGTCGAGGTAGTTGTTCAATCCGTCGATCATCTCTTCGACGATGCGGAAGCCGTGATGCATGACGGCTGTACAGACCTGAATGCCGGTCGCGCCCATCAGCATGAACTCGACCACATCCTGCCAGGTGGAGATGCCGCCGATGCCGGAGATCGGCACGCCGACCTGCGGGTTGCGCGCGCATTCCGCGACCATGTTCAGCGCGATCGGCTTGACGGCCGGGCCGCAGTAGCCGCCGTGGGCTCCCATGCCGCCGACATGGGGAATGGTGTTCCAGGTGTGAATGTCCACGCCGGCCAGACTGTTGATCGTGTTGATCATGCTGACCGCGTCGGCGCCACCCTTAACCGCGTGACGGGCGACCACCGTGATGTCGGTGATGTTCGGCGTCAGCTTCACGATAACCGGCGTCTTCGCGACCTCCTTCACCCAATAGGTCTGGGCTTCCACCAGATCGGGCTGCTGGCCGGAAGCCGCGCCCATGCCGCGCTCCGCCATCCCGTGCGGACAGCCGAAGTTCAGCTCCAGGCCGTCAACCCCAACGTCTTCGACCCGCTTGACGATTTCATGCCACTTCTCCTGCTTGGGCTCGACCATCAGGGAGGCGATCACCGCATGATTCGGGAACCGCTTCTTCGTCTCGTAGATTTCCTTCAGGTTCACATCCAGCGGACGATCCGTAATCAGCTCGATATTGTTGAAGCCCGCCACGCGCTGGCCGTTGAAATTGACGGCTGCGAAGCGGGAAGATGTGTTGATGATCGGGTCGCCGAGCGTCTTCCAGACGGCTCCGCCCCAGCCTGCCTCAAAGGCGCGCTGTACTTGATACCCGGTATTGGTAGGCGGCGCGGACGCCAGCCAGAACGGATTGGGCGACTTGATCCCTGCGAGATCGATACTCAAATCTGCCATAAGTTATTCCCTCCCTGATCGGTATAGATTAGACGGCCGAGCCTACAACGCCGCCTTGCTGCGGCATGAACTGCTTCACAATCGCGTGGGCGGCGATTTTACCCTGCTGTGCAGCAGATACAACCATCGCTTCGCCCTTGCCGGAGCCAAATACGATATCGCCTGCGGCGAAGATCATCGGATCAGAGGTGCGGTGAGTCTCCCAGTCTACCTTGACGACACCCCAGTCATGTTCGAGACCCAGATGCTCGATCAGGCTATTATGCCGCTTCTGCCCGATAGCCAGTACGACAGCGTCGACCGGCATGATGAATTCCGAGCCTTCGATCGGCACCGGCTTGAGCCTGCCGTCGCCTCCCGCCTCGCCGGACAGCTCCATGCTGACGCATTCAAGGCCGGTCACGCGGCCCAAATCGTCGCCGATAATGCGCTTCGGCAGCGTCAGCCAGCTGAATTCCACACCTTCCTGCTTCGCGAATTCGTACTCGAAGTCGTAAGCGGTCATCTCTTCCCGGGTGCGGCGGTAGACCATCTTCACGTTGTCTGCGCCGAGTCGCACCGAGCAGGTCGCGGCGTCAATCGCCGTGTTGCCCGCGCCGATAACGGCAACGCGCTGTCCCAGCAGCCGGATGTCGGACACGCCTGTCTTCGTCGATTCCACCAGCTTGATGGCGTCGTAGACACCGGCCAGTTCCTCGCCCGGTATGCCGAGCTGCGGCACATACCCCATGCCGGCGGCCAGCACGATAGCGTCATACTCCGCTTTCAGCTCATCGACGGTGACATCGGTTCCTACCTTGACGCCGGTGCGGATCTCAACGCCGAGACGCTCTACCTGCTCAACTTCCCAGAGAGAGACGGACTGCGGAAGCCGGAAGGACACGATCCCGTGCGTATCCAGACCACCGGCCAGCTCTCTTGCTTCGTAGATCACAACGGCGAAGCCTTCGCGGGCAAGCTCGCGGGCTGCCGATAGCCCTGCTGGACCGCCGCCGATAACGGCGACCTTGCGGCCGACCGGCGCTCCCGCCTTGAACAGCGCAGCGCCGCTCTTCATCGCCCAATCGGTCGCATAGCGCTGCAGCAGGCCGATCTCGATCGGCTTGGACGCGTCATTAAGGACGCAGGCGCCTTCGCAGAGCTCCTCGGTCGGACAGACACGGGCGCAGCTTGCGCCAACCGGGTTCGATTCCATGATCGCCATGGCCGCGCCCTTCAGGTTGTCCGTGGCGATTCTTTTAATGAAAGAAGGGATATTAATGCCCGTCGGGCAAGCCTTGATGCAAGGAGCATCATAGCAGTAAAGGCAGCGGTTGGACTCTTCAACAGCGCCTTTTTGGGTCAATCCGGCCTCGGCTTCTGCAAAATTTCGCATGAACATATCGGGTGAAAATGCGGTCTGCGGAGAAGTGTGCTCCATCGGTGATCCCTCCAGATATATGTTATATAATATAACACAATTACGATATTTGCCTTAAAAAACTACTTACTTTGACAGATTTATATAGTAAAATAATCTGTATCACTGAAAAAAACGCTTATCCCTACCGATATAGGTTAGTTATTCTAACATCCTATATTCAAACTATAGTCAATTCATTTTTTCGTTACATTAGACATAATGTCTAATTTAGGATGCCTATTTTTTACGTGTGAGAATGAATTGAGAACGGCTATTAGACAGGGAGGTAGAGTATGGACTGGGAGTTAGTATTCACCATTCGCGAAGCGCTGAAAAGACCCCTGTTCGCCGACGCCTCGGTTGTAGGGGGAGCCTCCGGCCTGGACCGCGCGATCCGCTGGGTTCATGTGCTGGAGACCCCCAACTTCGAGAGCATGATTCACGGCCAGGAAATGATTCTGACCACGGGAATCGGCATGAGCGCCGACCTCCCCGCCGCCCTTGAGTTTCTGGAATACCTGATCGAACGCAATGCCGCTTGCCTGTGTATCGAGCTCGGAACTTACTTTAGCGCCATCCCCGAGGAAATGATCGCTCTCGCGGACCGGCATGACTTCCCGCTTATCGTCTTTGACCGCACCGTTCGCTTTGTCGATATTACACTCGATCTGCATTCGCTGATCATCAACCGCCATCACCGCATGCTGGAGGAGCTGGAGAGCATCTCGCGCGAATTCCACCGGCTGACGCTGACCTCTCAAGGGACGGTCAAGGTGTTGCAGCTGCTATCCAAGAGCACGCGCACGCAGGTGCTGTACATGCAGCTTCAGGGCAAGCCGCAGTTCTTCCCGGCGCTGCCGCCGGAGGAACAGGGAGATCTGCTGCGCTTCTTCTCGGCGTTCTACGAAGAGACGGGCGCCGCGCACCAGCCGGACGCCGCGCCCGCATTCCGGGATTACAACGGCCGGACGGCTGTGATCAAGCCGGTCGGAGCCCTGGACCAGACGTGGGCGTATATCCTGATGCTCTGTCCCCACAAGCCGCAGGAGTTCGACTGCCTGCTGCTCGATTCCGCCTCGCTGTCGATCGCGCAGGAGCTGCTGCGCACACGCTATATGGAGGAGCGCAAGCTGTTCTCCGAGAATCTGTGGGTCGACGAGCTGATCAACGGGCGGATCGACGACGAGAACCGGCTTAAGAGCCTGATCGGTCCGGACTTCGCCGTCGTCAACGAGCTGCCCTACCGCGTATGCCTGATTGAAATCGAGAATCCCCGGAATGCAAAATGGAACAGCTCGGAGAACGAATGGGAATCGATAACATTCCACCTCTCGCTCGTCCTGCGTTCCATTTTCGAGAAATATTCGTTCCGGCCGCTTATCACGCTCAAGAACAACCGGCTGACCGTGATCGCGCTCGACATCCAGTCGAAGCAGCCCGGCCGCTCCCGGCTGCAGCAGGCGCTCGAATCGCTGAAGAATATACGCTCCGACGAGAAGCTGAAGGATCTCCAGCTCGTCGTCGGCGTAAGCAAACGTCATACCCAGCTCCGCAATACGCCCGCCGGTTACCGGGAAGCCGTGCAGGCGCTGTCGCTCTATCCCTGTCACCAGCAGCCGATTCTGTTCTACGAGGAGCTCGGGGTGTTCCAGCTGCTGCTGGGTTTGAACGACGGCAAGACGCTGCAGGACTTCATCCGCACCTACCTCGGCCCGCTGATCGACCATGACCAGCAGAAGGGCAGCGAGCTGCTGCTCACCCTGCGCGTCTACCTCGATCATGACGGCTCCAAGCAGATCGCGGCCCGGAAGCTCTTCATCGTGCGGCAGTCGCTCTATTACCGGCTGGACAAAATCACCGAGCTGCTCGGTGAGGACTTCATGTCGCCGGAGAACCGGATTTCGATTCAGGTTGCCCTGCGCGCCTACCAGTTCCTGTACCCGGAGAAGCTTACTCTGCCCAACTCCCGTTCATTACCTCTTTGAACGTATCCAGAATGAACTGGATATCTTCATCGGTCGAGGCAAGCGGAGGCGCGAATGTCAGCACATTGTTGTAGCCCGCTACGGTGTCGCCGTTCTTGCCAATGATCAGCCCTTTCGCCTTGCAGTCGGCAATAATTCCTTTGACCGTATCGAGCGGAGCCGGCGTCTTGGCCTCCTTGTCGGATACAAGCTCAATGCCGGTGATCAGGCCGAAGCTCCGGATATCGCCGACCAGCTTGTGACTTGCAAGCTCCGCTAGCCCGGCGCTCAGGCGCTTGCCGAGAATATCGCCGCGTTCCACCAGCTTCTCCTGCTCCATCAGCTCCAGGTTGCGCAGCGCCAGCGCGCACGCCGCCGGGTTGCCGCCGAAGGTGTTGATATGGCGGAAATAGCCGTAATCGTCGCTCTTGTCCTTGAACACCTCATAGATCTCCTTGCGGACCGCAGTGGCTGACAGCGGCAGATAAGCGCTCGTCATCCCTTTGGCCATCGTAACGATGTCCGGCTTCACGCCGAAATTATGATGGCCGAACCGCTGCCCCGAACGGCCGAAGCCGCAGATGACCTCGTCGATAATAAGGAGCACGCCATATTTCTTGCAGATTTCCTGAACCCGGTCCATGTAGAGCTGATGCGGAACGATAACGCCGCCGCCCGTAATGACCGGCTCCATAATAACGGCCGCGATCGTCTCGGCGCCTTCCCATACGATGGTGTCCTCGATCTGCTGCGCCATCAGAAGATTGAATTCCTCCACCGACTGGCCTGCCGGACGGCGGTAGCTGTCGGGAGGCGCCACATGCAGGAATCCGCCGCTGAGCGGCTCGTATTTGTATTTCCGCTGGGCCTGCCCGGTTGCGGACAGCGCGCCGAAGGAGTTGCCGTGGTAGCCCCGGTAGCGCGCGATGAATTTGTGGCGGTAATGCTGGCCGATCTGCTGCTGATATTGGCGCACCATTTTGAAGGCCGTCTCATTCGCCTCGGACCCGCTGTTTGAGAAGAAGATCACGTATTCGTCGCCCAGCCACTCGTTCAGCTTCTCCGCCAGCAGAATCGCGGGCATATGGCTCTGTGTCAGCGGAAAATAAGGCAGCGACAGCAGCTGGTTATACGCAGCTTCCGCCAGCTCCTTGCGGCCATAGCCAATGTTCACGCACCACAGCCCCGACATGCCGTCCAGGTATTTCTTGCCGTCGATATCCGTAATCCAGGCCCCGCTGGCGGAAGCGGCGATCATCGGCGGGCTTGCTTCGCTGTATGGCGAAATATGATGCCACAGATATTTCCGGTCTTTGCTGATTGCGAGCTCGCTGTCCATTCCTGTATTGATCATGGGCTTGTGTCCCCTCTCAAGCCTTGCGGCCTTTTATTTTTTATTTAAAGAATTGAATTAACAGCGGATCAATAGCGGGCGGTCACCATTTTTTTGCGTGTATAAAATTCCACGCCGTCGCGTCCGTTGGCATGCAGGTCGCCATAGAACGATTTCTTGTAGCCGGAGAACGGGAAGAAAGCCATCGGCGCGGGAACGCCCAGGTTGATGCCCAGCATCCCGGCGTCAATCTCCTCCCGGAATTCGCGGACCGCCTTGGCGCTGTCGGTGTAGAGGCAGGCCCCGTTGGCGAACGGCGACTGATTCGTTACAGCGATGGCCTCGGACAGATCCTTGACCCGGATCACAGCCAGCACCGGCGCAAAGATTTCATCCTGCCAAATCTTCATGCCAGGCTTCACATGATCGAAGATCGTCGGACCGATGAAGAAGCCGTCGCCGCTGCTGGCGCCGTCCAGCCTTCCATCCCGCACAAGCTGCGCGCTCTCCAGCTCGCCGGCTTCGATATAGGAAATAGTGCGCTCTTTGTTCGACTGGCGGATGACCGGCCCCAGGAAGACATCCGGCTTCGAGCCGTCGCCGATCTTGATCTCATCTGCGGCGGCGGTCAGACGGGCCACCAGCTCGTCGGCAATCGCCTCATGGACGACGACGACCGAGCAGGCCATGCAGCGCTCGCCCGCCGAGCCGAAGGCGGCGGCCGTAATGTTCTTGACCGCGCCGTCCAGATCGGCGTCCGGCAGCACGATGGAATGGTTCTTGGCGCCGGCCAGCGCCTGAACTCTTTTGCCATGAGCGGAACCGGTCTTGTAGACATGCTCCGCCACAGGCTGGGAGCCGACGAACGAGATCGCCTTGATCTCCTCATGCTCCAGCATCCCGTTCACAATCTCATGCGCGCCGTTCACGATGTTCAGCACGCCGGGAGGGAAGCCAACCTCGGCGAACAGTTCGGCCAGCCGGTTCATCAGAAGCGGCGTCCGCTCGGACGGCTTCAGGATGAACGTATTGCCGCAAGCGATAGCCAGGGGGAACATCCAGCACGGCACCATCATCGGGAAGTTGAACGGGGCGATACCGCCGACTACGCCGAGCGGGTAACGGTACATACCCGATTCGATGCCCGTTGCGATATCAGGCAGCTGGCTGCCCATCATGAGGGTTGGCGCGCCCGCCGCGAATTCCACGCACTCGACGCCGCGCTGCACCTCGCCGCGCGCTTCCTCCAGGCTCTTGCCATTCTCCAGCGTAATGAGAGCCGCCAATTCCTCCGCATGCTTCAGCAGCAGCTGCTGATAGTCGAAGAAATAGCGGGCGCGCCGGGGAACGGGAACTTTTTTCCACGATGTATACGCTTTCCTGGCCGCTTCCACCGCAGCATCAAGTTCCTCCCGGCTCGACAGAGGCACATAAGCAATCACTTCGCCCGTCGCGGGATTGAACACCTCTTCCTCCCGTCCCGAAGCCGACTCCACCCACTCTCCATTGATGAAATTCTTCACTTTCCCGGTTGGTCTGGCCAGCAGAGACATGCGAGAAGCACCTCTTTTCAGTAAAATCGCTCCGCCGGGCGGTCAGCGTGTGCAAGCTGGGGCGCGGCGGCGGAGCGGCTTGTATGCGGCTTATTTTTTCGAAGCCATATCCATGATTTCGTTCGTGTAGGCTTTGGTGAGATCCGGTTCTTCCTTGATGACGCCGAACTTCTTCGCGATGTCAGCCGTCTGCTTGAATGCAGCGTCGTCCGTGTAGCCCAGCTTGGAGAGGTCAAAGCCTTCCGGCTTAATCAGCTTGGCGACTTCCTCCATCATCTTCAGCTGATGATCTTTGGTTGTGCTGCCGGATTCGGCTTGCTCCATTACGATGTCAACGGCTTCTGACGGATTCGCGATGGCATCCTGCCAGCCCTTGAGGGACGCGCGGACGAATTTGGCTGCCGTCTCTTTATTCGCTTCCAGCCATTCGCTGTTCGCGAACAGATTGTCCTCCAGCATCGCCACGCCCTCGTCGTTCATGTCGATGACATTCAGCTCTTCAGGCTTGATGCCGGACTCCAGCACAACCTGATATTCGTTGTACGTCATGGCCGAAGCGGCATCCAGCTCGCCGCCCAGGAACTGGTCCATCGTGAAGCCCTGCTTCGTGAACTTGATGTCCTTGTTGGAATCGAGCTTGTATTTGTCGAACAGCGCCAGCAGCTCGAACTCATTGCCGCCCATCCAGTTGCCGACGCGCTTGCCCTTCAGATCGGCTGGGCTGTTGATGTTAGCCGACTTCTTGGATACGAGCACAAGACCGCTCTTCTGATAAATCTGGGCGATCTGGATCAGCGGCATGCCCTGCTCCTGGCTCGTCAGCAGGCTCGCTACCCAGTCGACGCCGATATCGGCGGAACCGCCGGCTACCTGCTGCTCCGGCACGATGTCCGGGCCGCCCGGCAGAATGGAGACGTCCAGACCTTCATCCTTGTAGTAGCCTTTCTTGAGCGCGACATAATAGCCGGCGAACTGAGCCTGAGGCACCCATTTCAGCTGCAGCTTCACCGGAACCGGATCGCCTGCCGGAGCTTCGCTTGCCGCCGGAGCCGCCGATGCGGCTGTGCCGCTTCCGGAAGAAGCTGCCGGCTCGCTAGCCGAAGCCGAATTTCCGTTATTGTTGCCTCCGCAGGCCGCCAGCATGGACATAACCAGCGCCATAACCGCCATCAACAGCACACCGCGAAACATTCTCTTGTTACCCTTCATCAAACTGATTCCCCCTACCCGTTTTTTTGATTTCCTTTGAAGTGATGAATGTCAGGAACTGTGCTGTACTCCCATTGGTGCGCTGTATGCCAACGGCCGCAGCGTTGCCCTGTAGGATTAACCAAGGCTTCGCCAAGACGGCCGGTTCAGCCGGTTATGCATAATGAAGATTTTAGTTTAGGCCCGCCGCGAAGGATGCCAGCGGATGAACACCTTCTCCAGCCGCTCCACCACCAGGTAGAACACAACACCAGCGATGGCGGCCAGCACGATGCAGGACCAGCCGAGCGGCATTTTGGCGACCTTAATCGAGTTGGAGAGCAGATACCCCAGCCCCCGCGAGGAGAAGAAAAATTCGCCGACGATCGCACCGATCATGCTGGCGGTCGCGTTGATCTTCAATGCGGTGAAGACATACGGCAGGCTGCTCTTGATCCGCAGATGGCGGAACACAGCCGATTTCGGCGCGGCGTAGGAATGCATCAGATCCAGCGCCAGCGGATCGATCGCGGCCATGCCTTTGTAGGCGTTGATGGCCATGGCGGCCATAGTCGTCGCCGTTACGATGGCGATCCGCGATCCCAGCCCGTCGCCGAACCAGAGGTTCATAATCGGCGCCAGCGCCACGATCGGAACGGCGTTCAGCGCGGCGACCAGCGTCAGGCTGCCGCCGCCCCATCTCGGCCAGGCCGTGGCGACCAGCGCGATGATGAAGCCGAGCAGGGAGCCGGCCAGCATGCCGAGCACCGCTTCGGAGAGCGTGTAGCCCGTATAGGAGAGAAGCAGACTCATATTGTCGCCCATCGCCTCCCAGATTGCGGAAGGCAGCGGAAGCTGATATTTCTTGAGGTCGAATATTTTGTGGAACACCTGCAGTTCCCACAGCGCCAGAAACAGGATGCCGGCGAGAACCGGCAGCAGAACGCGCAGCACAGGAGCCGTACGCGAGCGCCGGCGCGGCTTGTTCGAGGACGCTGGTGCTGAAGCCGGGGCCGGTTTGGCTTCGGCGGCTGGCCGCGTTCCGCCTTCCTGCCCGTGAGGCGAGACAAATGAAACCTCCGAAGCGGTATTGCCTTCCATCATCGGCTGCCTCCTTTCGGCCGGAATTCAGGCTGCCAGGGAGCAACAAGACGCTCAATAAGGCTCATCAGCCCGTAGCTGGCCATTCCGAGAAATGCGCCGACCAGAATCGTCGACCAGAACATATACGTATGGGAAGGACCGTAATAGAGATTGCGGAGCATAATGACGCCAATACCGTGCTGGGCTCCCATCAGCTCAACCAGAATCGCGCCGGTTACCGCCAGCGGAGCCGCAATCTTCAGCCCGCTGAATAATCCCGGAACAGCGGCGGGCAGCCGGAGCTTCCAGTAGACGGCCCACGGTTTGGCCGCGTAGGAATGCATCAGCTCCAGAGCGGAGAGATCGACGCTGCGCAGCCCGCGCAGCATATTAAGCGCCACAGGGAAGAACGTGATGTACCCGGATATGATAATCCGCGAAACTTGCTCGTCGCGTACGATGCCGTAGATAATCGGCGCCAGGCCGAGAATCGGGATCATCTGCGAAGCGACGGCGTACGGGAAAGTCAGCTGCTCGATCGTCTTTGAGACGCTCATCAGCACCGCGAGCAGGACGCCTGCAGCAGCGCCGAGGAGGAAGCCGATAGCCGCGTTGCCGAAGGTCGCAGCCCCTTCCTTCAGCAGCGTGCCGCCGTACTGAAAGAGGGTGGAGACCACCTCATGCACGTAGGGCAGCTTCGATTGGGCGAGCGGCGCGTGCGCGACGTTCAGCAGCGCCCAGGACAGGCCCTCCCAGAGAATCAACAGCCCGGCTACCCATACCAGCAGCGGAAGCAGCCGCCCTTTGACCAGCATGCCGTTACCTTTCATAGCGTTACACTCCCTCGAAGCTGTCGCGAATGCCCGCGATCAGATCAAAAAATTCCGGGCTGTTCCGCATTTCGGCTGTCCGCGGACGGGGGAGCGGGATGTCGACGATTGCCGACAGGCGCCCGGGATGCGGAGACAGGACGAATACCCGGTCGGACAGGAAGATCGATTCCGGAATGCTGTGCGTGACGAACACGACCGTACTGCCCACCTTGCTCCATACGGAGAGAAGTTCTTCATTAAGGCGCTCGCGTGTGAACTCATCGAGTGCCGAGAACGGTTCATCCATAAGCAGAATTTCCGGCTCCATGGAGAGCGCCCGCGCGATGGCGACACGCTGCTGCATGCCGCCGCTAAGCTGCCAGGGATACTTGTCGGCGAACCCCTTCAGCCCCACCAGCTCCAGCAGCTCCAGCGCCTTCTCGTCCCGACGCGCCTTCTTGACGCCCATCAGCTCCAGCGGCAGCGTAATGTTGTCCTTGACCTTCCGCCAGTCGTACAGAACGGGACTCTGGAAGACGATGCCGTACTTCTGGGCAAGCCGGGCTTCCTTGGCGCTCTTGCCGGCTACTGTCACCCGTCCTCCCGTCGGCTCGATCAGATCCGCCATCAATCTCAGCAGCGTCGTCTTGCCGCAGCCGGACGGTCCGAGCAGCGATACAAACTCTCCCTTGGCAATATCGAGACTTACCTGGTGAAGAGCGAGAACCTCAGCCGTATCCGTCTGATAGCGCATCTCCACATTCTCCAATTGGATCTCAGGAACTCTTGTCGCAATAAGTGACATCTATACTCCCCCTATTCCTGAATTATTTGTACTTATGTCATGTTAAGTGACGTGAAATCATCATTTTCGCGAAACCTTCAAATTCGATGTAGCTTTAACTAACATGTTACACTGACCCCCTTTCATGGGCACTAGACAAAAAGTAAAATTGCTGTGCGGAAATTCCGTCATTTTGTCCAGCCTCTTTCGATTTATTGTCAGAAAGCGGCCTGTCTGCCGATATATCCAGTAAAGATGCATGTCTGCCCAAGGCTTGCCGCTTCCGAACCCGAAAGCCGGGATGACCGGACGGCTCCACTCATCCCGGCTTTTACCCGCAGCTTGCCCTTTACGAAAGGAGGCGCCTATTCATCGGCACTTTTATCTCCACATATATTGTCATCGTAGCTATATCGGGCGTCCTGAGCGCGCTGCTGGCTCTCTTCGCCTACTTCAAGGATACGGATTTCTCCGGAATCAAAGCGTTTATCGTCAGCTCCTGCGCTTCGGCTATCTACACTTTCGCCTTCGCCTTCGAGCTGTCGAGCGGCTCGCTGTCGCAAATCAGCCTGTGGACCAAGGTTGAATATATCGGGATGCCTTTTATCGCGCCTTCAAGCCTGTTGATGGTGCTTCATTTTGTAGGAATGGACAGGCTGATTACGAAATCGCGGCTGATCTGGCTCTATTCCATTCCCTGCATGACGACGGCGCTTGTCTGGACCAACGACTACCATCATCTGTTCTACCGGTCCATATATTTGCGGACCGACTCGCCGGCCCCGCTGGCCGATATCGTCATGGGTCCGGCTTACATCGTTCACGGCAGCTTCACCTTCGGATGCCTGCTGGCCGGAACCGTGGTTATGCTGTATCAGTGGAACCGCATGAAGCAGGTGTACCGCCGCCAGCTCGTGACGCTGCTGCTCGGCCTGCTCCTGCCGACGCTCGGCGCTTTCCTCTATCTGATCGGCCTGTCTCCCTACAATATGGACCCGGTGCCGATCATCATGAGCGTCACCTCCACCCTGTATATTTGGGCCATTCTGTCGAGGGGCATGCTGACTGCGGCGCCGATTGCGCGCGGCAGTCTGTTCGAGAGCATGCGCGACGGCGTTCTCGTCATGGACCGCTCCGACCGGCTGATCGACTATAATCCGGCCGCGGCGGGCATGATCAGAGGACTTGATGCCTCTTACATCGGCCATCCGCTCATCCGGCTGTTTCTGACGGCCGGCAAAGACGCGGTCGCCTACGTGATGGAGGCGGACCCCCTGGTCCAGGAAGAGCGGGAGCTGGAATGGGAGAAGGGCGACGACATCTGCTACTATGAAATCCGCTCTTCGCCCGTCCGCAAGCGGGGCGGCCAGATCGCCGGACGGATGATTATGCTCATCGACGTAACGGAACGCAAGCGGATGCAGGACAAGCTGCGGCAGCTTGCGACAACGGACAGTCTTACCGGTATATGTAATCGCCTCCATTTTATGGAGCGAAGCGCCCGGGAGCTAGAACGCCGCGATACCGAAGGCGGCAAGCTCTCCCTGGCGCTCTTCGACGTAGACCACTTCAAGAGCATCAACGACCGCTACGGCCACAGCTGCGGCGATATGGCGCTTCGCCATATTACGGAGGTCTGCCGGGGACTTCTTCGCCAAGGCGACATTTTCGGCCGTTATGGCGGGGAGGAGTTCGTGCTGTGCCTTCCGGATACGCCCCTGGAAGAAGCGGCCAAGCTGGCTGATGCTCTTCGGGCGGCGGTCGAAGTGGAAGGCCTGAGAATGCCCCAGGGCTGGATCAGTGTGACCGTAAGCTTCGGCGTAGTCTTCGCGGAGCCAGGAAAGCCGCTGGAGGAGCTGCTTAAGGAAGCGGATCATGCGCTGTACGCATCCAAACGGAGCGGACGCAACACGGTGCATCTTGCCAGTGAACATGGCCTTGTCCGCTTCCCCGAGAGCGATGCGTCCTATGCCAAGGCGGCAACCGAGTAGAGCCGGTGCACGAAAAGCCCGTCTTCCCAACCGGGAAGTCGGTCTTTGCTGTGGGCGGATATGCCCCATTCCTCCACAGCCGAAGCGATCCGTCTCCCCCGCCCGCCTAACGCAGCCATATTGCAGCGGACTGTTTGCTCTCTCCCCTTTTACGTTTAAATAGGGATATGCAGGTAATGTTCGAGGAACTTTATGCCAACAATAGGAAAAAGGAGGAGACGCCCATGATCAAGATCGGTTTGACGGGATTCGGCGATCACGAAGAGCTATACGGCAAAGTGAAGCCCGAAGGCCGCCTGCCCGCCTACAGCGCGCATTTTTCAATCGTGGAGATCGACAGCTTCTTCTATGCCGTTCAGCCGGTCAAGAACTTCGTGAAATGGATCGGCCAGACGCCCGAGGGCTTCGGATTCATCGTCAAGGCTTACCAGGGCATGACCGGGCATCTGCGGGGCAAAACGAACTATTTCAACACTGCCGGGGACATGTTCCAGGCGTTTCATACCTCGATTCAGCCGGCTATTGATGCCGGAAAGCTGATCATGACCCTTTTTCAATACCCGCCGTGGTTCGACTGCACGAAGGAGAATGTAGATACGCTCCGCGAAACGAAAGAACGCATGAAGGATGTTCCCTGCGCACTCGAATTCCGCAATTCCACCTGGTACAGTCCGCAGTACCGCGATCGCACGATTGAATTTATGAAAAAAGAAGGGTGGATTCATACCGTCGTCGATGAACCCCAGGCTGGAATCGGCTCTATCCCGATCGTGGCGGTCGCCACCTCGGAGGAAGCCACCTATGTGCGCATGCATGGCCGCAACCCCAAGGGCTGGCATCAGAGCAGCCATCCCGAATGGCGGAAGCTTCGCTATCTGTACCGGTACAGCACGGAAGAACTGGTGGAATGGCAGGAACGCCTGAAAGAGCTTGAGCGCGGATCGCGGAATGTGTACGTAGTCTTCAACAACAATTCGGCCGGCGACGCCACACCTAACGCCAAGGAGCTTCAGACCCTGCTCGGGGAGGAAGACGGCGGGCTTGCCCCTCTCCAGCTAGACCTGTTCAGCCCGTAACCCATCATGATTGGCATAACAGTCAGCAGTGAATATCAATACGAAGCAGGGGGCAATTCATGATGAATCGGAATCATACAATGATGCAGTTCTTCGAATGGCATGTGGCCGCCGACGGCGAGCACTGGAAGCGGCTGGCGAAGCTCGCGCCCGAGCTGAAAAGCGCCGGAATCGATTCGGTATGGGTGCCGCCGGTGACCAAGGCGCTGTCTGTAGAGGAAACCGGGTACGGCGTCTACGATCTGTATGATCTGGGCGAGTTCGACCAGAAGGGCACTGTACGGACCAAATATGGGACCAAGCAGGAATTGATCGACGCCATCGTCGAATGTCAACGGCAAGGAATCGCCGTGTACGTCGATCTGGTGATGAATCATAAGGCCGGAGCCGACGAGACAGAGGTCTTCAAGGTAGTCGAGGTCGATCGGAACAACCGGCTTCAGGTCATCTCGGAGCCGTTTGAAATCGAAGGCTGGACCAAGTTCACCTTCCCCGGAAGAGGCGATACGTATTCTGCTTTCAAGTGGAATTTCGAGCATTTTAACGGCACCGATTACGACGCCAGGGAAGGAAGAACCGGAATCTACAAGATTATCGGAGAGAATAAGGACTGGAACCAGAACGTAGACGGTGAATTCGGGAACTACGATTACCTGATGTTCGCCAACATCGATTACGGTCATCCGGTTGTCCGCGAAGAGATGCTGGAATGGGGAAAATGGCTGGTCGATACGCTCCAATGCAGCGGTTACCGGCTTGACGCCATCAAGCATATCAATCATGAGTTCATCCGGGAATTTGCAGCCGAAATGGCCCGCAAGCGCGGCGAAGACTTCTATATCGTAGGGGAATTCTGGAATTCGGATCTGAAAGCGACCCGAACCTTCCTGGACACCGTAGACTATCAGATCGATCTGTTCGACGTTGCCCTGCATTACAAATTCCATGCAGCTTCGCTGGCGGGCCGGAACTTCAATCTGAGCACCATTTTCAATGACACGCTCGTTCAGACCCACCCGACCCACGCCGTCACCTTCGTCGACAACCACGACTCCCAGCCCCATGAATCGCTGGAGTCCTGGGTCGGCGACTGGTTCAAGCCAAGCGCGTACGCGCTCATTCTGCTCCGGCAGGACGGCTATCCCGTCGTCTTCTACGGCGACTATTACGGCATCGGCGGGCCAACGCCCGTTCCGGGCAAGCGCGAAATCATCGACCGCCTGCTGTGCGCCAGGTATCACAGGGCTTACGGCGAGCAGAACGACTATTTCGACCATCCCAATACGATCGGCTGGGTAAGGCGCGGAACGAAGGAAATCCCCGGCTCCGGATGCGCGGTTGTCGTCTCGAACGGCGACAACGGAGAGAAGCGCATGTTCGTCGGGAAGGAACGTGCCGGACAAACCTGGATCGACCTGACGCTGAGCCGCAAGGAGACGGTCAAGATAGGCGACGACGGCTGGGCCGTCTTTCCTGTAACCGGAGGCGGCGTGTCGGTCTGGTGTCTCCCGATGGACCTGCCGGGCGGGAAAGAAGAGGCTTGAGCGCTCAATGCGCATAATGACACGTATTAATGATGAAGCAGCCTGCAAGAGAGCAGGCAGTCGTGGGTAAGCCAACGTGCCATGCAGAATAAAAGCAACAGGATCAAGAAGAATGTCTGTCTGGCGGCGGCTTGCAGACACGGGCATTTGCGAGAGACAAACCAGCGCTTGAGCTGATCCCGGATCTAATACCAGGAAAGGCCCTGTCGCAAGCGGAGGACTCAGTGAGGTCCGCAGCTATCCAAATGAGATCTTTGCTATTCTTGAACAAAGCCCCGTCCCTTCGCATTGTGCAATGCGAAAGGACGGGGCTTTCGGGTGTGACAATTTTATTGGCCTTTCACAGCGGAGGAATCACTGCTGGACCACGCGGAAGCCTTCCGGCTGCCCACAATGCGTTCGATTGGATATACTTTCCATACACCGGCAGCGACCGAAGCGCACAAAGCCGCTTTCAGGAAATCGCCCGGCAGGAAAGGCAGCATGCCGGCAGCCAGCGCCTTATAGAGCGTATCGAGCGAAGGCACCGAATGAGCCAGCCAGGCCACGCCAGCCGGATACACCAGCAGAGAGCCGAAAACAACATTCACGCCCAGGAGCTTCGCGAACGTATACCGGTTCTGCGTCATCCGCTGGGCGAACCACCCGATCAGAGCGGCTGCAAAGGGCCAGGACCAAATGAAGCCCGCCGTTGGCCCAACGAGAACGGAAATGCCGCCTCTTCCGGCCAGAACAGGGAATCCAGCCGCCGTCAGCCCGAGAACGATCAGAACGGTAAGCGCTCCGTATCTGGCGCCAAGGATGGAGCCGGCCAGCATGACGGCCAGCGTCTGCAGCGTGATCGGTACGGTTGAGAACGGAAGATCTACTTTCATGGAGCTTAGAGCGATCATGACGCCCGCGAAGAGCGCGCTGAAAATCAGCCCGCGCAGGGACCATTTATTCATCGTGCAAGTTCCTCCATTTCTTCTTGGGTCTAGTAGGTGTAACATGTACCCGAACCAATATACCATCCGCACCGCAATACATCAATGCGTTAATTTGATATAATCGGGGATGATTATCCATCCATTCCGGAAAGAGAGTCGAACAGCTATGATTCATGCCAGCGGCCTGAGCTTGTCCCTCCGGGACGGCCAGCGCGTTCTGCCGGTGCTTCAAGATATCGATTTGAATATAGACACGGGAGAGTGGGTGACCCTGACTGGCGCCAACGGCAGCGGCAAATCCAGCCTCGTCCGCATTGTGAACGGGCTGCTTCTCCCTACTGCTGGCGAGGTCGCGACGAACGGCCTCGATCTGCGTTCTCCCAGCAACCGGAGACAGGTCAAGCGAACGGTTCAGACCGTCTTTCAAAATCCGCTGTCCCAAACGGTCGGCTCGACTCCCGAGGAAGATGTCGCCTTCGGCCTGGAGAACCGGGGCATTCCCGGAGAAGAGATGCACCTGCGGGTAGCCAAGGCGCTGAAGCTGACAGGCCTTGAGGACAAGGCGTCCAGACCTGTGGAGGAGCTGTCGGGCGGGGAGCGGCAGCGGCTCGCCATCGCCTGCTGCATGGCGCTGGAGCCGGAGCTGCTGATCTTTGATGAGGCGACCTCTATGCTGGACCCTATTTCCCGGAACGGCATCTTCGCACTCGCCCGGGAACTCTGGAAGCGAGGCGTCACCGTTCTGTGGGTGACCCAGCGGATGGAGGAGCTGGCCGCCGGCGAACGGGCGCTTGTGCTGGAGCAGGGCCGGCTTCTGTACGACGGCACTCCCCGCGGCCTCTTCTACGGCTCCGGACTGCCGGCGGCGCTCGGCTGGGAGGACCCGCCCGCCGTGGCGGTCGGACGGGTCATGCAGGACGGTGGCTGGCCGCAGGAGCAGCTTCCGCTGACAGAGCATGAACTGGAGGAAGCCCTATGCCGGTTCAGCTGACCGCCGTATCCTATCGCTACGGCCCCCTCCCCGCCCTGACGGATATTGACCTGGAGCTTCCGAAAGGCAGCCTAACGGTGCTGTGCGGCATGACAGGAAGCGGCAAGTCAACTCTGCTGCGCCTGCTGGCCGGACTTGCCGAGCCTTCCGGCGGCACAATCGCTTATTCGGAGGAGGCATCCTCCCCTTCCGTCTCGATCGTCTTTCAGCATCCCGAGAGCCAGTTATTCGGCGGAACGGTGCTGAAAGACGTCGAGTACGGCCTGGAGCAGTCCGGCGTCCGGCAGCCGCAGCGGAGCCGCGAGGCGGAGCAGGCGCTCAGCCAGGCCGGCCTCGCGCCTGACAGCTACGGGCCGCGCTCGCCCTATCTGCTGAGCGGCGGCGAGAAGCGCCGCGTGTGCATCGCCGGCGCGCTCGCTCCGAGGCCGGACGTGCTGCTCCTGGACGAGCCGACGGCCGGCCTTGATCCGCAGGCCGCGCGGGGCCTGCTCGAAACCGTGCGCGAGCTTCGCGATGCAGGCTACACCATTGTGGCTGCCACCCACGATCTGGACGCCTTCCTGCCGCTCGCGGACCAGGCCGCCGTCCTGGCGCAGGGACGGCTTCGCTACGCTGGCCCGACCGCCGGCTTGTGGGAAGAGCCCCGCGTGCTCGAAGACGCGGGGCTTGCCCCTCCGGCCTATATCCGGATCGGCCGGATGCTGATGAAGCGCGGGCTGCTGGACGCGCTGCCCGCGAGCACTGCCGGGCTGCCGGCCGCTCTTGATGGCCGGCTGGCCTATCCCGGGGACGGCGCGCAGCGTCCCCGGGACGCCGGGGCGGCGCCGGCTGATGCGCCGCCGCCCGGCGGGAGCGCGTCCGGAGATGGCGGACGCGCAATGCTCCCGGACGCGGCAGATGCGTCCGGGAAGCCCGCCGCCGGCCTGGACAAGCCGGCGGTCAGGCCGATGACCGGGGCCATGGTCCGGTCGCTGGACCCCCGCGTCAAATGGCTGGCCATGGCGCTGGGCTCGCTTGTCCTTCTGGGCATCAACGGCTTCCCGCCGCTCGTTCTCGCCGCTCTGATGATTGGAGCGCTGCTTGCCGCAGGCGGGATTTCGCGGAAGCGGGCCCGCTGGTTCTACCGGCCGTTCCTGCCTATGTTCCTGCTGCTGTGGCTGCTGTCCGCCTTCTACTGGAACTCCGCATCCGGCGGCCTGGCCTTCTCGGCGAAGGGTGCCGAGGCGGGCGGCCTCTCCGTGCTGAAGCTCCTGCTGCTGCTGTCGCTCGGCTTTATCTTCACGGAGACGACGTCCGGCGCGCCGCTGCGGGAAGGGCTGGAATGGGCCATCTCCCCGCTGCGCAGATTCGGCGTCCGCACGCGGAACTGGTCGCTGGCTGTATCTGTTACACTGCAATTCGTCCCCTGGGTGCTGGAGAAGGCGGATGAGCTTCGCCTTGCGCTGGCCTCGCGGGGGGGCCGCAAGTTCGGACTGGCGCGGTGGACGCCAAAACAGCTCTCGCTGATGGCCGTCCCTCTTATGCTGCAGGTCATCACTATGGGCGATGAGCTGTCTACCGCGATCGAGGCAAGAGGCTATGATCCAGACAAGCCCCGTACTCCCTGGCTTCAGCTGAGATGGCAGCGGCAAGATACGTTCGCCTTGATCGTCGTACTGCTCGCCGCGGCGCTGCTGTATGGCATCGCTCTATGCGGGTGAGTTCCCTTGCCGTCTTCAAGCCCCACGGCAAAAAGCCTGCCCGGACCCAAAGTCCAGGCAGGCTTCATGTCTTCATACGGCTCTGCACCATACATCTCCCGATTGCCGAAAGACCCGGTGCAGTCCCGTATTACTCTTCGATCTTGATGGCGGCAGGCGACGTATCGCCGGTCTCCGCCATATCATCAAGCGCATACTCTACCAGCGCCTTGAAGTTGTTGGAGGAGGTTGTCGCCCCGCTGACGGCGTCCACAGAACCGATCTGCTGCTTATCGATCAGCTGCTTCTCCAGTTCCTCCGTATATTTGGCCGGATACGTCTTGCTCTTGGCCTCCATCGCCGTCTTGTAATCCGCATCCTCGGTCTTCAGCTTGCCATCCTTGTTCACATAGTCGAACTGGACGCCTGCAATTTGATGATCCTTGATTTCAAGATCCAGCTGCGGCTTCCAACCATGGTCGTCGAACGCATCAGCGCTTACCTTGTATGTTCCGTCCTCGTACAGCGGCACAACGGCGGCGGCTGTATCCCCGGCCTTCGCCTTCTCCAGAGCGGCAGCAGCCAGCTCGTTAAAGTTTCTGGAGGAGTGCGTCGCTCCCGATACAGCATCCACTTCGGCGCTCTGTGAAGCGACCAGCTCCTCCCCGAGCTTGTCGAACGCTTCGCGCGGCGTAAATTTATTGGCTGCGGAGAAGCCTTTGATATAGGCCTCATTCTTGCTTCTCAGCTCACCCGCGTCATTGGAATAGTCATAGTAGGCTTTGGTGATTTTGCCTCCCTCTACCGTAAGCTCTACATAAGCTTTCCAGTTCCGCACATCGTTGCGGTCATATTGGGCTTTGTAGACGCCGTCCTTGAAGGCGCCATCGGCCGCTGCGGCAGAAGACGCCGCCGTTGCCGCTGAGGTCTCCGCCGGCTTGACGCTCGGCTCCGCACTGGGCTCCGACGCATTATTGCTGTTCCCGCAAGCTGTCAGGCCAATCGCCATCATGAGTGCGAGCGCGGCCCATGCTGTTGTCTTCTTCATATTCCAATCCCCCCGTTTGTTAGAGTCGTGCACGACCATTCTAACATTGCCGGGAACTATTTGTGTATGCGCTTTCTTTCACAAAACACATGAGATTTTTCGATTGTTAAAAAGATGCCACATTTGCATAATTCCAGAAAACCGTCTGCGTGCTCCAGGTCAGGGAAGCGCAGACGGCTCTCGGCGGAATTGAAGATGATTTTGAAGACGCGAAGCCTATCCACTCTTAAAGCGGACGGCATATTCTTAGACCGGTTCGGCAAGCTGGTGAAGGCCACCGCCTCATAAACGGGACATCTGTATCTATCGGGCGACTTCGCGTCTGGAGTATGCCGGTCAGAAGATTTCGATCTGTCTATGTATTGCGTCTTGAAGCGTTGATCCTGAATGATGCAAAATGCTGATGCCTACAATGAGCCGTACTAAAATAGCCTTTCATTAATGCCTTTCATTAATGCCTTTCATTAATGCCTTTCATTAATGTCTCTCGTCAACAGCCTCTCATCAATGGCCCTCATCGCTTCATGCGCTGCCCGCTATACGCGAACGTCGAAATGCCCCTCGCTGTCCGTAGTCGCCGTCTTGGCGGCCTCCGCATCCAGCACCTGACCTGATCCCGACGCTTCACTTGTTCCCTCCGATTTCCCGGAGGCGTTTGCGGCTTCCTGCTGCTTCAATTGGGCGATCTGGGCATCCAGCAGCTTAATCTGTATAGTAAGCTGCTGCTGCTTCAACTGTTTGGTCTTTTCGTCGTCTTTGCTGGAATCCAGCTTCTTGAGATCATCCTCCAGCTTCGACTTCTGCTTCTCCAGCGCGGCTATTTGTCTGGATGCGCTGCTCGAGCTTCCGGCCGAACCGCTGTAGGACTGCACCGATGACGATGATGATACGGAAGATATGTTCATTTAAATCCCTCCTTCATGTACTTCTTCCACTATAATCCTTTTTGCCTTGGACAAGCTTAAGACGGGCTGAATGTTTGCTTAAAGCTTGAGATCCGGCCCCGTTGTGTGAAAAAAAGAGCCGCTCTCACACGGGAGATCGGCTCTGTACTTACAGATCACGCGTTCTCGTTGTCTTCTCTCCAGGCTTTCGCGCGCGCCCGCTAATCAGAGCGATTCCCGCCAAAATAACCGCTAGGCCGGCTACAGTCGTCCAATAGATGCGCTCATGCAGAAATAGAGCGCCCCAGAATATCCCGAACACCGGAACCAGAAAGGTCACGCTGACGGTCTTGACGGGCCCGACGCTTGCGATCAGCCTGAAGTAGAGCAGATAGGCAAAGGCCGTGCAGACGAGCGCAAGCGCGAGGACGGACAAAATGACGGCAGCGCCCGGCATCTCTCTCGGAGGCACGGCGGGAAGAAGCGGCAGCAGGCATATCGCCGCGCCGAGCTGCTGGCCAGTGGCCACGGTCAATGGCGGCACCCCCCTGCCAACCCGGGCAGCGTACAGGCCTCCGAAGCCGTAGGCCAGGGCGGCGCCCAGCGAGAATAGGACGGATATAATCATCGCCCGGTCCAGCGGCTCGGGACTCCAGCCGACGAGCACGGCGACGCCTCCGAGTCCGAGCACCAGTCCAATCGCCCGGTTCAGGCCCGGCCGCTCTCCGCCCGTCCACCAGGCCGCAAGCGTTGCGAATATCGGCGTCGTCGCATTGAGGATTGCAGCCAGGGAGGCATTCAGATGCAGCTCCGCTGCGCTGATCAGCGTAAAAGGAAGCGCGGCGTTCAGCCCGCCGAGGAGCAAATATGCCTTCCAATTACTCCGAATATCGAGCTGTATGCCTGCAATCCGCGCGTACAGCAGCAGAGCCGCTGCGGCTATGGCTACTCTCAGCTCGGTCGTAAACACCGGCCCCAGCACCGGAGAGGAGATTCTCATGAAGAGAAACGAAGAGCCCCAGATGAGGGCCAGAAGCACCAGGCCGGACAGATCCTTACGGCTCATCAGCGTCCCCTCCTTCTCACCAGCAGGCTGTAGCAGAGCAGCGAACAGATACCGGCAGCCGCAATAATGGCGCCCATGGGCAGAGCTGTATCACCGCCGCCCAGACCGACGAGCGGAGAGATCAACCCGCCGGTCAGGAGCGGCAGAAGGCCGAGCATCGCGGAGGCGCTGCCCGCCCGGTCGCCCTGGTCCTGCATCGCCAGCGAGAACGTGGTCGTGCCGACCATGCCGACGCTGGAGACGACGGCGAACAGGGCCGGCAGGATAAGCGGCAGTCCAGCCGAGGTCAGAATGGCGAACAGGAGCAGCAGACCGCCGAGTGCGCACTGTACCAGCCCCCACACCATCAACCGGGCTTCGCCCAGCCTGCCGGACAGCCGTCCCGCGATCTGGCCGGTGATGATGATGCCGAGCCCGTTCACGGCAAAGATAAGGCTGTACATCTGCGGAGATACGCCGAATATATTTTGCAGAACAAAGGACGACCCCGATATGTAAGCGAACATCGCGCCGTTCACGAAGCTCTGGGACAGCACATAGCCCATGAAGGTCCGGTTGCGCAGCAGCTTGCCGAAGGAAGCGACGGTACTGCCAAGTCCGCCGTTAGAACGGCGTTCGGGCGGCAGCGTCTCCGGCAGGCGAAGCCAGATCATGAGGCAGAACAGCACGCCCGCCCCGAACAGCACGAGGAAGACGCCCTGCCAGGTTGTAAACCGGAGCAGCTGGCCTCCGATAACCGGAGCCGCGATCGGCCCCAGGCCGTTGACGATCATCAGGAGAGCGAAGAACCGGGTAAGCTCCGAGCCCGAATACAGGTCGCGGACAGCGGCCCGTGAAATCACGACACCGACCGAACCTGACAGGCCCTGGATCAGACGGAGCACGACAAGGACGCCGATGGAAGGGCTGAAGGCGCAGAGCAGCGACGACACCGCGTATACCGTCATGCCGATCATCAAGGGACGGCGGCGTCCATACACATCGCTCAGTGGACCAGCGAACAGCTGGCCCAGCGCCAGCCCGATCAGGAAGCAGCTCAGACTGAGCTGGACAAAAGCGGCGGAGGTGGCGAATGATCTCTCCAGCTCCGGCAGGGCGGGCAAATACATGTCGATCGACAGCGGGCCGATCGTGGCGATTGCCCCCAGAATGCCCGCAAGCTGAAGTCTCAGCTTTCTGGAGGCCCGAATGGCCTGTACATCCAAAGCGGTTGATTTGATGCTCATTTTCTTATCTGCCTTTCTGCTGCAGCCGGCGCGTAGGCCGGGTATTCTGGAAATCCATATTTCTTCATACTACCTGAAGCCCGTCCTGAAATTCAATGAGAATTCAATGAGAGTTCAATGAGAACTTTCGGACTCTGCAGTTTCAGGATATCTTAAGCTACCTCCTGTATAATAACCCCAGCAATTGGATAAGAGGAGTGAAAGCTGTGAATGGGATCAGACAGCATAAATGGATCGCCGGCCTGTCGCTTGTGCTGGCGGTTAGCATTGGCATCCTGATATACTCGCTCGCACATGTGGATGGAAGTACCGCTGGCAATTCGGACACAGGCTTCCAGCAGCGCATCCGGCAAGGAGGCTTCAGCCCCGGCGGAACAGAAGGCAGCTTCCAGGGCGGCAGGCAGGGCGGATACTGGCAAAATGCGGCGCCAGGCGGAACAGGCGGCGCCGCCAGCTCCCAGGGCGGGGCGGCCGA